>Ga0272443_10000819_pt1 | contig 51752 bp, 41 predicted proteins | sample SSMAcet12_FD_193581 | JGI IMG/M metagenome (GOLD analysis project Ga0272443, IMG submission 193581) | Marine sediment archaeal communities from Little Sippewissett salt marsh, Falmouth, MA, United States - SSM-Acet-12 | ecosystem: Environmental > Aquatic > Marine > Wetlands > Sediment ...
GCGCCCCTCTCGAAACAAAAACAGGAGAAAGATTGTTTTATAGCAATTCCGTTTATCCTGTCAAAACGGAACCGCCGACAAAGCTAATCGCCTATCGATATAACCTCTGTCAACGTAATCTGTCCAAGATCATCATTGTCGATAACTGTAATTGTCACCGATTCTATTCCACCCGTCGTATCGGGCAGATTAACACTGTAATTGGCCATACCATAAGGATCGGTATATTTGGTTCCACCACCGGTAATAGAGCCGCCATTGTTGGCCGATGCCAGCAACTGGTGGTCACCCAGCGGGTTCCCCCAGCGATCCTGAATTTCAACCGCGAAATAAACTCTTTCGAGCGGATCAGCGGATGTTTTATCGGGATCAATAGCGCAATTATCGCGGTATGCCGGCCCGGTTAACAGTGTGCAGACGACCGGGGTATAGACCAGACTTTCATATCCGGCAGAAACCAGCTCGATCGCGCCGATACCATCATCCTCTCTCGGACTGGCCAGAGGATCGGTCGAATAGTCATAATCAAGGACCGGAGCGATAATATACGATTTGGCGCGGGAAGCATTACATCCATCGTGAACGACCGAGGATGCAATATTCAGATAATAGGCACCGAATTCGATCTCGGTTCCATCAATAACGTAATTTCCGTTTATATCACGCACCTCGACATAAAAGCCTTTAGTCGTTTTGCCATCGGCATCGATACTGGTCGGGAATGGCTCTAATCCATCCGGGTTATTACCCGTAGTTACAAACCAGATAGAGTCCGGAATCCAGCTGTTGATGAAGTAACCGGTATCGACCACAGTACCGCCTTCGGTCTCGGCGATAATCTCGACAATACCATCGGCCGCCGGATCTTCATAACCGGAAATCCAGATAGTACTGGCAACGCCCTCTTCTTCCTCAGTCGGATTTTCATGCGCTTTCATAGTACCTTCATCACACGTGAAATAAACGACCGTAGAATCAGCTACCGGATTATGGTAAACATCGGATACAACCGCCACAATACCGATACGCTCATTAACAAGGCCAAAACTCGGGGTATTGCACTCTTCCGACGCAACGATAATATTCACCGGCGGTCCCGCATGGACCATCACCTGGGTCGCAATCGACAAGACAGTGTCGGACTGGGCACGAATTCTGACTGTCCCGGAAATTTCACCTGACGCTATCGGACAGGTCGCCACACCATTGGCGTTTGTTATACTATAATATGGTCCGGTGCCGGTATTACCCAGATGAACATCACTCGGACCATCAAGGATCATAAATTCAATCTGCAATCCTTCCGGAACCGGATTACCGTTGCCGTCATAGCCGGTCGCATATAAGGTGGCATTTTCGATACCACCGGTTCCTTTAACCGCCATATGAACCGTACTGCAGAACAACGAGATACTTTGTATCGAGGCATTAGGTGTCAGCTGTATAGTCGCTTCGGCATAACCGTCATATCCCGACGCCATAACTGTCGCACGGACATAAACTGTCACGGCTTCGGTTCCCGAAGTATAAGTCGCGGTCGCCTGACCCGCTCCGCCGGTTACATAAGCTGTCGATGTAATAACACCGACCGGATCCCAGATGTCATTGGAGATAGCGTCATAAATTACAGTATCAACACCCTGCGTAAAAATTCCATTACCGTCGATATCATCGAATTTTTCACCGGCAGTAAATGTCACCAGGGTCGAATCGGGCGCCAAGGAACCCCCTCCATCACGAACCGTTACGGTAATTGTCGATGTTGACACACCGTCAGCCAGAAGCATACTCGGTGAAGCCGATACAACAATATTACCGGAACCGGACTGTGTTGTTGATGTCACTACTACTGAAACGCTGTTGGATGATCCACCCGAGATAGTTGCGGTGATAACAGCCGTCCCCGATTTAATCGGGGTGAATACCGTTGCAACGATTCCGTTGGCGTCGGATGTGTCGGTGGTCGGCGTACAGTAACCGGACGCTGCGTCGACAGAAAATGTCACAGCACGATTCGGCAGCGGATCGATTCCGTCGGTAATAGTCGCTTCAATAATTGTCGTTGAACTGACATCAATTGTCGCGGGACTGGCGGTCACACTCGCGACCTGCAATGTTGTCGAGGAATCATCATCATCGGTGGATGACTCACAACCCAGAAACACCATTGCCAAACATAGAGTTGTTAATACAAATACAACCATGTTTTTTGATACCCATTTTCGTCTCATCGCACAAACTCCTGTAAAAATTATAATTGTTTATTTCACATTTAGTTACGGTCTCTCACTTTCTATTATTATCGGTAGAATATCCATCCCATTTAGCCATAAAAAAACCCGCCCATCAGGCGGGTTTTCGGACTAATTTTCTACACCATTACGGACCGGTATCGGCCAGGTCATCCTCAACAATCACCGGTGTCACGAATATAACCAAATCCCTGTCTTCGATTTCTTTTTGCTTGTACTTAAAAAGCAATCCAAGGATCGGAATATCTTTTAGCACCGGAACACCGGCTTCGGCCTCAACTTCATCTTGAGTCGTTAAGCCGCCGATTACAGCCGTTTGTCCGTTGTTTACGACGACATTCGTTTCGGCATTATTGGTATTGATAATAATACCGGAAGCGTCGAGTTCAAGCGTACTTCTTTCAGGCATAAGGTGCATCAATATCTGATTGTCGGCCGTGATATGCGGGGTTACTCTCAGAATAGTCCCGACTTCCTCGAACTTAATAACAACGTTACCGGCTTCATCGAACTGTTTAACCGGGACTTTGGCACCCATCTGGATACGCGCTTCCATATTTTCGATCGTCGTAATCTCCGGATGTGCGATAATTTTACCTTTATTTTCCCTTAAAATCGTAGAGACAACGGCGTCAACATCCCAGCCATGCTGCATGGCGGTAATACTGTATTTTAAAAATTCATCAGTTGTTCGATTACCGCTCTGTTCTCCTGTTTGGGTAATAGTCCGCGGATTATTGGGATCGGAGCCGACCTCACGGGTTCCCGTCACATTCCAGTCAACACCGAGTTCGAGCCCCTCGGTAGAGTAGATTTCCAGAAGCTGCGCCGAGATTTTTATCTGGCGGGCCGGCTTATCCAGCTCTTTGATGAAATTAATGACACGGTCGATGTTATCCGGAATTTCCTGAAGAATCAAAGCGTTGGTGCGAGCATCGGCCTCGACCTTACCACGGTTGCTCATCAGTGACCGAACCGATTCGATAATTTCATCAGCAGCCGTGTTCGCCAGCCGGACTATCTTGATATCCAGACTGACCATCGACTTTTGATCCAGCTTGTGTTTTTCGTTCTTCGTCTGTTCATCGCGAAACTGATCGGCGGGCAATACCCGAACATAACCATCATCTTCAAAGACAATCGCCAAATCATAAGTTTGTCCGATTATTGACAGGGCCTGTTTCCAGGTCACATTGCGAAGATTAATTGTAACCGAGCCCTGGACATTGGGAGCAACCACAACATTAACCTGACCATAATCAGCTAAGAACCTGATAACTGAACGGATTTCGGCTCCCTGAAAAGAAAGGTTTTCAATCGGAACCGAAGGGTCTTTTTCCTGAGCGAACACCGTTCCGGTGGTTCCCAGCAATAAAACGCAGAGTGCCAACAGGCACATGTGACTGCTTAGTCTAATTTTTTTCATATCTTATCCCGCCTTTCGTTCATTCGTCATCCAGATGAAGAGCATGGGCGCGACTCCATCCGTATTCAAATATTTGGAAAAGTGCTTTGTCCGTATATATTTTTGAAACGTAACCCTTTTTAATTCTGTCACCCTTTTTCAGGATATAGCCGTAACCGTCCAAATCTTCAACCAGAGCGCTGTTTTGTCCGGCGGCATTCTCAAGAATACCGACCAGTCGCGCTGTCTCGATATCAAGAAGCTTCTGCTGGCCGAATTCTCCGGAACTATTCTTCTTTTCACCTATCAACGATGCAAACGGATCCCGTGACTGACCCGGCTGATACTTGATAACCATTCGGGTCGGGAACTCGGCCACGATCGTTCCCTTTAGGCGGGCCGGAAGTGACGGCTGCCGACGGAAGTGTGATGTCGATTTGGATTTATCCTCTGCGGTCTTTTCGGGTTTCGAAACGACCTCAGGCGTCTGTATGGACATATCAGGTTCGGGCTTCTTTTCTTTCGCGGTCGCCGTTTGTTCCTTTTCCGGAGCATTATCCTTCGGATCGATCAGCACCATCGGTGTTGACGGGACATCAAACTTTTCTTCGGTTTTAGTCGCCGGCTTCTGAGATTTATCAACTATGGCCGCTGTCTTTTCGGGTACCGTAGGGACTTTCTTATTACTTGTTTTTACGGCCGGAGGATCTGTCCCGGCCAGTTCGGTGGTAACCGAAGGTTTTTCGGTTTTCGGCGGTTCGGTTTTAGTCGTCTCGGTTTTCGGTTTTTCTTCCTTTTTCGGTTCCTGTTTCGGTTTCGAAGTTTTCTTCACCGGTTCTGTCGCGGCCCATTCTTTTTCCATCATGCTGGACTGCTGCGGAGTATAATAGGTCGATTCGGGCTGAACGCTCACCACAGGAGGCGGAGTATTCGGCACCTCGGTTTTAACCATCGGTCGTGTTACGACCTTTTCGGTCGGTACCGGAGGCGGTGGTGTGACCTGATTTTTCGTTTGAATATCGGCACTGGTCCAGTTCGGGAAGTTAGTCCTGCCCTTGTCCGGAATATACATATAAACGGATGAACCCTTTTTCTCGATACGATAGACCGACTCGTTTTTTAAGTCACAAACAACACGGACTATCTTTTCGGGGTTAACCGCATATTGACTGGTTCGTATCGATTGAATAATCGACGGCGGTAGATTCACAAACGATTTCTGCGGTAAACTGTGAACCGCCGGGAAAACATCAATTAATACACGAAACGGCTTGCCCTCTTTATCTTCGGCTATCTGATGAGAGAACTGAAACGGACCGGAAACATCAACCCGGAGAACCATTTCTCCATTCTGTTCGAACAGATGCAGTTTGTTCACCCCGGCATCGGCTCGGGCAAACGACGTAAGGAGTCCGAATAGGCAAATCGTAAGTAAAATATATTTCATATTTTTCATATTGTTTCTCCTTTACATCCGATCAAATGGCCGGTTCCTGCAGCCGCTCATCAGCTTTTACATAGTATGTGGAAAGTAAGAAGGTCGCCGTCATGGAAGGTGTCCGGCCGACTCCGTAATTCTTGTCTTCACTATTCCCGCTTTTATTCGATACCTGGGTTGCCTGTATTTCGACTTCGGAAATGTTGGCAATAAACGGGAAATTGGCTACATATCCGAGAAACTGGCCGAAATCGTGAAACGATCCCGACATTTCGATTTCGAACGCGGCAACATTATAAAATGTCTCCGAGGCAATCGGTTTCGGATCGACTCTTGTTATTTTCGTACCGGTCAGCGATGACGCGGTATGCAACTGCACCAGGAAGGAAGGAATCTGTTTCACTTCGGGCAGCAACTGTTCGATTTCGGTGTATCGCTCCAATAATTCTTCATATTCCAACTTCAGGGCATTCAGAGACTTGGATTTCATCTCGACGTTTTTCAGGTCGGTAATCATAGAAGAATACTCTTCGGTCATCTGGGTAAGTCTCTGGTTATAAACCGCGAACAGACGATTATACCAGAAATATGAGACAATCAGAAAAGCGACAACACCTATAAAGATTTTCTGAAATTTAGGGTCTTTGAAATCCATAATATCTTTTCCTAATTTAAGGTCGAGCCCGTAACTGCCGCCTCCTGCGCTGCCATCTGTTCCAGCTCCTCATCCGAGAGATAGTGCACGTTACAGGTCACCTTGAAGTTGTAAGCCTTCTGTTTATCAATCGCGATTTCCTCGGTTTCGACCAGATCAACCTCGTCGAAATAATTCGACCGCATCATTTTTATCATAAATGAGGCCAAGGCATTCAGCGTGAACGTGAAACCCTCGACTTCGGCCGGAATCACCTGGGGTACACTCGTCGGCTGCGCGGCCTTCGTCGTGTCACCGGGCGCCGCCGCCGGCTTGACCACCTCGCCGAATCGAGACAGCCAGACGAAATCGGGCACATTGCCTGATAAGTCTTCAAGAATCCTTACATAGGCACTGCGATGCCGATCCAGACGCTCGACCGCTTCGAGACGGTTGGTAATTTTGCCTTTAATATCGATTAAGGCATCAACCAGGACAATATCCTTCTTTAACTGAATCGTTCTCGCCCGGGCGACTTCCATCTGGCCTTTAAGCTCATTGATTTTGTACAACTGCCAGCCGGTAACAATCCCGAATAACATCAGAACTCCGACCGCGGCCAGAATAAAATATACACCATGCTTCCCCAGAGAAATCTTTCCCGATCTCTTGGCATATTGCTTGGGGAGAAGATTTATATTTACTAGTGTCATATCCTATTTCACCCTCCTCATCGCCAAACCGACCGGTACGGTCAAAAGCGGGGCGATCTTTTCCGGTTCGAGGTACTGAAACATTTCCGGATCATAATCTATATTTCTTAACGGATTCAATATTTCCAGAGGGATATTCAACTTCGACTGAATATACTCGGGCAGGAAAGGAACCAAAGCGCCGCCGCCCGACAAAACCATCCAGTCGATTTTATCGACCTTCGCCTGCGTTTTGAAATACGAGAAAGCCAGTTCGATCCCTGAGATCATTTCTTCGGTCGCCGTGACAATAGTCGCCTTCAACATATCCTGGTCGATCGAATCTTTCATCTCACCCTTGATGGCCTTTCCGGCCAGTTCGGCGTTGAGACGAAACTCTTTTTGGATGGCATTATAAATTTCCCGTGTCCCCGACGCAATGTCGCGGGTCGAATGATATAATCCCTTATTAAGGTACAATACATTGGTTACGTCGAATCCGATATTAACCAGAACCGTAGTACGGGTCGGGTCAACTTCGTAGTTGTATTCGTATGCATTCAGAAGTGCAAAAGCATCGACATCAACGACGAGCGGATTCAACCCGGTATCCATAATCAATTCGACGTACGAATTTAAAAACTCATTCCTGGCCGCAACCAGCAATATTTCCGATTTCCGCGTTTCTTCATCGACCTGGATGACATGATGATCAAGCGTCACATCTTCAACGTCGAACGGAGAACGCTGCTCGGCTTCAAACAAGATCGACTGTTCCGCTTCCGATCCCGACTTTTTATCAATCATAAACTTGTCGGTGATAACGCCGTATCCGGATATCGAAACGACGACATCTTTGATCTTGGGATCGATCTCGTCTATTAGGGACTGAATGTTGAATATGACCGCCTCCCGGTCCTTAATCTCGTCGGAAACTATCGCTTCCGAAGGCAGCTCGCGCAGGCCGAGGGCCGAGACGGAGAATCCGGTTTTACCTTGATCGAGTTTGACCAGCTTGACGGAATTAGCGCCAACATCCAGACCAACTATATTCTTCCCTTTTTGTGAAAACATAGGCGACTCTTATTTATAACTCTTATGGTTCATCTTCATTATTTATCGGTATCAGTTTTCCAAAACTTAATCCACGTTTCGGCGGACACCTTTAAACGGTTTATTTTTCGCTGTCTCCCTTTCTGGGCATTCTCTGTTCTAATCTTATCGGTTTTTTAGGCTTGGGAATTAACCCATTTTTGGTCATAATATTAAAAAACCCCCGCATCTCACGATGGGGGGGCTTTACCGGAGGATGAGAAAGAGGGAGCGTCAATAATTGCTAATATATTCTATCGATGATTTACCCGTTGAAGCTAATACACTTAGACGGCTGAAATTGTAATGCTCGTCATCCTGTGACATTAAATAAATATCCCCCGATTGCGATGCGCTGCCGTTCGATTGAAAAACGACCGTATAATTGTTAAATGAAGCATAAAGATAGTTAAAATTGGGAGGAAGCGAATCGACCGTCAGAATCGAATCGGCACCTTCATCGTATGTTGCCGCCGCCAGATTGGCAATATCGATGAAATTCGTTATCGTTCGCGCCTCATAGTCAAAATAAAGTCCATAAGGCTGCTTTTTGGTAATCGATTCGGAGCGGGCTGTTCGAAGCTGGGAAATAATATCTCTGGTTTCGCCCTTAAAACCTGCGCGTTGAATCGCCAGGCTGAATCTTGGTGCCGCAAGCGCGGCTATGATGCCAACTGCAACCACCGCTACCATCATCTCGGCCATTGTAAATCCACGATTTTTTGATAATTTTTTCATATATTATTCCCGATATCTAAACATTCTTTCGGCTATATCCGATTGCATAAACGATGCCTTTACGATTAAAACAGAGCCGAATCTTAAAAACCGCAATTTATCCCAATGAACAGCAATGGTTTATCCGTATAAATTTCAGATTAGAACGAAGCTGCGGATTTGTTGAATGAATAAAATTCAAATAAAATTATGGGGATATTCCCATATAAATTGCCTGCAACCAATAAGACATTGACAAAAAACAGCTTATGGGTAAATTATAGTTATAATACAGTACCTGCCGAAATGTATAGTAATGATTTGAAAGGTATATTTATGAAAACTTTTAAAGTTCTATCAATTACTTTCCTGACCCTGACATTACTGTCACCCGCCTTACTGTTCGGGTTTGATAATTCGAACCTGAAAACCGAATTTGTAATTCTGGATAAACCGGAAATTGTAATCACTCAATCCGCCCTTAATTATTTAGGCAATCAAAAAAGCGACAAAGTCAAAGTCTGGGTTTTCTTTAATGATAAAGGTATCTACAATCAGACCGATTTCGAAACGGCCGCGAGTAAAATAGAATTTAATGAAAATACCGCTTCACGTCGGGCCAAGGTAAATATGGATAAAGTCGTTTTTGCCGACCTGCCGGTTTATCAAGCTTATATAAATGATATAACCGGCGCCGGCGGCGAACTGCGACGTGAATCAAAATGGCTTAATGCCGCCAGTTTTGAAATCGATTTTGCACTATTGAATAATATCGCCGATCTTTCTTTTGTAAACCGGATCAAACCGGTCGCCTGGTTTCATAGTGTGCAGGAGTTAGAATCCGGTATCGAATCGAAAACTCCCGAAAAGGCGACGAAGGACGCCACGGCGCTCGACTACGGTACTTCCTGGACACAGATATTTATGATTTACGCCTATATTCTGCACTCGATGGGTTTTAACGGTCAGGGTGTGGTTGTTGCCATGCTTGATACCGGCTATCGCAAAAGCCATGAAGCATTCGCCCAGGCCTATGCAGACAGTCGGGTACTGGCCGAATACGATTTTATCAATGATGATGGCGACACTCAAAACGAAACCGGTGATGATCCCAGCCAGCATTTTCATGGGACGTACTGCTGGTCGACTCTGGGCGGATATTCACCCGGTGAGGTTATCGGCCCGGCTTATGGAGCCTCATTTATTCTGGCCAAAACCGAAGATGTCACCTCCGAAACTCCTGTCGAGGAAGACAATTGGGTGGCCGCTTTGGAATGGGTTGATTCAATCGGCGCCGATGTTATTTCGACTTCATTGTCCTATTCCGATTGGTACACCTACGAAGACTTCGACGGTAACACGGCCACTACTACTCTCGCCGCCAACACAGCCGCGGCATTGGGTATAGTTATCTGCAATTCGCTGGGTAACTCCGGTCCCGATCCGGGTACGCTGGGCGCGCCGGGTGATGCCTACGATGTCCTGTCCTGCGGGGCGGTTAATTCGAGCTGGTCGCTGGCCGATTTTTCGTCGCGGGGTCCGACGTACGACGGCCGCACCAAACCGGAAGTTTGCGCCATGGGCGTCAGCACTTATTGCGCCACCGCCAGTGGTGACAGCAATTATGATTATAAAAATGGTACTTCTCTTTCGACGCCTCTGGTTGGCGGGGGTGTCGCGCTGTTACTTTCTGCCAATCCAAGCCTGACCCCTTATCAGGTGATGGACGCGCTTAAATCGACTGCCAATAATGCCTCATCGCCCGACAACAACTACGGCTGGGGTATCATCAACCTGCAAAAGGCCTATGACTGGGGCGCCAATTTCACGGCCGACACGACTATAGGTTCGATGGGCCTGACCGTTAGTTTTACCGATAGTTCTACGTATACCGCGACATCATGGAAATGGTATTTCGGCGATGGTGACTCGGCGATGGTACAAAATCCGTCGCATACATATTTATCACCGGGAAGTTTTGATGTGACGCTGATAATCGAATATACCGAAGGAACTCTCACGAGGATTAAAGAAGATTTCGTTCATATTATTGCCGACAGCCTTAGGTTTAGTAATACTTCGGCCAAACCGGGTGATACGGCCGTAATGTCCGTCAACCTTTATAATACTCAAAATATTCATGAGCTTGTTATTCCGGTGTACTATGGTATCAGTTCCCCTCTTGTTGCTGATCATGTTACACTGGGAGGCCGTACAATCGATTTTGAATCGCTTGAAGAACTTTACCGCCATGACCTCCACGGACAGCTGGTATTCGAGATGATTGCCGATGATGGCGGCGGAACGTCCCCGATGCCGCCCGGAGACGGTGAAATCGCCGAGGTGTACTTCGTGGTTAATTCGTCAGCAACCATCGGTGATTCCATTCTGGTCAGTGCGCCAACAATCGAGAGTTACAATGCCGAGTTAACCAGTCTTGGTTTCAGTTATGCCCCTGATATATTAAACGGTTATGTTATTGTCGCAACCAATCTTCGCGGTGATGCCAACAATTCGGGCGATTATAACATCTTCGACATTACCTATTTGATAAATTTTCTGTATCTTGACGGTCAGGAGCCGGTTTCATTATTCGCCGCTGATGCCAACGCCGATAGTACAATCAATATTTTTGATGCGACTTATCTGATAAGTTTCCTCTACCTCGAAGGCCCACCCCCACCCGAATGATGAGGCGTACTACCTGTTGAGAAAATAGTAGACAGGATCCCTGCCCGAGATTCTGAACCTTGGCGAAGTAGCGAAGGGCGATCCTGACAAAATTCGGCTATCGATTTAAAAAGTGGCATGTTGGATGCCATTTGGGCATTCCAACCTACTATTGATCAAGTCTTAGAGGTATTGTCTGATAAATTTCAAACCACGATCCTGCCACCTCTTAATCCGATAAGACCGATCAGCGGATTTTGGGTTTACTTGATTAATCGCGGTCGTCCAGAGACCCATATACACATAAAAAGCCGCCAGGAAAAGATTCATGTGCTTTAGTTGTACGTCGGATAAGGAACGATATTCATTATATCCATCGATTAAAGCAGTTCGATATTGAGGATACAATACATCATCCCAGCAGTGTTCCAGCGCAAGCGATAAGTCATAAGCATAATAGCCGAATCCGGAACCGTCAAAATCTATCGGGCGCGCTTCACCTCTCCAAAACAGAACATTGGCATCAACACCACAATCACCATGAATTAATCCGTAAACATCCGATGTCTTACCCCAATTATCCATAAGTCGTTTCACCTTCTGCGCTACGGCCTTATAAGGTTTTATATAACGATGCGGCAGCAATGACCATGCCTCGCTGTTTGCCAAACCGGCCCCGACATCATCACTAAATAAGCCTTTCCAGTCAAAACTACGTTTGGAAAGTCCCTTTGGCGGACACCATCGTTCCGCATGATTATGCAACTGCGCCATGATCCGCCCCTGAGCTTCGAAGTGACAAGTCTTGATACCTTGTGTGACAAACCGTCCTTTCACCCAGCCCAGAAGCGTACAATCGCGTTTATCCGGTACACCGTGAATTTCCGCCTGTGTTAATAAACTGCCATCACGCGTATTTATAGGTTTCGGTACAATTAGATCCGTTTCCCGGCAAATTGCATCAAGCCAAAGCATCTCAAGTGTAATCGCTTCGGTATCCTGTTCACTGCGATCATGAATCCTTAAAAGATACTGGTTTTCTTCATATCGATTATTAGATTTTTTTTCAGAAGTGCTTTTTGATTGGAATACTCTGAAAAGAGCATTTCCGGCCAATCTCACCAATCTAAACTCGTCTTTATCCATACCGTATGCTTCAAGGGCTGTTTTGGCCAACCGCCTGAATCGGCGCACTTTCCCCAAATATGTCAGTTCATTAAATTTTTTCATTTTGACCTTATAGATATCAATACGGAATATATCAATAGCGGTTTCGACATATTAAAAGTAGATATGACACGTATCGTGTTGTCGGATCTCCGCACCTGACGACTTCTACTCAAGTATCGTATACAATTCGTCCATCCCATTAATTTCCCAATCCGGTACAACTTTATCATCACGCGTATGACCGTACCGATTTAACCATACCGCTTTAATACCGACTCCCTTCGCACCGATTATATCGGAAGACAAACTATTACCGACCATGATAGTTTCGTTCGCCTGCGCCCCCAGTTTGTGAAGTGTTATATCGAATATTTTTGGATCCGGCTTGCCAACGCCAATATCACCCGAAATAACTATCACATCGAAATAACTGCCGACTTCGGAACCATTTATTTTTTCCCACTGCAAACGCGGAGCGCCATTGGTGAGCAAACCCAGTTTGTACTTACCCTTTAAATCTTCAAGCACCGCCGGAACATCATCGTACATCCGATGCATCCGCCGCCGAATATAAATAAGGTCATCGATAAGTTTAACCGCCAGTTTTTCATCATCGATGTTGAACTTGCGCAGAGAATCATACCATGACTGCCTGCGATATTCGGGCGCCCATTCGTGTAGTTTTTGAAGACAGTCACTATCACCCCTGAAATCGGCCCACATACCTTCCCATGAACTGATTCCGATAAAGGCGCAATAATCATGCAGCGGGGAGGCGTACCATATCTCCCGGCAGGTTTTACGCACTGTTTGGCGAAGCTCCTCCGGATCGATATTGTACTGCTTTACCACCGGCTCTATAGTTTTTAATATAGCCGCATCAGCCGTCTCTTCATCCGGCGTCAGCGTATCATCCAGATCAAATATAATAGTATTGATTGTCATGTAGAAATTCTCAATATTACGCGGCGCATGTTCATATGAGCCGCGCGCACAAACTTGTGATAACTTATATCGTAAACTGACCGTCTTTGTATATAATCTTGCCGTCGGCCTCGATTTCGCCGCCTTGTCGCAAATCACACACCATATCCCAATGGACACCGGATGTGTTCTTGCCGCCCGCCTCCGGGAATGAAGCCCCAACCGCCAGATGACAGGTCCCGCCGATTTTTTCATCGAACAAGGTATTACGTGTAAAATTCTTTATCTCATAATTGGTGCCGATAGCAAACTCACCCAGACGACGCGCCCCTTCATCGGTATCAAGCATCGCCAGCAGAAAATCTTCATTCTTCTCCGCCGTTGCCTCGACTACCTTGCCATCCTTGAATGTCAACCGGACACCATCAGCTTCCCGCCCCTGCAGAAAAGCCGGGAACGTATATCTGATCTGCCCATTAACCGAATCCTCAATCGGCGCCGTAAAAATCTCACCATCGGGAAAATTTTCTTTACCGCAACAGTTAATCCATTTGCGCCCCTTAACATTTAAAGTCAGATCGGTCTCTTTGGCCCGCAAATGAATCTTCTCGAAATTATTCAAAATATCCACCAGCCGCTGCTGTTCTTTTTCGACACCCTTCCAGTACGCCACCGGGTCATCTTCGAAAACATGCATCGCCTTGAAAACAAAATCCTCATAATCGGCCAGCGACATCTCGGCATCCTGTGCATGAGCATCGGTCGGAAACTGCGCGCCCGACCAGTGCAACGTCCCGTCGGCCGCCCGTTGGAAAAACGCCGTCTTTAAGGGTTCCATTGCCTTACGATTCATCTGAAGTCTTTTAGGATCAACACCGGAGAGAAACTTGGTATTATTCGTTCCCCAGATAAACAGGTACGCGTCGATCTTCTTATATTCAAGTTCTATTGCCGGCCAGACATATTTCAACTGCTCATCGGAGGCGAGATTATAAAACGACTCCATCGTCTCGATAAGAAACAACTCGGTATTTACATGCGCCCCGATTTTTATCGCCTCATCATGCACCGCCTTAACCAGCGGCGCCGCTACCGGTTCGGCCTTAATCTTAAAAAGCTGACCCGGCTTTATCCCCAAAGAATAATTAACCAAAATCCTGGCCATATTTTCGATTCTTTTGTCCACAATAACTCCTGTCTGTTAATATTTTGCTTTCTCCAGATCGAGAAAATATCGTTTCAATTTTAATCCCCCGGCATATCCTCCCAGTCCGCTGGTCGCTACCACCCGATGACACGGAATCACAATCGGCAGGCGATTGGTCGCGTTAACCGTCCCGACCGCCCGCGCCGCACCATCGTGACCGATTGCCGTCGCAATTTCCCCATACGTTTTAGTCTTTCCGTACGGTATCGCGGCTATTTTACGAAGCACTTTTTTCTGAAAAGCTGTCCCATTAATATCAAATTTAAGCGAGAATTTTTTCAGTTTACCATCCAGATATTGTCTAATCTGCCTTTGTGCCTTCTTATTCTCGTTTCCGCCCGGCACAACCTGATAATCGCCGAAATGCTTTTTAACAAAACCATTAAAATGTTGTTTGTACTTCGATCCAAAACAAATTATGGCCAGACCATTCTCGGTCGAACCGACCAGAAACTGCCCGATATCGGTTTTAAACTGATGTTTATAAAGCTTTTTCATTCTAAACCGCACCTTTTAAAATAGTCAATAACTCACCAAGATTATTTATAATCAAATCAGGATTACTTTTTACAAGCGCCTCACTACTTCCGAAATTCGATTTAACACCAACTACAGCCAATCCGGCCGACCGAGCCGCGAAAACATCGTTTTCGGTATCCCCAACAACTATCGTCTCATTCGGTTCGGCTTTCATAAGCGACAGTACCATATTAAATACTTCCGGATCCGGCTTCACTCTCGAAACATCATCGGCCCCGGCATAAGCAATAATCAGATTCTCCCAATCAAACTTGGCCATTATCTTCTCGATATGAATCCTGATTTTTGTCGTCCCGATTCCCAACCGGTATCCCCGTTGAAACAATTCATTCAGCACTTTATCGGAACCATCCAGCGGGATCGTCCTCCCGACCACAGCTTCGCGCGCCCTGATTTGAAAAAATTTCCAGAATTCATCATAAGATTTATTCGAAAAAGCAGCAAACATCTTATCCAGCGGATACCCGATAAATTTTACGATTTCATCCGTCGGTCTGACCGGCTCACCCATCTGCTCCAGAGCATAATTGGTCGCTTCGACAACCCCTTCCGATGAATCTATCAGCGTTCCGTCAAGATCGAATATCAGGTTTTTTATGCGGTCGAATTTCAAATTATGTGACTTTTCTTTCATCCTTGCATCCGCGGTAATTTATGAACATAGCCAGAATTCACTCTCAAGTCAACGCTGCACGACCAAATATCATGGAATAATTGTTCATTTGTTCAACAATATAGAAGGCTTTGATAGTCATAAAGCATTATAAGTTAGTGATATCCAACATCCTACCCGCCTATAAAGCGCCTTTGCGTCCGCCTGGAATTCAAAACGCAAAATGATAAAGCAAACTAATGGATTGTCTTATAACCAGTTAGTAATAGTACAAAATGGCGCATAAAATGCGTGAAACTATTAATCTTGTATAAATGTTAAATATACAAGAAGATAGAGACTACAATGGTTCTTATCTTGCTTGACTTATAGGATGAAGTTGATAAATTGACTGATAGTATTATAAGGATTGGAGAACCAAAATGAGAAAATTCTCTTTAACGATAGTATCGCTGACAGCTTTTCTACTCGGACTAATCTGGGTGGTCGGTTCGGGTGAAGCGGTACAGAAGCCGGAAACCAAGATGATTTTCCTGGCCGACACGGTTCATATCAATCTCGAGGAACCGGAACAGACTGATGAAACGGCTGTCAAAGAGGAAGACACCCGTGAAACATTATTTAAAGAGATAAAAAAGTTCAATCAAACGGTGTACGACATTAAAAATCGTTATATGGAAGATATCGATACCAAAGAATTGATTAATTCCGGTATCAGAGGGATGTTGAAAAACCTCGACCGCTTTTCGGTTCTGATGGAAAAGCAGTCGTACGACCGTCTGATGGAAAGCACGCATGGGAAGTACGAAGGCTTGGGGATGGAAATTGATTCCCGCGACGATTATATTATCGTTGTTACCCCTATGGAAGGTACCCCGGCCTACCGAAGCGGTCTGCAGTCGGGTGATCAGATTCGCGAAATCGACGGAACCTCCACGCATAAGATGACTACCAGTGATGCCGCCAAGTTGATGCGCGGCACCGCCGGAACCTCGGTTAATCTTACGGTCCAGCGCGAAGGTTTATCCAAGCCGCTCGATTTTGAAGTCGAACGCGCCGTTATCGAACTTAAATCGGTTAACTATTACGGTGTTATCGATAACACCAATATCGGTTATGTTCGTCTGTCACGTTTCGCGGAAGAGACCAGCAATGAGTTGCGTGAAGCCATCAACGATTTGAACGATAAGAATGTCGATGGCTTGATTTTCGATCTCCGTTCCAACGGCGGCGGTCTTCTGGAGCAGGCGGTAGAAACAGCCGAGTTGTTTATCGATGAAGGTAAGCTGGTTGTTTACACACGGGGTAAATTCGCCGGTTCCGAGCGTCGTCATTATTCTAAAGCGGCTCCATTGTTCCCCGATAAGCCGCTGGTCGTTCTTGTCAACGAAGGGACCGCGTCCGCATCTGAAATCGTCTCCGGCGCTTTGCAGGATTGGGATCGCGGTGTAATCGTCGGACGACCGACTTATGGTAAAGGTTTGGTTCAACAGATTTTTCCGCTCGGCACCGATTCCGATGTGGCATTAAAATTAACAACTGCAAAATATTATATCCCCTCCGGCCGCTGTATCCAGAAACCTGAAATCCAGAATAAAGACAATGCCGATGATATGGCCGCTCTTGATGATGAAGAAACGACCGAACCGGATTCCATGACTATTTCCGATCGCGAAATTTATTACACCAATCGCGGACGAGTAGTTTATGGCGGCGGCGGTATCCTTCCCGACGTCGAAATTAAAAACGATGATGTCTATCAACCTATCGAAATCAATCTTGAGAGAAAACGTCTCTTTTTCGATTTCGCCGTCAAATATGTAGCCGCTCATCCGGATTTAAAGCCCGATCTTGAAATTAGCGACGATATCCTTAAAGATTTCCGAACTTATTTGAAAGACGAGGAATTCGACTACGAAACCGATTTGGAAATTTCCCTGAATGAGCTGAAAGACTTGATCGATGAAAAGGAAAAAAGCGACGAGTTCGCCGGTGCTGTCGGGGAATTCGAGAATATAGTCGAGAAGGAAAAAGATAAAGATTTCGATCATTCGGTTGACTATATCAAAAAGGCCCTCAAGCGCGAGTTGACATCAAAACTGGCCGGTCAACGCGGTGTGTATGAAAACGTTATTTTAAAATCCGACGAGGAAGTGCTCAAAGCGGTCGAGATTCTCAAGAATAAGACCGAATACAGCCGAATCCTCACCGAGGGACAGACAATCGGTCAGTCGGACATTGAAGAATAGAAAATTAGTTCATAAGAGATATAAAAAGGCCCCGCCGACATTGGCGGGGCTTTTTTATTTTAGATCGAATCGTTTTATCAACCATTTGTTTTGGCTTTTTACCAATGTTATTGCAATCGGTCGACCATTATCGGTACTGTCGGTGAGTATAAAACAATCGACCGCTGCCTTATCTTTAACATATGCGAAACTGCGGCTGCCAAAAGAGTAAAATGTACTCTCGGTAGAATCCGGATATACCATCAATAATATACTTTGCGGGCTATATCCCAGTTTTTTCGCCTCGGGACTCATCAATGAGTCCATAGCGGCCATATTTTTCGCCCTGACCGCTATTTCAAAATGACCCAAAGCATCTTTTATGACAGGGATTTCATCACGAGGCGGGTTTTTCTCGCGACCGCACGATAAAACAAGCGACATCAGGAAAACAAGACCGATTACTATATATTTTACATCATATTTCATAATTAAAATTCCGTTACCTGCATCAGGAATGTCCCATTACCCTCCTGCTCCAGATAACCGGTATCAAGCAGACGTTTCATTAGTTTTTCGACTATCAATCCCCAGCACCAGTAACGAATCCCCTTGAAATGAGATTTTTCATTGACATCGGGAAAATTCTCAACCAGGGTTTTCTCAAGATCGGTCAAATGCTGATACACTCCCCGCGCCAGAACGGTCATCGGTTTTTTAACCTTTTCCGGATTATAAGTATAATAAATCGGCGAATTTTCTTTTTCAAATGCCCAACTCCGACCATCGCAAATCAATTTCGGTTCGGTCGCACCGCAATAAAAACCATTCGAATTCGGGTCCATAAACTTATTGTAAAAGGTTGTCCCGACATTTTCTTCGGGGCCGGAGACCATAAACATGTATTCGCCCAGTTTCCCCCGGCACGGGTCGGAACCGTTGAACAACATAATACTATGCCCCTCATTTATAAAGCGACTGCCGAGTAATTCCCAAAAATACAGACCGAGATAAGTCGGAAATTTATGATACAATACCGAACCACCCTGCAGTACATTTTGCTTATCATTGGTAATCTCGCCCCGCGACGCCATGACCTCGATGGTACTATCATAGGCGGGGATATTAATTATCATCGTATTATATATTTTATCCGTCGTCTCCTCGATAACGGGAATCAACGCCTCTACTTTTTCATTTTCGATAAAAGTAAAAGTCGGCCGGAAGATAGTACCATCGGATACAAGCAAACCCTTTTTGGCAAGTGCGATCGAAGTTTTAGTAATATATCCGACCGTCACCCCGGTCATCCGCGCAATTTCTTCCGCGCTTTTGCCGCGATGCAGAAGAAGAATCAATAGCCGGTTAAAGACATTATCGAACATTTCGGCACGACCAAGCAGGCTTGGAACCTGAATACCGGAATCGGCCAGAATCTGGGCGCTTTCGGAAAGTTTGATATTGAATTTAAACTGACGCGCATAGAATTTCTGCGATTCCAAAAGCGGATCAAGAGTATCAACAACATCGTACAGGGTAATCAAAACGGAACCATCCCCGACATTCCCGGGAATTATATAGGGTAGTTCCAGTTCAACTTCATCGGGCGGCAGCAGAATATACGATCTTTTCGTTAGTCTTTTGGAGTCAACAATATTACCCGGAAAATTAACCTCGGCGGTAGCGACCAGAAAACGATAGTATTCGGCAAGGCAGGCGATTTTAATCGTCGCCTGATGAATTCCCCAATCGGTCGAGGATAATTTTACATCGACAACATTAAAATATTCATCCGAATCCGCCAGCGATATTCCCGTTAATAATACGAAAACCAGTAAAACCATTAGAATTCGTGACATTGTATCTTCTCCTGAAACTATTTTTTCCGCTTTTTACCCGCCAACTGACCACAGGCGGCGTCAATATCGATACCGCGGCTTTTCCGAACCGTCACCGCCGGCGCCCGAGGGTACAATAACCTGCTGAAAGTATTTATATCCTCTTCCGATGGTCGTTTAAATGGTACATTATTTACCGGATTATAAGCAAGAATATTAATTTTGCAAGGTATTCCTTCAATTAATCGCGCCAACGCCATAACATCTTCTTTAGAATCGTTCAAACCTTTAAACAAAATATATTCGAATGTGACCCGTTTTTTTCGTTTATGAGCAAAATACGCGGCCGCCTCCATCAGCTCTTTTAAATCAAATTTGAATTTTGTCGCCAACACCTGCCGCCGTTTTTCATCGGTCGCGGCATGAAGCGAAATTGCCAGGTTGGCTTTTAATCCGGAGTCGGCCAGTTCATATATTTTGGGAACAATACCGATAGTTGAAATCGTAACCTTGTGCGCCGATACCGACAAACCAACCGACGACGATATTATTTTTATCGCCTGTACTACCGTTTCGTAGTTTAAAAGCGGCTCGCCCATCCCCATAAAAACAACATTGCGAAAGGCACTTTCACCGTACTTCTCACGGGCATAGATAAGCTGTCCGATAATTTCTTTTAATGTAAGATTCCGTTTGAATCCCATCAATCCGGTGGCGCAGAAAGCGCATTTGATTGGACAACCGACCTGAGTCGAAACGCAGATCGTCCGTTTTTCGCCATCGCATATAAGAACGGTCTCAATAAAATAGTCGTCGTCGAGCCGAAATAATATTTTCTCGGTACCGTCCTGCGATTCGGCGATTTTTTCGACCTGAAGCCCGGAGATAAAATATGCCGAGTCCAGTTTTTCACGAAGTTCCTTGGTCAGGTCGGTCATCTGGTTGAAATCATACTGAAGCGAACCGTACATCCATTTAAACAACTGCCGACCCTTATATTTTTTTTCACCGAGATCGGACATTAATGTCTCAAGATCGGCGAGTGAGTATCCCATCAGGTTCGTCTTATCCATGCCCGGCAATTTAATGCAGTGCGGTAATTTATCAAGCGGTTTTAACAGTAGCATCATAATTGGGGTGGGGCGTAACTTTCCGGGGTAGGGCAGAACCCGAGTTCCGACGCTTCAGCGCCGGAACGATGTGGTTCTGCCATGTTCGATAAAAAATTAAATAACACCAACTACATTAACAATGGCAGAACCACGTCGTCCACCCGATAAATCGGCTGGACTTGGGTTCTTCCCTACACTCTATATTTACTTTCGATATATTCGAAATGGGTTCGTTTCCGATTTTCGATAAAAATCTTCAAATACACTCAATTCGTCATTCCCGCGAAGGCGTGGAATCCATGAAAACCTGATAGTACGTCATAAGTTTACTTCTATGGATCCTCCCTGCCTGCGCAGGGATGACGATGGACGTTCCGGGGCTGGTGTACATCCTCGTGCACCAGCAAAATGGGTTCGTTTCGCATATAAAAGGGTCCCTCCTTTACTTTACCCTCGAAATCGTTTTTATATTTCTATAAAAGGGCCAATGGTCAGAATTCACGTTGAAATTATAGTGATTTTGCGATTGTTCACACCCGACATAATGGCATAAAAAAATGGCGGATCGCTCCGCCATTTATAAAACCTTGGATAAACAACCGGCTATTCTTTTTGGTTGTTGATACTCTTGGCCAGTTTATCCACTTTTTTGTTGAGCTTTTCCAGTTCGGACATAACCTTTTTAGGCGAGTAACCTTCGGTCGTTTTCTTGATTTTATCAAGAACCTTGTTGACCTCTTTCTGAACGCCGCTGCTTTCCTTCTTAACTCTCTCTTTTATTTTGGCCGTGTTTTCCTCGGCCTTGTCCAGGAGTTCCATTACCGCCTGCTTGCGTTCCGACTTGGAAATATCACCCGCTTTGATAAGCGAGTCGATAATTTCCTCGGCCCGCTTCTTGGTCAGGTTAAAAATCCCGACCGATGCCAGAAATGTGTTTCTTAAAATAGACACAGATTTTTTACCTCCATCATTTATTATTTCGATTAGTTTATCTTTATAACCTTTTACGTTTTCCTTATTGTCGAGTTGCTCGGTCAGAAGCCGACCAAGTACCGCCAGCGTAATATCCTGACCCGAGGCCGAATCGATTATCTTAAACGTCTCCGGTTTACCGACTATCGCCTTTAGTTCGGCATGAGTAATATATCTCTTAAACTCGGTATCGTATAATCGCCGGTTCTTGTATCGCTTAATAATACGCATAAAACATAAACCCTTTATACCCTGCCTATAATATAGTGCGCCGCACAATATTGTCAATAAAAAAATAAAGGCTATTTAGCGGTGGACATCAGGATAATATTTATGATTTCCAGAAGCCGGTCGCACGAGAACGGCTTTTTAATAAACATATCACCGCCGACCTGGAACGAGCGACCCATATCATCGCCGCGATCCTTCCCGGTCAAAAACAAAACCGGGATATTGGCCGTGTCGGGATCGTTTTTCAGATTATTGCAGATATCGTAACCGTCAATTTCCGGCATCATAATGTCCAGAAGAATCAAATCGGGTTTTAATTCTTTGGCTTTTTTCAAACCGGAGGAGGCAACATTGTCAACATACACCGTATGCCCGGCCGAAGTCAAAAAAGTTTCGACTATTTCGGTAACCTGCGGTTCATCATCGATGACCAAAATATTGGCCGTATTTAACTTTATCTTCATACTCATATCACACACCCCTTAATCTAAATTTTTTATCGGCATTGACTACCTATTCCTTAGGCATTTTTAGAGAGGAAAACTAAAATAAAAACAGGATTACTTAATAATATTCGGGACGACGGTCTTTAAACAGGTCATTTTGCGGGGTAACCTGTTTATTGTCGGCTTGTTCCGGTTCGATATCGGCTGAAAGAAAACCGGTTTTGTCGGGCGAAGCCTCGTCCAGGACCTGACCGCGAGGGGATATTATCCGCGATCGCCCGATAAATTTAAGCGGTTGACCGGCCCTATTTTCCTGACCGATCCGGTTACCGGTGACTGTAAAAACATTATTTTCCAGCGCCCGGGTAACCATCGCCTCCGGGCAATGCGGCAAAACCAGATTGGACGGGTGCAAAATAACCTGTGCGCCCAGTAATGATAATTTGCGGGCCGATTCGGGATAGCGCCAGTCAAAACAGACCATCATACCAAACCGGGCCTCTTTGAATTCAAAAACAAAAAATCCGGTAACACCGGGATCGAATATATTTTTTTCGCTGTCGAACAGATGAGTTTTTTGATAAACAAAAAACCGACCATCGGGTAATATCGCAATCGATGAATTATACAGCTTGTCGCCCGAAATTCCGGGGAAACCGTAAACAATCAAACTACCCGTTTTGGCCGATAGTTCTTGTAATATATTATAGGTATAACCACTTCCCGCTTCATCTGCTAAAGAAATCGCTTCCTCACGATTTTTAAACTGATACCCGGTGGCGAATAATTCCGGAAGCACCAAAACATCGAAGTCTTGATTTTTAACCTTATCAAGAACATCTGCAACATTTTTCTCGATCTCACCGAAATCCGGGTCATTTTGATACAGTGCCACTTTCATATTATCACCATCTGCAATATATCAGATACGCTTCAATAAAACAATTGCCTCTATATATTTATAAATCTATATTGATTTTCATGTCGGAAAAGGAGTTAAAGCAGAAGAACATTGTCACTAACCGTAAGGCGTTTCGTGATTATGAAATTATCGAGAAACGCGAGGTCGGGATAGAGCTGAAAGGGGCCGAGGTTAAGTCGTTGCGGGCCGGTAAAGTAAACCTGTCGGACAGTTACGCGACAGTGGAGGGGGGTGAGGTTATTTTGTTTAATCTGCATATCTCTCCGTATAAATTCGCCACTATCGAAAATCTTGATCCGATCCGCCCACGAAGACTGCTTCTTCACAAACGTGAGATAAAAAGATTATTCGGCGCCACTGCCGAGAAGGGATTTACCTTAATTCCGCTTCGGATTTATTTTAAGGGTCCCTATGCTAAAATCGAACTGGGAACCTGTCGCGGACGTAAAAAGTACGACAAACGGGACAAAATCTCAAAGAGGGAAGCCGACCGCGACATTGAACGTGCACATAGAAGACAAAACGAATAATAACCATGAATAAACTTCTATTTATAATATTGAGTTTTATCCTTTTGACCCTGCCGAGTGCAATAAATGCCGCTACGGTATCGGTTCAGATTTCTGGCGGGATGGAAAAAATACCCTCCGTCACCGAGCACAATATGGCTTATTTTTCGATGTCGCATCTGGCGGAGGTGCTCGGCGAAGGTCTGAACTGGGATTTTCCCGGGGTTTCAGCGGTCTATCAGACAGAGCAAAATACGGCCACATTCTATATCAATTCGCCGTACATCAATATAAATGACACGGTAAAAAACTTAATCTACCCGGTTAGATTTATAGAGGGTAATTTATATCTTCCGGCGCGGACCTTTATCCCGCTTCTGGATTTAATCCGCACCGAGCAGATTCTGTGGGATAAAGATGCCGGGACTATCAGAATTAATTCCGAATGGTACGATATTACCGATGTTGCGCTGACGACTAAAACCAACGGTAAGCTTATTGAAATTTTTATCACCTCGCCGAAAAAGTATGAGATTTTTATTTCGGAGGGTAACTGGCTTAATGTCACTATCCCCGACGGACGGGTCAACCAACGGCAAATCTTGCGAAGAAAACAGGGCAGTTTTATCAGGGACATAAATGTCTATCAGTTTGAAGCGTCGGCGCAGATATCATTTCGGATGAAACGTAATATCGTAAAATACGATCATCGTTTGCAGATGAATCCTCCCCGAATCCAGATATCGATCCCCGACACGACTGTTGTCCCAACACCATTTATCGGGCCGGAATATATCGGCCCCGATGAACGAATCAGCAAAGTTATAATTGATGCCGGGCATGGCGGGGCCGATTACGGCGCCATCGGCCTCGATAAAACCCAGGAGAAAAAAATAGTCCTCGATATTTCCAAACGGCTGGCCAAGCTGATACGCAAAGAAAAATTATTCGAGGTAGTTATGACCCGCGAAAAGGATGTTGCCGTTTCACTGGAGGATCGCGCCAACCTTGCCAATAATGAGAGCGGTGATGTTTATATATCGATTCATGCCAATGCCTCACCAAAACGTCATGCGCGCGGATTCCAGGTCTTTTTCCTCGCCCCGGCCAACAATGACGAGGCGCGGGCGGCGGCGCAGCTGGAAAATGCACCGTTTTTGGCAGAATTGAATACTTTGTCGGATGATAACATCGATAATTTAAGCTACATACTCAGCGATATGATTCAGACCGAATTCCAGGTCGAATCGGCCGATCTGGCAAGGATGGTTGACAAGGAATTCCGCAAACGGTTAACCCGCCATACCAAAGCGCGTGGGATGGATCAGGCCGGATTCGCGGTTCTTAATCGCGTCTTTATGCCGTCGATTCTGGTTGAAGCTGCTTTTCTGACTAACAAGGAAGACGAAAAACTGCTGAGAAACAAAAAATATCGGCAGGAGGTGGCCGAGGCCATTTACGCCGGACTAAAACGCTTTAAATCGAAATATGAGAAACAATAATGACTGAAAAAAATCGGATAAATCAACCGATTGGTATTTTTGATTCGGGTGTCGGAGGACTTACCGTCGTTGCCGAACTGCTTAAAATTTTACCCGATGAAAGTATCGTATATTTCGGTGATGTTGGTCGGTATCCGTACGGCGGCCGGTCGAAAGAAACAATTATCAATTTCACTCGGCAGGATGTTAATTTCCTGATGGAGCATCATGTCAAATTCGTGATTGCGGCCTGTAATACCGCCTCGGCGGTAGCACTGGAGACTGTTAAGAAAGAACATGATGTTGATTTTATGGGGGTTATCGAACCGGGCGCAAAGGCGGCGGTTAATTATACCAAAAATAAACGAGTCGGGATTATCGGAACCCGTGCAACAATCGGCTCCAACAGCTATGCTAAAGCGATTCAGGAACGGGATGAAAAGATAAAAGTTTTCTCACTCGCCTGTCCCCTTTTGGTTCCGCTGGCCGAGGAAGGATATATCGATAAGGAAGCGACACGCTTAATTACCGCCGATTATTTAAAACCGCTTATCGATGTTGACATCGATACATTGGTGCTTGGTTGTACTCACTACCCGCTGCTTAAATCTATTATCGGAGAAACGATGGGTGACAAGGTACATCTTATTGACTCGGCCGATGCCACCGCCCGCGAGCTGGCCGATATTCTGACTAAAAAGAATCTGGCCCGCGATAACAGGGCAAAAGCGGTACACAAGTTTTATGTTTCCGATGTCCCCGATAAATTCACCAAGGTGGCCGAACTGTTTCTGGGGCGGAGTATCGACAATATTACCCGGGTGGATATAACAAGGTATTAGATGGATCTGGTTAAAGCTAAAATTGCGCAGGCGATTGGTATTTTAAACGAACTCGATATCGATCTCTGGCTGATTTTCTGCCGCGAGTCGGATATGATGGCCGACCCGTCGCTGGAGTTGGTGGTCGGTCACGAGGTGGTCTGGCAATCGGCTTTTTTTATTTGTAAGGATGGTTCGACAATCGCTCTGGTCGGCAACTTTGATGCCGCCGATTTTGAACGTTCCGGTCGATTTAAGATAGTGCAGCCGTACGTTGAAGACTGCGGTCGTGAAATCGGACAAATGGTACATAAACTCAAGCCGCAAAAGATAGCTTTAAATTATTCCACTACCGATATCGCATCCGATGGTCTTACCTACGGTATGTATCAACTGTTGATGGAATATCTCAAAGGTACCGTATATACCGAGCGGTTTATTTCGTCCGAGGAAATAATGTCGCGGCTTCGCGGACGAAAGGTCGAGTTGGAGATAAACTTGATTTCGAAGGCGGCGGTTGTATCAACCGAATGCTGGAATCAATCGCTGAAAGAAATTCGTACCGGTTTAACCGAAATCGAAATCGCGAATATTATCGATAGTAATATAAAAAAGTCAGGCGGAACCAATTCATTCGAAACGATTGTTAACGCCGGCGCCAAAACATTACCGGGACACGGCCGCCCAACCGACGCAATATTAGAACCGGGCGATTTACTGCATATCGATTTTGGCGCCAAAATCGACGGTTTCTGTTCCGACATACAAAGATTAGCGTATTACAAAAAAACCAATGAGACCAACGCTCCCGACGAACTGATAAAGGCTTTCGATAAGGTCAAAGAAGTTATCGATAAAACCTCAGTATTGTATCAACCGGGCAAAAAGGGGTATCAAATCGATGCCGAAGCGCGGCGCATTCTGAAAGAATCGAACTATCCTGTTTATCAACATGCCCTCGGACATCAGATCGGACGCGCTACCCACGATGGTGCCGCTATTGTTGGACCGAACTGGAAACGGTACGGCAAAGCACCGTCTATTCCGCTCGAGGAAGGCAATACATTTACCGTTGAACTCGGTATCGATGTCGAAAACATCGGCTATGTCGGCTTGGAGGAAGATCTCGTGGTAACCAAAGACGGAGGCAGGTTTTTATGTCCCAGACAAAAAGAACTTATCATTATATAGTATTTTTCATTTTTGTACTTATGCTTCTACTGATTTCCGGCGGATGTGGCCCGAAAGTACAGCTAAAATCATTCGGGACCGAATGCGCCCCAACGAATCTTGAAGTGAAAGCGGATGATGAAACCCTGATGTTGAAATGGAACACCAACTGCCCTGATGGCAGACTTCTCTCGGGCTATTATATTTATCTTGAAAAAAAACCGCTGGCCGATTACCGCAATCAGGCGCCGCCGCGCGGAGTCAAACCGTTAAACCATGATCCCTACCCCGGCGATACCGACCCTGAAGATCGCTGGGAGAGGATGAAGATAGAGCATCTGGATAACGGTGTCGAATATTATGTCTCGGTACGGGCGCTCTATCCCGATCGGACAGTATCGATTGCATCGAATGAAGTCGCCGTTATGCCCCGTCCCGAAGGGGAATTCGAACTGGCTTTTCGTTATTCGGATCTTAATGATGGTTTCTCGTTCGCCAATTGTGAAACGGTACGCGCCGATGGTGAATTAAACGACCTTTATTTTTATCATAAGGATGGTATCGATTTTATCGCCTCGCCGCATCGGCTGAACGGATTCCTGCGGAAATCATCGTTTTATTCGCTGGGTAAAACCAAAAGTATCTATCAATACCCCGAACTCGATCTCGATTTTGCGCCGGTAGAAAAAATCCCGGCCCTGGTTGGTGAGTCGTATCTGGTTAAAACAGCCGACGGTAATTTCGCCAAGATTCGTATTGAGCAAATAACCGGCGAGAACAAAGAGCGCCGGATGTTTATTAAATATATTTATCAGACCAATAAAGAACAGATGTCTTTTTAAATGGAACATGTCGGGTTAAGCCGGAACCAAAAAAGAATATTCCTTACTATCATTCTCGGTGCCTTTGTATTTCGAGTCGTACTGGCGCTTATCTCCGATAATTTCAACCATCCCGATGAAAATTTCCAGATTTACGAGCAGGCGCATCGGCTGGTTTTCGGTTATGGTCTAATCCCCTGGGAATTTCGCTTTGATGTTCGTTCCTGGATTGTTCCCGGGCTGGTCGCGGTGATACTTTATCCGTTCAAACTGCTGGGCTGCGATAATCCGAATATTTATACACCTTTAACTAAAATATTTTTCGGATTAATAGCGATGTCGCTTGTTATTTCGGCTTATTTCATCGGTAAAAAGATATCATCTGTAAAAGCCGGATTATGGGCCGCCTTTTTCTGCGCCGGATGGTACGAAATAATTTACTTTTCGATTCGACCGCTAAGCGAAATCTGGGCGACAACATTTTTTGTCGCGGCCATTGCACTCTCGATTAAATCAAAAGACAATACACAGCTTATTATCGCAGGCATATTAACCGCCATAACAGCGGCGGTTAGACCGCATTATTTCCCGGTTGTACTGTTATTCTTAATTGTTTTATTTTTTATAAACAGGACACACAAACCGATTGTACTATATATTTCGTTTATCGGGACGATCATAATGATCGGGATATTCGAAAAAATAACCATCGGCGGTTTTTATGAGTCATACATAAATTATTTCCATTTCAGTAAACATTTCAGTATGGCCGATACATCCGCCGGTGTCGGTATATTCGCTTTTGCAAAACAACTGGGGCAGTCATCAATGATGTTAGTCTGGCTGTTTTTGCTTGTGGGAGTAACTATCTGGCGCAAAGTATGGTACTTAATATTGTTTGTCCTGGCGGCGCTGATATTTCATTCGGCACTTCCGTTAAAAGAACATATCGCCTCGATTCGTTTTATATATATGGTAATACCTTTATATATGATAATCGGGGGAATCGCTTTATCCGAAATACTGAGTAATTTTAATATACGACAAGGTCCGGTCGCAACAACGTTGTCTATTATATTTCTTGCTGTCTCGACCTGTGGCGCCTTTAATATTCTCCCCGGTGAGAAAAATGTTTATGAACATAATGTTTTTCACCGCGATCCCGGACTTAGCGCCTATAAATACCTTTATAAACAGAATAATATAAAAGCTGTCTTCGATAACGGTAATTTTTGGTTTTTAAGCGGCGGATATTATTATTTTCACCGCCATATCCCGCTTTATTTCAACAACATGCCGCCGCCCTCATTGAATTTTGTCAGTCATATTGTAACCAGAGAAAATCTCTATGGGCTTGACGGGTTCGAGTTGAAAAAAACTTTCGGCGATATATCGATTTACAGCAGAACCGACAGCCTTTTTGAATATCCGATCGATTATAATTTCGACCTCAATATGTACCAACCCGGTATCGATGATAACCGTCGCCCGTAGAACGTCTTAGCAATTTCCCCTTGCATAATAAAATTTTTTAGATACCTTACAATATATACTAACCGTTGAGGGACAACCATTTAATAGGGGCGCTATATGTATGTAAGAAAGGATTTTAATATGAAAAATATAATCGGCCTGTTGTCGGTGACATTAATACTAATGATATTTTGTTCCACCGGCTATGCTTTATATCGCGGCGAGGAAACACCCAAAACGGAACAAACAGTAAATCGTTTGATTGTCAAATTCGCTCCCAATGCCGGACCAAAATTTGTATCATCTAAAAAGGGTGCCATCGCGACCGGCTCGGCGGTAGTTGACGCCGTCACGGAGAAATATCAGGTAGCAAACATAAATTCGCTTCTGCCTTCATCGGCCAGGACAGCTTCGTCGAATCAGTTTCGCGATATTTATATTTTTGAACTTCAAAATCCGGATGAGCTGAATACTCTTAAGAGCGAACTGGAAAACTCTCCCGGTGTTATGTATGTCGAACCGGATTATCTGGTCGAATTGTATGAAACCCCAAACGATACATTGTATCGTCACCAGTGGGGACTGAATAATTATGGCAGAAGCCATTATCATGTCCGCCGTTATCAGGGTTCGTACAATGACGAATTGATTTTGACTCAGGGAATCGAGGATGCCGATATCAATGCCGGTGAAGTGTTTATCAACCTGCCCGATAATACCACCGCGGTGGTGGTCGCAATAATCGATACCGGGACCGATATGGATCACCCCGATTTGATCGATAATATATGGACCAATCCGGGTGAAATTCCCGATGATAATATCGATAACGACCATAACGGTTATATCGATGATGTGCACGGCTGGGATTTTTATACCAGTAACGATCCGGACTTTATCGGCGATAACGACCCGGATGACGCCAACGGTCATGGGACGCACTGTTCCGGAATCGTCGCCGGTATCGCCGGCAACAGTATCGGTATCGCCGGTATCGGACGTGATGTGACAATCATGCCGCTTAATTTCGAGCCGCTTCCGCTTGTTTCGATAATCGCCCGGACGATTCTCTATGCCGCCGACAACGGCGCTGATGTCGCCAATATGAGTTTCGGTCTGACATCACGCAGTGACCTGATAGAGGAAGCTATCAATTATGCCAACGACAAAGGTGTGATACTCTGCGCCGCCACCGGCAACACCGGCATGGCCGAGATTAATTATCCGGCCGGTTACGATGTCACAATTGCGGTCGGCGCCACCAATGACTCGGATCGGGTGACATCGTTCTCCACCTACGGGTCGCATATTGATCTTAGCGCCCCCGGATTATCTATTTTATCGCTGAGGGCCGGAACGACCGACATGTACGGCAAAAGCTGGCCGTACGAACCGAACGTGCATATTATTGACACTCACTACTATCTCGCCTCGGGAACCAGTATGGCCTGCCCGCATGTAGTCGGCGGCGCCGCCTGGTTAAAATCTGTCTCGCCCGGATTACTTCCGGCAAAAGCAAAAGAAATTCTCCAGCAATCGGCCGATGATATTATCGATCCGTTCGGCCTTGGATGGAATTTCCCCGGATGGGATGAATACTCCGGCTATGGACGATTGAATCTTCGGAAAGCACTTGATATGTTTCCCGGTCTGCGCGCCAAAATAATCAGTCCGTCACCGAATGAAATCGTTTCGGGAGTTGTCTCAATCGACGGTATCGCCGATGGTCCCGCTTTTTTGAATTACACGGTTGAATATGGTGTCGGGAATAATCCGGAGGAATGGACCGAAATTACAACATCATCGAATCCGATCACCGAAGATAATCTGGCGACGTGGGATACCGACGGGTTGACCGGACCGTACACGATTCGTCTTCGGGTCGGGCATTATAATATTTCATATACTACCGTGTTCGTCGCTAACCGGACAGCGACCGAGATAATCTCGCCGTTAAACGATGAAACGGTGGCCAACTATGTGACCTTCACAGGAAATGTCTTCGCCCCGGTCTTTCTGAATTATGAATTGAATTACCGGCCCGATACAACCGGCGCCGAATGGGAAAATATCGCGACAGGAACGGTCCCGATATATAATGATAAAATCGCCGGATGGTTTCTTGAGGATATTCCGGTTGGGGATTATTATGTCCAACTGGCAATTTACGATGACACCGGTATAATCAGCGCCGACGCAATATTACTTCACACACAATCGATATTCGACACCGATCAGGCCTGGCGCAGCAGTGTCAACGGTTATCCGACAATTGTTCCGAATTATGGCGATTTTGATGGGGATGGTGTTAATGAAATAATTGTCGGGCATTCGATGGGAATAACGATGTACAACCTCGATGGGACTGTCAAAACCGATGGTGTCCCCCATATTCCATTTAATAATTATATGATTCCGATTGCGGTCGGTAATCTTGATGGTGACGGTATCGATGATTTTGTCGCGGTTGGTTATGACCCGCATTTTGTGTACGGTTTCCTGTCGGAAAAGCCGAATTTCGAAAGTTATATGGCCATATATCCGTCGATGGATGATTTTTACCGCTCCGAGCATGAGTTCCCCAAAATCTGGCTGAAAGATATCGACAATGACGGACTCGATGAGATTTGTGTTTTTATCTATGATGCCACTTTATCGAAATCGTATATATTCGATTCCGACGGTTCGTTAATAGTCAATTTTGATTATTTCGGTGAGATACTGCCGCTTGACATAAATGGTGATGGTATCGACGAAATTTATGCCTGTAATCTGAGTTATTGTCTATTGCGCCAGATAGATTTTGTCACCGGTCGTACAAACGATAGTTTATTGATACAATTGTACGGCGGCGACTTCAGATGCATTGGTATGTCCGGCTGCGATATCGATCATGACACAAAAAATGAGTTGATTCTTTACGGTTTCTATGCCGACTACGGCTACTATATGTATGCCTTTGACGAAGGTCTTGAAATTGTTGACGGCTGGCCGCACGAGATGGCTATTGATCCCTTTGTGGTACCGACGACACCGGTTTTTGGTGATATTGATAATGACGGTGAATACGAATATCTGACAACATACTTTGATTTAAGCGCCAGTTATGTGTTGGCCTGGAATATCGACGGGTCGTCATATATCCCGTCAAATGCCAATGGCTTTCTGGTCGCAACCCCCGAACCGAGTGTTATGAATATGCTTCTGTTGGCCGATATCAACGGCGATAATAGTACAGATATAATCGCCTGCGCCGACAATGATATGTTTAATACGTACGAGGCTCAGCGGATTTATGCCTGGAATAACGAGGGGTCACCTCTCCCCGGTTTCCCGCTGATTACGGTCCCGGATCTCCAGACCAACGACCGTTTCACCCCCTGTATCGGGGATATCAATCAGGATGGTTTTGTTGATATGATAATGACCACCCAGGACAGCATGATTCTCTCGGTTAATTACCCTGGAAATATATACAACCCATGCAAATCACCCGCTCCGTCCTGGCGTTATAATCGTCAACTGAATTGTATCGCGCTGTCATTGGATGAATGTATCCCGACTGCTGTTGACGATATCGATATGCCGGTGTTACCAACATCATATAAACTCTCACAGAATTACCCCAATCCGTTTAACCCGACGACGACTATCGAATACGCGCTGCCATCGAGAAGCAATGTCACAATAGCGGTGTATAATCTTCTCGGTCAAAAAGTCAGAACACTGATAGAAACCGACAAGCCGGCGGGATTATACAAAACCGCATGGGATGGTACCAACGATAAGAATTTACCAGTCGCATCCGGGTTGTATTTCTACCGGATTAAAGCCGGCGACTTCACCGCATCGAAAAAGATGTTGCTCCTGAAATAAGATTATTGTATATATATTCTGTATTTGGTTGGAAATATCGGGAAGGTCATTAATTGGGATATAAATACTACGGTTATATTATCGTACTGCTGGTCGGTTTGATCCTGTCGATATTAGTCGGATGCGACAGAGAAGATATTATAAAAAGTAAAAACGAAAAACCGAAGTACGATTCTTCCAAATTTTACATCAGGGATTGGGATTACTTCAACGGTAAAATATTCGACCTCGGTCGTGAATCCGATTTTTCTGCCGGGGATACAATAATCGCAATCGAATTGTATAGTTCTTATAATTATTATATGGCGAAGCCTGACACCGGTATAATGTATGTCGCTCCCGATTCAACCGATCAGCATTTATCCGAAAACGTCGACACGGTGGAAGTATACAAAATAGAGAATTCGGATTTTACCGTCCATCCTACCGAATACTGGATTATGTTTGATGAATATGCCGCGAATTACCGATATCGAAATATCGGCGCTTATATGATTATAAAACATGGTGATGGTTCAACCGATACGGTCGGATCGATAGATTCCAATCCAATGAAGTTAAAATTGATATCAAGATACGATTCCGACAGCGCGATGGTTACATGGGATTATATGTGGCGTAATATATATTATCTGCGGTCGTCTTTGATTGGGGCCGATGAAATCGAAATAAGGATTTATACAGGCGAAAAAGATACTGAAATTACCGGTGATAATCTCGACACTCAAAACGGGACACCTTATGTACAAATCCTTGGACTTGATTACTGCAATCAAAATGGTGACTCGATACCCGACGGATATGCCGACGTCATATCACCGGCGGTTGATATGGAAAACCGACTGTTATTTTTCCCGGATCGTCATCCCTTCGATCCCGATACTAACTTCACCGATGAAATCCTTGCTCCTACCGTCCCGGAAATATATAATAATAGGTACGGCAGCGCTGACGTTCAGACAAGCAGCAGATATTATATCGAAGTCGTTACAAAAACATACATCACAGATTAGAAACCTTTTCCGGTACTTAACCGCCAATTCAAAAGCAGCTTGACATCCGCCCGAATTCGGCTATATTTTTTATATAGATTTATTATACCCGGCTTACTTCACCGGATTGGGAACGGCTATGCCGAATAAATTCAAATATAAAGTATGCGATAATTTAACGCCCTTTATAATCCGCCATATAAATTTCATTATATAAGGAGGTAAAAATATGTGGAAAATTTCTAATGCGCCTATCTGCAGACCATTTCCGATTTTTTTACTGATCGGACTGATGCTGCTGATAGGTAATTCAGTCGTCGTTGCGCAAACACTATTCGGTGGCAAGGACGCTTCGGCCGAACCAATGTGGACCTACGACTCCGATCTGGATGTTCGCAATGTCGAGACGGCCGATCTCACCGGCGACAACATCCCGGATGTTATTGCCGGAGAATACAGCAGTGATTATTACGGTAATCCCTCGCGAGTTTATGCCCTCGACGGTGAAACCGGCGATACCCTGTGGACCTACCAGCTTCAGGATGGTGTTCGCTCGATGACTATTGCCGATCTTACCAATGACGGTGTAATTGATGTCATCGCCGGAGCTTCGTATGAATCATCACCAACCCCCGACGGAATGGTTCATGCTATTAATGGTGTTGACGGCTCGCAGCTCTGGACATTTTTTGTCGGTTCAACCATCAGCGCCCTCACGGTCGGGAATTTCAACGGCGACATTTACATGGATGTCGCGGCCGGCGATTTTGACGGTGTCGTTTATACTATTGACGGCAGCGACGGCAGCGAAATCTGGAACGAGACCATCGGCAGTCTCTGGATTAATGCGCTTGATGCCGCCGATGTTAATGATGACGGTATCGATGATGTCGCCTTCGCCCACGAATACCTGGCCAATTACAGCAATTATATCGGTGTGATAGATGGGGACCACGGCGTATCGTTGTGGGATTCGACTGTCATTCATATAAACATGGACGTTATGCTTGAGGATATCGATAACGACGACACGCTCGAGGCTATCTTCGGCGTTATCTATTACGACGACCACGGCGAAGTCCAGGTGCGCAATGCCGAATCAGGCGACCTCGAATGGAGTTACAATATCGGAGGAGTAAATCATACCAACGGCAACGTCCTGGTCGGGGCCTACGATCTCGATGAAGACAACGATCAGGATTTGGTAGTCTCCAGCTATCTCGGAAATCATGTCGTTTACGCTTTCGAGGGCGATATTGATTCGCCGATATGGACGTCCGACACACTTGACGGTAATACCCGCGATATCTCATTCGGTGATGTCACCGGGGAGAAGGATATCGATATTGTATTTGCGACCAGCGACCGGGTTGAAGTGATCAATGGCCAGGATGGATCCAAAATTTGGTATTATGCAGTGGGCGGAACCATCCAGTCGGTAAGTTGCGCTGATTTTGATGAAGATGCAATTATGGACGTTGCCGCCGGAGGCGGCGCCGGGCACACAGGAAACGATCCGGCTCTCTCGGTTTGGGCGCTTCGGACGGTTCAATCGCCGCTATTATGGGAACATACCTTTGGCGAATACGGTAACGCCATCGCGATCGGCGATCTTAACGGTGACGGTGCCGAAGATGTCATTTCGGTCAGCTCATTGGACGATTTTGCTCGGGCCATTAACGGCGCCGACGGCACCGAGTTATGGACCTGGCAGGGAACGGCCAACCTTTTCGCAGTCTGTGTCGGTGATTTTGATAATGATGACCATATCGATGTCGCAGTAGCCGGTGACGACGACCAGGTAACCGCTTTGTACGGCGACAGCGGCAATGTTATGTGGACCTTCCCGACAGGCGATCAGATATACAGAAAATGCCTGCAGGCGGCCGATCTTAACGACGACGACTATGTTGATGTTATCGCCGGAAGCAACGATAATAATGTATATGCTCTCAACGGGGCGGAGCGAGATATTATCTGGAGTACCAATGTCGGTGCCGATGTAAATGATTTACGTATCGCCCAGATGAACGAATCCGGACCACCCGATGTTGTTGTCGCCGTTGGAAGCGGAACCAGTGGCGAAAAAGTAACGGTCCTTGACGGCGTTGATGGTAGCGTTTTGTGGGAATTACCGGCCGGGGAATCGATTGAGCATATCGAAGTGGGCGATGTCAACGAAGATGATATCCCCGATGTAGCCGCCGCCCAGACGCCGTACGGCACCCGACAGATTATAATGATTGACGGTGCCACACAGGGTATAATCTGGACACATCCGATTGATTTACCCTCCAATACCAATAGTATTTCCCAGGGCGATCTCAATTTTGATAAAATACCGGATATTATCGCTATGGGCGGCTCCTCCGATAGGAAAGTCTATGCTCTCGATGGTATCGACGGAAGCGAATTGTGGAGTTTCGAAACCGGTGGCGAAGTTAACAATGTCCTCGCGTATGATGTCGATAATGACGAGCAGGTTGATGTTGTCGCCGGCTCGGACGACCAGATTTTGTATGTTATTAACGGTGCCGATGGCACCGAGATGTTCAGTTACAGCACATCGGGCGATGTTATGCATGTGCAAATCGGCGATATCAGCGGTGACGGTTTACCGAACATAGCCTGCATTACATTCGGTTCCAACGGATTGGTTTATGCCTTCAAATCACTTGCGACGGGACCGATTTACGCCTGCGGCGATGTCAACGGCGACGAGGACATAAATATTTTCGATATAGTCTATATAATAGATTTTCTCTATCGCGACGGCCCGGAGCCGGTTGACTTATGGACGGCCGATGTTAATGGTGACGAAGATATTAACATTTTTGATATCGTTTATTTGATAGATTTCCTGTATCGAGACGGACCCGATCTGGCCTGCCCATAATCGATAAGAGATGAAAATCAAAGGACAGCCATCCGGCTGTCCTTTTTTATTGGCGCAGATTCTGTGTTTACAGCATCTATTGACTCGCCATATCCTACGAATTTCAAAAAATGTTGAATTTTTATGAATTTACATTCGAATGCCTTATAACACTTTACGTATAAAATGTGTATGCGGGGGCTTTACGGCATAATATTTGTGATATACATTTAACAATGAACCACTGGTGCCGCAAAAAACGACACTATTACCTGCCTCGAGATTGAAGAAGGAAGGAAATTTATAGGAAACAGCTTAAACCGAAAGAAATTTGATTTCTAACGGAGGGAGCCCGTTATGAACAAACTGCTTGGTACAATCGCATGTGCGATTATACTTCTGATGCTCCTTCCCGCCACCAACATTTCCTCACCTGCCTCACCGGATAATAATATTTATCCGTCAGGTAAAACTGTCGAGGCAGAGACAACTCGCGATAACACACCGCAGAGTCAAAGTGAACTCTGTCCCGCTTTATTGGAACTGCCGCTTATGCTCGGCCGCCCGGCCCCCTGCATACGGAATTTCAAAATAACGAAATAGTTTGTTAATGCTTGATACATAAACCAACCGAGCCTACTTCATCAAAACCATCTTTTTGGTTTTGATAAAATCATCGGCGGTAAGAGAATAAAAATAGACACCCGAAGCGACACTATTGCCGCTGTCACTGCGGCCATCCCATTGGACTATATGATTACCCATCGTGCGGAACACGGTCGGCCATTCACGAACAACCTGCCCGAGAATATTGTATATCTTCAATGTCACATTGGCATGACGCGGCACCGTATATTCAATCGTCGTTAACATATTAAACGGATTGGGATAATTCTGTCTTAACTCATAACCTTCCGGCAGAATCGCATAAACATTCTCAACCGAAGTCACCTCGCCCTGAATTTTTAAAAGATACATATCTGTCCCACCGTTACTATCCGAGTACCCGTCACCGATAAGCACATACCCCCCACCCTGATCCTGAAATACCATCCGCCCATAATCGGAACTGGAACCGCCGTATGTTTCTTCCCATATTACATCACCGGTCATGGTTGTTTTTATCATATATATATCAAGATTCCCGGCGCCGTACGATTCGGTCACCCCGGTTATAATGTACGTTCCGTCGGCCGCCAGACATACAGAGTAACCGCGATCATCACCCGATCCGCCGTATGTGCTCGTCCAAAGCGTATCACCATCCGAGTTTGTCTTTATTAAGTAAACATCGGAATATCCGGCGCCGTATGATGACGTTGAGCCAACAATCAAAAAACCACCATCGAGCGTACATTCCACCGAATAGCCCATATCCGACCCGCCGCCACCATAAGATGTCGCCCATAACGAGTCACCGCCCTTATCTATTCTGACTACATAGATACTGCTGTATCCCTCGCCGAACGAACCGGTCGAACCGACCGCGATAAAGCCGGAATCTGATGTCTGACGAACATCACTTCCCGATTCGCCGCCAACACCACCATAAGTCCGCGCCCAGACCGAATCGCCCTCTGCATTGGTTTTCAAAAAATATAAATCGGAATAACCGGCGCCGGAACTGGCCGATGTCCCGCAGATTATCAGTCCATTATCATATGTCTGTCGCACCGAGGTTGCTTCATCGAATTCAGTCCCGCCATACACTCTGGTCCAGACTGTATCGCCATGGAAATTAGTCTTTAAAAGATATATATCTTTATTACCGGCGCCGTACGATTTGGTCGCCCCGGCGATAACATAACCGCCATCGAAAGTCGCGGTTATATCATAACCGTAATCGGTATTCTCACCCCCGTAGCTTTTTGTCCAGAGAGTATCACCGTAAGAATCGGTGCGCACCAGATATATATCGTACGCGCCGCTACCATACGAGAATGTACTTCCGAGTATAACATAACCGCTGTCGCCCACCGCAAGCCCGGCATAACCGGTCTCGCTGTATAAACCGCCATAATTGGCCGACCAGAGAAGATCCTGCGATAGTATAACCGTCGGTGTAAAAGTTAATACTATAGTAAGTACAAGACAAAAACACGCTGATCTCACGATCGCTTTAAATTCCGATTTCATTTCCTTATTTCCTATGGCTGTTTAAAAATTGAACAGCCTTTCCTGTTGTGAGGTATCGGACAATCCCCACACTACTTTAGCGTAAATCGAAATATTTTTATCCCCGCGTTCTACTAAACCCAAGAAAGTCAGGAAATTACAAATCGTTGTACCGATTATATACGCAATAGTTTTTCTCCAAAAAAATTTTGTCGAGCTAATAATCTCTCTAAGCTATTAAAAGACAAGAGATTCTATTTTGGCGGTATAGGTGAACCCCCATAGCCAAAAAATATAAGTGAGGTGGGAACTCATCACCTCGGCCCGCCTACTTATTACCTAACAAAGACTTACAACAATTCAACATTTATGGTATCCGGTTTGCAAAAGAGTGGTTTTGGAAAAATTTTAATACGGGAGAGAATCGTGAATTATAAAAAGTCTATAATATTTCTTCTGGCATTACTCCTTCTGCTTGTTGTTATGCCGGACGCCGGTGCACAGGAATACGGAGTCATTCAGGCAACCGCAACGGTTATCGCCGGTATCACAATCACCGGCGAGCACGACCTGATTTTTGGCTCGGTTTTGCCCGGGGTCGATAAGGCGGTTGATAAAACCAATGTTGGTTTCGCCGGCGCCTGGCATATCAGCGGCAACAACTCCGCCGAAATAACGCTCGATTTCACCCTGCCCGATTCGCTGCTTCATACCGATTCAATAGCTTTTTTACGAATCGATTTTAACAGCACCGATGCTTCATACGATGATGGCTCCGGCGGCGGGCAGACTAGTCCGCCTTATGAAATAAATCCGAACGGCCCCAACACGGCTGATTTGGGATCGGGCGGGATAATGGATGTCTGGATCGGCGGTACGGTTCAGCCGACAATTTCGCAGACCGGCGGAAACTACGAAGCCGATATCACCCTGATGGTTGCCTATACCGGGAATTAGATATCAAACGTGCTGCAGGGTCGCCGCACCCGGCAGCAGGCGTCAGGTGCGGCGACCTTAAATTGTTCTGTTAGGTCTTGCGCGAGTCTTCGAGTGTGTGACCTGACAGTAATAGCCGTAGGTCGGAATGCCCCCTGGGCTTCCGACATTTTATAAAGTCGGAACTCCTACGGAGATTCCGACCTACGACCACCAAAACCGTAATCTGATATATATCAGGAACTTAAACTATATCCGCTTGACAAATCCTGATTTTACGGTATTATAAATGATGTACTACAATTTTTACATCAGATACCGTAATGTTGGGAAGATTTTTATATTTTATCGCCATCGTTGTATTTATAAGTCTGTTTCCGGCCGCGACTACTTTATCAGGTGAAACCGGCTCAATCCGCGCCACCGCTTATGTTTTACCTGCAGTCGGGTTTGAAACTAATTCAAATCAGCTTACGATAATTGACAACGAGCCCGACTGGCTCATGCGCTGCCCCTCATCGGGAAGTCTTATTCTCCAAATCGAAACCATAAGTTCAACAGTCAACTATTCCTACAGCCGCGATAAAAACGGCAGAATAAAATTACCCGACGAAATTCAACACGACTCATCAGATAGCTGTCTGATTACTCTTATCTATTCCGAAAACCGGTAGACGGTTTTTCAATCTTGACTTCATTCTCTGATTTCTATTATTTTTATTCAAACAGGAGCGGTTATGAAAACAGCGATAAAAATATTCTATATCATTTTTTTCTGGTCTATTCTTATTATCTCATGCTACGCGCAAAATGCGACGGTCAACAATGATCTGACTTTCGGGGCCGTCTTCCCCGGTATCCCCAAAACAATATCCAAAGCGACTCCCGGAAGCGCCGCTGAGTTTTTTGTCAGTGGTACCGCCGGGGCCGAGGTCACTATCGATTTTACTTTGCCGACCTATATGTCATCGGGAAGCTGGAACATGCAGCTTGTATTTAACGAAACCGACTGCGCTATGGATTCGACGGCTTCGCCCGATCAGACCGATCCCGGTTATGATGACATCGATCCCTGGCACACGATAACCTACCGCATCGGTTCGGCCGGACTGACTATCTGGCTGGGCGGGATGGTAATCCCGCGTATCAATCAACTACAGGGAAGCTATACCGGAACCATTGTGTTGACTATCGCCTACACTGGTAACTGAATCTATTTATCTATCTATAATTATATCCTCTAAAATCACCAGCAGGTCGTTTGCCAATCGTTTGTATGACTTTTGACACCCCCTATCCCATAATATAATAACCACTTACAAGATTTGCTCAAAAATTCTCCACGATTGGTTTGATCCCATATTGACCCGAAAATTTATCGCATTATGCAATTTTTTTTGTCGAAAATCGCTTAAGTAACCAAAATCAATGTCGATTAATTCAATTATGAAACATGACTAGAGGGATTGGACAACAATCTACAGTTATAGTTAACATATAAGGAGTTGGTTATGCATCGCAATTCACGGATGAAATCATTCGCACGGTTTCTTACGCTTGCTGCATTGTGCGCAATCGTCTTGAGTCCGTCATTGGTTAGTGCTCAGGATGTGGCTGTTGGTCAGGCAACAGCGACCGTTCTTGCAGTACTGGCCGTAACCTCCACTCATGATCTCGCGTTCGGCGATGTCATGCAGGGCGTTCCCAAAACCGCCGACAAAACTGTCGTGGCTGATGCCGGTGTCTTTTCGATTTCAGGTGCCGGTGGTCAGGAAATTTCCATGTTTATGGAACTGCCGGAATATCTCTGGTGCTCGACAGCTAACAGTGAAGATCGTCTGGTCATATCATTCGCCAGCACCGGTGCCGATATTGATACCACCGCGGCCGGAACTCCGGCGGCTCATGGCGGCGGCGCTGTGACCGATCAGGACCCGTTTAATCTTCCCGACATGCCGCTTGGCGGCGCCGACAACATTCTTCAAATCTTTCTGGGAGGCACTGTTTACCCGGCTGTTGATCAGCGGGCCGGCAGTTATACGGCCGACATCGTTTTGACCGTTGCCTACACCGGAACCTAAGAATGGGAATGACTGATAAAACAGGAGGTTTTTAATGCGTTTATTCCCGAAGAGAATACAACTTGCCGGAATATTACCGGTAATACTGGCGCTTCTGATATTGACTGTTCCGTCACTGGTATTTGCACAGGATGTCGCTACCGGTAATGCCACTGCGACGATTCTTGCCGTGCTGGCGATAACATCAACTCATGATCTCGCCTTCGGCGATGTCATGCAGGGTGTTCCCAAAACGGCCGACAAAACGCTCGTGGCCGAAGCCGGCGTTTTTCAGATAAGCGGTGCCGGTGGCCAGGAAGTATCGATGCAGATGCAATTGCCGGATTACCTGTGGTGTTCGACGGCCAACAGTGAAGATCGTCTGGCAGTAGCCTTTTCGATTACCGATGCCGACATCGATACCACCGCCGCCGGAACCCCGGCGTCACATGGTAGCGGTGCCGTTGTTGATCAGGACCCGCACAATTTATCGGATATGCTTCTTGGAGGAGCCGATAATATTCTTCAGATATTTTTGGGCGGGACGGTTTATCCGTCGGTTGACCAGCGGGCCGGAAGTTACACCGCTGATATTATTTTGACGGTTGCTTATACCGGCACTTAATAAGTGACCGTTTGTTTTTAGAATAGGATTCGACCTTGGGTCGATCCTGCCGGTCAAAACCCGGCTCTTAATTAATCGGACAAAATGCCGATTAAAAATAAGAGAAAAATCGGGTTAAACAACTGGCAGGGAGAATGGAATGCATCGCGACTTAAACAAAATAAAATTTTGGCTCGAAATCGGCGTGATTTTGACCGCGCTGGTTATCGGGCCATCTATTATTAATGCTCAGGATGTGGCAATCGGTGTTGCCACCGCCAATGTCCTGGCCTCATTATCCGTCGCCTCAACCCACGACCTCGCTTTTGGCGATGTCCTTCAGGGTGTCCGGAAATCAGCCGACAAAACTGTTGTCGCCGAAGCCGGCGTTTTTCAGGTAGCCGGAGCCGGGGGCAGTGAAATATCTATGTATTTACAGCTTCCCCCCTACCTCTGGAACAACACCGCCAACAATGAGGACAGGCTTATCTGCTCATTTTCGACTACTGATGCCGATATTGATACCACCGCGGCCGGGACCCCGGCGGCGCATGGAGCGGGAGCACTGACCGATCAGGATCCGCAGGCATTACCCGATACGCCCCTCGGCGGAGCCGATAATATCCTTCAGATATTTATAGGCGGGACGGTTTATCCGGCGGTCGATCAGCGGGCCGGAGCATATACGGCCGATATAATTTTAACGGTAGCTTATACCGGGACATAAAAATTTGAAATTGACTTTATGATATTTTAGACGCTCTATAGTACGGAGCAGGATGGAACGGCCGAACTCGGCTTTAACGACATAGGAGGACATCACTATGGATAGTGACAAAACAGTAATTAATCGTTTACGAAAATCATTTCGATTTATCGCTTCTCTGTTTTTTTTGTTATTCCTGACAATTGCAGGTCAACTAACCGCCGGTGTGCTGGTCGCACCAACTTCGGTTATCCTGTCCGATCAGAAACGAACCGGAAGGTTGACCGTACAAAATCCGACCGACCGACCGAAACAGGTGCAAATCAGTTTCAGCTTCGGTGTCCCCGTCTCGGACAGCGCCGGAAATATCAAACTCAATCTTCAGGATTCCGCCGTCACCGACGAACATTCGGCGCTGGGATGGATTAAAGCTTTCCCGAAAAAGATGATTCTGGAACCGAATACCTCGCAGGTCGTCCGGTTCCTCGCCCGTCCGCCGAAAGATTTACCCGACGGTGAGTACTGGGCTAGGATTATGGTCAGGTCACAGGAAGGCGAAACCTCGATACCGCTTCCGACCGACGAAGACAAAATCACGACCAAACTCAATATGATTATGCAAACCGCGATTGTTCTGAAATATCGTTCCGGGAATCTGGTTTCCAAACTCGAGGTGCGCGACACCGAAGTTATCACGACCGACACGGCCGTTTATGCTTATATCGATATGGTTAATCTCGGTAATGTCTCGTATGTCGGTATTCTCGATTGTCGTCTTCTCGACGCCAGAGGACGGGAGATATCATCCGCCGATATCGATCTGGCCGTTTATCATGAATTGATGCGGAAAGTACGTCTGCCGATATTCCCCGGCGATTTCGCCAAACCGTATAAAGTGGAGGTCTCTATCAGTACCGAAGGGCGTAAAGATATTGCCGCCGAGGATTTAATAACCGGTAACAAGATAGAATTTTCGACCGTTGTCCCATAGGAACGACGCTTCGGCGCCGGATATAAAATGGAATTATTATGTACGGGACCAAATTTACAGGACGTTGTTTAATCAGTTTTCTCCTGATTACTATTTCTATTCTGATAATCGGGATAGCCGATGGTTATTGTCGATCGCGTGAAGTTGAGGAAATTATTGTCCGTTTTGAGGTCCCCAAACTGGTCTCCAGCGATATTATCGCTCTTTATGACGGCAAAGATATTTATCTGCCTTTAGTCGAAATTCTTCAACAACTCGATGTTAACATTAAAGCGGAATTCGAAAAGGGTAAATTTTCGGGTAAATATTTAACTGAAAATAACAGCTTCGAAGTCAACACATCCGACCACAAGGCGGTCTGTTTCGGCGAGAAAACACATCTGGACAGCACTGATTATATTCTGGATTTCACCGATTTGTATCTTCGAATCGGGTTGTATGAAACAATATTTCGTCTTAATATTCATTTCAATTTTTCGGAATTGAAAGTTTATATCCCGCTTAATCGGGATTTTCCCGCCTATCAAAAACTCAAACGCAAAGCGGCGCATGAAAAATTAAAAAATGAAAAAGCGGGTCTAAAAGATGTCCATGAGATACCATATAAAAGAGAAACTCTCGAAGGCGGTGTTGCCGACTGGGTGCTGACTGTCAATCCATTCGAAAAAAACGGCCAGTATTTTGGTATTGGACTGGGCGGGATGGTTCTCGGCGGTGATTTGACGCTTAACGGCGCGGTGAACACAATCGACGGTGTCACCGGTGATGTCACCCGATATAAATGGCATTATTATTTCAAAGAAAATAATATTATCACCCAGGCGGAACTCGGCGAAATCAGCACCGGCGGGAGTCTGAGCCGTAATCTGGATGGTATCTATCTGACCAATAAACCGCAAATCCAGCGGAAATATTTTCAGACGGTTAATATTTCGGGTAATGCCGGCGAGGGCTGGGAAGTTGAGGTGTATGTCAACAATCAACTGATAGATTTTGCCTACACCGACCAGAACGGCGACTACAATTTTCTGATAGATATTCAATACGGTACTTCACAGATTCAGGTCAAAATGTACGGGCCCAACGGTGAGATACAAGTTAAGGATGAATATTTCCGCACCCCGTTTAACCTGATACCACAGTACAATGTGGAATATACGCTTTCAGCCGGGACAAAGATGGTTCGACTGGAACAGAAAAAATATGCCCAGGCCAATAGTTATTTCGGTCTTTTGAAAAATCTGACTATCGGTCTTAATTCCGATTTCCCGATTGAATCCAAAGAAAACGAACAGCCGACATTCGCCGGTGAGATAACCTACCAGCCATTCGGGAATTTACTTTTTGCCGGAAGTTACGCTCCGGAAAAAGCAATTGAGTACGACCTCAATTACAGCAAACCCTCGTTTATTAATTTAACCGCCTCCTACACCCAGTATTCAGACAACGAATACTGGAACAAATTTAATCGGCTGAATAATATATCAATTTCGCTTTCCAGCCCGGTAAAACTCTGGAACCGTTATCTCGGTTTGCGTTTCCGGTTATCCAAAGATAAGTACAGCACGTACGAAGTCACTAATATGAATTACGGATGTAAACTTCCGATCCCGTATTTTCATTCAACCTATCTGGGCAATTACAAAATTTCCGATTATGTCAGCCGGAAGGATCGGACTATCTCCAGCCAGTTGTTTGTCTCAACCTCGCTTTTAAGCTGGTTCAAACCGCAGTTTAAAATCGACTACGAACATGATTTTAATCGTATATCGAAATATGGCGTTTATCTGCATAAGCGAATATTCAAAAGAGGCCAGCTTTCGCTCAGTTTCGAACGCAATGAAACCACCCGCACCAACACCATCATGCTGACATTTAATATCTTCAATAATTTCGCCTATTTCACCTCGCGTTTATATTCCAGCCCGGTGAAAACTTCGTTTACGCAGATGCAGCGCGGGTCGGTTCGATTCGATCAGGAAACCGGCAATGTCAGGTTCGATAAACGTAACGGGCAGGGCTTGGGTACCGCCGTTATATGGCCCTTCCTCGATGAAAATTATAACGGTCTTCTCGATGAAGGCGAGCCGTTTTTGCCCGAGTTGAAAGCCAATATCGGCGGCGCACGCGGATCCAAATACCGCAAAGGTGATCTTTATTATTATGACGGTTTACGTCCATACGATGATTATATCGTCCAGGTCGACCAATACAGTCTCGACAATCCATTGCTTCGCTCCGCCCATGAAAATTTCAAGGTCACAATCGATCCGAATACCGTCACCAGTATCAATGTCCCGATTGTCACCGCCGGAGAGATTTCGGGCATGGTCAGTCGTCTCGTCAAAGGTGACAAGGTCGGTATTGGCGGTATTAAGGTTAAGGTCGAAAATGTCATGACCGGCAAAGAAACTTATATAACCACATTTAACGACGGTGAATTTTTCTATCTTGGGCTGGTTCCGGGGATGTATCGAATTATGCTCGACCCCAAACAGCTGGAAAAATATGGATATCAAGTAACTCCGGCCGATAAATCATTCCAGATTCAAACGACCGAAGGCGGCGATATTGTCGAAAACCTCGACTTCCTCCTTACACCTAAGCGATAATCAGCCAATAGCTTATACAAATAGTCGCGACGGACATTGCTCCCGATATATCGGGCGTGTGACCTGCCGCCCGATTAATTTCTAATAATTTCCGATTTTCGGAACAAATATACTCGCGACTCGGTTTTACCTGTATAATATAGACCTTATTGGTCTTTGTATGAGAATATTTGATTTTGGAGGTTGTTATGTTCCGACGAGTTTTATTTTCGGCTGTTTTAATCGGCCTGTTTTCAATCGGATCGGCGGTTGCCGCCGAGAAATTCGATATCGATCAGGCTCATTCGTATGTCGGTTTTTCGGTCCGCCATATGGTGGTCAGTAATGTCAAAGGTAATTTCACCGATTTTTCCGGTACTATAATGTTCGACGAGAAAGATATGACCAAATCTTCGGTAAAAGTGAACATCAAAACGGCCAGTGTCAACACCAGTAACGATAAACGGGATGAGCATCTTCGGAATCCCGATTTCTTTGATGTCGAAAAATATCCCGAGATGATTTTCGAGAGTTCGAAAATCGAAAAGAAGGGTGATGACTACATCATGCACGGTTTCCTGACGATGCACGGTATAAACAGAGAAATTGCTATCCCATTCGATATGCTGGGACGAACCACCGGTTTTCAGGGTGAAGATCGTATCGGTTTTGAAGGCAGCGCCAAACTGAATCGTAAAGACTACGGTATCTCATTCGGTGCCGTCATGGAAACGGGCGGTCTGGTGGTTGGTGACGAAGTAAAAATCGATTTACAGATCGAGGCATTCAGGATGCCTTCCGAAGAAGCCGCCTCAACGAAGTAACAAATTTTATTTACGTTAGGTCAGGGGTTGGAGGTCGCATCGGTAACGGTGCGGCCTTCACTTTTTTATAACAAAATCAAAATGATTGCAAACTAAATATTGCCCTTCGGGTTGAACAACTCCCTCGAAAAATATTCTTTAAGCTCCATCCGGTTCATGGTTGCGGTATGTACAGATGCAACGCCGCCATATTTTTGAATTGCCGTCTGAATAGCATCCAAAATTCTTTCTTTGATAGTCATCTCGGCAAACGGAAAAACCACCAAAACGGCAACGGTGCGACCATCAACCGTGATATCCCGTATCATACCAAGTTCGACAAGATTATGGCGGATAGTCGGATGCTCGATACCGGCAAGAACCAACCGTATCAATTCTTCATTTAGTCTGTGCCCGAATAGTTGTATATTTAGCCCCCTTAATTTCCAACTATTTAATCTATCGACACCAACCCCCCTCTGTTTTAGGACTTGTCAAATACCGACTTCACAATCAGGTCAGGTTGCGTTAGTTTTTGCGTCCCATTTATAGGACGTGTGAACTGACGCCCTGATTCGTACAATATAAAGGCGACGGGCCACCCCCATCCCGAGGAGAGGATAGGTAGTACCCGTCGCATCTCTATTCAACAACTTTTTCAACAAACCCATTTAGGGGGTTTAGTCAATTACCGACGGCGTTTCCGGCTTTTTACTTCCTCTTTAGCCTTTCCGCCCGGTTTTTTAGGTTCGTCGTCGGTCGCCGCCTTTAATTGTTTGGCCAGCCGTTCCAGCTCCTTGTCGGCCAAATCAAATATCGAGCCCTTGGAGAATCCGCCGTTTTTAAGTTCCCGTCCGGCCGGTTTACCCGTCAAAATCTCGATCCCCTCTTCGATTTTCGATACCGGATAGATATTGAATTTCCCGGACTTAACAGCCGCGACAACTTCATCTTTAAGCTGAAGCTCATCGACATTCTGAACCGGCATAATCACACCCTGTTTGCCGGTCAGACGTTTTGCCTTGCAAACATCGAAGAAACCTTCGACTTTCTGATTCACGCCGCCAATCGGCTGGATTTCCCCGTATTGGTTCACCGAGCCGGTCACCGCAATACCCTGATCGATAGGAACTTTGGACAGGGCCGATAAAATAGCATAAATCTCTGTCGATGAAGCCGAGTCGCCATCGACACCGCCGTAAGACTGCTCGAAACAGATCGACGCCGACATCACCAGCGGTTTGTTCCGGGCGAATTTACCGCGCAAAAAGCCGCTTAACACCAACACACCTTTATTATGAATCGGGCCGGACAAGTCCGACTCGCGCTCGATATTTATCACCCCGGCACGTCCAACTGCCGTCCGCACGGTGATTTTGGTCGGACGTCCAAAACTATGTTCGCCTGTGTCATAAACCGAGAGGCCGTTGATCTGCCCGACTGATTTTCCGCTGGTCTGCATGAGAAGGATATCATTATCGTACATCTCCTGGATTTTATCTTCGATCAAACTAACCCGCTCGATTTTCTGTTGGATAGCCTCGCGAACATCCCGCTCAGTCACTTTATTGCGCCGTTTATCCGCCGCACAATATCCGGCCTCACGAATCAAATCGGCAATAGTGGTAAACAACGTCGAGATTTTATCTTTCCGTCCCGCCAGACGAGTCCCATAGGCGGCAACCGTTTCCAGAGCCGAACGATCAAATATAGGTAATCCTTCTTTTGAAGTCACTTTCCTGACAAAAGCGACATACTGTTTTAAAGCTTTATCATTAAGATCCATCACATGATCGAATTCGGCCTTAATTCTGAATATCTTCTTGAAATCTTCTTCATGAGCCAGCAGAAGATTATAAATCCGCCGTTCGCCGATAAGTACAATCTTGACATTAATCGGGATCGGTTCCGGCTTCAAAGCCGAACCGGCCATCATGTAGAATGGATCATACCCGGCAATACTCAGTTCGCCGCTCATTAATGTTCGCTTAAGATTCTGCCATGCCCCCGGTTCGGAGAATAGATCAAGAGCGTTTATTACCAGAAATCCACCGGAAGCCTGCAATATCGAGCCGGCCTTGATGCGCGAAAAATCGGTCCGCCAGTAACCAAAGCGGTCAACCACCCGCTCCAAGGTTCCGAATAAATTCCGATATGATGGTGCATTTTCAATTATAACCGGGACTTTTTTCGTTTCGCAATTATCCAAAACCAAATTTACCGCAAACTCTTCAAACGGCTCTTTTTTTCGAAACGCCGGTGCTTCCTGTTCACCGCGCCGTGGACGCGCCTCTTTGAAACGATTGAGATCCTCCAGAAGCGTCGCTTCCGCATCGTCGAAATACTCCTGCACTTTTTCGTCGGGATATTTCTTTTTTAGCAATTTTATCTTATCGGTTATCAACGGTGAAATCAGCGAATAATCGAGCTTTTCGAGCGCTTCATCAAGCTTGCCAAGCATTTTTTTCGATTCAGACTCCACCGTCCCCATCTCGCGTCTCAGTTTTTCTCGACTGCGAATAAGCTCATCCAGACGCTCTTTCGGGAATTTACCCTCAGCCGCCAGACGTTCCAGTTTTTCGATCGAGGCCGGTTCTTCATCGACCAGCGGTTGAAGCTCGTTTCTGATTCCGTTTGCCACCTGAAACTGAATCATCACGAATCCGGCTCCTTTCATCTTTTTCTCGAAAGCCTCAATCAGCTTTTTCTGGCGCGCCTCGAAATCGGCCGCAATGCGATTGCGTTTATTTTTATAATCTTCGCTGTCGAAAATTTTCGGTATCGATTTGCGAAGCGTCGTAATCATATAATCGACATCTTTTTTAAAGGCGCATCCCTCACCCGCCTTAAATATCAATACCACCGGATTATCCGGATTCTTGAAATTGTTGACATAACAGGCGTCATTAAGATCGGCCTTTTGCGTACCCAGTTCCTCAAGAATATGCTTGATGGTTGTCGTCCGTCCGGTTCCGGTCAGACCGGTCACGAATATATTATACCCCTTGCTTTTAACTTTCAGGCCGAGTTTTATCGACTTGATAGCCCGCTCCTGGCTGATAATCGTTTTGCACGGTTCGACATCATTTGAGGTTTTTATTTTTAATTTGCCCAGATTGATATTGGCAACAAGGTCTTTCGGTTTTAAAGTTTTAAATTTCCTGGCCGGCATTATTCCTCCTGGCTTAGATTTTTATCAATATAAAATCTTATCTTCTTGAAAACAAGCAATCTTGACAAATTTAATAAACAGGTTATATTTGGCGAGAGTTAGGAAATGGCGGTATCGTCTAGTGGCCTAGGACGGGGGATTCTCAGTCCTCAAACCGGGGTTCGATTCCCCGTACCGCTAAAATCGGTCGTGGGTAAGGGTACGCCGATGTGATTCATCAGGTTAGCTCTTACCCGCGCTTTTATTTTCCAACCTGATTTTAAACGCGTTGGAGTTATAACTATCTGTTCTGAAAAGATCGAATGAAGTTCTAAACGTACATCTTTGACTCTATCGTTGTACGTATTAAGTAAACCTACTAAAGTACGAAGTTTGCTTACAATCCATTGTTTTGACGGTAAATCTCTTTTAATGCTCGATGGTTTGCTTTTCTTTATTTCATTGGTGATTTCATCAAATCTACTTTCTTTTTGGCGCAAGAGAACGCGAACCGAATCTGAAGTATCACCTTCTACAATGAACTTTAGCAGTGTTTCCCGTCAGAACCTTTTGGACAGATTAGTGGTTTAACTTAAGAGATGCTTTTGGTATTTTAATTGTTAAATGAGGAGTTATCAATGAGTCCAAAAGTATCGTCAGAATCAGTTGTTCGA
>Ga0272443_10000821_pt1 | contig 51710 bp, 53 predicted proteins | sample SSMAcet12_FD_193581 | JGI IMG/M metagenome (GOLD analysis project Ga0272443, IMG submission 193581) | Marine sediment archaeal communities from Little Sippewissett salt marsh, Falmouth, MA, United States - SSM-Acet-12 | ecosystem: Environmental > Aquatic > Marine > Wetlands > Sediment ...
TTTCTTCCCGCCTGACAGAGCTTTACGACCCGAAGGCCTTCCTCACTCACGCGGCGTTGCTGCGTCAGGGTTTCCCCCATTGCGCAAAATTCCTCACTGCTGCCTCCCGTAGGAGTCTGGACCGTGTCTCAGTTCCAGTGTGGCTGATCATCCTCTAAGACCAGCTAACCATCGTAGCCTTGGTAGGCCATTACCCCACCAACAAGCTAATGGTACGCGAACTCATCCTTCAGCAATAGCTATATAAATAGAGGCCACCTTTGGCTTATTCATCTAAACAAATAAGCATTATCGGGTATTAGCCCATCTTTCGATGAGTTATCCCCAACTAAAGGGCAGATTATCCACGCGTTACTCACCCGTGCGCCACTGTACTTATCCCGCGAACGGGACTTTCTCGTAAGACTTGCATGTGTTAAGCACGCCGCTAGCGTTAGTTCTGAGCCAGGATCAAACTCTCAAGTTTAAATCCTAAAATGAGATTTCTCTCAAAGTAAATTGCTACTTAAATAAATAGGACCCACAAACCAACTATCTTCCACTATTCAATTTCCAAAGAACTTAAAGCGTCAAAAATGAACTTTATTTTTTAAACCAAAGCGTCTTCTCTGTCAAGTAATATCTTTCCAAAAACCAAATAAAAAAACAATTCCCGACAAAGGAAAGACGGCTTTATACGCTCCTCATCCCAAAGAGTCAAGACATATTTTAAAGAAAAATTCATTTTTTTGTGTGAACCGGGAAATATGTTCCTGCAGTCCCAAACACGCCTGAGTGGACACGAAAGAATGTCATGCGAAATCCCTGTTCACATGTTACATGTTTCGATCTCAAAAATCTCCAATTGTAAGGAGCTTACCCCACCAACCCTGTTAAACGTGCTGCGCGTACCGGGCGTAAACTCACTATTCAGATTACCGAATCCATGTGACATGGAGCGCTGTCATTGTCATTTAAGGCGGAAAATTTTACGGCAGCGAGTCGTGCACTATCTTTGTGATGTAGAGGATGTCTTTCCCCAAACGTTTTCGTCTTGAGGTATAATCAAGATTGAATACGCAAAACGGACAGGCCGTTACAATGGATTCCGTCCGTACAGTCTGTAACAGACTGGCTGCTATTTTCATGGAGAGTCCGGGATACACCGACCGTATGCCGCCTCCCGCTCCGCAACAGGAACCCTGTTCCTTGCTTCGCACCATATCTATTACCTCTGTTCCGCACAACCTGAGAATTTCCCGCGGTTCCTCCGCCAGTCCTTCGCCCCTGGCAACCCGACAGGAGTCATGGTATGTGAGAGTTCTTTCAATCTTCTGCAAAACATCGGGTTTTTCCTGTAACACATCATACAGCGCTTCAACCGCATGGCACACGGTAAACTCGGTTTCGCCAAGAACCTCCGGGTAGAAATATTTGAAGCATTTCAGACATCCGTTGCAGGGAACGATAATCTTCTTTATACCGAGCGCCTTAAATCGCTCCACATTCTTCTGAAAATATTCTCTCGCAAGGTCTCTTCGGCCGGATTCATAAATATACACCCCGCAACACCCTTCATCCTTCAGTATCATAAAATCCAGGCCAAGCTTTTTTAACACCGTATATGTGGAGACCGCCGCATCGGTTATGAGATATGAAGGAAGGCATCCCATATATAAAAGCGTGTCGGACTCGTGACTGGGGAACTCTTCCGGCAACCAGTCCAGTCGTCGCCCGGGATCGCCGCCTACAGCGTTTCCCTTTTCAATTATTTCATCGATTATCCTGTTGTGTGCCTCCGAAGGCGCCATCTTCCTTACGACTAACTCTTCTCTGGCAGCATGGACAATATCAGTAATTTTAATACCTGACGGACACACTGTTTCACACTGCATACACTTTGGACAATTATAGATACTCTCCACCATGGAAGGAGTGACGTCTCCTCCCTCAAACACGGTAATGGCTGTTTTAATCCGGGACATGGGAGAAAACAAATGGTCGCCTGTAATATGATAGGTGGGGCAAAAATCCATGCATATTGCACATTCCGTACATGTCCTGGCTTGCTGTAGCATATCGTTCACTGTCGTGCTCCCGGGTTCTTTTTCTGCAATTAACAACTTCTTCAACAGCAATCAAAATCCGGAGAGAACTCTCGAATACTATTGTTTCACCTGTTAATTGATATTCAGGAGGCCTGCTTCCATAGTTCAGGCGATTGATGCGCCGGATAAACGATCATGAGCAATTGCCGGTGTCGACATTCCTGCTCCATGGAAGGCTCTTTCAGATTATCCGCCTACTGTTTCGCGTAGTGATATATTACCAGAACACTTTTTGCAACAAGATGTTTAACTCAGCGCAAGCATTCCAAATAGTTAGACTGTTTTGCCCTGAATGCAGAGCGAAAGGACCACTCAACATCATCCGCTGTTGCAGTCAGAAACCGACAATGAATAACGACCTCACCCGCAACTCCTTACCATTGATTCACCAGAAAAACGGATCACTACTTGATGAAGAGCTTTGACTTGAATTTTTCCCGGTATAAGATTACAATAGAGTGTCAATTAACATATTGCATTAATCTTTGATGTGGTTTGAATACCCTTGAGCAGTTATCATTAAGAGGCAGATGGTAATCCGGTCATAGACGATTCTGTTTCCAAAAATGAGAGATGGGGGTTGCGCGACCGCCCTAGATACCGGTGGAATGTGAATTTCCACAGCGCTATATCTCTTCTTACCCCCCCCCTTACAATCGAAAAGCAGGTCGATGTACAACATTGCCGATGAACGCTGTCCGGCAGCTTACAAATAACGGAAGAAAAGGCCGCAATGAAACTTCAGGCTAAACTGCTTATTCTATATGGCCTCAGCGCCATCATCACACTGCTTGCTTTGGGAAGTTTTTTTTATCCGAGACTCTGGGAAAAAAGTCTGCAATCGGCACGAAATGACATATCTTCCGAGCTTCAACATGTTGATTTTGTCTTGAATACTTTCTTTGATAACCTGGCATGGGACATTAACGCGCTGGTGAATGATAAAAGAGTTCAAGCAATTGATGACAGCGCTTTTACTTCCTTTCTCAATGCCGACGAAAAAACGTTCGCGTATCATATAGAAGAAACCGAGCAACGGATAATCGACATCTTTAATAATTACCGTCTCTCTCACCCTTTCGTCAACTCGGTGTACATGGGGCGTGAAAACGGCAGTTTCGTTCGATCCCACAAAAGAGCGCGTCCCACCAGATACGACCCACGGAAACGTCCCTGGTATATTCTCGCCAAAAACAATCCGGGTAACGTTATAAAGACCGATGCGTATCGGTCGGTTACGACGCCGGACATTAATATCGGTACCGTTAAAGCGCTTGTTGATGACAACGGTATTTTTTACGGAGTTGTAGGTTTTGATGTAACGCTTGTTAAATTGACAAATTATATAAAGAAGTTCAGAACCAGTCATTCAGGAAGGATCGTCCTTATAGATGATAGGGGCATGATTCTGGCGGGGATACCGGAAGTATCATTGTTTAAAAAAGTGCAAACGTATTCCACGGCTCTCGCGAACAGACTGACAAATCAGGAACAGGACGCTTCCCCGATTACTATTGGGGATAAGGAATATTATGTCTTTTCTATCGATTCAAACGGGCAGAACTGGAAAATCGCCGCTCTCGTTCCGGCCGATACTATAAAACAGTGGATAGTGAATCAGATCGGCATGATGGGATCATGGTTCCTGATTGGACTGGTGTTATTGAGTGTTTTCACCCTTATTGGCCTCAGTGTTTACATTGTACGTCCGTTGAAGCGTTTTACCGCCGAGACTGATTATATTTCGGAGACCTCGGATCTCGATCGCCGCGTTGATATCGGATCACGCGACGAGATCGGGATACTTGCGAATTCCTACAATCTGATGATGGACACCCTCAGCCGACTGGAGAAGGATTTACGCCGATCTGAAAAGCAGTATCGGGATATTTTCAACAACGCGGTAATGGGCATCTACCAAAGTACGCCGGAGGGAGTGTATCTGAGTGTCAATCCTACCCTTGCCGAGATGTTCGGATTCGAGACGCCTGAAGATTTAATATCAAGCGTTGCTGATATTCAGAACGAATTGTACGTCCACCCGGAAGACCGGGAACGGCTTAAAAAGCTCTTTGAAGAAAAGGGGGTCGTCAGAGGATTCGAGGTCGAATACAAGCGCCGGGACGGGTCGCGATTCTGGATATCCATTCATGGAAAGGCTATCCGCGATGAGGAAGGCCGCATTGCTTATTACGAGGGAACAATCGAAGACATTACGGATCGAAAGAAGGCGGAGGACGAGTTGGCGGTATATCACGCGCATCTAGAGGAACTGGTAAGAGAGCGGACGGAAGAGCTTGAGATAGCCAAAGAGAAGGCGGAAGCGGCCGACCGTTTGAAATCCGCCTTTCTGGCGACCATGTCACACGAGCTTCGCACCCCCCTGAACTCGATCATCGGTTTTACCGGAATCATTCTACAGGGCCTTGTCGGACCCCTGAACGACGAGCAGGACAAACAGCTCAACATGGTGCGCAACAGCGCTCAACACCTCCTCATGTTGATCAACGACGTTTTGGACATTTCCAAGATCGAAGCCGGGCAGTTGAATGTGGCGCGGGAAGAGTACGATTTTTCATCATTGATAGAGAAAGCCGTGGAAAGCGCGCGTCCCATGGCTGAGAAGAAAGCACTTGAGCTTACCTGCGCAATACATTCCGGGATCGGCATGATGGCCGGTGATCGACGGCGTGTCGAGCAGGTGTTGTTGAATCTGATCGGCAACGCCGTCAAATTTACCGAACAGGGTTTCATATCGGTGGAATGTGAGCCCCTGCCTGACGGTTCAGTGGAGACACGCGTTATCGACAGCGGTATCGGGATAAGAGAAGAAGACATGGGCACGATTTTTCAGGCGTTCAGGCAGATCGATTCCGGACTGACCCGAAAGCATGAAGGCACGGGACTCGGGCTGTCTATTTGTAAAAAGCTTGTGGAACTCATGGGGGGAAAGATCTGGGTGAAGAGCGTATCAGGCTCCGGCAGCACCTTTGGTTTTTCTCTTCCCCAAGGGGGTAATGGAAGATGAGAGGAAAGATACTCGTTATAGAGGACAACAAACAGAATCTGTATCTGGTCAGATTCATTCTTGAACGGAACAGCTATGAAGTTTTTGCCGCTATGGACGGCAAGGCGGGAATCGAGATGGCAGTATCGCTCAAGCCGGATCTGATCCTTTTGGATATTCAGTTGCCCGTGATGGACGGATACGCCGTTGCCCGCGCACTGCGACTTGAGCCGGATCTTGCGGCGACCCCGATCGTCGCCGTCACATCGTACGCTATGCCGGGCGACAGAGAGAAGGTTATGGAGGTCGGCTGTAACGGGTATATAGAAAAGCCTATTGACCCCGGCACCTTCATGGTACAGGTGGAGCAGCATCTAGCCGCACGAACAGGGGGAGAATAATTATGACGACACGAGTACTTATTGTAGATGACGACAGCAACAACCGATATATGCTGGAGACCATCCTTAAGGGGTACGGATTCGAGGTTGTATCGGCAACGAACGGCAGAGAGGCCCTCGACCAGGCCCGTCTCGCCCCCCCTGACCTCATCGTCACCGATATCCTCATGCCGGTGATGGATGGATACACCCTGTGCCGGGAATGGAAATCGGACGATCAATTGAAGTGGATCCCGCTGATATTCTACACAGCCACGTACACCGAGTCCAAAGATAAGAAATTTGCGCTGAGCCTCAGTGCCGACCGGTTTGTAGAGAAACCCCAGGAACCCGATGTTCTTATCTCCATTATCCGCGAGGTTCTGTCAGAGAACTACGAAGCCAGACAGGCCCCGGCGAAACCTCTTGGCGAAGAGATGGAGTTCTTCCGGCAGCACAATAAGGCTCTTTTCAGCAAACTTGAAAAAAAGATGGTGGACCTGGAGGTCGCAAACCAGAAACTCAGCAAGCTGGAGGAGCACTACCGGTTGAGCTTCGAAAACGCATCGGACGTTATCTATACGATAGATACCGATCTTACCATTACAAGCATGAGTCCGAGCATAAAGAAAATACTGGGATACGCACCCGAAGATCTGGTCGGCAGAAATATCGCGGATCTTACAAATATCTTCAACCGGGAAACACTTGAAGAGGTTATATCCAATATAACAATGGTTTTAAAAGGAGAAAAGATTTTCTCCCCGGCATATGAGTTTATCGCCAGAGACGGAGTAAGAAAATTTTGCGATATAAACAGTGCGCCCATCATCGATAATGGCAATGTGACCGGCGTGGTCTCTATTGCCCGCGATGTCACCAGCCGTAAGCAGTCGGAAAAAGCACTGCACGAAGCATTTATGAAGAGCCAGGAATTGGAATTTATCATCAACCACAGTCCCGCCGTGGCCTGGCTGTGGAAAGCCGAACCGGGATGGCCGGTAGAATATGTTTCAGACAATATCTCAATCTATGGGTATACCCCCGATGATTTTATCAGCGGAGAGGTCTCATATTCATCCATCATTCACCCCGACGATCTTTCACGGGCAGGAGAAGAGGTCGAACACTATACAACAGCAGGAAAAAAAGAATTTTCTCAGGAGTACAGAATTTTTTCACGATCGGGTGATATACACTGGATCGACGACAGGACGTGGATAAGGCGAGGTAGCGACGGCTCAATAACCCATTACCAGGGTATCTCCCTCGACGTAACCGAGTACAAGCAGGCGGATGAGGCGCTGAAAGAGGCGCGCAGGCGTATTGACGATATAATCGATTTCCTGCCGGACGCGACCTTTGCGATAGATCTGGAGGGAACGGTCATCGCATGGAACCGCGCCATGGAACAGCTTACCGGTGTTCCAACAACAGAAATACTCGGCAAAGGAAACTATGAGTATGCGATCCCACTATACGGCGAGAGAAGGCCGATCCTTATCGATCTGATCCTGATGCGGGATGATGATTTTGAGAAACGCCATTATGAGGATGTCCAGAGAGAGGGCAACACGCTACGTGCCGATGCATATATGCCGATGCTGAATGAAGGGAAGGGCGCAACTATATGGGGAACAGCCGCAAAGCTGTTCGACGTTTCCGGAAACATCGTCGGCGCTATCGAATCGATCCGTGACATCACAGAGCAGAGAAAAAACCAGAGGCACCTGCAAGAGACGCTTGAACGTCTCAGAAACGCGGTGGAAACAACCATTCAAGTAATGGTGTCTGCGGTAGAGGCACGGGATCCATATACGGCAGGGCACCAGCTTCGGGTTGCGGATCTTGTTCATGCTATCGCCAGGGAAATGAATCTGCCCGAGGAAAAGATCGACAGTATCCGTATGGCGGCTTCCATTCATGATATTGGTAAACTTTCGGTCCCGGCGGAGATATTGGCCAAGCCGACACACCTTTCGGATAACGAATTTTCCCTTGTCAAAGAACATCCCCGCAGTGGTTACGAGATTCTTAAAGACGTCGAGACAGAGTACCCCTTAGCTGAAATCGTTTACCAGCACCACGAACGGCTTGACGGGTCCGGCTATCCCCGGGGATTGAAGGGAGAAGAAATTCTGCTGGAAGCCAGAATCATAGCCGTGGCAGATGTTGTAGAAGCCATGGCTTCCCATCGGCCTCATCGTCCCACTTTGGGCATAGAGGCGGCGATCGATGAAATCACCAGGAACAAGGGCATTCTTTATGACCCGGACGTTGTAGATACATGCCTTGTCCTCTTGAATGGGAAGGGATACAAACTGTGAGAATCCGGGTTGTTCGAGGACCCCGGTCATTGAAAACAGGTGTCATTACGTTGATTATTCCTCCACGGATCTCCAGTTCGCATATCAGCGAACTCCATCATGCCGTGCGGCCCGGGCACAGCGGCGGGGCAGTCACATACCGCGGCAAGTAATTCACCGCAAGCGTAACCCGCATACTGTGGCGTGGTACCGTTTTGGTTGTTCATTAAACGTGGCGGCAGTTTAACCGCCACATTGGTAACCGGACACACACATCCCATGACTATCGGTACGATGCCTCCATTTTGTCACTAAAGTCTTCTTGACAAATGCGAATCGTTCTTACTATTACATTGATTACCGTGTAACTGTTTTACAGCGCGGATGGATTTTCTATCTTTTTTGTGAAAAGTATACAATATCATATGAGTAAAGCACGCTGGGCTATCGCCATAAAATCGAAAACCGATCCCTGGGAGATGGAATTACCAGCGGCAATCTGCAGTTGTTTTAATCAACTTGGATATCCGGCTTCCCTTGTGCGAGACGGGGATCCGGAAGGACTGAACGCGGATGCTCTCCTCTTTCTGGTCACGCTCAACGATTATCCGCTGTATTGCCGGGAACTAAAACAGTGCGGCGAGCAACGTCCCATGACAGCCTTCTGGCAAATCGATCCGCTTCCGCCGGATGATACACCCCCGGAAGCCGAGGCTGCCGGACTCAGGGCGTCACGCTGGAGAAAGCGTTTCGGGTTAGACCGGTCAGACGACATACCGCGCTGGAAAAAACTCCTCACACTGTACCGTATGCGCATCAGGGCGTATCAACAAATCTCCGCACCGGGCTTTCGCAAGGCATCCCGACTCATCAAGCGTCACCGCGGCGGCGATTTTACCTGGAAGCACATACGCGGCATACTGGAAAACTGGCAGTCCGTTCTGGACAGCCACAATGAAGGCTGGATGGACCATCTTGTCGCAAGCACAGACCAGCGCCGGCATTTCTTCATGAATCGCGGAATGGCCGCTCATTTCATCCCGGTCGGCGCGCACGAATTCATGGGACGTGATCTGAATATTCAACGGGACATACTCGTTGGTTTTCTCGGTTCCATCAGAAAAGGAAGAAGGGCCTCAATACTCGAAAATCTGGGGGACCGCTTGAAGGAGAGAAACATCTCGCTGATCCCGGTCGAAAGAGGGTTGCATGGCGAACAGAGATGTGAATGGCTCTACCGCACTCGTATTCTCGTCAACCTGTATAACTATTCATGGAGCTCGGCGTGGATTCGTTTTCTGATGGCCGCACGATGCGGGGCGCTTGTGGTGAGCGAACCGATGAACGACAGACACCCTATGACGGCCGGAGTACACTATGTAACAGCCACCCTGAATAAGATGCCGGATGTCATTCCAGGATTGCTCGAAGAGCCGGAGACAATCGAGAGGATTACCTCCGCGGCCGCCACGCTGTGCCAAAATGAACTGACCCTCCTCAATGCCGTAAAAAAACTAAGCAGGCTTGACGGGAAGAGAAAAATAGAGGATGCTCGCTCATCAGACTGATTGCGGCGGATTTCGCAGAGTAACGCTGTCTTGCGTCAAGAACTAATACGCGCCCGACAAAGCAGAATCACAAACAACATCGTCAGAGATGCTGACATTTGATTGAACTCTTTGCCTCTTTGCAACGATACAATAATTCGGGATATTGTTATGAAAAAACTACTGATTTATGGCGCACGCTTCGTGGATACCGTCAGAGTGGTGCATGAGATAAACGCGTGCGAATCCACATGGGAGATTGTCGGTTTTATTGATGATGATGAAGAACTCGCAGACTCCCGGATGTTTGATTATCCGGTTCTGGGCAATTACGACTACTTGAAAAAATATATCGTGCGACATCCCGATGTGTTCGTTTTTAACAATGTAAATCCATCAATCGCAATTCATAAACTGGTCGGTCAGCGCATCGATGCACTACGCGTACAGGTTCCTTCCCTTATCAATCCGGATGTAAACACCGAATATGTCACGATTGGCAGAGGAGTTTTCATCCCGAAGGGATGCATCGTCGGCTGTAATACAGTCATCGGCGATTATGTAACGTTTCGTTACGGCGCCATCGCCAGCCATAATGTCACGGTTGGAGAGTATGCCTTTCTCGCCCCCGGCTCTGTCTGTACCAGCCATACAACTATTGGACCGGAAGCATATCTCGGCACGTCCTCCACGACGATAAACGGGGTGACTATCGGCCACGGCAGTATTGTCGGCGCCTCGACACTGGTAAATAAAGATGTGCCGGCCGGCGCCACCGTCATCGGCGTGCCGGCTCGCCAAATAAATCAATAAATGTCTTGCAGCATCAATACGCAGGACACGGTATCGTATCAGGGAATTTTAAGACGATGCTTTCCAACAGCAATTCACTGTATCTTCTTTTAATTGATTAATCTCGCCACACATTCTCCTGGCATGTTTCACATCGAGCAGTTTTTAGGACTGCGCATCTATTCATTTTCCTGACGATCCAATTTATTCAAAATGTCTTCCGCTGCTTTGACAATCAGGTTATGAGCGGGGTAGAAAGACTGGTATGGCTGCGACGCGTACGAGAAATTTACCAGCTGATCGAGAGTGATTCCATATTGGATAGCCATGGTAATCTTGTCAACCTGATCGGCAACCGGCTCTCCGCTGATAAGCTGACCGCCGACAATTTTATTGGTCTTTTTATCGGCAACCAGTTTCAACTTTATCTTCTTTGCGCTCGGCATAATCGGGAAAGCGGTGGTAAACTCCGCGTACCCTACCTCTATGTCAAAGAATGCTCTCGCCGTTTTTTCAGAAAGACCGGTACCGCCAATAAAATGGTTGTTTATTTTCGTGGCCGCTCCGTTAAAAAATCCCGGATATACCCGTTCCTCTTTCCCCAGAAGATTGTTAGCCAGAATTCTCCCCATAGGGACGGCGTTTGTTGCAAGCTTACCGGAGAACACCTCGCCTGTAATTCCGCTTACAAATTGACAGCAGTCACCAACGGCGTAGACATCCTTCAGGTTGGTTTCCATCTTGTCATTGATAACAATACCGTCTCTCTCAATCTGCAAATCGGTACCTGTAAACAATTCAACGCTGGGTTTCATTCCTACGGCAAAGACAACAAGACCTAAAAGGGTGTTCGCGCCGGCGGCGCTGCAATCATCGAAGTGATTGAAAGGAATCATCTGCATATTCTCAAGCAACACACCTTCCACGTCGTTTGTTCCCTTTAACGCTGTCACCTTATTTTTCAAATGCAGGTTAATTCCGGACTTGATGAGTGATGCCTGAACTTCTTCCGCAATTTCATAGTCAACCATATTCGGCAATACATGTTCTTCCATGTCGACGAGATGCGTTTCGATCTTTTGCTGATTCAATGCCTGAGCGAGCTCTATCCCGATGGCTCCCGCCCCGACAATAACGGCTTTCTCCAATCCGTTATCAACCAGTTCCATTATTTTTTTGAGGTCTTCTTCCGTTTTAAACGTCATCACGCCATTGAGATCGCGCCCTTCGACAGGGGGCAATACCGGCGTAGCGCCCGTAGCAATAACAAGCTTTTCATACGCAATTTCACCATTCTCTTCAGTCTTCACCGTCTTGGCATCGAAATTCACCTTGATAACTTTATCCCTGATAAGCTCGGCTTTTTCATCGGTAACGACAGCATCTTTTTTGAGAGTTTTTTCAAATGACAGCAATCCCTCTATGGCATAGGGCATCGCGCAATATATCATTGAATGATCCTCCGGTCTGATAATGCCAACCTTCATCTTGTCCTGAATATTTTTGGCAATTGTGATTGCAGCGGGCCCGCCGCCAATGACTAACAAATCGTATGTATTCAATGTTCAGTTTCCTTTCATATTCGTAAAATTCTGTTTTTTAATCCAACAACAACCGTAATCTCTTTTATTTGCGACAGAGATCACCGGCGAGCGCGCACTGAAATCTGATGCATATCTACTATATAAGAGTTATGATATATTCCAGTTGCGATATATAATGACTCTGCCCGCAATTGTCAAGCCAATGTTCAGGGAAAGAAGATATAATCGCACCACAGGATACCCTGAAGAAAAGAAGCGGGTTACTGGGTGGTTAGATGAAACGCAGTTAAAATAACGTGAAAAGCTTACCCAGGAGAAGGGCCTGCCGGGTAATTTTCCAACAGAAGTGAATATGAAAGTAACATTTATGATTTCTTGAATGAGTAAATCTGATATGGTGGGCGATGAAATCTTTCAGAACTATTTATAAAAATGATGTGAAGGTACTACGTGAAATGACGTGTAAATGGATAACACTCTGCCCCCTGAGAGAATATGAGAGAGATGGCGCGATCAGCCTGAAATGGAAGAAAGAGTATTGTGAATCTGAACTGAACTGGAGACACTGCAAACGGTATCAGCTGGAAGAAGAATGTATCCCGCACCGGGACAACATGATGCCTGACGGCAGCTTTGCGGATCTGAAAATGACCTGACGAGAACCTTCCCCCAGCAAAGTATCAATTTCTATGTACCGGTTTTAAATAGGATTTAACGCTTTGAACCCCTTCCACCTTTTTTGCATGGGCAATCGCCCTTCTGACTTCCTGTTCCGATCCGACAATTCCCAAGAGCACGACATTACATTGGATTGTTTTAACATCGACATTTGTCGACCAAATCTCCTTGTCTTTAATGAGAACAGCCTTAACCCTGGCGGTTATTTCCACATTTTCCCTGGTGCCACACGGGTGATTCGCTTTCTTTGGCAACAAATGGGTCGTTACCGACTTCACCCCCTCTACATTCTTTGCAATCTGGGTTGCCAGATTCTTCTGCTGAGCTGTCTCGTACTCACCTAACAGGTAGACCCTGCCGTCATAACAGTAGGCTGATATATCGAGCACCTTAACATTATCATCCTCAAGCAGACGCTTGACGATTGTCGCCTCGATCTTCTTATCGTTCGCGATTGTCTTTACATCGCGCTCATCGACCGCTGCCTTATAAATTGTCGTGCACCCGACCATTGCTGAAAACAAAAACAGTGCTAATGTGATCAGTAAAAACTTTCTCATAGCGCCTCCCCTTCATACTATTTTATAGAAGTATCGTTTTCCGCCGTATAGCTGTCGGACGATGTATATGGTATCTAGTCCGGAAAAATAATGAAAAGCAACTTACTATGATCGGATCTTACAATATAAAAAAGCAGAGATACTTCGAATGGCAAACCTCCTTTTACACTGCCGAGATCCGCACATCTGTTTATAGCGTGGCCCCTCGTGCTGCCGCATACCTACCCCCCTCGGTTCTATCAGTCTGTTGCGTCATCAATTTTCTTTTTTGCTGTCTGGAAAGCCTTGTCTACTTTCTTGCCGATCTTTTCGGCAGTTCCTTCATTATCGCATGCCACCATTGAAAGAGCAAAAATCACAACTGAAAAAAATACTATTATCTTTGATTTCAATTTCATTTTCTCCCCCCTTATTTGTTTTTCGCAACAACCCATACGGCATGAACAATGCCGGGTATATACCCCAGTAGTGTTAAAATTATGTTAATCCAGAAATGTTTTCCAATACCCACCTGGAGAAACACCCCCAAAGGCGGCAGTATAATTGCGACGATGATTTTGATAAGCTCCATAGATACTCCTTTCTATCGTAATTATCGGTTGCCCTCTTTGCCGGCAATTGGCAGTACCGTTAACATACAGATTCTCCGAAAAGCGTTTACGTGCCGTTTATGAGAAAAATTATCTACGTGCTTCGTGATTATTTGCGAGAAACGTTGCGTGCCGAACAGCGTTTTGTTATTTAGTTTCCGTGTAGGTATCGTGCGGAGGTGTCGTGATAGAGATCCTGTGCTCGCCGAGAATTTTTATACCGATGGAGAGACCCATAACGGAATACCAGTCACCGATCTTCTGCCCTCGATCATCGAGAAGATCGAACCCATGAAGAAGAAGTGTTTTCTCCATTGCCTTGTCCTGCATACCTGTAACAAGCTCTTGCATCCCGGCAGTGTTTAACTCTCGTTTTTTCCACAAATCTGATTCCAGCACCCAGTTTTTGTGCAACCCCATCAACGCATTCGGGTACACATCAACCCCGCTTGAATAATACTGCTTTTCCGGATCGACGTGGAAAGAGGTGTACGATTCGAGGGCGCCCTTACTCGGGTAAAGTTTCCCGTTGCGACCACCGGAGAACCGTTTTAAAAGTACTATAACTGCCAGTATGCCCACCAATAAAACAATGATAAGCTGTATGTTCATAATATCCCTATAATAATTGAGACTTTTTGTTATTTCAACATATTTATCAGGGATTTCAGGGTCGGATGCCTCGCTTGATTACCATATAAAATCTGCGAATAACCCGTTTAATCAAACGAGAATGATTCCAGTCCTGTTATACTACTTTCCCCCTTTGTTCTTACCTTTAATTTTGTCCTTACCTTTGCCCTTGTCTTTATCTTTTTCCTTGACATTGTAGAGATCTTGGCCGTGCTTTAAGGCATGAAAATCCTCTGATCCCGGCTTTATCCCCAGGCTCCTGGCAAGTGCTCCCCAGCCTTTATTTTTACCCGTTTTATATGTTTCCATGACCCGATCCATCGGCTGGTTTGACATTTCTCCAAGCCTGAGAAGCATATACGCATCTGCAGGACTCTCAACATTACTGAGCACTGTTTTTATTTTCATTGCACCAAGTTGAAAACGAGATTCAAGTCGTGCCCGTAATCCCGACGGGTCTGCTTCAGCTCTAATATTAAAATCCCTCATCCATTCAAAATCATCCGCAGATACCATTGACGGGACTGTAAACAGTACCATCAAGATGACGAACAAAGCCCTCAGTGTCTTCATTATATCATCCTCCCTTCTGATTTTAGGTAAGACAGGTAATTCGAGATCTCTCCTCCAACTTTCTGAACCGGCCGCAGGAAAAGGGCAGAATTACCAACCCTTCCGGTGTGAATGCCGGGCTGTTTCTTTATTTGCTCGTGAGCTTCCATATAACAGCGCTCCGTCCCGTTTTTCAGTATCCCTGCCTGTGCTTAATTTCTTGAGCCTGTTTCTGGAGTATTTTCATCTCTTCAGGATCAATCAACGTGTTCAACATAGCCATAATTTCAGGGTATTGCCGTTCCACACCCCTGGCGATATCATTCATAATATAAGAGATTTTGAATTCGTTCGTTCGTGGGCTGCGAATAAAATAAGGAAAAGTAAACTTCTCAAACGGTATAACCTTCCTCCACATTAATTCACGTGTAATAACCTCCCGTAATTCAAGTGTGATCTCTCCTTTAACTTCGGCATTTCCGGTTAAGTCATAAACAGGGGGAGCGGTCCAGATGGATTCAACCTCCGCTTTATGATCTTTTAATGTCACCGCCACCTTAAACTTCGGCCCCAGCACAAAATCAATCTTTTTCTTATCCGGGAAGGGTATCAGATCATCCGAATCATAGGGGCCAAGAACGTTAAACCCCTTTGACATAAGGATTTCAGGCAGATCTTCTCTCAGGGCATCACGCAAATTACCAAATTGTGGAGCACTGAACCACATTATTTTGTTTTGAGTCTGATAAACAGGATTTGTTACGGTAAATGTTATTTCATTCAAAAGCGGAGATTGGCTCGCAACCGTATAATTAAACTGTGCCACATAGGGAGCAATTTTTACCGGTCCCATCTGAGAGGTTGTTGCACATCCAAACAGGGCAGAAACCAGCAACGCAAACAGGAAAATGTTGAAAAATATGGAGCACCTTACAGTATTCATTATTAGCACCTCACTAATTAATCAAAACCCATTTTATAGTATTCTGCAGCTTTCTTGTATTGTTTACCAAGCAGAAACACTGACAGCTTATTTGTATTGTATTTGAATTATATCTATATGTAAAGCCTCGACAATCTACATCCAGCAAAACCCTCTCTATTAGACAATCAATACGTAAATAGTAGATATCAAGGCTAAAAGACCGGGAGACAAATCAACAATCGCCTCATCAATAATTCATTTTGCCCGTACAGATTATTATTACATCGAAAAGTTGCGGAGCGCATACATTGAAAAAGACATGGGGGGTATTTTCAAAGAACTGTTTATGGTGTATGATTTGGGGTTATCTACAAGAGAATTAGTCATTCCGGTCCATTTATCACTATGAGATACTCGGGGATAGAGGATTGGAAAGCACAGGATTTATTAATGAATGAGGTGGAATACTATGAAAAAGGTATGTAAGAAGTGTTTTAGAGAGTTTGAAAAAGAGGATATTTATCTCAGCCCCGCAAAGATAGTAGCCAACATGATGATTCAGCAGTATGGTGGAATTGAGTATATAAATGATCTCTGTCCTCAATGCAGGGAGGAGCTTGGTATAATGAATATACTGGGGAATGATGAATAAACACGAACATCACCAATAAAAGGGCACTGTTGCTCATTTCTTTCACAAGAATATTAAATCGGAAAGGTAAAAAAGGTTAAAAAAATATTTTAGCTAAAAATTGAAATGTGCGAATAAAATGGCGGAAGTGCATGGGAATCGAACCCACCTGATACAATTTATTTATCAGTATTATCGGATAGTTATAGAGGGTGTAGGGGTCAAGGTTAAAGAAAAGTTAAAGGATTTGTGAATGCTAATTTCATGTGTGTGTTTAGTTTAATAAGAATCAATTTTCTGTATATTTCGTTTTGTAATCAGTGATTCCCTATATCAGATAAGAGCTTTTCAAGTCCACTGAACACAATTGGTTAAATAACATATTTCAAAATCACATTATCAACTAAGTCTTCTATAAAATTTACCACTTTGCTTAGATGAACTTCAATATTAGATGGATGAGCACATGAGTTTCTGACACCAAGTTTTTCATCTAATATTCTCCTCACATCTTTTGTGATAATATGGGAAGATCTGCAAATCTCTATAAAAATAGATTCTTTAATATCTGAAAAATCGTCTTTATTGGTAATAGTTAGCCTCGATTCTCTACCATTACGAGCCCTCAACGCAGCATTAAACTCAGCCAACTTATTCGAAAGGATATAATCATATAGATGGTCTATCGTTCCAGCCCAAACCATAATTATTGTTCCCCTACGGGCATCAACACCTAGGCAAGACACTGCTTCGGCCATGAATTTTCGTTTATTATCTTCCCCTACCTTAGAAATTATTTTTCTTAAGTATAGAATTGCTTCAGCCAAGATTTTATCAGCTAGAGCTTCCGTTTTGGTTGCTGACGTAAAATATGTTTCAACTTCATTAAGACCTGGAATCGCGATGGAATAGTAGCCTCTTTTTGAACATTTCATCAAAACAGAATCCCTGCCCTTTGAAAGAAGCTCTAATTGTTGAGAAAGTTGAGAAGGTGGTTTTAACAATCCGCTACAACAGTCCCGAATATCCTTAACCGAAAATTCTACCATTCCTCTGTTTTGACGGAGAAAATATGATAGAAGTAAAATTTTCGATTTTCTAGAAAAATCACTAAAATTGGGGATATTTTTAAGATAGTTTTTCAATTCCATTTTACATGGCCGAAATCACGTTCTCTGCACTAAGAGTCAAAGAATATTTAGCATGTCCATGACTCCTTAAAAGACCTTGTTTTACAGCATTAGTAAAATATTGCGTATGTATGTCTTTTGGCAATTTTGCTTCCTTCGCCAACTTATTGATTTCTTGCCGACTAAACTCTGAAATATTTTTATATTCCTCAAGATAATTTCCAAAAATAAGTATCTGTGACACACCATCAGTTTTCCCTTTTAACTGATAAAATTCAGCAGGTGTTGGTACTTTCCCTGAAACTTTTTTGGGAGTTTGCTCTGAAATTTCTTTTTTAAGTTTTGAGGAAGGTGCTGATATTGACATTGAGCCAATCCGTTCATAGAACTCATTTAGATGTTTCTCAATAAATTCATCAGAACCTTCGAGTTCAATTTCATGATCTCCATGTTGAATTCTTATTTTATTCATTAATAGTTCCCCCATTAATTAGATTTAGGTTGTCATCGAAAAATTAATGTATTTACTTGGTATTTTCCTTCACAAAAAACAAGAGCCCCATCTCTCATTGAGAAACAGGGCTTTTCAGTGGTAAATCCATAATCACTCCATTCAAGATGTGTTAGAGTAATAAAATTACCATAAGAAATTCTAATAAAACGTGGGCAGCATACTCCTCACAAAAATATTCGTCAAGGATTTTATTATATTAGAAAAAATATAGTTTATCTGACTGGTGCGTTGAATGCGATCGTACCTGCGGTCGTACGTGTTATTTGAGAAATCGATGCACAGCTAATAAAATATAAAACAAGCTATCCCCTATATGGTATCAGATAGAGATGCCTATATAATTTTTGAAACTTTCATTATAAAGTCAAATGCATATCTGCTGTTTCTGTAATGCTATTCTCCCTGTCATTGCAGACCATTATATATGATATGTAAGTTTTTATTGTTAGATATTTGACGCCATTTTTTATGGTAAAATAAACCCTTAATATAGCAATAAGTATATATAATTGTATCTATATTGCTTCTATAATAAAAAATGGTTTTCAGGATTTCCATATTAGGAAATTCTATTTTAAGAAAGAAGTGAATTCATTTTGATGTTGATTGATGTAGAAGCAATTCACTTCTTTAATTCCATTAAATCGTATGCATATTTTATTAAATTGAAGGCATATTCAATTTCATCTGCTTTAGTTACCTTAATGTATGGATAATCGCCAATCTCTGGCGGATCATATATAACTCTATTTCTATTGTCTATTTTTGAATAATCCTCATTTCTTCGAGATTGCAAAATCACATGTAGTTTTTTACCTGTAGGCCTCAACCACGTAACTGTTTTTGCCCTTTTATTTCCCACTTGAATTGGTTTTGAGTATATGTATGACCTCATATCATCATTATCTTTGATCATAATATTTTTGCATTTGCTTTCAATCATAGCGTTAAGTTTTGCAAATAACTGATTTTTAGAAAAATTTGCCTTTACCCCTTTGTCAAAAGATATTATTGGCGAAGACACAATTTCTGATTCTCCTGAGCTTGGTAGTAACTTTCTAACTTTTGAGATATGGTTTTCAAAGGTGGACACAAACTCTTCAGCGCTATAGCTTTCTACGAGCTCGATCGTGTACCGCGAATTATCATCTAATACTATTGATATATGACTCATAATGCACCTCCTGCATAATTCTTGTTGACTGAAATTACATAAATGATAACATCATTTATCAGACTTGTCAAGTAAAAGTCACAGATGCATTTCTTGCTTTATATACTTTATATAGGTATTGCAGTATATTAGGTCTTTTTAATAAACGCAACGTGTAAATTATTATTACATATATGTAATATATTAGTGTCTACAATAAATTCTACTTCTTTCTTAGCTCTCATTACTCTTACAACCTGAATCTTAATTCTTGTGTAAAATTTAAAGTTCACTATTCTACTATATACTTCATTATTCCATGTACTTATCAAAGATATCATCCATTGTTACTTCTTCTCTTGATTTCTAACTTTAATTATTGGAGCAGCTCTGTGAGTTTATTAAAATTCAAGGAGGAGAAAAAGATGATACACGAAATACGAAATCCCAATCATCCAAAGAAGGGATCCACCATGAAGGTAGACCCAATACGTTCACAGAAGGATATAAAAGCGATTTTAAAACTTCTATCTGACAATCCAAGAGATAAGCTGTTATTTCTGATGGGTATAAACAATGGGCTAAGATGTGGTGACCTTCTCAAGTTAAAGGTATCAGATGTGAATGGAATGAAGGTTGGAGAATCACTGACAATCAAGGAGGGTAAAACAGGGAAACAGAATGTGCTTGTGATAAACAAGCCTGTATTCGAAGCTCTTAAATCATATATTGAATATAAGAAGCCAGAAGATAATGAATATCTATTTGAGAGTAGGAAAGAGAAGAGGGCAATTACGATTCAGGCTGTAAACAACAAAGTCAAGAGATGGACATCAGATATTAATCTGAAGGGTAATTATGGAGCACATACATTAAGAAAGACATGGGGGTATTTTCAAAGGACTGTCTATGGTGTAGGATTTGAGCTTATATGCAAGAGATTTAACCATTCCAGTCCATCTATTACTATGAGATACCTGGGAATAGAGGATAAAGAGGTACAAGATTTACTTATGAATGAGGTGGGATAATATGAAGATATGTAAAAGATGCTTCAGAGAGTTTGAAGAAGAGGGTATTTATATTAGTCCTGCAGAGATAGTAGCGAATCTCATGTTTAGGGATATGGGAGTAGAGGACATTAACGATATCTGCCCTCTATGCAGGGAGGAGTTGGGGATAAATAATATACTGGGGTTTGGTCAGTAAAGGAGATTGATAACGGGTTCACCTACAAGTTCTCAGATTCATGTCAAAAGAGAACCGATTGTTATCATTTGAAAATTTCACAGTAAAATTTCTTGACAAAATCTCATTCTAGAGTTAAGCAAATAGCATTTTTGGTCTTGTTTTTTCTGCTTGCGAACAACTGTAAGAACCAAGGAGAAGATTATGGCCTGATTATCAAAGCCCTATTTCTCAAAGCGAGAGATAGGGCCTTTGTTTTTTATATGTATATTTAAATGTCGTCAGGGAAAAATCGTGAATGAATCTAAAAAAGATAAGGCTGAATGGGCAAGACTTGTTTACCGCAACCAAGCGGATGCTATTGAAGCAGTAAAACGGCGCCAGTGGGCAGTAACAAATTATGTTTTGTTAATATTTGCAGCTATAATTGGCTACACACGATTGCTTACTGACATAGGTTTTATGCCCAGCATGATTTTGCTATTGATAGCTCTTATGGTAAGCGTAGTTGGGATATACCACCTTGTGGATATGCATTGTGTAATGGTTAAGTATAGATTAAAAGCTTATAATATTGCTGATAAATACCCTTTTCTATATGAAATCGATCTTATTGCTTCTAAAGTCAATTTTTTCAAATACTTTATAGAGATAACTTGCATCCTTATTTTAATTCTTTTGGCAGGCCTTTCCCTTGTTGTTCTTTTTATCTATGTAAAGGGTGATCTTGAATCCCCAGGAATTTCAATGTCCCAATGCTTAGTTAGACTTCTTCTTCTTGATATCCTCTTTTTTGTCTTATTTTTCTATAGGGGAAAAATGAAAACGGAGAAAATTTTAGAAAAACAATCTAAAACAGATACTGCTAAAAGTGAGGAATAATATGTGGGAGAGAATAAAAGATCTAGGGTGGGGAATATTAGGAATTGCTTCCTTAATTATCATTGTTTTATTGGTAGGTCTTTTTATCCATGGCGGTGCGTGGTTGAGTTCAAAAGTATATCCAATCGTTACGGTAATATTTGGAATAACGTTTGTAATTGCTCTCATTATACTAACACCTATTTCAATTTTTAAAAAAGCTAGAGGATTTGCAGGTAAGGGGATAGTTATATCGTCTTACATCTTTGGTTTTACATTGTGGGTTTGGAGTTTTCTTCTGACATATGCTCTTTGGGGTGGATTAGGAATATTTATTGGATTATTTCTTTTCGGTGTGGGTATTGTGCCAATAGCAATGTTGGCAACCGCATTTAAAGGATTATGGGCTATATTTGGTCAATTGATACTTCTCACCATCTTAACTTTTGGTTCTCGCTTTTTCGGGGTTTTTTTAATTGAAAGCTATGAGAGTTCTAAAGCAGAGCATGATTACGCTTATGAAGTCCAAAATTACGAGGCTACTGATAAGGATTTACATCCCATCAATTGCGAAGACATGAATGCTGAACAACTTGAACTACCTGATGAAGATGCTAACGGTGATGATTTTGAAATAATTGATTGGGTAGATATTCTCGATAATACCGATGTTACTAATGCAATTATGAAAGAACGCGAAACGGGAATTTTAAAAACTGAAGAAGTAAAAAAACTGATAGCCATTGGTTTAGGGAAAGGATTTCTTACTTATGATGATATTAATGAAATCCTTCCTAGAGATGTTGTATTTTCAAATCAAATAGATGAAATTTTGGAGCTGTTTCATAAATTAGATATAGATGTATTAGAATGCAACTAAATTAAATTTTGAATATTTAAGGGAAGCACCTCAAGAAAAGACATAACAGATTGACTGTAAAGCAGATGTGTCTAGTTATGATGAATAATGTAAAAGTGAGAAACACATAACAAATATGAGCCGATCCTTTGTTAATAGATACCCTCAGGAAGAAAGGACCTTTCGTGATGCGTATCGGGTTTATAATTGCACGAATTGTAGCTATCGCCATGCTGATATTTGCGGTAGGAAGGCTACCTTATGATTATTACACTTTGCTTAGATTTGTAGTTTGTGGCGTCTCTGCTTATGGTGTTTACTGTGCCGTTGAGATTGTAGGGGAAAATGGGTGGGCATGGTTTTTCGGGGTCGTGGCAGTTTTATTTAATCCTCTTTTACCTATTTATTTAAAAAAAGACACTTGGGCATTTATTGATTTAGGGGTGGCATTGTTACTTGTCGTATCGCTTTTTTTGTTTAACTATCCTCAAAGTGAATCGCGCAAATTAAGAATTGATCCAGGCAAAGCGGAAAAGATTGAAGTGATCTGTATAAATTGCAGCAAACTTTTACAGATTCCAAAAACTAGTAAGGAATATATTGTAGTCTGTCCGCACTGTGGATATAAATGTGCCTCATCTTTGTATAAGAATGCGATTGGATATTAAGAAAACCTTTATTATTCTAATCTTGCTCATTGCATATCCGACTATCTCTATCGCTTGGTCTGGTAAATGTGTAGCTGTTACCGATGGAGATACAATAAAGGTAATGCATGATGGTAAAGCTGAAAAGATTCGTCTCTATGGCATCGATTGTCCTAAAAAGAAACAGCCCTTTGGTAAGAAAGCCAAGCTGTTTGCATCGTATCTTGTCTTTAGTGAAATTGTGGAAGTCAAAGCACTTGATACAGACCGCTATGGAAGGACAATTGCTTGGGTATATGTATATGATAAATGTCTCAATGAAGAACTCCTCAGCTAAGGTTTAGCATGGCATTATAAGAGGTATTCAAACGATAGAAATCTTGCCCTTCTAGAAGAAGAAGCAAAAGCAGGGAAGATAGGTCTATGGAGTGATCCTCATTCAATTCCACCCTGGGAATGGAGGAGATTGCACTGAAGAACAGATAGAACCTGTCAGCATAAAATCTTTCATTATATATCATTGCAATAGCAATTTAATGTGTGCTAAAAAGCATAAGTAAATTGAAGGAGATAGCTGATGAGTTCAAAACCTAAGGTATGGTTTGTTGTTCAAAAGAGGAGAATTAAAGCATTGAGTGCAGAGGTAATAGGATTTTGGAATCAAGCAACTAATTATGACCCCATATCAATAGGAGATAAAATAATATACTACAGTGGCGGTAAAGAACTTAATGATGGTCGTAAGGCTGGTAATATTGAAGGAATATTTAAAGTTATAGATAAGAGGAGAAATATTGATATCAATATAAACAATGTAACAGTAATAGACCCAGTAACAAAAAACAGACAGAATCTTATATGGCAATTTAAAATACAATTAAAAAAGCAGAAAATAATAAACAAAAAATATTTGGACGATTATCAAAAGAATCATAGAAAAGGGCTGTTGTTCTATAATAACTGGAGCACTAATCAATGGGGTGGTGGTAATGTTCAAATTTTTCCGTCATGTGAAAAAGACATAGAAAAGTTGAAAAAGATATTGCGAGCTCATTGGAATCAATCGACAAAATGTCTTCCTTAAAACCTTATTTGAAAGTCTGCCAAGGCAAGTATCCTCCTTATCTTTATCCCATACACATATTCCCTCCAGTATCCTGTTTAAATTGCTTTTCTGCCTCTACTTCACAGCTTCCTTGAACGCTTTCCCTGCCTTGAACTTGACCAGATGCCTTGATTTGATTTTTATATCCTCACCTGTCTTTGGGTTTCTGCCCTTGCGTGCTTTCCTTTTTACAGCCTTGAAAGTACCAAACCCTGAAAGGAATACTTCCTCTCTTTTCTTCAATGTCTGTTTTATAGTGCCAAGGAGTACTTCCACAGCTAAGGTTGCTTCCTTCTTTGTACTGGTCACCTTTGCCACCTCATTTATCAAGTCCTTCTTTTTCATGATTACACCTCCATATGGTATTTTTTATTTAACGTTTTCTTGTATATTGATAATCTTTTTCCCCTCCAGTAATCTTCTCTTAGCGTCAAGCTGTACAGTTGCATACTTTGTAACGCTCTCCCTGCGTGCATGGTCTGTCATCATCTGGACCTCATCAATGCTGTATCCCTTTTCATTTATATATTGACTGCATGATGAATGTTTAAGTCCTGAGTACATATCTATATCCTCTCCAGCCTTCTCACATGCCTTTATCCAGATAGCCCTCATGGTGCAGTGAGAATAATGCTTTCCCTTCAGTTTTCCATGGGGATTCACAAAGAAGTATGGACTGTCCATTCGTATAGGCATCTTCTGCATTATTTTTTTAAATTCACAGTGACATGGGATTACGTGAACTTTATGTGTTTTCGTGTACTGGACAAGTTTCTTTGCAGAAAAGGTCCTCCTGATGATGAATGCGTCCTGCTGTTTGTCATAATCGATTCTGTGCAGAGCCATGGCTTCTGAAGGCCTCCTCAGATGATATTTCAGCCACCAGAAGATGGGCTGGTGCTCTTGTGGGATTGCCTGTATCACGTTTATCTGTCTCTCCTCAGGGAGCCACTGAATAACTGGATCAACAATATTGTATTTATTTTCCTCTGGAAAGAGAGGCATGGTGTCTATCCTGTTGGACTTGAACGCATGGACCATGCATCTCCTCAGACAGTACATGACGTTCTTTTTTCCCTTGCCTGTCCTCTTGATATCATTGAGGAGCTTGCACAAGACGTCATACTGTATTTCATGGATCTGATAGGGGTTCTTCTCAAACCATGGAATGAGATGGTTCTTGATGGAGTTTAAATAGTCTTTCGCTGTGGCTGGAGAGAGAGCTTTAACAGCTTCCTCATACCATTCCCAGATATAGGGTATCAGGTCTGTCTTGATACCCCCTGTCCACTTTTCGATTTTAAACGTACCGTTGTCAACGTCAGCTCTCATGAGGAATAATATCCTCTCTGCCATCTCTCTGCCTGTCATGCCTGGAATCTGTCCGTTCCTGCAGAGAAACCCTTTATATCTGCTGATGGTGTAGAGCTTTCCCTGTTCAGACCACGCCACATAATAATATTTATATTTACTGTGCTGCTGTATTGAACCTTTCATACACAGGCCCCAGTTTGTGATACTGGGCCTGCTAATTAACTTTTTTGATAAGATCAACAGAAAATACCTCCTGTAAAAGAATCCGTTGTTATGCACCCCCTGTTATGGGCGTTCAGTGCGTTTGTGATAACAATCCGTTCACTTTCATGCGTTTTAAGAGCTTTTTATTATAGGGTACCAGAGCTTCATGGCGATGCGCTGGCATGTTGTATCTGACCATATAGGAGACAACCCCTTCCTGATCGTAGATATTTTCAATAATGACTGTATTATGGGTTATATCCTGTAACTGCTTCTCCCAGTGACTGGAGTCAACCTCAGCAAGACGCTTTCCGTTTTTACTTTTCCCCAGCATCAATATATGCAGATGAGGATGAGGAAAGGAGACATAGACCCCCACATAGGCGATCTGGAGATGTTCATCTTTCTGAAGGGCTACCCTGAACCGCTTTAACAGCAGCCCATAGTGGTGGTTTTTTATACGTGCTGTGAAAAACCATTCCCATGGCCACTGATTCCAGTAGCCCTCCAGGGCTTCATTTTTCGTATTGGTATCGTTAAAATCATAATTCATGGTATATCCTCTTTTATATAATAATATTAGTCAGTTAAATGGTATGTACTTCAAATATTTACAGAACAGTAACAATCAAAATTCATGTGAAATCGTTATTTATATAATAATATTATATATTTATATATATTCTTACTTTAAACATTCCTAGGATGTTGATTCGATGGGGTAAGACCCATCAATCAGGGCAAGAATATTCAGTTATGGTGCGTGTGGCCTCTCAAATGCAGGGCTGCACCTCTTCCCTGCATAGATTGAGGCATAGGGTTCTTCTGTTACAGGCTTTGTATGAAAGGTAATGGGTGGTATGAATGTTTCTTCAGCTGCGCTGTGGAGGTATGAATTACTATGCGTGTACAATCATAAGGTGCTCAGAGTGCAATGATATGTACGTGTGCAGTGTATCTATCTGTTCCTGCAGCTGACTGGTGATTAAAAGTCCTGGGTAGTCCTTATAAAGCCCAGCTCCACTTCTCATATACTGTTCTTGGTGCTATACAATCATAGTCATCAGTATCCTTTTTTCAGGGTCTGTGAGAGCCATAAAAATCTCTCTATATATAGTTATACAAGAAAAAAATTTATCCAGAGCCATTTTTTGAAAAAAAATTTACTTTATCAAGAAATACAGATAGTTACAGACTCTCTATTTTTTAGTATTTCATGCCCTGCTGCTTCCAATCAGATATATCTGGCTCTCTCATTTTCTGTTTTCATTGCATGTATGGCACTGAAAAAAAATTGCCCCTCTACCCTTATAGTGCTTTTTGAGGGCTATTTTTTTTACCTCAGAAGCTGAAAAAATATATTATAAGTAAAAACAATGAGTTATAAAAAAATTGAAAAAAGTGTAAAAAATTTTTAGAAGGCAGGTTTCAACAATATATACAATAAGTTATGCAGAAATTTGTGCCATTTATGTCATTGGTATAAAAAATCAGGGTTTTTGAGTCATTATTCACTATCAGCGTTTGATATGGGATGGAGAGGGGTCATGGACTTGTTTGTGTGGAGATATACAGTTAATTAATAGGTGTCCACCTAGGTATGGGGCTATTAATTAATTTTTCAATGAGAGGGGATGTGGAAGGAATGGTGATTGCTACCTTTGATTGAGTTATTTTATATTTTTCCTTAATCATTAACGCCAGACTGAACGTGGTGGAATAAAAAACTTGCTGGCCTTATGAAATAATTTTTAAGCTGTAGAACCAAGAACCTTTGTAAGAAAATAAAACAAATAAACGATATAAGGTAAAAAGGTTAATATAAGTAATCTCAGTTCGATTTTTTTTTGGATGGGAGGTTTCATAAATAAATGCATAATTAATGGAATTAATACACCAAAAATGATTAAAGCAATAATGGTTATTAATGCGATCAATAAGCGATTTTTTAATTTAAATTTGTTCTGATAGTATTTCAAATTAAATTCACTATTTTCAATACTTGGAGCAATATTCGAATACACATAATTTATTCTATTATAAAATTCAGAAACCATTTTTATGGGTTCTCTAATAACAAAGGCTCCTTTTTCATTTAACGCAGCTTCAAATTTTCCTTCATACTCACTTGGATTTCTCTGTCTATCAACTTGTTCATACTGTGCCACTTTTTTTAAAATCGTATCTTTATTTATAATTACATTGCGACTTATTTTATCAAATGCATCTCGCCAATTACGATCATATATAGTTCTTTTTGGAATGCTACTAGTTATGCCAGTCTTTTCAGTTCGATTTGAATATGGGAAATTAGCTGATAGTAATACAATTAAATCGTGTAGCCTTTCACCATCCGAAGCTTCTTGTTCACCATCTTTTTCTTGGTATCTTCTAGAGCACAAATTATATATCTCAGCGTTAATTTTATTGATATCTATAATACCATCATTAAAATAATCTTCTTTATCTAAAATGGACATTTTTGTTGAAAATGAAGAAGCCATCACTTTTTCAACTTGGTATCTGTTATCGTTTAATCTTTCTTTAATAATATCAATTTTGTTTTCCGCATAAAAATACAATGTGATTAATACAACAACTATTATAGATATAATCGAAACATGGATCGAGGCAATTGGTACTAATATAGAATTTCCTATATTATTATTTTTTTCTTTCATTCCTCTATCTCATTACGAAAATGGGGTCTAAAGAAACTGTAGAATATCTTCTTGCTTATCTTGGCAATCTTAATATTAACCGAATTTAAAATGATCAGACCAAATAATCTCTCTCTGTTATTATATTTGTTTACCAATACTTATGAAGTGGTAAAAACCAATAAAATACGATAAACCTCTAACCTCACTATTATATCTTGTCAAGGGATATTAATGTGAAAATTTTAACAACCACATCAATAATTCATTTCATTAAAAATACGAAAGTTAAAAAAGGTTAAAGGAAGGTTAAAAAAATATATTAGCTAAAAAGCTAAATTTGCGAATAAAATGGCGGAAGTGCATGGGAATCGAACCCAGATGCCACAAAAGAATAGCATTACAAAACAAGGTGTTACAGCTGATGAAAAAAGACTGGGGGACATTTGGGGGACATTAATGACTACTTCCTGAAGTCGAGAAAACCAATCGGAATCCAGTTAATGTATATTTCTCTTCGTAATCAGTAATGATCAAATAAAAGGACTCTTTCCCTATTTATCTTAAAACTTAGAAATCAACATTAGTGCTCTCAGTTTCTTGAATTCGGGCATCTCGAATACAACGGGCGATATCCGAAGCCATGATGAGAACTCTGAGTCCCATCATAAAACAAACTATCGTTAAAAAACCCGGAATTATTTCCCACGGGAAAAGATCATTTTTTATTGGATTGAGTATATACACGACACCTACAAATAGGCCAATAAGCATAAATACAACGGATTGTAGCATTAATCTTATTGATATTTGGCCCGCGTAGAGCTGACGATATTTGTTACCAACAAGAGAAAGTAAGTACTTATGGTGTGATTCAACACGAGCTGAAGATCTTTTATTCCTCCAGAGATAGATCCGAGTAAGATAATCAGCTGACAGACGTTGAAAATAATGTGCAAATATGTTGGAAAGAATCCCTACGACTAAGGCGCTGAGCCACCACAAAGGTGAAGTGAGAAATATATTTAAATCGTCCACAATTAAATCCTCCCCTTGGTTGCAACTATTTTAAAGCACACATAATAAGTTTCATATTGATAGAATACGCTAAACCACTAACTCCATTATGATATCTTGTCAAGAAATATTAAAGTAATACTTTCAAGTGGTAATTTTTGATTTTGTACCGAAAAGATTTTGAAGACTCGTAGGTGAAAGAGCTAACCGCGAGAATGGGCCCGTCAGGAGCTCGTCGGAGCGTTTAGCTGTGTTCAATTCTGTTCTAACTCACCCAAAGTTCATCTAAAAAATATTCTCACAAATATTCATAAAAAATCTTGACAACCCTCCTGAATTGGATTACCATGCATTACGTAATATCACAATGTCATAATTAGGAGGCTAAAATGGCACGTCCAAAAATGAAGGAAGCAACAAAAGCGTATACGGTCATGCTTCATCCAAGTACAATTGAAGAGATTGACAAATATGCCGAAATGTATGGCTTGAATAGAGGTCAACTAATGAGAAATCTCATTGTTTCAGGATTGGATGATATAAAACTTCTAAGCAGGCTGGGGGCAATGCAAACGATCAATGTCGGCAAAACCCTGGTTGAGAGAACAATCAAATTATTCAAGTCTGACAAGCTTGATTTGAATAAGGATGGTGAAATCGAAATAAAAGAATAACATAAAAAGCGACCCGGACTATGCGCCAACATAACCCGGGCCTACGTTCCAAGAAGTCATCGCGCGTAACGAGCCTTTATCAGAACGTAACTGTATTATAACATTATACATGCGTCTGTCAATCGACCTCTCTTGGAACTACCAGGGGAGGTTTTTTGTTATGAGCAAAGGTAGCAGTACGTCTCAGTTACACAATTCCAGCACTTCTTTTGATCATAAGCGTGTGGAGCGTCTCCGCAGAGAGAGACCGAGCACACGCAAGCACACCAGCACGCGCACATACCAGCAGGAACATGCCGGAGAATATGATTACAGGAAAGATCCGTTAATTCTTCGTGATCTGCTTAAACAGCTACGAAAGAAACACCCGGGTATTTCCATCCTGCGATTTGCAGGTTATCCGCTTTATAGCCCCCATGTAAAAATATACAGACTTAAAAAGAACCAACGGTTCCCAGGGGGTCGCAATGACTGAAAAAGGCCCCGACAGGAAATTTGAAGCGACTCCATGGCTGTCCACCGCTTGTATAAGGGACATATTTTTACATACCGAAGAAAGACATAAAAAGAGATTGATTGAAAACTTTAAACAATCAAGGGTTCAGAATGATAATAACTGCACGGAATATTTAAAAGTCTATCCCAATATGACGGAGATACGGCCAAAAAATACGATGAAGAATACAAATTTTAAAAGGGGAGGTGGAAGGAAGAAAGAAATTACAGAATTCAGCAGGAAGTCCAGGCGGAATTTTATCAAGTTTTTGTGCAAAATATCTGAACCGGTAGAGCTCTGGCAGGACTTCACATTTGCAGATGATATTATGACCGGAAAAACTACTTCGCAAAGAAGGGACATTTCAAACAAAGCATTAAATAGATTCCGCAGGGTTATTAAGAATAAATACCCTTCCATGTGGGCAATCTACAAACGGGAATGGCAGTCACGCAAATCAGGAAATCTGTCGGGTGAATACATCCCACACTTTCACATGTTCATTGTAGAAAAAAACAAATCTGAAAATTTTAATTATATGTTACTCGCCCTCGATCTTGCCTTGATCTGGGTTCAATGCACCAAGACCGCTGAATTTGAAAAGGCCTTAAGAGTAGCTCGACATCCCAGAAGTTACCGTCTTATCGAAAATCAGAAACACGCAATGTTCTACGCCTCAAAGTACGTCGTAAAGGCCGATGAATTCAAAACAGATGAAAGTATCGGAAGAAGCTGGGGGACAATCGGAAACATAAAAACAGAAAACCCAAAGATTGTTGAGCTTACCTATGATGAAGCCGTTCATTATAAAAGGGTAGCACGGAAAACCTTACACAAAAGGAATAAAGGTCTTAAGAAAAGTTTAAGTAACCCGGAGATACCAACTTTCATAATAATCAAAGAAGAAACAACGGACAGAATCATGAAATATGTTGGTGATACCCTTGAATGGGAATGCCTCTCGTTCTTTGCGGAGGTAGCTTAAATTGAAAGATTCCTTCTTATATGATACTCAGAAACCCATAAATAAAAAGGGTGAGGTCTGTATGAAGGGCTCAATCCAATACAGGAAAGATAGAGGGTATTATTACGTTGCCTGGGATTACAAGGGCAAACGCTACAAGATTTATAAGTACAACGGTGAATTCCTCTATCACAAGAAAATGGCTGATAAGCTTTTGGCCTGTATGCAGGCAGATGTTGAAAAGGGAATATTCCGCATTGAAAAATACACAAAAGAAGTTCCAACTGATGCCATTCCATATTTGAAAGAGTGGTTAGAAGAAGAAAAACCTCACCTTTCCCCTGCTACACATAAAGACTATCTCAACTCGATAAAAAATCACCTTGTTCCTTGGTTTCAAGAAAATCCCGTACAGCTTCACGAGATTCAATATGATGTGCTGTGTAGACTTTTGGGAGGCATCAAGAGGTCAGGAAAAGGTAAAATGAATGTTATGTACTGCCTCCATAAGTGTCTTGACTTTGCGTGGAAGTCTGGGCGTATCGTTGCAATGCCTCCATTTCCCGAAAAAAGCAAATTTGGAATAGTTGATCCTGTCATTACGTGGCTACCCGAATCAAGACAGAATAAAATAATCGAAGCAATACCGGAAGAACATCAGCCAATATTCTGGTGGTTGAAATACCATGCACGCAGACCGTCAGAGGCCATGGCATTATACAAAGAAGATTATAACAAAGACCTTGATGCTTTTATTATAAAGCGCACATTTTCAAACAAACAACTTGTTAATTATACTAAAACTCACAAACAGCATGTCATACCCTGCCATTCAGATTTTAAGAAAATCATGGAAAAGATGCCGGCTTCTTTCGGGCCATTCTTTTTCGTAAATAAGAAGGGGCGTTTGAAGGGACAGCATTACCAGCATGATTATCTTGTTGATTTGTGGAATAGGGCATGCGGAAAAGTAGATGAAAATATAAGAATGTATGCAGGGCTTAAGCATTCGACCTGCTCCCAGTATATCAATGAAAGAGGTTTAAGTGTTGATGAACTGCAAATGATTACAGATCATGCACGAAGGGACAGCGTCTTGAAGTATGCCGATGTTCAAGTCGAAGCAAAACGGAAGTTAATGGAAAGAAAAATTATTGGCTTTCCGGGGGACCGCCGGGGGACGGATTCCAATAAACTAGATGCTGTAAATTCAGATAGTTATGGCGGAAGTGCATGGGAATCGAACCCACCTGGGACGGTTCTAGCGCCCCACACCGGATTTGAAGTCCGGGAGGCCCACCAGTGACCTTGGCACTTCCGCGCTGATTTGAAATCTTTTCCTGTTTTTCCCTGATACCGGCTGTCAATCGTCGAGATATTCCGGAGTCTCCGTGCAGTCCTGAGAGGCATCGAGAAGCTGAACCTTAACCTCGCTGCCGGCTTTAACAAAATCCATATCTTCGGGGATGACGATTATGCCATTCGCCAGAACCATGGATTTCAGAATCCCGGACCCCTGTTCTCCGGTAGTCTTAACGATATATTTCCCTTCACCACTGCTGATACAACCCCTGATAAAGTATCGAAGTCCTCTTTTTTTCGTAATATCTTCTGAAAGTTGTGCCCGTATGGTTTTTCGAAAGATATTGCTATGTCCGGTCATTTTAAGTATCGCCGGCCTTACATACTGTTCAAAGGTGATCATGGACGATACCGGATTGCCGGGAAGTCCAAAGAACAGTGTATTCTTTTTCATGCCGAAGGTCATGGGTTTTCCGGGCCGCTCCGCCACCTGCCAGAATTCAATACTGATACCCATATCCGTCATTACATCCTTTACAAAATCGTAATCTCCGACCGAGACACCGGCGGATGATACAATGATGTCGGCCCGCAGGGCATCCGTGAATTTTTCAGCCAGGGCCTCTTTGTTGTCCCTTGCGATACCGATCTGGAGAGGAACGCCTCCGCATTCCATTACTTGTGCCGCAAGAGAATAGCTGTTACTACTCACTATCTTGCCAGGGGATGCCGCTCCGTCGATATCGACCAGTTCGTCCCCCGTGGCGATAATCGCCACCAGCGGTTTCTGATATATCTTTACCCGGGAACATCCAAGAGCGGAGAGCATGCCAATCTCCGCGGGTCTCAGCAGGGTCCCCCTGCGTATCACCAGCTCGCCCTCTTTTACATCTTCACCGGCATACCTGATATGCTGCCCTTTTGAGGCCTGTGTGTATATGCGCACAGCGGAATCGTCAGATTCTGTTTCTTCCACCATCACGACGGCATCGGCCCCCTCCGGTACGGGAGCTCCCGTCATGATTCGCGCGGCCTCTCCGGCTCCGACTTCTTTACTCGGAGCATATCCCGCCGGTATATCCTCAGTGACACTCAGGGCAACAGGGCGTTCCGCGTCCGCTCCCGCTGTATCTTCCGATCTCAGCGCGTAACCGTCCATTGCGGAATTGTCTTTCGGAGGGATGTCGCGGGGGGCATAGATATCTTCACCTATGACCCTTCCCAGGGAGTTCAATACATCCACGTTTTCACAACCGAGAGGGGATATGACATCGAGAATAGTATTCAACGCCTCTTTGACGGTGATCATAACGGCAATCCTTTCATTCCGCAGGAACAAACATCGTACCACCCGGATTCATATATGAATGGTTTTTACTATATTAAACCGTTATCTCTGTCAATATCCCCGAATCATTTCTGCCTTGAATAAATATGGCCTATGGTATAGGTAGTTCCCTTGCGTACCAAAAGGCAGATTTCAGAATCCCCGACGGCCGCGGAGGAAAAGATAATGGGCATTATAGACACACAGAAGAAGATCAGAAAACTGCTTGATGAACAAAACGCCATACTGCTAGCCCACTACTATCAACCCGATGAAATCCAGGATATCGCGGACATACTGGGCGATTCGCTGGCGCTCAGCATTGAAGCGTCGGAAACGGGAGCGGATGTCATTGTCTTCGCGGGGGTACAATTCATGGCGGAGAGCGCTTCCATACTGTCCCCGGACAAAACAGTGATCCTCCCGCGCCTGGATGCCGGATGTCCACTGGCGGACAAAATAACCGCCGATGAGTTGAAGCAGGCAAGCGCCGAACACCCCGACGCCCGAGTGGTAACATATGTCAATTCCTCCGCCGAAACAAAGGCCCTCAGCGATATATGCTGCACGTCCGCCAATGCCCTGGGCGTGGTGAACAGTCTTGACGCGGATACCGTCCTGATGGTTCCCGACGGAAACCTCGCGCGGTACACTGCAAAATTCACGGAAAAGACAATAATTCCTTGGAGGGGATTCTGTTATGTGCATGACAACCTGTCACCCGGTGATGTGCTAAAAGTAAAAGATGAGAATCCCGGCGCCCTGTTTGCCGCTCATCCGGAATGCCGGCTCGAGGTTCTTGAAATGGCGGATTTTGTGGGAAGCACGGGCGGAATACTGAGCTTCGCCAGGGAAGCGGATGCGGAAACGATAATTGTCGGAACGGAGCAGGGAATCATGCATCAGCTTAACAAAGAGAATCCCGGCAAAAGATTCATACCGGCATCAGATAACCTGATCTGCCTGGATATGAAAAAATTTACACTCGATGACATACTCAACTCCCTTTCGGAAATGAAACCCGTTGTAGCCGTTCCGGAAGAGATCAGGGTTCCCGCGAACCGGGCCCTGAGCAGGATGCTCGACGCATCGAAATAGTGGCATAAAAGCTGATTTTTGCGTGAGGAAGATCGTAAACAAAAAAACAAACCTTTCCGATCCTTCTCTCCGGGTGCTTATCGACAAGATCCGCCGGGGGGATGATGAAACGGATATTTGCGGCCTTCAGGGGTCTTCAAAGGCCTTTATCGCATCCCTCCTTTTCAGAAACACAGGGAAAACAATTCTCTTTATAACCCCTTCCTGGAAGGAAGCTCTCGACAGCTTCAGCGACATCTCCTTTTTCCTCGGCGAAGAAGATATTCTGCTTTTCCCCTCCTGGGACATTGTCCACCCGGACGACATCCTTTCCCGGCAGAATGAAACCGCCACCGGGCGGGCAGGTGTTCTGTCGAGACTCCTGTCGGCAAAGCCGGCTGTCGTGGTCGCTCCATTGAGCGCTCTCATGCAGAAGGTTGCTCCGGCGAAGGTCTTCAACAGCTATGCCGAGACGATCTCTATCGGAGATGAAAGAGACAGGGACAGGCTGTCGGAAAAATTGATCGAGGGGGGATACCGGAAAGTCCCGCTGGTTGAAAACCCGGGAGAATTCAGTCTGAGAGGATACATCGTTGATATCTTTCCTCCGGCATGCCCATATCCCTTCAGAGTAGAATTTACCGGTGATGAGATCGAATCGATCAGGAAATTCAACCCCGCGACACAGAGATCCGAAAGAGAAATTGTCGATTTCATTCTCTCCCCGGCGGAGGAGATATTCCTGTCAAAAGAATCAAAGACACTGGCGATACGGAATATGAGGATCAGGGTTAATGAATCGAGTGTTTCAAGGAAGAGGGGTAAGCGACTTATCGACGCGCTTGAAAACGACTTGATTTCTCCGTCAAATCCACAGCTCCTGCCACTCTTTTTCGAAGATCTTCATTCCGGCGGCGAAGCCAGCGGTCTGGACACCCTCTTTGAGTATATTTCCGAAAACAGCCTGATAGTCTGTGAAAGTCCCGGCGTTCTGGAAAAAGCCGCGGAGAAAATTGTAAATGATACGGACAGGTTCCTTCGGAAAGCCGAAAGCGAAGAGAGATTCTATACCGAAAGGGAATACTTCCAGGCATCATGGGATCATATCGTACGTAAATTCAACACACTGCAGAGAGTCTACATGGACAGACTTCAGTCGGTGAATGCCGTGCCCTTTGAGGTAGAGGAAACAGAACTCGGGAGCGACATGAAGATTCACGGAGGCGGAGACGGCATCCTCGCTCCTCTCGCAGAGAGGATGCAGTCCTGGGTTAAACAGGGATTCCTGGTAACATTTCTCTGCGGCGAAGGCGATACAGGGAAGATGAAACATCTTCTGGAGGGGTATTCTCTCCCGGTTCACCGGTCTTCCGATTCTTTCTTGTTCGATCTTGAAGAGAAGAGGGGTGGTCATCTCATCCTCAGGGAGGGAAAAATAACAAAGGGATTCTCATATCCCCGTCTGAAAACCGTTATTGCAAGCGAAGAGGAACTATTCGGGAAAAAGCAAAGGAGCAGAAGACGGTCACGAGCCAGGGAGGGGTATTTTCTTAAATCATTCGGAGAACTGGAAAAGGGAAATTTCGTTGTTCATGTGGATCACGGCATAGGTCTCTACCGGGGACTTGAGCGATTGACAATCGGCGACGCGGAAAACGACTTTCTTTTCCTTGAGTACAGAGAAGGAGACAAACTCTATATCCCGGTGGACCGGTTGAACCAGATCCAGAGGTATATCGGTCCTGACGGCCACATACCGGATGTGGACAAACTCGGCGGAACATCCTGGGAGACCGTCAAGAAAAGAGTCAAACAATCGGTGCGGATGATCGCCGAAGAACTTGTTTCAATCTACGCCGCCAGGGAGGTAATGGACGGACATCGTTTTTCTCCGGCCGACAGGTATTATGAAGAGTTCTCGTCCTCTTTCGAGTTTGAAGAAACGCCGGATCAGGCACGGGCTATTGAAGATGTCTACCATGACATGAGTGATCCGCGGCCGATGGACCGGCTTGTGTGCGGTGATGCCGGATTCGGTAAAACGGAGGTGGCCCTCCGGGCATCATTCAGGGCATCCATGGATGGAAAACAGGTGGCAATCCTGACGCCTACCACCATTCTCGCAGAGCAGCATTACCAGACATTCTCAGGCAGATTTGACAAATATCCCGTGCGCATAGAGGTCCTCAACAGGTATAAAACCGGCGGACAACAGAGAAAAATAGTAGAGGATATAAACAAGGGTCTCGTGGATATAGCAATCGGTACTCACCGACTGTTGCAGAAAGATGTACGATTCAAAAATCTCGGGCTCGTTATTATTGACGAAGAACAGCGTTTTGGGGTGTCCCATAAGGAGAAACTCAAAAAAATGCGGGCCCTTGTCGATGTTCTTACACTGACGGCAACCCCGATACCGAGAACACTTCAATTGTCTCTCGTGGGAATGAGAGATCTTTCCGTTATCGATACCGCCCCGCAGGAACGCCGTCGCGTGGAGGTTCAGATATCTGAATTCAATGATGACGTTGTGAGGGACTCGATACAGCGGGAACTTGCAAGAAACGGACAGGTCTTTTTTGTCCATGACAGGGTGAGATCCATCTATACAATCGCGCGGCTTGTAGAAAGGCTTGTGCCCGAAGCACGCGTCGGCGTGGCGCACGGACAGATGAAGGCAAAGGAACTTGAGGAAATCATGGTTAAATTCGTCCGCAGAGATTTTAATGTCCTTGTCTGCACCACGATAATAAGTTCCGGTGTCGATATACCCGCGACCAACACCATCATAATAAACAGGGCGGACCGATTCGGGCTTTCCCAGCTGTATCAGTTGAGAGGAAGAGTCGGCCGCGGGAATGAAGACGCGTATGCGTATCTCCTGATTCCTGAAGAGTCCGTTCTTTCACGGGACGCCAGGAAGAGACTCGGTATAGCACGGGAATTTTCAGAACCGGGATCAGGATTCAAGGTGGCAACACACGATTTGACCATACGGGGCGGGGGCAGTATTCTGGGTGAATCTCAATCAGGGCATGTCTCCGCTATCGGGTATGAACTGTATACGGAACTGATGGAACGAACTATCCGTGAGTTGAAGGGGGAAAAGCACCCGGAAAAAGAAATCGATCCCGAGATATATTTCGGCATATCCGCTTTTATCCCGGATGATTTTATCGCTGATATGCACACCCGGCTGCTGATTTATAAGAGGATATCGATGGTTAATTCGAACGATGACATGCATCGACTGAGAGAAGAACTTGTCGACTGTTACGGCCCCGTTCCCTCTCAGGTACAAAACCTTATGGACATCATAAGAGTCAAGAACACCCTGAAAAAGATACTGGGCGAGAGGATGGAGTACAACGGCACTGAAATGATTATTGATTTCCGCGAAGACAGTCCCGTGGATCCTCTCAGGATAGTGGAACTTTCACAGAATGATTTAAAGGGGAAAGTACGATTCACGCCGGAGGGCAAGCTGATCGTTTCCATGCCCGGACTTGAGGGAGGAAATATTATAGGCCAAGCGGAGTATTTACTCGGCAAACTGGATATTGAAGAACGTAAGATATTCTGATATCATAATATAATTTGGAATATTTCAGGGGGAAATATATGAAACTAAAAACACTTTTCTTTGTTTGCATCTTTATTGCCATCTCTTCGATTTCGCTCCATGCCGATTTTGAAGACAGAATTGTCGCCATTGTGAATGACGACGTGATAACCCTTTCTGAACTGGACGCCATACTTCAACCCTTCATGAAAAAGATTGAAACGGTTCCCAAGGGGGATGAGCGGGATAAAATAATTGCACAGGGCCGTGCCAAAGCCATGGATACACTGATAACCCAGATGCTGCTCGCGCAGAAAGCGGAGGAGCTGGGTATCGTCGTAGCAGATAAAAACGTGGATTCCGCTCTGGAAAACCTGCTGAAAGAAAAAAATATGTCGGTTGCCAAATTCAGCGAAACGCTCGCCGCGGAGGGCGGGGTGCTGGATGAGTACAAAAGCGAAATCAGGAAAAATATGATACGCAGAAGGATTGTAGAGAGGGAAATACGACCCGGAATAACAATAAGCGAAGAAGAAGTCGGAGCGTATTATCGCAAGCACAGGAATGATTACGAAGGCAAAGAGGCGGCCAGGATACAACAGATACTGCTTGTAAAACCCAGGGATTGTGATGACAACATCAGGGAGAAAGTGCGCGCAAGGGCGGAAGAAATACTGGAAAGACTGACGGGTGGCGAATCATTTGATATTCTTGTGGCCATGTATTCTCAGGGCCCCGCAGCCCAATCCGGTGGCGATCTGGGTTTTGTTGAGAAGGGAATGATGTTCCCCGAGGTAGACGCAGCCGTTTCAACACTTGAAAAGGGCGAGGCAAGCAAGGTAATAGAGTCTCCGATCGGTTTTCATATTATCAAGATCATAGACAAAAGAGGCGCCGGGATTAAACCTGTCGAAGAGGTGCGGGAAGAGATCATTCAAAAAATAGGCAGTGAAAAATTACAGAAAAAGTTTCAGGAATGGCTTAAAGAATTGAGGGAGGAATCCCTCATTGAAATCAAGCTTTAACAGTTAAAAAAGCGGTCCACAGTTCACGGTTCAAGACAACTCACAGTTGAGCCGGCAACCAGCAACTGTGAACCGGTAACCGTGAACCGTTATGAATTTCATAAAAATACGGGGTGCATGTCAGCACAACCTGAAAAATGTCAATCTTGACATTCCGAGATACAAGCTTGTCACCATAACCGGCGTTTCCGGTTCAGGCAAGTCTTCCCTCGCGTTTGACACCATATACGCCGAAGGCCAGAGGCGGTATGTCGAGTCGCTTTCAACCTACGCCCGCCAGTTCATCGGCCAGATGGATAAACCCGAGGTCGAATCAATTGAAGGGCTCTCCCCCGCCATAGCGATTGAACAGAGAACAGCGAGCCGCAATCCCCGTTCAACAGTCGGCACGGTAACTGAAATATATGATTACCTGCGGCTGCTCTTTGCCCGCGTGGGGATACCTCACTGTTATCAATGCGGAAAACGCATCGAGGCTCAGACCGTCGAAATGATGGCGGATACGATACAGTTTCTCCCTGAGGGGACAAAAATCAACGTAATGTCGCCCGTTGTCAGGGGCCGGAAGGGTGAATTTCAAAAGGAACTGAACAGGCTGCGGAAAGACGGATTTGTACGCGTGCGTGTCGACGGATCGATAATAGACCTCGCTGAAGATATCACACTGGATAAAAACAAACGCCATACTATAGACGTGGTGATCGACAGGCTGATCATAAAAACCGGAATGGGAAAGCGGCTGAGGGATTCGCTGGAAATTGCCACGGGGCTTTCGAAGGGGCTCGTCAGTATCCAGGTTGTAGATGGAGAGGAGCTTCTGTTCAGTGAAAATTATGCCTGTCCCGAATGCGGCATAAGTATCCCTGAGCTCGAACCGCGGATGTTTTCCTTTAACAGCCCCTATGGCGCCTGCCCCGAATGCGGCGGGCTTGGAACAAAAATTTATTTCGACGAGAATCTCATCGTGCCCGATCCGGGGCTTTCCATACGCGAGGGCGCGATAGCCCCGTGGGAGGGTAAGGATTCGATCTATTTTCACCAGATGCTGGAAGCTCTGTCCACCCATTATGAATTCGATATAAACACACCATTCAACAAATTGTCCGAAAGAGTCAAAACTGTTCTGCTGCACGGTTCGAAGGATGAAAAGATAGGGTTTTATTTCGACAGGGGAGGAAGAAGGCATTTTTATGAAAAACGTTTCACGGGGGTGATCGACAAGCTGGAACAACTCTACAGAGAGGATAAAACCGGCGATTCCAGGATGGAACTTTCGAGATACATGAATATAACAGACTGCCCGCTGTGCGAAGGAGCACGGTTGAAAAGGGACGTCCTGTTTGTAACTGTCGGCGGAAAAAATATTGCCGAGATATCCCGAATGTCAATTCAGGAATGCATGCGTTTCTTTGATTCCCTCTCTTTTCCCCGAAATGAGGCTGTCGTTTCCGAAAGGATACGAAAGGAAATAAAGGAGCGGTTGAACTTCCTTATCGACGTCGGCATGGACTACCTGAGCCTTTCACGTTCATCGGGCACCCTTTCGGGCGGAGAGGCACAGCGTATCCGGCTTGCCACGCAGATTGGCTCCGGACTGGTCGGGGTTCTCTATGTTCTGGATGAACCGACGATAGGTCTTCACCCGAGGGACGGCATGCGGCTTGTCTCCACACTGAAACGCCTGCGTGATATGGGCAATACCGTGCTCGTGGTCGAACATGACGCACAGATAATGAACTGCTCGGATGACATAATAGATGTCGGGCCGGGAGCAGGCATGAACGGGGGTGAAATTGTTTTTCACGGGGCTCCCGAAGAGATTCGCAGCTCGGAGGTATCACTGACAGGGAAATATCTTTCAAACAGGTTGTCTATCCCCCTGCCGGAGCATCGAAGACCTCTTTCCGACCGGTTTATAATAATTGAGGGCGCCTCAGAGAACAACCTCAAAGATATCGATATAAAAATTCCCGCCAACGCGTTCACCTGCGTGACCGGGGTATCCGGTTCGGGCAAGAGCACCATGGTGATTGAAACTCTGTATAAGACACTGCGCCGAAGGCTGAACAAGTACAGGGGAAAGTCGGGCAGGATAAAACAGATACGGGATTTCGGCGGTATAGAGAGGGTTATCACCATGGATCAGCAGCCGATCGGGCGCACACCGCGGTCGAATCCCGCCACGTACACCGGCGTCTTTACGCATGTTCGCGACCTCTTCAGCCATCTTCCCGAATCAAGAATGAGGGGGTATAAACCGGGACGTTTCAGCTTCAATGTCAAGGGGGGAAGATGCGAGGCATGTCAGGGTGAAGGAGTAAAAAAAATAGAGATGCATTTCCTCCCCGATGTATACATAACCTGCGATGCCTGTCACGGGAAGCGGTTCAACGGGGACACACTGGAAATACGGTACAAGGGGAAAAACATAGCTGACGTTCTTGACATGACCGTCAACCAGGGACTCGCCTTCTTTGATAACATTTCCCCGATACGATCAAAGCTGCAACTCCTCTCCGATGTAGGGCTTGGATATATAAAGCTCGGCCAATCCGCCACAACCCTTTCAGGGGGTGAAGCGCAGAGGATAAAGCTGGCACGGGAATTGGGCAGGCGGATGACGAAAAATACTCTTTATATCCTGGATGAGCCGACAATAGGTCTCCATTTCGCGGATATCGAGAAACTTCTTCATGTTCTCGCGCGACTCGTGGATATGGGGAACACGGTTGTGGTAATCGAACACAATCTCGACGTGATCAAGTCTGCGGATTACGTTATCGACCTGGGCCCGGAGGGGGGAGACGGAGGCGGAAGGATCGTCGCCGCGGGCACACCTGAAACAATCGCAAAGACCGATGAATCGCTTACCGGCAGGTTCCTGCGTCCCATAATGAATTAAATGGGGACAGCGCCCTTTAATTAAAGGGCGCTGTCCCCATTTACGGACTGTATCATGAAGATAACCATACTGGGGACAGAATCACTCGGCGTAAGAGGAATGTGCTGCCTTGTAACGGCGGGGGATCGCACGATATTAATCGATCCCGGTATCGCCCTGGGGTATAACAGGCATGGACTGCTGCCCCATCCGTTTCAGGTCGCTGTAGACGAAGTGATACGAAAAAACATCATCGATGCGTGGTCCGGCGCAACCGATATCGTGATCAGTCATTTCCACGGTGATCATATCCCTCTCATAAACGCCAATCCCTATCAATTAAGTATGGAAAAGATTGCCTCGCTGAATCAGAGTGCCAGGGTATGGGCCAAGTCCCAAAACCTTTCCGCCACCGAACAAAAGAGAAAAGACGCCCTCTCTCTCTTTTTTACTATGATCCCGGCGGAAAAACGCAGGGAGGGGATACTGAGCTTCTCGGATGATATGTATCATGGGGATGCCGACACTGCCGAAACGGTTGTAATGACGAAGATCGAGGGCGATGGTGTGTTTGTTCATGCCTCTGATATCCAGCTGATTGGCGATGAAGCGGTTTCACAGATAATGGCATGGCGGCCCGATGTGGTGTTTGCCAGCGGCCCGCCTCTTTATCTCAAGAGACTTTCCGACAGGCAGGTGAAGGCAGCGTGGAAAAATGCCGTGCGCCTTTCGCGGGAAGTCGAAACCCTGATACTCGATCATCACCTGATGAGAGATGAAAGCGGCGCCAAATGGCTGAATACAGTATCGCGGGCAACGGGGAATACCGTTATCTGTGGCGCCGATTTTATGAAAAAACCGAGGATGATGCTCGAAGCCTGGCGCAGATCTTTGTATAAACGAATGCCCGTTCCCGAAGGGTGGCACGATGATTATGCGCGGGGAAAGGCAAGCACCAACGGCTACAGGACTCTGCCGCCGGGGATGTTTCGGCAACGATGACCGGCCCGGCCGGACAAGTGCTTGATTTTTCGGGTACCGCTGTTATAGGCTGAAATCCATAATAAATAAGGAAAATTCTATATGCCCATATACGAATTTTATTGTCCCGCGTGCAACACCATCTACAGCTTCTTTTCAAAATCGGTCGACACCGAGAAGGTTCCTTCTTGCCCCCGCTGCAAAACCGGAAAGCTGCAGCGAAGAATGTCGGTTTTTTCCGTCGTCTCTCCAGACAGGGATGAGACGGAAAATACCCTGCCGCCGATGGATGAATCGAAGATGGAAAGGGCGATGGAAATGCTGGGCAAAGAAGTGGAAAAGATAGATGAGGACGATCCCAGACAGGCTGCCGCCATGATGAGAAAACTCTCTGAGGCGGCCGGGCTCGACCTTAAACCGGAGATGAAAGAGGCGCTCGAAAGGATGGAACGGGGTGAAGATCCTGAAAAGATAGAAGAAGAGATGGGTGATCTGTTTGACAGCGACGACCCGTTTTCCCCGGAAGACATCGGCAGAAAAAAGAGCAGGTCATCGGCACCCCGCGTGGATGAAACACTGTATGACCTATAAGACCAGGACGCAGATGTAATCTTTGAAGGGAGAAAACCCATGATAATTATTTATATCCTTGCAGGTCTGGCGGCAGTCATTTTTTTATTTCTTATCGTGAAATCGGCACAAGTCAACAGGGGTAAGAAGAGGGCCGACAAAGAACTGGAAACAATGGTCTATGACAAGCTCTCTCCCGTTGGTGCCGTGAAAACTCTTTCGATACTTCCGTTAATCGACTTTTATTCGACGGGCAGCGAGCTTAAAACGGAACCCGGAGTTTCATATCTGGTGAAGGCCGATGATACTACCATTTTGCTGGATGTGGGATACAACGCCAAAAAGGAGCATCCTTCGCCCCTCCTGCTGAATATGGAAAAACTCGGTGTGACGGTAGACGATATCGACATGTTGTTTATCAGCCATCCGCATGTGGATCATCTGGGCGGCATGAAGGAGCAGAAAGATAAACAGTTCAGTTTCTCCCAGGGGCCGGTGCCCGTACCCGGGATCCCCGTCTATGCCCCGGACAACGTAACGCCTTCGAAGTGGAACCCCCACCCTCACGTGGAGGTCGTTACCGGGCCGAAGGTCATAAAAGAGGGAATTATGAGCATAGGTCCGATACCCCGGTTTCTCTTTATGATGGGGTACACACTGGAACACAGCCTGGCTGTCAATGTTGAAGGAAAGGGGATTGTGCTGATCGTCGGATGCGGCCACCAAACTGTTGAAAGGATTATTGAAAGGGCCACGTCTCTCTTCGACGAACCGATTTACGGCATTATCGGGGGTCTGCATTTTCCGGTCCACGGGGGGAGAATAATGCTCGGGCCTCTGAATCTACAGGCGATCGTCGGATCTGATACCCCTCCCTGGCGCGGCATAGGCGAACAGGATGTCATGAATTCCATAGACGTTATAAAATGGGAGGATCCGCACATTGTTTCACTCTCTGCCCACGACAGTTCCGATTGGAGTATAGCACGGTTCAAAGAGGCATTCGGTGACAGATACCGGGATCTGAGAGTGGGAGAAGAGATCACCATATAACATGTGCCTGAAAGTGATCATTGTCTGCCGCATTATCCCCATCGGGTAATCATCCATCGCATCACGAAGAAATAGACACATCCTGCGGCAAAGAGTACCATGCACGGAAGAACAAGGTGCCGGTATACACGCCTGAGAGAGGCATTGAAATACTGGTTTGAGAGCATGAGGCACAGGTGCAGGGGAGAGAGGAGAACGCCGACGAAACCGCTCACCAGCGCGAGCATGACATAGGCTGTAAGGTACTGGCTCTCTCCCATTGAATGGACAAGGGGGATGATAATAGGGAAGGTGCTTCCCACAAAAGCCAATGTTATCCCGGTAACCCCCCCCACTATAAAGGGCAGCGCAAACGTGATAAGGATGAGGGGCACGGAAAATTCCGCAAACTCTCCGCTTATCGCCTCTACGGCATGGCTGTTCTCGAGCATCCCCTTGAAAACCAGTATGGCGAGAACCATGTAGAACATCTTCAAAAGGTGGGGGTCTATGATAACCTTCCGAATTCCGTTACCATTCATGTTGTTTCTGAACCAGACATAGAGAACGGACAGCACGAGCGAGATAATCAGGCCCACCTCTTTCGCAATATACAGCCCCGGAAACAGGTGCGAGAGCACCACTCCCGCACCGAGACCTACAATGATCACCATGAGAATGGGGATAAGGTCTTTCAGAAATGGTAGTACCGAACGATTTGTGTCTTTCTTCTCCGCCGCAGAGGCAAGATCGATTCTCCTTATGGAGAATGATCCTGCTGAAACGGCTGCAATCGTAAAGGGAAACATAATCACAACGATTGTCCAGATATCTATCTCCGCCAGGGTTACGGAAAGAAGTATTCCCGGATAGAGAGGCCACCAATATTCCCATATGTGGCGGTACCAATAGTTTATAAAGCTGAGCTGATCCGGTCTGAGTCCGCTCTTGTTCCCCAGCTCTTTTACCATCGGGGCGGAAAATATCGCGCCTCCGGGCATGGGGAGAAGACCGATAAGGGCGGGGAATATGGCGAGGTTCAACCGGGGGTTTGTGACAAGACCGCGGAAATTATTCAGGAGCCGCCACATATGGCCCCCCAGCTCCATACTGCTGCTCAGTATCAGGATAAGCGTCACTACGGCGGCAAGAGAAAGAGTCTTCGGCATCACAATCGAGCCGGCTACCGAGCACAGCATTTCCCACGGTGTTAATCCGAAGAGTATGCCTATGAGAATGGCCCCTATAAAAAAGGCGTTGCCCAGAGAGAGATTCTTTCTGATTGCAATGAGAACAAGAACGAAGACGATAAGAATTCGTATAATGGCCGGGATGTTCAGAATAATCGACATAATATTTCCGCTGCACCGGTGCAAACGGCAGAGAAGTAAAACCTGCACACTCGCTCGTTAAAAATGTACGTTCAACAGGACAGAATGTCCGATGTCATAGCGCCCTATTTATGATAGTACACCCGGTTTTTACCCTGGTCTTTGGCGTGGTACATGTTGAAGTCCGCCCGTTTCAGAAAGGCCTTCAATTCCTCGTGGAATATATATTGCGTCACCCCGATACTCACCGTCTTGCGGACCGCGGTGTCGCCACCCAGAGGATAAAAACTTTCATCTGCAAATTCCTTCCGTATTCTTTCCGCAAGGATGGTCGCCGCGTCTCCAACTGTTTCGGGCAGGGCAACGGTGAATTCCTCTCCTCCGTATCGATATGCCGAGTCCGTCTTTCTCAGGCATCTCCGGATTATATCTCCCAGCCTGACAAGAACATCGTCCCCCTCAACGTGTCCATATGTATCGTTGAAATCTTTGAAATCGTCGATGTCCAGAAGGAGGAGAGAAAAGGGATGACGATACCGGTCGGCCCGTTCCATCTCTGCCTGTAACTGGCTGTAAAAATATCTCGAATTATACAACCCCGTAAGGGCATCCGTGATGCTCAATTCCCGGTACATTGTTTCGCTTTCCACCAGCGCATCTTCGGCAAGTTTGCGGTCGGTGACATCTTCAAGGGTTTCCACCGCCCCGATAAGGGTCCCTGCCGGGTTTCTCAGGGCAGATACGGTAAACCGCAGCCACTTGCCTCCCCCCTCCAGCTTCGGGAAAAAATCGGTTGCCTGATATATTCCTTCCAGCAGCTTTGCCTTATTGTACTTTCCGGGGTACCAGTACGGGATTTCTCCCTGGCGTCCGTCCACAATAAGATCGGCCATGACCGGCCTGTTCTCACGATAAAATCCCTTCCATGGATTTTTCGAACCGACCGCCTCTTCCGCCATAATACCGCTCAGCTTCTCCATCGCCCTGTTCCAATAGAGTATCTTGTGGTCCTTGCCTATAACAAATGTTGCTATGGGATAGCTTTCAAGGATTGTTTTGAGCATCGGCGTTCCTTTCTGCGCGGCTTAACAACAAAAGGTGCCATTTTCATAGATTGTCACTGTTCTCCCATCCGACAGATGCGCCGTTACCCTTTTCTTCTCGGTATTTATCATATCCCAATGCAGCGCCGAATCGTTCAGTCCAAGCCTTCTTTTTGTTTCCCTGGTGAGTTCGGCAGGATCTCCGGTGTATGTCTCAGAGAAAGACGCCCCGAGGGCGATATGACAATTTCCCCATTCCCCCCCGTAATTTTCGTCGAAGAGGGTGTCTGCCATGAATCGGTCGATCCTGGAAAAACGCCTGTCGGTCAGGGAAAATTCTCCAAGCCGCGAGGCCCCTTTATCCATTGAGAGCTGTTTTTTCGTAAAGTCTTCGCCGGAGGTGGCTTCGACCCTGACGGCGCGGCCCTTCTCAAAGACAAGCCGTATGTTTTCCACGTAATTTCCGCTTCTGAAAGAGGGCTGGTTGGCGAAATAATACCCTTCCGTGCCTCTCCAGTCGGGGGAAAGGAAAAGTTCGAAACTGGGTATATTGTGGCCCGAAATGCCTATCCACTTTCTTTTCTCTCCCGGCTTTACGCGCAGATCGACATTTTCAGATTGTACGTGATAGTACGAAACAGCCATACCGTTCAGCCATCTCTTTATTTTCCCCGCCTGCCGGTAGACCGTCTCCCACCTGGAAACCGGGTTGTCATCATCCAGAAAACAGGCCTTTATTATCTGGTCGGTGTATTGTGCGAGGGTAAGGTGGGCGTTTCGAGCGAGTTCCTGTGTTGGAAATGTGCACAGCGTCCAGCCGAACCGGCCTGTTTCTTCTCTTCTGTCAAGTATCGCCCGGAGTTCTTTCCTGGCAATCAATGACTTTGCTATCTTCCTGGGATCGACATCCTTTAAGTGAGTAAGGGATTCCGGGGCGCACATAAAAATACTCCCGTTGAGCGATTCATACAACTCTTTTTCTCCGGGGGGATGAAACACAAGCTGCCGCCTGTTCGCCTTGTCAAAAAAACAACGTTCCATATTTACCGTAAGTCCGGCGCGGGGGATAGGGTTCATCCCCCTGTCGAGTAGTTTATCGTAAATAATCTCGGCAAGTTTCAAAGCGGGCAATTCGTAGCGAATCAGAATGATGTCCCCCCGTTTGAAGCGTTCTGTCCTGGCCTTCAATAATCCCCATACCAGGGTATCGGCATATCTGTTTAAATGATCTGCGGTTAACGGCATAACTCTCTCTCACTCATGAGGCGGGTTTCAGGATTTCAGAGATTGAGGGGGCTGTTTCTTTTCCAGTGAGCCCCCGGCTCTTCGAATCGTCTCAGCACCGGCGTGTTTGTTGCGGCACAATGTATTATAATTCATCGGGGAAGGGATCAAATGTGGCTGTTATGGACATTGCGTACCGTGGTGTTATTCATTCTTGAATATCTGATCGAAAAATCGGGATTTTTCCTTCGGGAAATAGAGTGTCGTGCCCCGATCGACGATCAGCTTTCCATCGAGGTGATCGAGCTCATGCTGAACCACGCGGGCAAGAAATCCGGTGTAACGTTTATTTATTTTGTTTCCCTTCTCGTCGAACGCTTTAACCTTGATTGAAGTAGCCCTGACAACATCGGCGCTTATATCAGGGCATGAAAGACAGGCCTCCTGCATCTTTTCCTTGTCACCTCTGATCTGTGTTATTCTCGGATTTACAAGGACGTCATAATGGCCGCCCTCCTTTGTGAGTGGCGTTTTGTCGCTGAAGTGCCCGTTTTTGAAAACCACAACTCTTTTGCTTATTCCTATCTGCGGGGCGGCGAGTCCCGCGGCGTCATCTCTTCCAACAAAGGCGTCAATAAGAGTTTCTATATCTTTTTTCCCCTCTTCATCAAAAGGGATCGGGATTTCATCGGCATGTCTCCTGAGAAGTTTTGTTTCCTCTTCATTTATCGTTTCATTTTCCCATAATTTCCAGGTTTTCATTGTTTCACGCGGACCTTCCTCTTACTGATTTTACATTTTTATAACACCATGAGATTATTATTTCAACACTATTGAAATAATATGAAAATCCTGATAATCCGTCGGCATAAACAAAAAAGGGAGAAGGTTGAATTGATAGAGAGGCTGATAACAGAGATTACAAAACGGGAGTTTTCACGGGCCATGCGTTTTACCGATGGGATGGACGCATACCTCCCGCAGGGAAAGACAAATCACGAAATGCTTCTCTATCTTCATATCCCATTCTGTGAAAGCCTGTGCCCGTATTGCTCATTTAACAGGATTTTGTTCGACAAAGAACTCTGCCGGAGATATCATGACGCCCTGAGAAAGGAAATACGGCTCTATAAAGATAAGGGGTATACCTTCACCGCGATATATGTGGGCGGGGGAACGCCGACGATTATGATGGATGAGCTGGAGAAAACCGTGGCATTGGCAAAAGAGTGCTTCGACATCAGAGAGATATCGGTGGAGACAAACCCCAACCACCTCATACAGGAGAATGTAGACACCCTTAAAAAGATCGGGGTAAACAGGCTTTCGGTCGGAGTGCAGAGTTTTGACGACGGACTTTTGAAGGCGATGGGCCGGTATGACAAATATGGGAGCGGCGAGGCGATCGCCGGGAGAATCGCGGAAATATCGGGACAGTTCGACACACTCAATGCCGATATGATATTCAACTTTCCCGTCCAGACAGAAACGATCCTTGAGAGCGATCTGGACATCCTGATCGATACCTGCGTGGACCAGGTAACCTATTATCCGCTGATGGTTTCGGAATCCACGCGAAAGAAGGTGGAAAAAACGCTGGGAACGGTCGATTTCGGGAAGGAAAAGAGGTTTTATCAACTGATTTCCAGAAAACTCGCGCCGTACTACCGCTTTTCCTCGGCATGGTGTTTTTCCCGGAGAGGGACCATGGTTGATGAATATATAGTTGACTATGATGAATATGCCGGATTGGGCAGCGGCTCTATCGGATACATGGATGGCCGAAGTTACGCGAACACCTTCGACATACCCCACTATATCGAAATGCTTAACAGGGGAGAGCTTCCATTGCTGGCGGCGCGTGATTTTCCCCCCAGGCAACAGGCCCGATACGACTTTCTCATGAAACTGTTTGGCCTGAAGCTTGACATCTCTTTCTTGAAAGAGAAATATGGCGGTCGGGGCACCGGATATCTCTGGAGCGAAATACTTGCTTTCAAACTGATCGGAGGGCTGCGCCGCGAAAACGATACTTTTTACCTTACTGACCGCGGCAGGTATTACTGGGTTATCATGATGCGGGAATTCTTCACCGCGGTCAACAATTTCCGCGATTTCTGCCTCGGCAGATAGGACATACAATGGATGACACGATAAGAGAATTGCTTGCGAATCTCCCGAAGATTGATGATGTACTTTTCATTCTCGAAAAGGACGGCACATTTGAGGGTATCTCACGAAATATACGGGTAGAGAAATGCCGCCAGGTTGTAGAAGAGATGAGGAAAACCATCCTGGATTCGGGGAAAGACGGTGTAAAAAACTCCGCCCTTTTTTCCGCTGAGAAGGCCGCCCGGGAGGTGGAGAAGAGACTCTCTGCTCTCTACGACTACAGCCTCCGTCGCGTGGTAAACGCGACAGGGATCATTCTTCATACGAATCTGGGGAGAGCCCCCCTCTGCGGCGATTCCCTGAAGAGAATCATCGATGTCAGCGAAGGCTACTCAAACCTGGAGTTCAACCTCGACGAGGGGAAAAGGGGGCTGAGATACGATCATGTGAAGGAGATACTCTGCTGCGTATCGGGAGCGGAAGATGCATTGATCGTCAACAACAACGCCGCCGCGGTTCTCCTTACACTGAACACCCTTTCCGAAGGGCAGGAAGCAATCGTTTCACGGGGGGAACTGATCGAGATAGGGGGAGAGTTTCGTATCCCCGAGGTCATGGAAAAAAGCGGCGCTCTCCTGAGAGAGGTGGGCACCACCAACCGCACACATTTTTCGGACTATGAGAAAGCGATATGCGGCGATACAGGACTGATTCTTAAGGTCCATACAAGCAATTTCAAGGTGCTTGGTTTCACGGATGAGATACATCTGGACAGGTTGGTAGAGCTGGGAAAAAAGAAAAGTATTCCTGTCATGAACGATCTGGGAAGCGGATGCTTTGTGCAACTCGATAAATACGGCCTTGAGAGAGAACCGACCGTTCAGGAAGTCCTGAAGACAGGCGTCGATGTGGTGACGTTCAGCGGGGACAAGCTCCTGGGCGGACCGCAGGCCGGGATAATCCTGGGCAAGAAGGCGATCCTTGAGAAAATAAAAAAGAATCCCCTCAATCGCGCCCTGCGAATAGACAAATTGACACTTGCCGCCCTTGAGGCAACCATGATGCATTATCTGGATCTCGACATGGCGGTGAGCGATATAACGGTGCTGCGATCATTGACGGAACCGCTCGCCGATGTCGAAAAACGCGCGAAACGGCTCCTGGCCCTGCTGGAGAAATTATCCCTGAAAGACATAACCTTCTCGATTACCAGGGAACACTCCCT
>Ga0272443_10000823_pt1 | contig 51623 bp, 42 predicted proteins | sample SSMAcet12_FD_193581 | JGI IMG/M metagenome (GOLD analysis project Ga0272443, IMG submission 193581) | Marine sediment archaeal communities from Little Sippewissett salt marsh, Falmouth, MA, United States - SSM-Acet-12 | ecosystem: Environmental > Aquatic > Marine > Wetlands > Sediment ...
TAATAAATTTTCAGGAGTATAACCCAAAAAGCAAAAATTCAAATCGATACCGGCGTTATTATCTTATATTTCTATCGATTTCAGTAGGTTATAGGCTTTTCCGATTTCTTAACCGGACACTAGTGATTACGATTAAATTGATCAGGGAGATCACTGAGGCTTACCTCGCTTGGCTTGAATGGGCTATCATTGCCATTTTTTGGCATCCAAGAATGGTTGCGGAGTTGCTTCTTCCAAGTCGCAGTAAAATATACTGTCCTCCTATGATAATATTTCCATTCGTATTTTCCTTCATAAAATTGATAATAGGAGCTTTCCTTGAGATGCTCCAGAAGAAAATCCCAAATAATCAGCGAATGTGGTATCAATTGTTGGCCGTCTTTTGGCATCCTTGACAAGAAATTATTTAAACCTTCGAGATCATAATCTATTGTCTCAATGTCTCTTGTGTGTCCCTGATTTCCTCTTAACCGATCCTTTTCCTCCCAAGGTAGATCAGCATCGACTTTAATAAAACGCGGTTTCGTCGCAACACCAAGCGCAAGCCATTCCGATTCTCCCTCGGATTCATCCAAAAACCAAATGTCAGAACTCTCATCAAAGTAAAAAGTTAGCTCATCGCTTCGTAGATATATATTCCTTGGCCTCTTATATGCTGTTACACTGCTTTGATTTACAGCTTTGAGAAAAGAGGTCTGCCTTGCCGCCTGTAAAACTTTTTTCTTTCCACCCTCCGAGTCTGAAGTCAAGGCACGCAGTATCTTTTTAATATCAGCCGCATGTTCCTGCTCTGAGATCGAGGATACATTCCCCTTAGAATATTTGGGCAGAACCTTCTCAACGATGTCATCAAAAACGTCAGGCTCTGAGAGCCTCAACTGCTTCAAGAAATGCTCAGCTTTCTCATTGCCCGCAATTGAACGTTTCACAATCGGAAAGTCCGTGTTTTCCGGAGGCGGCATGAAGACATTTGGTGTCGTTCCATCTGCCCGAAAGGGAACCACCTGAGAATTATCTTCAAGACGGACAATAGGTTTTGCTCTTAAGAGCCCTCCCGATGCCCCCGACCACCTGGGAGCTCGCCAGAGAGCCTCTTGACCTGACAAGAAGCTATAAAACTCGATAAGCCAATCATCAGTTTGGCTTTCCAAAAACGATCTTGTTAGTTTTCGTGCAAAACTGTCAGGAGTGACTTCCTCGATTCCCAGTTCCTGCCTAATATATTTCCAAAAATCACCATAACGTCCTCTTTCTCTAATTTCGCCGTGAATCCATTTGTATTCAGCCTCATACAAAGCCGTGAGCTGTTCATCGTGCAGAAGTTTCCTTAACCATTCAGCACTAGCCAATAAGGCTTTATGGGCAGAGATATAACTTCCATCATCAGTCGGAAGCAAATCATTACTTTGTAAAGCTTCACTCACTTGTTTAAAAATTGGATAAAACATACCATCTTCAGGGAAATCGTCAGGTCGGATCGGTAAGGCTTCATACAGCGAAATCGTCAGCAATCCCATGTCCTTGAGCTTGTTAAGGGCATCAACTACAAGGCGAGCGGTTTCATCCACAAGGGTTTCATTCCAATCGTCAGCCTTCGGAATATTGTCGCGGGCGGGAGTCGTTTTGTAAGGGCCTTGAATCAGAAATCCCAACCGTGTTTCTTTCTCTGTTGGGAAAAAGGCCACTAGATGTGAATTCTTGATTTTCACAATTTCTTCTTCATTATCTTCATCCTTTTGTGCAAGCTGAAACCCGATTTCTACTGGTACACTTTTAAGGTAACCTTCGTAGTTATCTGGCACTGCCACTGGACGATCAAATAATAGCCAGGTCTCGCTTTGTTCATCATCGTTGTTCTGTCCTATGACGACGACCTCCCTAGCCTCTCCTCTCTTTTTGGTTTCTTTGACATATTGCCCTGTTTCTCCACTAGGGTTTAACGACCATTCGATTTCACTAATATGATTTAAGAACAAGAGAACACTTGGGCCAAGTTGCCGCATTTTATCAGAAATGAGATTCAATGCCTTTTCACGTGATAGCTCCGGGTGATTGAATGGGAAAATGAATAAGGTTTCACCCTCTTCCATATGCGGGCATGGCTCAGTAGCTTTGGGACGGATGTAACGTTCAATTATAAAATGTTCTTCGCCAGAATGGATTTCTGGTGTCGAAGTGAATGCATACACGGATTTGAAACCGATTCCAAATTTGCCGATTTGGGTGATATCTCCAGATTTGGTTCCTTTTAATACGTCTGATATACCTTTAACATCGTCTTCGGTGAAAGGTTTCCCAAAATGTCTAAATTCCAATCTATCTTCAAAAAGCGTAAATCTTATATTATTCGGTAGGGTGTTTTGGGGATCGTCGTAATGCCGTCTGCGTAATGCATCTTCAGCATTCTGTAACAGCTCATATATAAAATGAGATCGGTCACTGTACATTTGTTCTGATATCAGTCGGCCGATATCATCGAACTCCTCGCCCCTGCGGCGAATATTGTCCCTTGTAATCTGAACATATTCACTCGGCATGAGATTCCCCCTCGAATATGTGAAGCACTCCGTATGCAACAGCCTCGGCGGTTATATCCGCCCTTTCCATGGCGATGTCCAAATCCTGTATACGTCGGGCATAGTCTGCCTCAGCCGCATTTACTTGGGATTGACGCATTTTCCGTATTTTTTCGTCATTGGCCTGCATCAATTGCTCCTCAAGAAGCGCAATCATCGCTCGATGACTTGTTGAAAGGCTCTCTCGACGGAATTCCGCCAATTCCTGGGTCCTCTGTCGATGTTTTTCCCTCGCGTCTGACCAGAGGCTGTAATGCTGAGCGTCTAACTCTTTCCAAAGTTGTAGATCCTTTTCTGTCTTATCATCAACCGTAAGGTCGATTGCCTCTTCAAGCAGACGATTTAAATGTGACGTGACCGTTTCGGATGAAGCGACTGGCCGTAATATTAAATCTTCCCTAATTCCATGAAATCGCCATTGGTAAATAGCGAACTCGTATTTGCCAGAAGGAACACCGCTGGACCTTGCCTTGATTCTGGCGATAGCCTGCTTTTTAACATCAAAGGACATCGCGGCTTGTCGGACCATGGGGTGAAGTGGCATGATGAACGCCGCCTCCGGATTTTGCATCGCACAGTCAGATTCAAAAGTTATAAGCAGGTGAGGTTTGCCGCCTTTCAACCAGTTCTCCCATTCCCTGAAGGCCGTAGTGTTTTGTCTCGGGAGCTGCTTTAAATCTCGAAGGAGATTCCTCCTGGCATCTTGCGATAGCCGGAGAGTCTTGAGTGGCTTATCACCGAGGAAAAATTCCTGTTCTTTTCCACAAATTTTTTGCAAATAAAGGGTCACAATTCTTCGTATTGATATCGGGGATAGCCAATAGCTCGATGCATCCTCGATTTCTTTCCTCGTCTGGTCTTCGGGCAGCCGTATGCCGAAGAGTTCCATTTGACGCTGTTCGAGTTCCTCTTGTTCCTGTACCAACCGGATCTTGTTATCAGACAACTGCTGCAACTTTGCTTGCCGATCCTCTTTACTCAAGGTATAGTTTTCCGCGATGTCTCGAATCTCTCTGGTTATTTCCCCGAGAATCTCCTCGCTACCACCCAATGCGTTGTTGAACACCCCTATGCGAATAAGGCAACGTTCATAGATATCGGCATCGACGGTGCCAGATGTTATCAGGTTGATAATGGCTACGCTTTCGCTTTTTTGCCCATTCCGGTCGATACGGCCAATTCGCTGCTCAACTCGCATTGGATTCCACGGTAGGTCATAATTCACAATACAATCGCAGAACTGGTAATCCAGACCTTCGCAACCGATCTCCGAAAACAACAGGACATCAAGACTATCCATATCTTCTCTGGGTTTCTCGAATCGCCTCCGAAGTGTAATGCGTTCATCATCAGGGGTTCCTCCGTGTATCAACCCGACTCGAAAACCATCCTCCTTGAGATGACGGTAAAGGTAATTCAGGGTGTGCCTGAAACTGCTGAACAACATCACTTTGTTGTTGGGCAATTTCTGTTTGTTCCTAAGGCTAATGCGCAGGGCTTCGAGTTTAGGGTCATCGGGGTCGAGAGACCGCGCCATCTCAAGGATCAATTGGATTTGCGATTTAATTTTGTCTACTGTTTCGCCTCCAAGGACAGGATCAGTGTAATCCGACTCTTCCAAAAACATATCATCAAGATGTCGATTCAAGATATCCTCGATAAAGGGGACGAGACCATAAAGACAACTCGCGGCTTGGCGTCTGATCGTGGTCATCATGAATTTGATGTTGACGTCCCCGTGAAGCCTGCTGAAAATTTCTGCCTGCACCCTGAGAAGCTCGTCATGCAAATCCTTTTGTGCGGGTGTAAACGGAACGACCACTGTTTCGGGCTTTCGTATCGCAAAATCCCCGATATCTCTCCGGCGTGTCCTGTTGATAATCCCGGCGAAGGTGTGCATGGCTTCCATGTCCGTAATGATCTGCACACGCTCTTGGTCTGAGATGCTGCCCTTAGAAAGTATAGAACTTATTCCAACGAAATTCGGATTGTGACGAAGGATGGCCCGGCCCCAGGCAGTCGTTGCAGCGTCATTTAGGGCCTTATTCGTCTTCGAAGGCCATTCCGGATCTTGCGACCGAGCAAAAAATATTGCCTGGTTTATAAATGGATTCGGCTCGGCCATGTGCGCGAAACTCTCTTGATCAATGATCAGATCGGGACGCAGGGTATTGAGGAGGACAAAAAGGTCATTGCTGCCAAGCTGAATTGGTGTAGCGGTCAAGAAGAGGACGGCCTCGGCGTGATCGCAGAAAAACCTTACGGCTTTGTGGCTGAATGTTTCCTGATTTCGTATGTGATGCGCTTCGTCTACTATGACAAGATCGAAACGAGGGGGAGGATCGAGATCAAGGAGACCTTTCTTTTGTTTACGTTTACCTTTTGGGCCAGAGCCATAAAGCAGGGTTTCGTCGAACAACGAATAGGGCACTATCACCCTTCGGTGTTGTTCAGGCCAAACACCCTCCAAGTCCATTTCGTTTATGCAGTAGCGCAGGGTCCCACCATCGAGATGCGTAAACCGCTCCTCGAAGCGTTTCATTTCATTCAACCATTTTCTTTCGACAATCAATTGCCTCGTACAAATAATGAGTACAGATCCGATATCTCTCCGTGCCTGAAGCTCACGTAAAATGAGTCCTGCCTCGATTGTCTTGCCAACGCCCACTCCATCTGCAATCAATAATCTTGGACGGTCCGACTTGATAAATTTCAGAACAGGACGAAATTGATAGGGTATATAATCGACGCGGGCGGCATTCAGCGAATATAGTGTTGATAGTCCAGGGTGTTTTATTTGCAGCGCTGTTAGGTGAGCGTGGAACTGCTCACAAGACAAAAATTCGGGTTCGTCAACGGAAGTATCTTCAGCCTGCAACTGAGATGCATAGTAGGTCCGTGTTTCGCCGTCCACGAAGACCGTGAAACGGTTTTCCGGGCTGCCCGGCACAACTGAAACCACCGCGCCACGGATGTTTGGATCAGACCGAACACAGACAATCTGGCCAGGTTCAAATTCAGCCCCATTTCCATTGGATGTTTGAGGCGTTTGATCAACGACGTTATCCTCTCCTTTCATATACGATCCTGTTTCCTCAGCGATAAGTTCCATCTTGGAGGATCGAATCTCTTGGGTGATTTTCTCATCGGCCTCGATAACAGAGGCGAAACGCTGGAGCGTGTCCAGGTCCCGGTACACGTCTTCAACCGAAAAACCTTCCGTGGTCGAATGTGCCCACCGATTACGGATCGTCTGCATCTCCTTTACGAAATGACGCGATTCTGATGTTAGCCTGAGCTTATTAGAAATCTGATACCAATTCTGATCGAGCACTCGAAGCAATGCAGCCAGATCCAACCCCCCGAGGGAGGCTATGCCGCGTTGTTCTACCCATCGACGCTGTTGGAACGACAAATTGCTAATGACGGCCTGCTCCCACCAATCCTCGAAAAGCGATGGTAATTCCTTCTCAAGGAAAAACGCCAGATACCTGGTTACCTCGCTTAAAAGCCTTGAAATGGTGGATTGGACATCATGATGGTCATTATAAAGGTTTGACATGGGCCGCTACCTAAAAATAAAGGGTTTTGACTACAAATCATTTACATAACAGCCTGGTATTTGGCCGTCTATTATTTGACGACCGAAATCCAAACAGTGTGTTATGGCCTCCTCTTCAGTCTGAAACGTATTTCCAGCGCTATAATTCCTTTCAACTATCTCACTGCCCTTATCAATAAAAATGTATATGTTAATAGTCCACTCTTTTGATTCGGCCAATTGATATGGAGCGGCTTGTATTTTGTATCCTTTATATCCAATGCTTTGCATTCAGAATCTTCCTATAAATGTTGACAAGCCATTTGCCATAGGTATTCCGCAGCCTCCCTCGGGCTCATAAGTCTATCACCATCACCTCCAAAATTTCCCATACCGAGGGCTTTCAATTTTAATTCCCCTTCATGTTCCTCTAGGGATAGGGATTCATTGTAGGAACTTCCTCCACCGGCATCAAAGCTGCTTCCATGGACAAAATAAATTGATTCATCACCCATCATGCCACCAAGCCATATCCTAAAACGGGTCAACTCTTTTCCAGCATCATAAAGCGTAAACAATACATTTCTCGACGTAAGTTTCTCAATTTCATGTTCAAAGGAAGGATTATTCCTTTTTGTTTCGGAGACAAAACCATCAATAGAGCCGACAATATCCTCAAAGGATTTTTTTATGAATTGATTCTTTTCCTTATCAGTAAAACTTTTTTTGAGTTTTGAAATAAATGATCCTGATTTCTTTGGTTGCTCTGGCTTGACAGCCCCCGAAATCTTCTGACCGATTTTTTCAAGGAATCTATTGACAGCCAATTCCGGATTGTCACTGGTCACCGAGAGATAACCAATATTTTTTGAGAGGCCCGGAACCTCACCGGCAAAACCATCAAGGCGAACGGGCAAAACATAACCGTTACCCTTTTCCTCGATTAATCTTTCGATGGCTTGTTGTCTTTCGAAATTGGTCCACATTTTTTCTACATAGGGTTGCGTAAGGATCATAATGCAGTAGCGGCTCTGCTCATGATATATCTCCCGAAGCCTAACACTCAGGTCTTCGCCCCATAAGTCAGCGGCGTAAAAATTGTCATAAAAAACTTTAACACCATTTTGCTTAAGACCATCCGCTATAGATTCTGCAAACTCTCTGTTTTCACCTGCGAATGATATAGCAACCTCAAATTGGTATTGCATTTCGTTACCTACTTCCATCAAATTTCAAAAAATCGTTGTGTTAATTACTTCGCAAGAGATTCCCTTTTACGAGCTACATCCTACTGAACTTTTATTTTAAGATACAGGAGCTTCGTTATTTTTCATATGCACATCCGAAATGAAGTCACCGCCAAATCTCATTCAATTTCTTATACGCCCGTCTGCCAAGACTTTTCCGTCTTTTTATATGTCTACAAAACGAAAACACAAGCTTTATCCAGAACCCTGACTATCCGATCTTTAAATTTCTGAAGCGACTTACTATCAACTGAACGATACCTGAAGTATATAATTATCGAAAAGAAACTATTCCTGATTCTGTAAATATCGGATCACCATTGATTACAATTTCTATATGCCCACGTTCTAAATTCTCGTTTTTAGTCCATGCAAAATCTGCGTTGATAAAGTGCGCTCCTATTATTTCCATGAAAACATTCGCTAGAAATGCATCCTCTTTATTAACTACCACAAAGTAAATATTTGGTGGTACATCCTCATACATTGTAAGGCCCTGCGTAAATTCTGCAGCAAAACCGCATTCCTCAAGATAGTCTTTCAAATCACTTCCAACCTTTGCCCTTGGTAAATTACCTTGTTCCACCCTAATGGAAAATTTCAGAGGTGGCATTCCAGGAGGAAATGCTAGCTGTTTTAGAGCATTAAGCAATTTTTCCCTTTGCTCTTTACTAAGTGGTCTATATACATCACGCATTGCCAATGAACGAACATCTTGTAAGTCCTGGCTCAATTTCGCTATTGCAGCGGCTGTTTCCATCTCAGGATAGAGAAGTTCTGCCTTCTTTTTAATGGGATCAATAAGTCCTTGAAGATGGAGATTTTCACGGTGCAGTTTAGCGTTTTTATCCCTGAGACTTCCAATTTCTTCTTTGGCTTGAGTTAGAGCATTTTGGGTTTTAGTTAGATTATCAGCCGAAAGTTTATACTTTTCTTTAAGACTCCTATATGGACCCAACCATAAGTAAAACGCAATCCCTCCAATTAAAAAAACAATAATAATAGCAATAATTTTCTGATATTTAGTAAGTTTTCGGAATAAAGTGCCCCATTTAACTGCATTATCATAGTCAGGTATGGGCATGGAAAGATATCCTTCACTTGATGGGGAATAACTCCAAGCGCCTGGAATTAGTCCATCGCTTTCCTGAGGTTCGTGCGACCGAATCGGCTCATAATCTCGAAAATGTTTCAGGCCCTCAACGGCATGTTGCCAGGCTCTCTTTAGCCTCAGATTGTGCAAGGACCACGATTGTCAGCTTCTATGCATCCCATTGTCAATTTCTTTCATCTAAGTTCGTGCTGAGCAGGGTGGATATTTTCTTGTCTTATTTTGATATTCTGGTGTAAGTAATCGTTGTTGCTTTGCAATTTCGCTTCCTCTGGTCCAGAAAGCCTAATGTAAATTTGTCATCCGGTTTCTGGAAAATGTCGAGCCCACGGCCCAAGAGGATTCTCCATCCCGTGTCCGTTTCTATCCAGCGATCATGGAGGTTGTCGTCGAAGGAATAGTCAAACTCGATATTCTCCCTGCTCAAACCTTCTTTCAGCTCATCAAGCTTTTTGATCAATTCAGCTTCCCTGTGTGGCTCGCACCCTGTCACGAGGTCCAGCTTCATGCCCTCTTCGGAAGATTCAAGGATTTCACAAAAGTTCATGAGGTTGTATATCTGATATTGGAGGCGAATGTATGGATCGTAAACCTTAATCGCTTTTGCCCCCCTGAGATAAGGTAGGAATATTTTTTCGTAGGAGATTCCTCTCTGTCCTTCAGCGATATCTAACACAGTCTCTTCAGGATTCCTTTCCGGAGACAAGGGATCAATCTTCTGATCCTCTTCAGGGGCTGGCTTCTCGTCTGGGTGGGAAAGCTGAAATTCATCCGGCATCTGGCTCTTTATCGTGATCCACTTGTATTCCTGGTCGATTTTGGACAACTCATCGCGGATCTGCTGTCTCATGCGAACCGCAGGATTTACACAGTATGTAACGAATTCGTCTTCATTCAGATCGAGGTCGGGGAAGAGCAGTTTGAGGAATCCTTCAGCCAGCCTTGAGATGGCCTTGTTGTCCCGCATGTCTTCGCACTGCGGAAGGTGCAAACTCTGCGACACGTAATCCGCATATTTCAAATCTACACGGAGTTCGTGAAGAACCTCACTGAAAAAATCTCCTTTGTAGCCAAGTGTCCTCGATGGTGTGTTCCGAGAGACTCGCGGCATGAACCAACCCTCGATCAACCCGTGGAGACGATCAATGAAAGCGGATTCCTGAAGAGCTGTCGGCAATTCTTTGAATATACCGTCGCTTTCATACAGGGGCAGCCGGTTGATCCCCAGAGTGATGTTGCCGAGCATGACGAAACCGGACTCTGCGGTTCCCAGGTTACCTGTCGCTCTGCGATACCTTCCACTTTCAAGGTACATCTTCAACGCGGCCATGGCCTCGCCGGACGCATCCGTGTGAATCTTCTGAATCTCGTCGACCACCACGACGTCATAACGGGGGATGAGACCGATCTGTTTTGTGTTGCTGTTGAAGAACAGGGCGGGAGCGGACAATTTACCCCCAGGGATGACGGCCGCGTAACGGCTGATGTTGTCAAAGACAAACGACTTGCCGGTCCCCTTTGGGGCCAGTTCCGTGAGATTCACCCTCGGTTCGACCAGTGGAATGATTCTGCTCAGGAGCAAAAGTTTTTGCGAAAGACGGTGGACCTCCGGATTGAATTGGCAGCTTGAGACCAGGAGGTCGATCCATTCGTCAATGTCGAAGTGTTTGCGCGAATCCCGGTAGTAGTTCAGGTCAACCCCCGGAGTCTGAAACGGTTTGAATTCGACCATCCATATTTGACCTTTTTTGATGTCCTCACCGTCAGGGGGAACATAGCGCAATGTGCCGAGGCCCCACATGCCTGTTTTCAACAGCATGGGGTTCTTGTCGATGATGTCTTTCTGCACCATACCGTTGTTGACGTCCAGCAAAGGAATGCTGAGGTCGTGAGTGTTTTGCACCAGGTTGACATTGACTCTGAAATCGTCCAGGATGCGGACCTCCTCCTGCTCCATCAGGCGATTCAGAATCATGTTCTTGTCGGCCTTTTGAGGGAGAAAGCGTGAGACGGTGTTGACAATTTCGGTCCTACCGTCCTCCGTGAGATCGTCTCCGTCCATGAACTGGCTGATGATCCACTCACCGACGTAGACGGGAATCGCCCGTGCTCCAAAACCGGCCTTGCCCATGAGCCCTTTGTTGATGACGACCTCGCCGTAGTAATCCTTTGCCTTTTGCTCAAATGTCTTCATGTATTTTCCAGCCTCCATTAAAGGTCTCTCAAATCGAGACCTGCCGACATAGCCGAGCTGAATTCGGCTTCAAGTCTCACAGGCAGCGTCCGTTGTTCACCGGCAATCTCATAGATGATCTCTATCTCCAGACCCTTTGTGTCCAAGGCTGCCTTCTTGAAGTAACAGTTCATTTTGAGTACGTTGACGCCCCCGGCAGGGACGGCGACGGGTTCACAGCTCTTCAGATCCGTGTCGGGTGATATGACGGTTGCCCGAAGGACGTGGATTTCGGTGGAATTCAAATTCTGTATTTCCATCTCTAAGGCAACGACCCTCTGAATGTAAAATTTGGCAGCCCTAGTCTCTCCGTCGAGATCCAGCTTGAGAAATCGAACAGAAGGCGTTACCCAAGCTACCTTCACCATTTTGTACGAGGCTATCGGGACAATCACTTCTTCAGGGGTGACGCCACCGTGCATGTATCCTTTGTCCGCGCCGATCCGGCGAACCGTGTTGTGCCCTCGTGGCAAGAAAAAGATGAGGTCCTCGTCGGAGAACGGTGGTTTAAAACGGTATCCCAAATCCCACAGGTTCTCCGGAATGTCGCCTGCCTGATCCTCCTTGACTTCAGAAAACCGATGTCTTTCATTAGCGAAAAGTTTGTTCACGGTCTCCGACTCGAAGGATTTCATTTCCTCCTCAAGGACGCGGCAGGCCCCGTGGTCGGTCAAGACGTACACGTTGAAATTGTCTTTTGGGCCGGTCCACTCTTGCGACAAATTGTTCACTGCCTCAGCCAACCGTGAAAAAATCCGATGCAGCTCATCCTCGTGTGTGGTGTTTTTTGATTCCGTGTCGGAGTGGAGGGTCTCATCTCCATCCAAGAGATTTAAAACGGCGACGGTCGTCTCTTGAGGTGCCTCCATGTCAGAGAGAGCCTTCAGATTACTCAGGTACACAACGTTGACTCCGTTCCATTCGGAAACAGATCGTTTTTTGAGAACAGCCTCATAGCCTCCTGCTTCCCTTTGCCACTGACCACTCAGGATGGCCATCTTGTTGTTTTTCGTGATGGACGGCAACCCGGCGAACCTGTAGTGGAGGTCGTGGCGGCTGAGTCCCACATTCCTGAGAGCTTGGTCCAAGAGTCCGGCAAAGGCGATGGGGAGGCAATCCACAAGCAGAATGACCGTCAGTGTGTTGCTCTGCTCTTTTGAAGGGATGTTCCTCAAGCAGTGAGCCAGGCTGAGATCAGGGTCCTTGTGGATGGCCACATATTCCTCAACGTACCAGTCAGAGAAACGCGCTACCGTCTGCTCCAATTCTTGATCATGTTGCCCGGTGTGTGTCTGCCACGTGCGGTATGGAGTGTACTCCTCCGCTGCCCACCGAACCCAATCTGAACTGCCCCAGGTCTCTTCATCGTTGATGAGTGTGGGTCTCTTGGGTTGAACGGAAAAGATGAGAGAGTTCAATTGGCTCTCGCTCACCCCAGGACATGACTTGAATTTTTCCTGCATCACCTTGATGTCTTCTTCCTTCGGTGGGAATTGTTTGGCCTTGAGGATGGAAGAGATGATTCTGTATTCTTGAGAAAATTTTCCTGTGCACCATGCCGTCACCTTCTGAAACTCTTCACTTGAAGTCACCTGTTCCCTGATTTCATTGAATAGAAATTCGATTTGGGTCAGGATCTGGTCGCGTGCATTTGGCTCAAGCGGAAGATCAGTGATGGCATCAGGAGGAACATTGCGAACAAGCGAAGCCTGCTCCGGGGGCAAGACATACTCCAGCAGCTTGCCGGGGTAATTGTGCAGCCCTGACCAAAGACTGAGCCACTGCCAAACCTCGAACGAATCTAGTTGGAGGTGGGCACACAATTCTTTTATCCACTGCTCTTCACTGTGCTCTTTCCACTGATTGCATCGGCTATCCAGACACGTTTGGAGGAGCGGGTATTTTTCAAACAGTGCCTTTGCATCACTGCCCGCCAGTGCACTGATTACCGGGACGATGTCCGGCCCGTGTAGGTCCTCCTTCTCAAAAATGTCTCCGAAAAAATGCGCGAGAAAACGTGTCTCAAAAGGGACATTCCGGGTCGCATCGATAGAAATTTTTAGAAGCTTGTGTTTGAGAACGTCCTCATCCGTCAACCACTGCGGTAACGTCACGTTCCACTGTTCGGCAAGGACCATTCGCGCCGTCATTTCCGAAAACTTAGACAGGCACCCTATCTGTTCCGTAAAATCACGAAGCCAGGCATAGTGGTTTTTTGTTCGCACCCAAACCTGCTGGCACTCCTTCAATTCCCAATACCGCGACAGTGTTTTACACACCAGGACGTAGTCATGGTCTTGTTCGACCAGAAATTCATCGCCGGACGGTGTGTGGTCCAAATCGCCGATGAGATAAACTAAAGCCTTGTGTTCCACATTCTCAGCCACAGCCAAATCCCTCAGTCTTCCCTGGTTAGGTCGTTAATCTTCACCTCGAACTGCTGCGCCTTTTCTTCGCTTATAAAATTTTTCTTCACCCCATATCTTATTAGGGATTTGATGACAGCCGCCAGCCCCTGCACGTCACTCGGGGACTTGAAGGTGGCTTCCCCAAGTAAGGCGTTTTCCAGGATTTCATATTTTCTTTCCTTGCTGATGATTTCCAGGTCCACCTCATCACTGAAATTTCCGTCCTGATCAACTGCCCTCAATTTTATTTTGACGTTCGGCTTTTTGTTGAGAAGCTCTGCCAGGTCGGTATCTTCCGTTATCTTTTGGGCCTTTTCTGACGTACGCGGGTCGCTTCCATCCATCGTGAAAACCAAGGCGCCCGCTCCTTCCGGCAATTTGACCCAGACCTTCTCTCCTTCAGCGACCTCCTTTTTGTCTGCCTCGACAGCCGGCTTGTAAACCACCGGCTTTGCCTTATCAATCTCTGCCTTTGCCTGTTTGATCTTTGAAACGTAGTCTTTCACGTGAAGCGACGTCCACTCCGACACCGCCCCGAATCCGTAATCCTTGGGGAGGAGCTTGACGATTTTCGTGTTGTAGGTTTTGGAATGGTCATGCAACCGGGTCAGAAAGTGAACAGCGTCTTCATGGCCACACTTGTGTGGGTCACGTTGACTGGGGTTGAGCTTGTTGAACCAATTGGTGACCCGTTTCTCACATTCAATCATGTCCCCTTTTTCACCGTATATTTCGCAAACCGCCTGTGCGATCTGGTCGTTTGCCAACCCCTCCCCTGAGTTGAACAGCTTCACGTCTTCGGCAAAAGCGGCCCCAATGGAATCGGCTTCCTCCTGAGTGAGAGAGTCCCCTGTGTGGTCTTCATTGTAAACCGTTGGAAGTTGTTTCAGTATAAAATCATATCGGTCCACGCTCGCAGTGAGTTCGTCCATCGCATTTTTAAGATTTCTCAAACGATCCTGCCGATCATCTTCGTAAAGGCTGAGGACCTTTGCGACAGGAGGTAGGCCGTTCCACCAATCCCTCACCGTGTCAAAGGCTGAATTGAGCGATCTTGTTTCTCCGTGTTTCAGAGGATCTGCACCCACCGCCTTGGCCAATGAGTCTATGAGATTCATCTGAGCCTGTGAGATGTCCCTGACCACGAAAACAGTTTTGGCAGCAGGGTCGGAGACGATCTTGACAAGATCCTCGTAATTCTGAATGGGTTGTTCCACCATCTTGGTGGAATCCTTATAAACGATCAGCCTTTCTCCATATGCTCGAATCACGTGAGCCAGCGATAGCAGCAAAGGTGTGCCGCCAACCCCGTAAGGTGCGTTCTGTGTTTCCTCCAGGAAAGATCCAACCGAAAACGTCTCGCCCGGATTGAGCTTCACCAGGCGTTCACAGATTTCTTTGAAGGCCGGGAAATCATCGTGAATCTTGGAGGGATCTGACTCACAGGCAAAATATGTGACCGTGCCCTCTGTGTTTGTTTTTTTCAGGGCACCTGCGCCTTTCAGCAAAACCTTTTCGAGATATCTTTTCTGCCCATGGTTGTCCGGATTGCCATTGTCGATGAAAACCTTTTCCGCTTCCAACAAAACGCTCACGGCCTGTTTGAGTGGCGTGTTTTTCCCCGTCCGCCACTTTTCGTCGTGACACAGATTCAGATCAGGGTGTTTTATGCGGCACCTCATTGTGAACAATTCGTCACACAACATGTCCGCAGGTTTGTGAGACTGCTGGGGTTTGTCCACCAGGACCTTCCCGCCCTTTGAATACCAACAAGACCCGCTTCCTTCCACGATGTCCTTGAACAGACGTTGCAGATTCGGAAGATAGCCGTCATGAGGATTTTCAAATATGTCCCGCAGCCTTGACTCGGTCTGAGCGCTGATTTTTTCCGCTTCGTTGGGAGGGAGGTAGTGACGGCACGCCTTGACTCTCAGAAGATTGTCAGTGAAGGGGTACGGCGCGTGAGGCACGGCCAGGGCTACGTTGTCATCTGAAATGGATTTCGCAGCCTCGCGGGCCACGTTCACCTCCGCCTCATCTTCACAGAGGGCGTAGATCAGTGTGCCCTCAAAACTCTTGGAGGGCTTGGACCGATTCTCTTCATGCTCTCCTCTGATCTCATCCCAAAGCGCATCCCCGATGTCCTTGGCTCTCACAAACCGCGTTTGAAACCGTTTGTCTTCACCGAACGGAAGGTTGTACCCTTTGGCTTCGGCTAGATTTGACAGATTTTTTCCGCCTCCCTCTTCTAAAAATGCGGTCACTGTGTCCGGCGGGTGAAGGTCCGTGTCAGCGAGATACCGGTCGATCAAATCGTAGGGGTCCTCACCACCGCTTGTGGCCAGTTCGTATGTCTTTGACTGTTTGCGGAAAAATATCGCCCCTTTCTTTTCAAGGTCCTTCAGATTTCCTTTCACCTGGCTTTTTTCCGAGGAACTCAAACAGTACAGTCCGAATTGGAGATTCTCCAGGCTCGTCGGGATTTGGCAAAGTTGATAGATGAGGATTGTCCTCAAAACCTTGACGCGTTCATCGTCCTGCAATCCGAAGAGGTCTCCCTCTGTGGCCTTTCGGAGGGCGTCCAAACTTGCGTAAAAACCATTGACGGCCTGCCTTTGCCTTTCACGCAATTCAGGATTCTTCTGTGAAAGTTCTTTTTTGAAAAAGGTGAACAGTTGATCCACGGTGTAGAGATTCAACTTTCCGCCGCCCACAGTCGTGTCAGCGCCTTCGATGAAATCCGCGTACGATCCTTTCTCCCCGCCCACGTCTCCGGAGAAAAAGGTGAACGTGCTGCGTGCATCCGATCCGATCTCAGACGAGAGGTTCAGCAGGCACGCCAAGGCCATGGGGTGAACACCATAAATGTCCTCCAACACCCTCTGCCGAATCCGATTCACATCATCAATCCAGGGAAAGAGGTCGAGAGATTTGCACGGTGGCACCAGTTGGTCGAACACTCCCGTCTTTGGGGCGATTTCCTTTTTCCACGGCTCACACTGTTTGTCCGTTTCCACGATGGCCCCGATAATCTCCTCGATCCCTTCGTTGAGTAGGTCCACCTGTGTGATACGAGCGCTCATGACCGCAGCGTCGTCCTTGCTGAACCGGTCTGCGTAGGATTTGAAATCCTTGTGAATACATCCCACAAACACAACGTTCGGCTCGTTTTTGCATATGGTCTCCATGAATCCTTGCAGGATGTCCTTCGAGTACCCCGCCTTCTCCAGGGTGAAACCAAATTCGTCGAAAAATATGGCCAGCCCCTTGAAACGATCCTTGAAGGCCGGGCTCTTGACCAGCTTTTGAATAATCGGGATCAAATTGCCGGCCTGAGCCTGAAATTCAATGCCACCCATCATCTCTTTGAAAGCGGCACGGAAATTGGCCAAGATGTCCGAATTATAATTTTTGAGTCCGGCTCTCAATTGGTCCACGGTGAGGCCAGGGGCGACATTACCCAGGACCTTCCCAAAATCGTCGTAGAAATTTCGGATTCCTCCCTTTTCCCCTCTTTTTTCCCACTCGGCCAATTGACGTTCCGCCTCATCGAATTCCGTTTCAACGCCGGTGTCCAGGCCCTTGGAATTACAAGCATCAAAGACAGCCTTCATCACCACATCCTCGAAGTGACGCCCCGAGTGGTAATCACAGATCGCCACCAGGTATTGACCATCTTTGCGGACGTTCTTGAGGATCTTTGCCTTCTCTGCGTCGAGTTTGGTGTAGTTTTCGTAAAAACCGGAAATCTCAGGGTCGCCGCTGGATCGACTCAAGACATTTGCGGTCATCAGGCAGAGGTGGGATTTACCTGTTCCATAGGAGCCGCTCAGGAGATAGAATTTTTTATCGCTCAGCTGGTAGAAGCCTCTGCTTATGCGTTCAAAAGCCACACGGTGCGCTTTGGTCGGCCTGTACATGGCCATCCTGTCCGCATTCTCCTGGGTCTCCTCGAAGGCACTCTTCAGCTCAACGAAATTGGCGTAGCCGGTTTTCAGTTTGACAACGTCCTTTATCTTACTCATCTCGTCTTTCTCCCTCAGAATTGGCGGATTCTGGAGTCATATCGTCTGGCATCTTCCGATTGCCGGGCATATCCCACACGAACGCCGCTAATCGCGCCAGCATCCCTTGCCGGATATCAATTGCCTCCGAATTCCATTGATCGAATGTGATGAGATGTTCCACCGCGCGGTTAAGTTGCGTATTCAAACCCACCTTGGGTTTTTCAGCTATTGATCTGGTTAAAAGATATGAGGACTGTCGATAGCCTGGTAATTTTCTCTCAAATAGGTCATTAGAGACCGAAGTATTGATCGTTTTTTCGAGTAGGGTCAGATTCCCCAGCTTCTCGACAAATTCATCGTATTGTTCCCTTTTATCGAATCCGTTCCTCACTTCGGCGGTTGGATTTTGAGGAAGGATATGTTCCACGTCAACCGTGGAGGCGATATATTGATCCAGACTGTCATGGGCCGGATTATTCCAAGCCTGCTGCTCGATATATTGGGTTAATTTCGCCAGGATATAACGCATCCTGTATTGTTGGATTCGTGATTGATTGAGTTCTTGAAAAGCAAAATCAAAGGCTATTCGTCGTTTCTCCAAATCGGAGGTAAATTTTTCTTCTATAAATTGGTCCAATGCATTTTCATCATCCGCCGCACGCAGAGTGGCAGCCCATATGGCAAAATTTCTTTCAAAGGTCCGTGTGGGTTCGCGGGTAATGATGTAACAGAAAAAAAGGTTCTCGATAGCCCGGCACAATCGTGAAAATTCCTGGGGCGGGAGATGCCTTCCTGCCAAGAGCAGAATGAAATGTTGTCTGGCTGCGCCGCTCAAGAGAGTGAGATTTTTCAAATAGGGATTGATCCCTCCATCGACATCCTTGGCATTCAGAAAATTGGACCAGGCAGAGGCACATTCTATAAGCGTCTTCAGAAAAACAAGGGGTTGATCATCCAAACCGGCCACCTTGGTGTTCCTCGTGAACCAATCATAGATATCGTCCTCTCGAAGCGGCTTTTTTGTATCAAGCTCGAAGTGAGCCATGATAAAATACCGCAAAAACCGCAACGGCTTTTCGCCGCAACCTTCCAGGATGTCGATCAAATCTTTCCAGCGCTGTTTAAGGGATGGATATTCTTCCGGCGAGGTTTTCATAAAGAGCAGGTTTTTCAAGAGATCCATCGCATTGAGGCCGACACCCCGATCATTGACAGTCTCGAAGACCTTTAGCGCATTGGTCAGAGAGGGAGTTATGATCCGGATCATTTTCACGCGTTTTGTGATGGTGGCATAAAAGAGCTTGAGTTTCTTAGGCGAGGAATCACAATTGACCCTGATAAAATCCTTGATGTCACGGTAGGCGGATCGAATTCTCTGAACCGAGGTTGTCTTCTCCTTGATGTCGTCCAGCCGAGCAGGGTCATCAACGATTTTTTTCAGGATGCCCTTGCTGTCATCATATTGAAGAACCAGCCGATGTCTGAATTCTTCATCACCGTAGTCGTTTGTTGATGCAAACTCGATTTGGCTGAGCAACGCATTGTTTGGTTTCTCATTTATATCTTTCAGCAAATCTCGGATGGCACATAGTACCAGATAGATACTGGTCATGCGTTGCTGGCCGTCGATCAGGCTGAATGTAGAATCCTCGGCTTTGCAAACAACGATGCTGCCTAAAAAATACTCAGGTCCCTTGATGATCTGTCCGTCTTCATCATAAAATTCATCCAGAATATCTTGAAGAAGTTTTTCGACCTGTTCCCGTTCCCAGACAAATTCCCGTTGAAAATCAGGAACCGTATAAAAGTCTTTATACAGATCCTCTATGGATAGATCCTTAGATTCAATCTTCACGCTCTCCTGTGTCATTTCATACCCTCTACAATTGGTCTCAGCCGGTCGTATTCTTCCAAGCATTTGCGTTTGGACATGAATTCACCAAAAACCTTTTCCTCTTTTTTCTTGAGCACGGGAAACGTATCTAGGATGTAGGAAAAATCATCTCGTGAGAGTCCATATAGGTGAGCCACATAGGCATCTATTTCCGCACGGAGTTGAGCCCGGTCGCCGGTGTCGCGCCGGTCAGGTAAACGGTCATAAACTCCGCAGTGCGGTTCCCATTCGGCTGTTAAGTAATTTGCCTCATCTCGAAGCTTTTGACGAATTCCTATTTCGTGGGCAGGGCCATAGTTATTTATGGAAGCAGAATCTGGGTACCAAAAGGCCGGAGAGTTAATTTGAAATACATTGATTGGGTCGTAACTTGCCGAATAGATGTTGTTCCATACATCGCTGATTCCATTTTGAACACATAAAAGTCTTGCAGCCCTTGCAACGATAGATTCAAAATAGCTATCTCCACATTTAAGACGAGGTAAAGGTACTTGATACATGTGAAACATGCTAATCACAGCAGAAACTCGTAACCTCATTAAAAAATCTTGGCAAAAGCTATTTAATACACCTATAACAAAAAGAAGTTTACGAACATTAAAAAGGATTTTTCCAGTTGTTAAATTTTCTGCAGTAAAAGCTGACGCTGGTATTATTGATGAGACTATTGTCCTTTCATCTGTACTTCGAGCAATTTTTCTATAGACAAGCCTAAACCGCTGGTAATCAAGTTTTTGGCCATTATCTAGTAATTTTCCCAATATACGTTTTCTTCCTACCTCTTCATCTACATAGTATTGATTTTTAGAAAAGTATGTATCGTATTGCCAAATACACTTACCTTCAAACATTGGTAGACCAAAATCACTTAACTGAAATAAATGACTATCATTTGTAACATGAAATTCACTCCTGAATCCTATATGCCACAAACTAGGATTTGAATGATCTCCAAGTAGAGGGAACTCTTTATAAACCCTTGATACTATATCAACATCCGATTGATTCTTAAACTCCATTATACTTAGGGTGTCCGGAGAGAATCTCTTAATTTGCTTTATGCTTACACACAAAGCATTTGCATCAATTGACGGTAGACGTTCTGGATCGTGTTCCATGAATGCGCACTTAAAACGATCGGTTTTATGGCCCTTTCTCATACATAATGTAATGAATTTAAAGCTCCGGTGAATGTTAAAAATCGCATTTCGATTTTCAAAGCAATAGAGAAAAGCAATGTTCCCTCTTTCAAAAAAAAGAACTCTTAGAGGCTGACACCCATGGTCTGTGTAAAAGCCACTAGGTATAATAATCCCCATATACCCATCTTTGGCGAGCAACTCGAACATTTGCTCTGAAAATAGTTTAAAAGTATTCACATCGCCTTTGCCCTGGGAAGTGTAGTTTAGAGGTTCTTTGAAATAAATACTCTGTTGGGAAAAGCCATAACAATACTTTTTCCATATTTCCTCAATGGCAGAGAAATTGGATCTAAGTTCCTTTGCTACTTTATTAGCTTCCTGTTTCCTATAGCTTCGAAATTTGGGATCATAAGCCGAAAAAAATTCCTGTGAATTGGGCTTGACAGCATCCCACGGAGGATTGCCTATGGTCCCAGAAAAACCTCCAACTGCACCCGGACCGAAAACGTCAGGGAATTCCAATGGCCAATGATAAAACCGGTGACAATCTCGATAAGCTTCGACAGCTTCTAATATTTCACTTATTCTTGGATTAAGAAATTTAGAAACTATTTTTCCCTTTGATATTAATTCAAAAAGATATTTGTAGTCTCCCGCCGTTATATTGGGATCCATCAAATAGGACGTATACAAATCCGCTAATGTTTTTAAATTATATGCTGTCTCTTGAGCCTTATCCAAAACGGCTTTCTGTGAATCAGTATCATCTTCATCTATTTCTGTTATGGAAGATATTTCCTGTACGGTCTCAGCTAAGGATGATGAAAGATCATCATAATCAAAGAGTAGACTTTGTGAATCATCCTTCTTTTTTAGAACCTTTTTGCGATCAGGAATATATGCAAGATGATTCAAAGATCGAATACCGATCAAGCTATTTCCACAGCGTAGATGATGGTCGAGAAATGTTAGCCGATGCTGGATGGCAAAGCAGTTAAGCCAGAGTGAAAGTTTGGCCAGATTAACAGCCAATGGGTTTAAATCCACTCCGTATATGCAATATCGGGTGATGCGACGCCGCCAGTCGTTTGGACAGCTGCTAATCGAAACTGTCATCCCTTTGACATAAGGTACTTCTTCAAGGAGACCGACAAGCAATCCTGTCATCTGGTTCGTAGCGTCCACTAAAAAATGTCCGCTGCCCATGGCTGGATCGCAGACCTTGAAATTCAGAACATCTTCCTCTGCGAAGCGCTCCACCAGGGCGGCAGCAGATTGCGACGCGCCACGCCTAATACCGACATCGTAGCCTTTCTGGGCTTGTTCCACTAATTCATCGAAACGTTTCCGGTGTTTTTGTTCAAAGGTTTCAACGAGAGGCTGGATGATTGTTTTTTCATTCAGGAACCGAACTAGTGACTCGGGTGTGTAATATGAACCGGTCTGTTTCCGTTCCAGGGCTGATTCGCCAAAATAGACCTCTCCTTTACGGATGACTGTGTCGCCGGGCTTTTTTGTTACCTGGGAGGCTAAAAGGATTTCGGTGCCTTTCTTCGTGCGGCGACGGATTCGATCCGCATCGGCAAGGAGAACCGTGTACTCAAGGATGTTTTCATAAAGTTCACCCAGGTGTCTCACCTCCAGGTCTTCATAGGGTATGGCGTATTCCCCGTCAGATTCATTGTTGTGAGGTTCGACGTATGCGAGGAGGTAGAGTGCCCTGGACAGAAAATCATTTCTCAACTGATGCTGGCCTAGGAACCACTCTTCCTCGTCGTCGAACAGACCGCCATCGTAACCCATGATGCCGTATTCCGGGTCGCCGTCGTTTACGGCACTGATGAGCCCTTTCAAATGTTTCCAAAGATCGTATTGGTCCGTGTCGCGGCGTTGTCCCCAACGAAATTTGTGGGCCTCACGGCAGAGAGCCTCAATAGAATGACGCCGGTAGAGATCGGCTTTTTCAGAATCGGTTGGAAGGAGCCTGCGGGCCTCGGCGTAAAAGAGGAACAGGCAACGGTAGATCAGCTTGACCGCGCTCTCAAATATCTGGGCGCGTTCGGCCTCGGTGTATTCCTCAACGGTTTTTTTGGTGTCAACAATAAATCCATTGCAGATGTATTGTAAGACTTCATCCACCTGGGAGAGGAACGGCTTTTTGACCTTCTCTTCAAGCACACTTTCGGACTGATCCCTGTTGTGATCCAGCCTGCACTTGTAGACGCCGACGGATTCATCTTTGGCGGTTTCTTCAGAATCATTGGATTCTTCAGGGATGAACGAATCACGGTGAAAAAACCGTTCAAAAAGTCCGTATTCAGCCTCGTCTGATTTTTCCAGTGCATCTGAAAGGGGCAGTTCAACAAAATCTTCGTATGGCCTGGAACTCTTCGTGGAATAAAGACGCCACCGGGCACCGTCTGTGAGGATGCCCCAATTGCGTTTTCTTTGTTTGAGTTGGGCCATGAGTTTGGCAGGATAGAAGCGTCCAACAGACGTGTCGTCAATGTCTGCCCCCGGCGGGCACAAATACAAAACACTTATGCACTCATTGAAACTCCAGTCTTCGTAAAGAGGGTACACTCCCGGAGAGGCAGGGGCATTTGAGGGGACAAATTCAAGGTATCCCAATGCCTGCTTCATGAAGGATTCCCACAGAGAATCTGCATCTTGGGTGTCCCTTGATTGCCATGTTTGCGTGAGCGTTGCCATCCGACCCAACGCCGCGTCGTCAAGCTTGACTCTATTTTTTAATTCATCAATGAATAGCGAACTGAACAGGCCATTGTTTTTCATAAAGCCAGGGTCTCCTTTTGGTCTACCACAAAGATGTATCGACTAAAGCGGCTCCCAAAATCATAGGTCGCGATCAATTTGTCGTATTGAAGAACGAACAGGAGAGATGGATTCTGATTCCATGTCTGCATGCGACTAGCAAATTCCTGTGAGGCTCTAGGCTGGCTCGACCAGGTGGCTTTCAGGAACTCCAACCCGGAAAGGATCAATACCGGGGACTGACTTCTTTTTTTCAGAAAATCAAATAGACGTTGAACCGAAAAATTTTCGATTTCATCGGTGAGCGAAGGATCTCCTGAAAACAGATCCATTAGATTGATGTGTTCCGAATCCGTCTGGCTCGCCAACTCCTCTGCCCACTCTTTCTGTCCTTTGTACTCGTGGGTGAGAACCACGGCAGCCCGTGCCTTTGGCCGTCGCGACAATTCTTTCACAAACAGAACCATGTTCACTGGATCGTTCATGCGGAAATGTCTCCTGAAGCTATGTTTCAATCCCCTCCTGGTTCACGGTTTTCAAAATACGCGGAGAGGAATTCGATTGCAGAAAATCCCGGCTTGAGTCTTATCTGATCAAGGTTGTGGGTCGTCTCGTATCTCAACCAGCCCCGGTCGTGAAGTCTCTCGATCTGTTGCCGGAGTGAAAGAACGTCGAGGCCAAAGACCACGGCAGGCGATCCGGGCGTTTCAGCCATTTCACCCACTTGGAAGAGCTGGGCTTCTTTGGTGTTGCAAAAATCGTAAATCATCGCCGCGAGAACGAGTGGATTGAAATCTGTGTAACGTCGGCGATAGAGTTGGTCGTTTTCGGATATGTGCAGAATGCCAAGTTTGCTGAAATTCCGTTTGGTGTAGGCGTCCACAAGAAATCGGATTTCCTTAGGTACGTGATCTTTAATGGTTTTTTTCGAGTATTCATCTTTGAGTTTGTCCCGGAAATATTCCTGCCAATCTTCCTGGGTCATGGCCGACTCTTCCACCAGAACGTGATTGAACACCTCGAACCAGAAATAATTCTGATACGATCCGGCACCTTTGTAATGGCACCATTCGAGGGTTCCGTGATCTTCGAGAAATATGTCATACTCGGCGATCATCAGACCGATTGGTGTGAGAGTCTGGCTCCGGGTTTTGACGAGGTCCACAGCGGCACCAATACTGACTAGGCTTGCAACCTGGCCGTCAGGTAAACCGGAATTTTCAACCAACAGGTCCCTGCTCACACGTTTCGTCTCTCTGTTTTCATAGAGAAAACTCAAGATGCGGGAAAAGTGGTTGAATTCAAAAAGATGGCTCCGGCTGACCTGTAATTTTCGTTTGATGGGTTTTTTGGGCAAACCCTCTTTTTTCGTTTTCCGGGGTGGAGGCAGGGGCTTTTCTGTTTTGTCCTCAACTGGGGGGACTGCGGCCTGCAAGTGCTGCCCCTCTTCAAACAAATTTTGTTGAGAACCAGCCGAGGTCGTCACGGGGGATTTCCTCGTTTCACTGATTACAACCCCTGTCTGGGCAAAATGAACGGCCTTTAACAGAGCGATTGTTGACTGCCCGACTCCCTTGATCTCAATCAGTGCACTTGGCGATGCCGAGAGAACCTGTGAGAGACTTCCAAAAACACGGAGGAGTTCTTCGGCTATCAGGCTCACATCCTTCCGTCTGATCGCGAAAGTGAGAAGCAGCTCAAGCAGCATTGCATCTGAAAAAGATTCCGCTTCTCCGGAAAGAAGGCGTTCTCTGAGTCTCTGTCTGTGTCCTGTTTTTTCTTTTGCTGCCATATTCTTATTTTTTAGTGTTAAAGGTCTGGTGCTTGTCAACTTTCTTTACTGCTGGCCCCTTCACGTCGAACCCACTCATCGACTTCTTGTTTGTTGAATTTCCAAAGCCTACCGATTTTGTGGCCGGGCATTTGTCTTTCGCTAATCCATTTATAGACGGTGTCTCGTTTGATTCCGAGATGATCTGCAATTTCATCTACAGAAAGCCATCGGTCTTCATTCATCTGCTTTTCCAGACCTCACACTTCATTAGATATCAATCTTCTATCATTTTTGCGTTCAAGTTTGCCTTGCCTCTCATTTTTAATCATTCACTTTTGTCCGATTCTTGAACACAGAGCAACCTTAACTTAAATTTGAATCCATTGTCAAATGATATGTATAGATTGTTTCCCTGTTTAACCCTGTTTGACCGAATAAATTAGACTTGAACAAAGAGACGACTGGATCACGATCTAGGAAGAACGGCAATGTATTTCATAGCAAATCATTTCTTTTTAAGTAATTATTGACATTGATTAAATGCTTAAAATTCCCTAATTAAATAATATATTGACATTATTAAATCATTATTATATAATATTGCATATTTTAAACAAAATAAAGTATTAATAAATAAACCGAACTGAAAAAGGGAGATAGCCATCCAACTGGCCGTCTCCCTTTCGTGTTTTTAGGGACTAACGATTTTTACATAGGAGATTAACAAATGCTACTGGACCGCATCGGCATATACGGATGGGAAGAGATAGAACCATTGATCCTTTCAGCCATCCTCTCCGATCTCAGCCTGTTACTCATCGGGGATATCGGATCAAACAAGACAGAAGGATCGAGACTCATATCAAAGTGTTTTAAGAATGTCCCAAGCTCACATTCTTGTATAGATTTTATAAACAGCATTATCGGAATAATGGGATGCATCAAAGAAAAAAGCTAACCAAAACTTTTTCACTAATATTTAAAAATCCTTTCAAATATCGATCTCGAAAAAATGAAACTCTGGAAAGTAGCGTTCTTACGATCCGCGATGAGCCCAGACGGATTTATGGCCAGATTATTTCATACAAGCCGAATTCTCTTAGGGAAACCATAGCGCAACTCTTGAGAAATCTTTGGAAATCTGAGAAACAAAACATTAGAGATAATCCTTTTCGCCCTACCTGATAAAGCCTTCTTGTTTCATTTCTGATTTTAGGTCTCTAATAACTCAAATCCCTGTACAACTCTTTAATAATGTAGGTGTTACTACCTCTTCATGACAAATGAAGAAAATCATCACAACCGGAATTCGCCAAATGGTCTTGAGAAAATCATATTAGACGATGATATGCATTCAAACAAAAATGTTTTAGAAATGATGTTCTCAGACAAAACCAAAAACCTCAAGGCTACTGTTAAGGCTCTCCTTGAGGAAATTGACCTACGTCATTCACTAAACCAAGAGCTCCTAAATAAAATCAGTTCAGAAAAATTCGAAAAGAATGTCGCGTCGGAGTTCCTGGATCGTTCCTCTCTCCACTATACCTTTGAGGGATTTACCCACAAGCGAGAACTCCGGGAGCAGATTGAGAAGGATCTGCTGGAACTGAATAAAGAGGAGCGGAAAGAAAAACTTGAGTGCTGGCGTGACCAAATGTTTTTGAGAAAGTACTTAATGGGCGCATTAAGAGGATACTGGAACGCGGTTAAAAGGAGACAACTGTTGAAAGGAAAAGATTAATTTAAATATCATTTTTGCTTCCAGCTAAAGCACCAAAACCTGCTGCCATTGCAAAAGCATTTGTAGTTGATTCGTCATCAAAAAACATTCCTCCTGCAAATTTCGCAATTCCATAAGCTGTCATTCCCCATGCTGCTGCCGAGACGATTGCATCTGTATAACCTCCCTGTGCCAAAAAATTTGCATCCTTTAACCCTTTACCTTCATTAAAACCATATATACTTCCGAAGAATCCTGGTGCTTTTGTTGGAGAATTTGTGGTTGTTGTTTTTCCATCCAAACCAGCCCAAATACTTGCTAATCCCCTATTACCAAATTTATCTGTTTTTGAATTCCAATAAGCATGAGGATCATCTTCAGGTAAATCAGGATGGCGATATACGTCAGGAATTGAAGTCTTTTGGTAACCTTCATCGGGCAAATTCAAAGCAGATATTAATTTTAATTCTTCTCCTAATAAAAGGTTAAATGCAATGAATCCTAAGAGTAAGATTACAATCTGAAAGATACTTATTCCTCTTTTAATCATCTATTATTTAAGAAAATAGGTTTTATAAAGATTTCACTGAATTAATCCTTAATCTTTAATAATTCCCTTATCGGTGCTACACTTAAATCTTTTTGATTATTTGGATTCACCCAAGTATAACCTGGTTCAGGGTAATATCTTCCATCTCTAAAATAAACATTTTCAGGCATAACCCTTAAATCTTTTTGATTATTTGGATTCACCCATTTATATCCTTCAATAGGGTAATATCTTCCATCTCTAAAATAAACATTTTCAGGCACATTGTTATTATCACCATAATCCCCATGCACATTCACTTCAGTCCCGCGATTAACTCCCATGCTCTGGTCAATGCTATTTGAAATAAATTGCTGTGTTGCAGCAGCGCCTAAAGTATTTGCGAATTGCTCGCCCCTCGGAGTCAAACATCCGCCAGAACTTCCAACTCCCACAAGCAAAGCCAATCCAACAAGCCCAGCCTTCAATCTTCCAGCACATCCTCTTCTCAAATCTCCTCCCTCGCCATCCAAAGAATATTCCATAGAAGTCTCTAACTCTCCACCTCTACCCGATGAATCTGGTTTTATCTTGATACCACCCATGATAGGCCTCCTGTCATAAATTTAGGGTTTCCCCAAATTCTTGTACAGCTATTATAACCTTGTTTTGGCCTCAAATGGAAATGAAAAAACTGGAAGAAGTCGAAGAGATATGCAGAAAGCTTAAACCCATTATCGGCAGCGAAGCAGATGATCTGTGGTACAGCTACCTCGCAGAGGACGACAAGGGCAGAAGAGAGCTCGCGGTAGACATTGAAATCTTGGCCGAGAAATTTCTTAAAACGCAGCCTCTCTCGAAACAGAAAATACTGCTGGACCCTCCCCCAAGGCACAAATGCTCCGGATCCTTTCTTTTGGGGCAGGTCTCTTATAATGAAAAGGATCAAGGCCCTTTGTACCTGCGGTCTGAAGATTTTGTAAAGCAGGTTGGCATTTTCGCAGTTACAGGAGAAGGGAAAACAAACCTGGCCTATCTTCTGGCTCTCCAGCTTGCGCGAGCGAAGGTCCCATTTTTGGTTATTGATTGGAAAAGGAGCTGGCGAAATCTTCTCAGCCTCAAGGAACAGTTTCCTGAACTGAAGAATGTTCGTGTTTTCACTGTCGGAAGAGAGGTCCTGCCTTTTCACTGGAATCCATTCAGGCATCCGCCCGGCTCAAACCGGGAGCTGTGGATAAGCACGATCGCCGACACCCTGGAAAAATCCCATCTCTCAGGCCCGGGAGTCGCTTATTATTTCAATAAAATTTATCTGAACCTCTTGAGAGAGCTGAAAGACGGCTTCTATCCGAATTTTTTCGACGGCCTTAAAGAAATTCAAAAGGTAAAGGCCTATGAGCGTGAACTGAAATGGAAACAGACCGCTCTGAGGATTTTCACCAGCTTCATTACCGGAAGTCTTGCACAGACCTTTAACAAAAGAAATCCTCTCAGGGTCGAAGAGCTTCTCGATAAGCCAGTGATTCTGGAGCTGGACCTCGAGATGCCAAAGCCTTTGAGAATTTTTATTTCTGAGATAATCCTTCGATGGATTCACCTCTACAGGCTGTGTCAGGGCGAGACAGACAACCTCAGGCATGTCCTGTTTCTCGAAGAGGCGCATAATCTCTTTACGAAAAATCCCTTTACCAAAGAGACTAACAGCCTCGAGAACATTTACAGGGAGATACGAGCGTTTGGCCAGGGGATCGTCACTATCACTCAGCATCCTTCCCTTCTCCCAGTTTATCTCCTTGGAAACTGTCACACCCAGATATATCTTGGCTTGCAGCATGAGGACGACATCAACACGGCAAGGAAAGCGCTTTTTCTCAGTAGGGACCAAGAGTCCTACCTCAACATGCTCAATGTCGGCCAGTGCATCACCAAAATCAAGAACAGGATAGATCCCTGCCTTGTAAATACCCCTCTTGTTCCGGTCTCAAAATCCATTTCCGATGACTGGCTGCGAGTAAATACCCCTGGCTATTTACCCAGACTCAGCAACGTGAGCAGTGAGAAATTCCCCGGACATTTACCTGCTGATAATAAAGGGAGTAAGCTTAGCCAGAAGGACAGACACTTCGATCTCCTCGTGGACATCTTCGAAAATCCCTTGTCCTGCACCACTGAAAGGTACCAACGGCTTAAGCTGAATCCAAAATACGGAAACAAGCACAAGAACCTCCTGATCTCTGAAGGCTTTATTCAGCCTCGCAAAATAATAACAGCTAAAGGCTGGATCATGCTTTTCGATCTCTCAGCCAAGGCGAGACTTGTTCTGGCGGACATGGGCTATGAGACGCAAAACCGGAAAGAGGGGGTCATTCACAGGTTCTGGAAGGACAGTGTAGCAGGGTATTACAGAAATCGAAAACTCGAGGTCCTCGTCGAGGAGTATATCAACGGCCGACCAGACATCATCGTTGTCAACGGAAAAGCAAGGGCTGCCCTGGAGATTGAGACTGGCAAATCTGACTTTATAAAGAATGTCCTGAGAGACCTTCAAATGAATTTCGACGAGGTGATTTGCCTGGCGACGAGTAAGGCCGTGGAGAAGAAGATAAATAATGAACTCGCAAAGAAGGGAATCGAAGACAAGCGGCTGAGAGTCTCCAATGTCCTGGATTTTGAATTTTCCTAAAGCCCCACATCCTTGAACAGCCTTTATATAAAGGCTTTTCCTTATCTACGAAACAGATTTCATTCAAAGACAAGACCATCGAGTCTCCACCCTACCCTATCCAAAGATTTGCCGAACAAGCTCATCCGAAAATTTTCCGGCATATCTTAATAACCGCAATTACGGTTGCTAAAAAAAGAAAGGAGGTGACGTGTCAGAGGAGGTTTTCTAAGAGCAAGTATAGCGCGGGATTTGAGGTAATTACCCTGTAAAAGCCTGGAAAACCCCATTCTCAGGAGATCCACACGAGTTCATCCGTGGTTGCATGAGACCATCCTGACCAAGTGGGAGCCTTTTCTAAAAGTTCAGAAAGGAGGACTGTCAGATGTGTAAGTTTTTCAAACCATAGTTTTTTCGGAGGCAGCAGTTGATTATCCGTATCATAAATCCCAACCCCATTAAAAGAAAAAGCCCTCTCGGTTTCCTTCTCCTTGGGGGTTTTTCATTGAAAGGAAAAACTATGGCATACACTCCTGAATTATCACAGCAACACAGCGGTATCCTCAGGCGAATAGCTTGGGCCTTCGAGATCCCAATGAAAAAGGCAATCGAGGGCTTGCTTGAGTGCTCAGCTAGATTCATTGATCACAAAAAAGTTTGTGGAGCCTGCAGGGACAAGAGTTTCTGCATGGACTGCGTTTTCAAAGACCATCGCAAGTCTGTGTAAAAACGAATTGGCTCGTGGATGCTGCCCCGGATCACGCCGGCGCAGCCTTTTTTGTCAACCTTTTAACAGAAAGGAAGCCGTTATGGATCTGAGCAACTATTTGAAGGCGGGTTACCCTGGATTTTACATTGAAACCCATGAACCTCTGAGGGCTATCACCAGCCTCAAGACTGACAGTTGGCAGTCGTATGCATGGGATTGTCAGAGGGGCGTCGTCGAAATTTCAACTGGGAGGATCACCGACGACGTCACCGACCCCTTGGGTGCGGTCAAATGGCTAGGACAGAAGAGTGACACGGTTCTCTTCGTTCAGAACTTCCATCATTTTTTCGGGTCAGTGGAAATTATTCAGGAGATACAAAACAGCATTGGCTTGTGGAAAGGGTCTGGATGTTGCCTGGCCATGGTTGGGCCTCCTGTTCACATTCCCCAGGAGATCAGCAGTTTCTTTACGGTCCTTGATTTTCATCTGCCCACCCGTGATGAACTGCGTGAAATTCAACGGGAGCTCGGGGCAAGCGTTGGGGTAGATGTGGTGGAAGATGCAGTCGAAGCGGCTCTCGGGCTCACCGAGTTTGAAAGTGAAACCGCCTTTGCCCTCAGCCTGGTGCTTGACAAGAAGTTCTGCGCAAAAGTGATTACAGAGCAGAAGATGCAGATGATCCGTCGTACAGGGCTTATGGAATTTTGGCCGTCTGTATCACTGGACTTGGTGGGGGGTCTCATCAACCTGAAACAGTATTTGAGCAACCGCAAAAAAGCATTCGAGCCCGGAAATGAACATTTGCCAAGGCCTAAAGCGCTCCTCCTTGTGGGAATTCCCGGAACAGGGAAATCTCTTTCGTGCAAGGCAGCCGCCTCTATTTTTGGTTGGCCCCTCATCCGTCTTGACATCTCAGCTCTCAAAGGGTCTCTAGTGGGTGAAAGCGAACGCAGGATCAGACAGGCCACAGCCACGATTGACGCCTTCGGCCGAGGTGTCGTCTGGATTGATGAAATCGAAAAAGTGTTCGCTGGCGTAAAATCATCAGGACAGACAGACGGAGGAACTACAGCATCGATGTTCGGTCATTTCCTCAGTTGGATGCAGGAAACTGCGAGTCCTATTCTGGTCATGGCCACTGCTAACAACCTTAAGGATCTTCCTCCCGAGTTTATGCGAGCCGGCAGATTCGACACAATGTTTTTCGTGGACCTGCCGAGAGAAATCGAAAGGCTCGAGATCATCAGGATTATGAACCAGCAATACGGTTCGGAAATACCTGAGGGGCACTCTCGCCTGCTCAGCGGCTGGACTGGCGCGGAGATCGAACAACTCTCGAAGGACAGCCTATTTGACGGGCTTGATGAGGCGCTCGAGAACATCGTGCCCTTGTCAAAAACGATGAAGGAGGAAATCTGTGCACTTCAGCAGTGGGCGACCACCAGGGCAAGGAAAGCTAATGCCAATGAGGATTCCGACGGATCAAAAAACGTACGGAGGATCAAGTGACCATGTCGCACATCAGCAAACTAGAACTGGAAGTCAGAGACCTTCAGGTCCTGGAAATTGCCTGCCAAAGACTGGGGCTTGAACTCCACAGAGGTAAGAGAACTTTCAAGTGGTTTGGTAAGGAGGCCGAGTGTGACCACTGCATCAGCGTGCCAGGTGCAGAATACGAAATCGGAGTCGTAAAATGTGAAGGTTTACTCAACCTCAGTTGTGATTTTTTTGACGGCAATATCGAAAAGGCCATAGGGGCTGATGGCGGTCTTTTGAAGCAGGCGTACGCAGTTGAAAAAGCCAGGTCTGAGGCCAGGAAGAAAGGTTATACGGTCGTGGAGAGGCAGACCCAGACTGGCATTCAGCTTCGCGTGCAGCTCGCATGAAAGGAGGCTCTATGAAGGAAATCATAATCGACGTTTCAGCAGAGGGGCAAATAAGAGTTGAGACGAGAGGCTTTTCCGGAAAATCCTGCATTGCGGAATCTCAATTCCTGAAGGATGTTCTCGGAAAGGAGACCTACACACAGCTCACACCCACCTATTATCAGAAGACCATTCAGACTGCCAAAAAGTACCTTCCTCTCTGCGGTTAATCACACCACTCAATCCAAAAAGTATCCAACTGAACAATCCCGTTCGCACACAGCGAAATGGTGGAAAGGAGAATTATGTCATGGATAATCTCTTCGAAAAAGGTTGCCTTGTTCAGCTCTCAGCAAGCGTTTGGGGGGCAACCCGGAAGATAAAACCTCACCAGCTGGCAGACCTCACAGTCTCGAGTGAATGGCTGCGGGCCAGCAAGAAACTCGTTGACCCCGAGGCCTTGAAACCCACCAACAAAATCATCAACAAGACGAGATCCTATCTTACAAGCATGAGCCTGCCTTTCCCCATCAAGGGTATGGAGTTCGTGCCCAAGGAGATGATCAGCCGGGTGGATGAAAAGCTGAACGAATTCAGGTCAGAATTCAATCAGAGCGTTGATGATTTCATGGGAAGTTACGAGCAGCTCAGAGAAGTGGCGATGGTGCACCTTGGGGCGTTATTCGATGAATCAGAATATCCAATGGATGTGCGAAAGAAATTCGCTTTCATCTGGAGATTCATTGTTGTGGATGTGCCCAACGGAAACACCTCTCTTCTGGCGCCGGAAGTGTACGAACGAGAAAAGCAGAAATTTGTGGAGACCATGGAGCAGGCACGTGAACTGGCCATTCAGTCCCTACGGGAGGAGTTTGCCGGAATGGTCGAGCGGATCACCGAACGATTCAGCAATGGTCCTAACGGGGATACCAAAATCTTTAGAAACAGAACAGTGAACAACTTCTATGAGTTTTTCGAGACCTTCAAGGAAAGAAACATCTTCAGGGACGAAGAGCTGTCTCAACTAGTCGAAAGGGCCAAGGCCATTCTCGGTGGCCGCTCTGCAGAAGAGATCCGATCGAATGTGATTTTCAAGCAACGTATCGGGGACGGCATGCTGGAAGTGGAAAATGCAATGGTTGAAATACTGACCATGCCGCGCAGGAAAATCGTTATGAATTAATTACGGATTATTCTTCCGAGAGCCCTTGGGGGAGCAATCCCCTGAGGGCTTTTTTTGTGGAGGTAATTTAATGAACGAAGAAAAATTTTGGGACGATCTGAGGAACGGTCAGTTTTTGTCAATGGTCAAGGAGTCCTCGAAAGGCAAAGCCCTGAATAGCTCCAGGGAGGCCTTCAATGTGCTGAGCCCTTTGTTTGCCGACGAGGATGACGTTGAGAAGGCATTTTTCATTTTCATGGATCAAAAGAACAAGATCATATCCATTGAGCACCTTTTCAGGGGCAGTATTGCCGGCTCTCCGATTTACCCTCGGGAAATAGTCAAGCGTTTGATCCGATTGAAGGCCAACGCCTTTCTGATGGCGCACAACCACCCTTCAGGCGATCCTCAGCCGTCCAGGGAGGACTGGGCGATCACTATGCGGATAATGCTTGCCGCCACTAGCATTGACGTCTGTTTCCATGACCACATCATCATAGGTGATGGTTTTTTCAGCATGGCTGATCACGGGATCATCAGATCACTGCAAGATAAGGCGTGCCACTTTATCAGGGAGATGTAAACTTTTTATCCTACACCCTGGCTTGATCAAAGGGTGTTACTCGTGGAGGAGAACATGAATCTTTTCGCAGGCATGGGGAAAATAGCAGAGGTGAAATCATGGGGCAAGGTCTTGAGCTTCACAGTCGTGACCCAGCAAGAAAACCCTACTTTTGTTCCATGTAGAATTTTTAACCCGGAAGAAAATTTAGTTGGCTACCTGAGCGATTTACAAAATTCAGGTCGGTTAGTCTGGATTCAGGGAAGAGTTTCATCTTACGAATTTAAGGGAAATTATAGGCCAAAACGAGATGTTAATATTATAACATATCCCAAGAGCATTAGATTAATCTCGGGATAAAATCTTAATGACTTCTGAGGAGCAGGGCAGACATGGTGTCCTGCTCCTCTTCAAAATCAGTCTTTATTCACCTGATTTATTTCATTTTAGCCTCCTATACTTGTATAATGTATTTAATAAAAATATATTATTAATATTAATGGAAAAGAAAGACTTAGAATCAAAAATTAAAAATGCTATTACAAGGATAGACAAAAATATAAAATCAATGAATGATAATTTAATAGATATCAACAGCATGCTCAGCTATGCAATTAAAACAAGACCAAAATATTATTTTATGGACAGGGATGGCTATCGCTATTAATATTAATATGTATGAAATAAATTACACAAATATTTATGATCAAGAAGTGAATAAACTTCTTCCTAATTGGATTAAAGAGATGGTAGATTGTTATTTAAATCGATCTAAACATGACAAGGCAAATCAATTGTGCTCTTTTCAGGATTATTATCGGTCATATAGGTGAGGCTTTGAACTTTTCGTTGGAAGTACGGTTGAGGCTTCTAACCAAATGTTTAAAAAAGTAGGGCTCTTTCATATAGCTATGTCTATAAAGAAGTTTGATAACACTAATTTGATAAAACGATTCATCAATGCCTGCTATGCTGAAGGACTCGGTGAAAGAAGAATTGCAAAATATGAGCAGCTCTTGAAAAAACTATCTGACATTCTTTGTAAAAATTTTGATAAAGCTGACAGGCAAGATATCGAAAATCTTGTTGCGTACATTAATAAAAACAGTGATTGGGCAGAATGGACTAAATATGGCTACAAAGTTGCAATTAAGAAATTTTACAGGTGGCTAAATGGAGGTGAAGAATGTCCTCCTGTAGCTAAGTGGATAAAACCCCGTGTCAGTCGCCTCAACAACAAGCTTCCCGAGGATTTACTCTCAGAGGAAGAAGTAAAAAAAATGGTAGAGTTTGCCACGTCAATCCGAGACAAGGCTTTCATCATGACGCTCTATGAAACAGGGTGCAGGATCGGAGAAATGCTTTCAATACAATTAAAACACGTTATTTTCGAATCCCACGGGACCACACTAAGGGTTCATGGGAAGACAGGCGAGAGGCGGGTGATTGTTATTTTATCAACTCCTTATCTGCGGGATTGGATAAACAACCACCCTTATCATGATAACAGAAATGCATTTTTATGGGTGACAACTGATCACAACCCATTCAATCATGCAACTGCTGCTGCTCTTCTAAAAAGGATTGCCTCGAAAGCGAAAATTAAAAATAAGGTAAATCCCCACAACTTCCGTCATTCAAGAGCTACACACCTGGCAAATCATCTTACAGAAGCACAGATGAAAAGCTATTTAGGATGGACCCAAGCCAGCAAAATGGCGTCCACCTATGTGCATTTATCCGGAAGAGACACTGACAATGCTATTCTAAAAATGCACGGCATGAAAACTGAAGCTCACAAGACTACCCAAAAACTGAAGCCCCTGAAATGCATGCGTTGCTCTGAAATAAACAAATCAACCTCGAAATTCTGTGACAAATGTGGAGCTGTCCTTGACCTCAAAACCGCTGTCGTCTTTGACGAAAAAAGGAAGGGGTTCGACGATATCGCATCAGAATTGTTCAAAGATGAGAAGGTACAAGAAGCGGTTGTCAAATCTTTGATCGAAAAAGGTCTCGGGAAAGAAATGATATCTTTGTGGAATAGCTGAAGCCTTAGCATTCGCAACTAATATATATTGCCATATAATTAATTCTTTGGGCTAACTAATATAATAAAATATGCCCTATCAATAGGCTAATATCGGTTAATAATGTTTGTTATTTTTGTCACTTTGATCCCAAATTTGGATTACATATTAAAATTATCTATTTGTAAATTTTATCTGAATCTGCCAAAATTTTGCTTCCTTCATCCGTTATCCAATAATATCTTTTACCTTTGCTTAACATTGAGTTCACCATACCTTTGCTAATTAATTCCCTCAAAACAGCTTTTGTGCTTACCCTGGAAAGACATGGATTAGATTTAATGGCTCTCCGCCTTAACTCTTCAGATGTACGCTTTACAGAGTCTAAGTATTTTAATAATGTCAGGCGTTGTCGTGGACTCGCGAACAGCCAACCGATCAATTGCCAATCTTTTTCTTTGACCGAACACTGATCCATACCGACTATTTTTCTACCCGTTTCCGTTAATTGGAACAGGCGGCCTTTTGTGGCATCAGGATTGAGACATGTAATCAATGATTTTTGTAGTAAAGGTTTCAACTTAAATCGCGAGGTACCCAATTTTTCAAATGCATGTTTAGGAGTGACAGGGACATAAAACGCCCGAAGAATTTTCTTGGTTCTTGTTTTATCTAACCATGCCTCCCGTACCATTATTATGAAGCCTAAGAGTATGTAAATGTTTTGTATAAGAATATGAGCCTACATTTCCATTTCCTCATTTCATTATTCTCTTCACATGACTGGAAACAAACCTAACCCACTAAAATAACTAAAAATTGTAAATGAAAATTAAATGGCGAAAAAAGTAGCTAGAAAGGAAAATCCAGCAACCCTCTTTACGGGGGCGGCGGAAAAATCACCGCCGCAGGTGGCGGGGCGGAGTCTTCAATAATCCTGGGAAATTCAATCCACTGAAAACAGCATTTTAGATCATAAAAAAGAAAAAAATTAACAAAAAAAATATTTCTGAAGGTGCATTTTTTAATCACCTTCTTCGGCACGATCGTCATCTGAATCGTTATCAAAGATATCTTCGAATACAACTTCTGACGACTTCTTGATCGAACTGAATCGGCAAGAGATGACTTCATCATTAAGGACTTTCAACAAGTCCTTTTTGCTTGTATAAAGCCATTCATCACCGACAGCAATTTTAAAACCGTTGCCGGCTTTTGTCTTGCAAAAAATCACTTTCATTTTATAACCTCCCTGAAATTTAATTTTTCCATGATCGGGACGCTTGGCTCTTTTGAATAGATAAATTTTTCTTTTCTGAGGACAAATTTACTGAGGCTTAAGAGCATCATGAAGAAAAAACTAAATCAGGAGGTAAATGAATTGAAAATTGTTACAATTAAGACAAAAACGAAATAGATGAAAAAAGTCGGTTCTCAAAAAGGAATTATGCAAAGCTTTTCCATAAAAAATTTCATTCTATCTGTGCTGCGAAAATCTTAAAATGAAGACTGATACCTTAGAGGGCTGATTTTTATGATTTTCGCTTCAATATATTAGCTATGATATACTGTTTATTTTTAAAAAAATTTTTTATAATGTTTTCTACTAATAGAACATGTCTATGTTGATTGAAAACATTTTTTGCAAAACTGATTATTGGCGACAGCAAAAAAAATATTGGCATCATTTATTAAAGGATTGCTTCCGCGTCATCTAAACATATGCTTTTCGTATTGGCGGATCTGTTCAATCAGAACTTCAGAGATATCTCTGAAGTTTTTCTGGGCTTCGTCATAAAGAGCTGACTCATCGTAGTCACCTATAATGACTATTTTGTCAGCTGCCCAGCTTCCGACGAGGTCGCACTTTTCGAACTCGCGGAGATCTCCGCCACCGCCTTCATTTGATTTTCTCAGAAGAAGGGCGAGTGCGGTAAGTGTTCCGTGGGAAGAACAGCCAAACTCGAGGAGCTTTAGCCCATCGCCAAATTTATGTGGATGGATAAATTCCTTCTTGTCCAGATTGACGACAATAAAATATTGTCCCATTTTCAGTTTTTATAATTTCCTCCTTTCAGCTCTGTGAGTTGGAAAAGGAATCTAAGAGGTTTTAGCGCTTCCTGCATTCCCAGGAGGAGTAGGGTTTCCTCTTTGGTTTCTGCCTTGCTGGATAATTTTTCTATTAATTCAAGGCGCTGTGTAATGAGATTTTTTTCCATGCCCCGAACAGCACGAAGTTGGTTTTTATGTCTTTAAGCGGAATAGATGAGAGTTGGAGCCGAGGGAAACCGAGTGTAGCATCCTGGTGACCATCTGGTGACCTCCAGATATGAAGCTGACCTGCAAGGGGAAAGACTTAAAATACACAAGTGCAGGGCATGCGGAAAAAAATTTCGAACCAGCCTTGGAGTGAAAAAGTCTGTTGCGGGAGAGAGCAGATACAAGTGGTTCCTATTGAAGGCAGGGGAAGTTTTTTCAGGACGCACATCAAACCTCTATTTGTTTGTTTTCCTGAAATGAGTTCGGGGAAAGTCCTTGGAAATTGTATATAGGCATAGTAGCCAGAATTGGCGAAATGAAAACTGCCTCTTCCTGAACAAATGACATGGTAATCATGACTGTGACCTACAGCTCTTGAACAGGTGTGATTACGTTGTCACTCGGTGTTGGGCGCAAGCCCAAAGATTTCAGAGCATTCTGAAAAAGAAAATAAGCCTGAATGAGCTGAATTCTTTTACACCGAGAAATATTGAATGCAGGGAAGAGGCGCTAAATTCTCAATACCAACAGACATGTAGAAATAAATAGGAAGAACCAATGAATCGGATTTTATGAATTCCTGGCATGCTTCAAGGTGAGTATCCCTTCCCTGAATGTTGATCGCATGAGTCAGAAGGTATTTTGGGTCTTCACTAAGCATCCTCTTGAAGTAATGATGGTTAGGAACAAACATTGGGAATTCAGGGCCGTTAACATGGAAATATCTGACGTATGGATAATTAACCAAAAATGATATTATTTTCCGCTCATCCCATATATGAAGCTTCAGCTTGCTTCTTTTATCTAAATCAAGTAAACGGTCAATCTGTGAGGCTCCTAATTGAACATTCGTCATGATAATCAAATGCTCTGCCCCTAGTTCTTCAGCCTTTTGAATCTCTCCTTTCTTATTTGGTTTGCCTTTTATGTCTGCTTTCAAGCTGTTAAAATTTTTATTTCCTGGTTTTAAATTATGGTATTTATGCTGAAAAACAATTTTACCGCATATATCATTTAATTTCCCTTCAAAATAAAAAGCATCCCGCCCTTTATTTTTATAAGGTCCAGACTGCAATGGAATTGTATTAATGTTTTTGGCTACAAGTAAATCATTGCACATATCTTGAAATGAGTAGCCATCAAATCTATTCCAATCTATTTTCAAAGGATGTTGGCTCATTAAAAATCTCTAATTGATATATCTTATTTACTATATTTAATATGCTACTTTAAATACTTTTATTTGACTATATATGTGGGGTAACTTTGTTATATTCTAATATCTCTAAACAGTTACTGATTTGATTACATTTTTCAGGCTTCTCGCTACTCATTAATATAGTTTTTAGTAGATAAAAAACCAAATTAAGACTACTAATGTTACAACAAAATTGCTTGACTTTTCAAAATAAATCTGAAGAATAATAAGGATTCAGTTCCCAATACTGTGAAGTCTTGCTTTGACTAGAAGTCTCTAGCTTGCAGTTCGATGTATCGGTGATGAATTTTCAACTTCAATAATCTGCGCCGGGGCAGTGGACCCAATGTGTTGGACAGCCTGATGGCATGGAGAGCTCAGATATCAAGAGGTTGACGGAACTGGAACCATTCTCTGAGGCCCTGGCGCAGGCCGGTGCCGTTGGCGAAAGACCTGAGATAGAGATAATGATACTTGAGCGTCCACCACAGTCTCTCGATGAAGATATTGTCCTGGACGCGTCTTCGGCCGTCCATGCTGATGGCGATGTCATGATCCTTGAGCAAGTCCGTGAAGGTGGCGCTGGTGAACTGGGATCCCTGATCGATGTTGAAGATCTCTGGAGTCCAATAGCGTCTGATGGCGTCCTGAGCAGCCTCCGCACAGAAGTCGGCCTCCAAGGGGTATTGGACACAAGCCATGCGAGGACCTTGCGGCTTTACCAGTCCATGACGGCCACCAGATCCATGAACCCTCGCTCCATCGGGATGTAGGTGATATCGGCTGTCCACACCTGGTTCAGCCTTTCGATGGTAAGCCCTCGGAGTAAATAAGGGTAGACCTTGTGTTCCGGGTGCGGGCGACTGGTCTTGGGCCGGGGATAAATCGCTTCCAGACCCATCAGCGTCATCAGCCGCTGCACACGCTTGCGGTTGATTTTGTAGCCCAGTCTCCGCAGATGGCTCCGCCCAGGTGGGGGTCTTGAGATATTGCTCGTCGATGAGCCGCATCAGTTCCAGATCCTCGGCTTTGATCGGCTTCGGGCGATAGTAAAACGAGGAGCGGTGGATGCCCACCAGCCGGCACTGTCTGGAGATATTCAAGCCGGGCTCTTTGGAATCGACCATCTGCTTTCGCTACTCCCGGCTTAGAGACTGAGCTTTCGTGCTAAAAAATCGTTCTCGACTTTCAGTTGCCCGATCTGCCTGAATAGTTCGTCGATCTCGCCCTCTTTCTGCTTGTGGCTCTTGTGAGCCTTGTCGAAAATGCCCGAAGCGTTATCGAGCAGGGTCCGTTTCCAGTTGTTGATCATGGTCGGGTGGACACCAAATCGAGCGGAGAGTTCACTGATGGTCTCCTCGTTTTTCAGCGCGGCAAGAGCTACCTTAGCCTTGAATTCAGGGGAATACTTTTTCCGCTTCATACTCATGGTCAACTCCTTTCGTTAAGGGCTGACTCAGAGCTTAACATACTGTCCAGTTTTTGGGGACCATCGCCCGGAGCCCTCTTTTCTGCCTATCTTTTACAAAAGGTTCTGGCGCAGGCTGGGGGCTTACCAGCTATGAAGAAGCCGCCCAATTAATCAGGGATGAAATCAAGGGAATCATCGATGTCATCAAAACTCTTTACAATCTTGAAAATTATTTCCAGAATCAAAAAGCCTTCTGTAAAAGGTGTTGGTAGAGTGTTTTGGAGAGATGTGATTTTTATATTGCCAGTATAAAAAGTTAAGGTGACTAAACATGCCTACCATTAAAGATCAAAATATCTTATGCAGATTGGATAATAAATATCTAAAACATTTAACAGAAAACTTTGTTGGCAGACAATACATATTTGATGAAATTAACAGATTTGTTAAAAATGAAAATTGTGGATATATTACTATTGTTGGCAATCCTGGCGAAGGGAAATCAGCTATTGTTGCTAAATACATTCAAAACACAAACTGCGTTTACCATTTTAATAGTAGAGCATACGGGATTATTAATGCTTCACAGTTCATTGAAAGTATATCTCAGCAATTGTGCTCACGATATAATTTAGAAGTTCCGCCAGCAACACGTGAAATGATTAAAAACGGAATATTTCTTCAAAATATAATTAACGAGGTTGCCAATCACTTAGAAAGGGAGAATGATAAATTAATTATTGCTGTTGATGGATTAGATGAAGTTCAATTATCAAGCCAACCAATGGAATCCAATGTCCTGTTTCTTCCGCGCTTCCTTCCAGACGGTATTTTTTTCCTTTTAAGCAGACGTGACGTGGAAGTTCCGTTCTTTTCTCGCTCTCCTCAGAAGATAGTAGACCTTCGCAAGTATTATAAAAAGTGCAGAGCGGATTTTGCTGCATACATCCATCTATTTATTAATAAACGTGAAATTTCCAAATGGATAAAATCAAATAATTTGAGTAAAGCCGAATTTATTGATCTTATCCTTAAGAATAGTAACTATAATTTCATGTATTTATTTTTTATTCTAAAAGGACTGTCAAAAGGAGAATATCATGACGTTTCGATAGATTCTCTGCCACTTGGACTCGCAGGATATTATAAAAGTCATTGGATAAGAATGGGAATGGAAGAAAAAGGAATATTAATTGATGAAAAGCTTAATGTTTTATATGTTTTGGCTAACGCAAAACAACCCTTGTCCCTTGGTTTGCTTTCTGAATTTACTGAAATCCCCAAGAATACACTAAGCTCAATCATAGAGGACTGGAATCAATTTATTAATAGCTATAGTATCAATGAAAGTACTCGCTATAGCATTTATCATAAAAGCTTTATTGACTTTTTAAGAGATAGACAAACTATTCAAACATCAGGAGACTCTTTAGAAAACATAAATAACCTTATATGTGATAGCCTTTGGGGTGACTCATTAGATTACCCAATTCAATTAAAAGTAAGATTTAACCAGATATCAACCGAAAAATTTGAATATATTGTTAAAGATCTAGCAGCTCATTTGATTGAAGGAAAAAAATCAGAACGGCTTTTTCATTTATTCACTAACTTGGATTATTTGGAAACCAAGGTTAACTATTTATCTATCTTCGAACTTTATAATGAATTAAATGCAGCCCTAGACATATTTGCTCTAGGAGATCCATATCGAACAATAATTTCCTCCCTCTCGATCGCTATTGGAAAAAACTTATTGTTTATTAACCGTTATCCCCATAACTTGTTTCAATGTTTGTGGAATTCGTGTTGGTGGCATGATTGCCCTGAACGTAATCGCTTTATTCAAGAGCAGCCTACTATGGTTAATGCTGATCTGAAAGAACCGAAGCTGCATGTTATTATGGAAGCTTGGAGGAAAGCAAAAGAAGCCGATCCTTTTTTTTCTTGGATACGCCTTAAAACGCCACCACTTGAGCGGATGGGGTCTCCTGAAAAAATGGTTCTGCAAGCGCACGATGATATTATTTCTGATGTCAAATTTTCGAACGATGGATCGTTTTTCGTCAGTTGTTCAAGAGATAAAACAATAAAATTATGGAAAGCTTCAAATGGACAGCTAATATATACTATTTATACTCATAAAATGGTAAATTGCCTTTCAATTTCGCATGACAATTCTTTAATTGCTTGCGGTTATTATAATAGTTTGAATTATTACCAAGAGTCTTATATTGATATTTTTAGGTTATCTGATGGAGTTAAACTAGTTTCGCTTAGAGGTCATTTTGATGATATTAACTCTATCGATTTTACAGATGATGGATCAAAACTTTTAAGTGGATCACGTGATACAACCATAAGGTTATGGGACACAAAAAATTCAAATGAATTATTACTCATAGAAGCATATGATGGTCCAGTAAAAAGTGTATCCTTCTCCGCCGATTCTTCCCGTTTAGTAACGGTAGGCCAATTATTTCATCCAGACAAAAAGATGTTTTTAGATCGCCAGGCAAATGGAGAAAATTCTTTTTCTGATAAAATGAGCAAAAGTACTCTCACGAAAAATAAATATCCTGATAGCAACTTTAGTGTTATAAAAGTTTGGGATGCAGATGCAAATAATTTTTCAGTCGTATCTAGATTGGGTATACATGAAGGAAATGCCTATTCAGCAGCATATTCTCCAAATGGAAATTATATTGCATGCAATTTTGAAAACTCTGTTATCATATATGATTCACAATCATTAGTAGAAATTAAGCGTTTTGATTATAATTTATCGAATCCTTATATTTGCTGTTTTTCACGAGATGGTTGTTATTTAGCCGTTGGATATTTTTTTCCAAATAATATCTTTAATGATATCCACTATATTGATGTGTGGAAAATAAATAGCGGAGAACTAATAAATCAGATCCAAGAATATCGTGACAAAATCACTAGTATGTACATTGATATAGATCTTTCTCTATTGATCTGCGGCTCATATGATAAATTGGTTAAATATTTTTCTCTAAATATATCTACAAAGAACCAATTAATTAATGAACATATGAGTAACATAAATTACGTAAAATATTCTGGTGATGGCGAATACCTTTACGCGTGTAAAAGTAATTATATTCTAGTTCTAGATTCCAGCACTTTGGATAAAATCGCAACAATCTATGGAAGCTCGCTAAACTCCTTCTTTACACACCTAAGCGTTTCTCCGAGCAATAAATTTATTGCCGCAAGTGCTCAGGCTATAGAAGTCTGGAGCTTAGACTCCGGAAAGAACATCTTTTTTTCTTTAAATGATTCTCCAATACCTTTACTTAGTATTTCAGATTTTTCACCAAACGAGCGTTATATTGCAACCTATGGTTTTGGCAAATTGATTATATGGGATTTGAAACATAAAACTCGATATAAAGATCTTCATTATGATTCATTATTGCTTTATAGGGTATATTTCTCACCGGATTCTTGCTACCTTATTCTACATTATAGTTTATATCATTATAAATTGTGCCCCTTAAATGAAAATAATGAATTAAATTTTTCAGATTCAAAGTATAATTTTTTTAGTTGCGTGGCTTTTTATAAAGACAATCTAATTTTGCTGGGAACTTATGAAAATGAGTTAATCATATGGGATAAATTTAATAATAAAATATCTAGCAAAATTCAATTGGAATATTTGCCAGTAGAAATTGTTTATGAAAATGACAGTGAAATTATTTTTATTAAGCAAATTAACGGTAGGATATCAGCGTATGACATTTATTCATTCTCTAATATTTGCGATACATTATATTCCAATAGTATAACAAATTTATTTAATAAATATAAATCTCACTACAGTGCTGGTCTATGTGAAAATTATTGTGTCATAAGCAACTCTTTAACAAATGTTGAAGTTGCTGAGTTTCCCAAACTATTTGATTTTACAATGAATCTATCTTCGCATCCGTCAGGAAAAAGATGGGCATTTGTTTCTTCAGGCTATATACATGAAATAATTCTAGAAATAAATAAAAACCATCATAAAAACAAAATTGATGTTGTAAAAGGAAATTTGTATAAACAATTAAACAACTTAAATTCTGTGAATCGCGACAATAAACCGATTGACCGCGAAACGATCGATAAATATCTTTTCATTATTGATTATATAAGAAGTGAAATTATTGAAATATCCAAAAAGCTATTTTTTAAGGCAATAAAATTTAAGGATATAGATTCTTTAGACACATCTGAGAGACTTATTTTTCAATCTATTAAAATTTCACAGGATAGAGCGCCAAGAAATTACATTTCTCATAATATTATTCCCCTTGAAGCTATTGTACGTTTAGGATATGCCGATTTTCTATTTAATAAGCAAAAACCGGAAGATAATAATTTTTTAAATCAATACTTAGAAATAGCAGACCTATTTATCAATATGCATTCTGTTTACTCACCAGGCCACGGAGAGATAATACATGAGTCTGCAATACAACATTATCTTAAAGGCAAATTTACCAATGCAAAACAAGGATTTTATCAGGCATATTTTATATATAATTTGTTTGAAAATCAAATTGAAGCCATTAATTCGATTGGTAATTATGCCATTTGTGATGTTGAACTAGGAAAAATCGATAAAGCTGAACCACACTTGGTTAGAATGGCTGAAGTTATGAATTCAAACAACGACTTTAGAGAGCGTAATGCGAGACATTATTTAGCCAAAATATATGACCTGAAAAATGATTATAAATGTGCCACAGAGCACCAAAATATTGCTACAACTATAAGCAAAAAGCATTTTTTGGATTTTTTAAAAGATGATGAAAAATATTTAGCACTATTGAAAGATAAATTGGCTAAAAAGAATGCTTTGTCCGATGATTCGAACTCGGAAATAAGTCAATTTACTAAAGAATATAAAATTAAATTTACTCCCGGTCTCGATCATGAAGGCGGTTTTTTATATATTAATCAATTTAGAATAAGTTTATCATCTATTGAATGCGATATTTTTTTAGTTTTATATAATCAATTAATTAATGATTGGTTTGACAATAGCCTTGAAGACGATAGAGGTTGGGTTTCGAATGATGACATTAGAAAAGCCATACATGAATGGAATGATATATTTAAAGAAGATGCCATAATAAATCATGCAAAAATAACTTCCAACTATGATACAGATATAATAAATGCGATATATAAAATAAATAAAAAAATTGCTAAGGCATTGAGTATAGAAATAAAGGATGTAAACATTTTTGAAAACGGCAAGCCTTATTCTCGCAAACGTCATTATCGATTAAAAGTTGACCCTACCTTTATGTCCCGTAGTGATCTATAATTCAAAATTTTTGTTGCATTTCCTTACAGGTGTCCCCTCAACAAACCCACCATAACCTCTATTTTTTTTAAATATTCGATATCTGTAATGTATTATAGCATCAGCATTAATTTTGTTTGCCTCCTCATACATTCTCCTTTTTAATTTTAATCTTATTTTTTCACCCGACCAGTCTTCTCCTTCCGCTTCGATAAATGTTGTTGAAAGACAAGGAGGTTCGCTCTCCATCTTCATAGGAAAGTACTCATATTCCTCTGCAGTTATTTCTTCCAATTCACTTTTGGTTCCCTGACATAGGATTATTTCCCTTCTTGCCATAAAAAGCTACCGCTAAAACGCTTATAAAACTTTCGGTGGGATATCGCAGTGATGATCACATATCATTGCCTTTTTTAACTTATCGAAAATACACATTAAATTTACTTAGTGTTTTTAAGGCCTGCGATTTTAGTGAGATAGCCAAATTCAACAATAGGGGTATCCTGGTGACAAATACCAAAGCGAGGAGACCCCTAATGAAATCACTACCCGAAATTCTCAAGGCAAATGGTCAAACCCGCATCAAGCCTGTCGCGAATTTACCTACAGGGAGATGTACGGCTGCAAAATCTGGACGCCAGCCGAGGTCCTGTTTGCGCAACCTAAGAGGGGAAAGGAGGTGATCTCGGAAAAAAACAATCGAGGTGAAGGTCCGGAGCAAATTTTCTACTTACCATATTTCGTGCCAGCAAGCCTGTCGCCGGCATCTTAAGAATCATAGGAGAAACTCATGAAACCCAAAAGCCCAAAGAGCAAAAAATGTATTTTGTCCGGTGGCCAAAACCAACTTCTCGAAATTAAGCAGCTTCTTGACAATGTTCTCACAGAGGCAGTTGGCATTCCCGGCGAGGTCAGGCAATCCCTCTCATCGGCACGGGATAGTGCCTGGAGGAGTTTTAAAGCCGAACAGGAGAAAACCCTTAATCCTCAGGGTTCTTAGGGTAGGAGGTCTATATGTTTTTCGGAAGAAAAAATGATGAAGGGATTCTGGCTCTCAAGGCCCTGGGAATTCCAACAGGACAGGGTTGGTGGGTTCGATATCCCAGACGGGCTATCGAAGAAATTTCCAAAATGGCTGAAGGTTCCAACGCACATTTAGATTTCAGGGGCAGCAAGATGGTTTTTGAAGAGTGGATCACGACCAATCTTGGAACAGATTGTTTCATCTCGTTAGAGGCAGATGGCTTTCCTCACAAGATGCCCAAGGCTTTTGTAAAACAGCCCGCAATCAAGACCAGAAAACATCTTTGGAGCGACGACAGCCTCTGCCTCATGGAGCCTTCATCTTATGGCTCAGGTACCTCGATCCTTCAGTTCAGGAATTTAGCAGCAGCCTGGTGCTTCTGTTACGAGGTTTACATCAACACTGGGAACTGGCCAGCAGCTGAACACTAGATGAAAGGAGGTGAAAAAAATGGCAGTCGATCTGAATGCACTTGCAGCAAAGCTCAAGCAGCAGAGGAACATCGGAGTGGCTCGCGATGGTAGGCTGGTTGACCGGGATCCTCGCAATGACGGAACCCCGAATAACAGCGGCTTTACCACCCTTGAGCCCAAGAGATTCGCGTAACCTTTTCCCGAGGGGGGCGATGCACAAGCTTAGCCCCTCTCCCTCAAGGAGAAAGTCCATGAGAAATATTATTTTCAGTGTCGAAGCTGTGGGAAGCATTTTAGTAGCATGCTTCAGCTATAGAGAAAATCTGGAGACCGGCGGAATCCTGATTGGCCCCAGATCCAGGAAGGATGTGGTGACAGATATCCTCCCCTCTTCAGCTTACGCAGAAAGAAGAACCTCAACTTATTACCAGACACCTAAGGACGTGGAAATCCTTAACTCTCAATTACGACGATATCAGGCCATGGGCTACGACTTCAAAGGTTACTACCACAAACACCCTTCAGGATTTTACTCTCTGAGCGGTGGAGACCATGCTTCCTGTTTGGAAATACTTCGCAGTTCCAACTACAAGATCGACAACCATCTGATTATGTGCGTAATCACATCAACAGCTCATCACGACTTCCCTATTTTCACATACATCGCCTGTCTGGAAGAGGAGCAGTTGAGAGTAGAGCGGACAAATATAAAAATTCAACCTAAGCGATGCATTCAGGAATTTATCGAATGCTTTGAGGAGGATCAAGATGAGAATACTAGCGCTGGACAAGGTTGTTCAAGGACTAGAAGGCAGAGAAGAAGCAGAACTTTACGGACTCTCAGAAGCAGGCAACATAATACTGATCTCCCTGGAGAAAGCAAGGGGCCTGAAGAGGATCGGGCTGTTTCGGCAGGACAAGAAGGACCTGATCAACACTTCACTGAATGAAGAATTTACTTTTTACCTGAAAGGGTCATCCCTCCTGTGTATTCATAACCCTGGTGTGCAGGAGCCAATAGAGATAACGGTCTCTGATATCATCAAATACAGCACTGATTTCAATAAAAGGAATCACGGAATCGTTGATGAGTCTGGTCTCCAGGAAAAAACCGTATCTATCATCGGTCTCGGAAGTGTGGGGAGCGCACTGGCCTGTGACCTCACGAGATCCAGCGTCACGAATTTTAATCTCATTGAATTCGACACTGTGAGCGTGAGCAATCTCTGCAGGTCCGCTTACGATTTGTTGGACGTGGGAAGAAAGAAGACAGACGCGCTTTTTGAAAAGCTGATAAGGCTGAATCCCTGCATTAACGCTAATCTCTACGATATTGATATTTTGGGAACTGACCAGGAAACCTTGATTGAAATCCTTCAAACATCTGACCTTATAATCGATGCAAGCGACTCCATAAAAACCAAGATTCTTATAAACGGCCTTTTCTACAATTCCAAACCGATAATTTATCCGTCAGTCTATGATCTTGGGAAAGGGGGTGACATTCTTTTCACGATTCCAGGTCTACCCTGCTTTGAATGTGTCTTCAGTTCGATAATGGACGAGATCAAGCAGGTGAAAAAAGGGGATTGGGATTATACCACTGGAACTGCTAAGCCAATGCCAGCGCTGCTTTCAGACATCCAGGTTGTGAACGCAAGGACTGTTAAGCTTGCCCTGGCAATACTCACCTCTGATCAGGAGAACTCGTTTATCGAAAAAGTCACAGAACCTGGTTGCTCTCTGCTTCTCATCGGCAACGAAAGAAACGCTTTCATTTTTGACAAACCTTTCCAGGAAATATGGGCTGAAACAGAAATAGATCCGAATTGCACCTGCCAGACATTAGCTTAGGAGATCGCAGTGCCTGAAGATATCAATATTGAAGAGTTATTTCAGCTTCTCAATTCTCAAGGGCAGCAGAGCAGTCAGGATATGCTTGAGCAACTCCTCCTTCAATTAATCCTGAATCCCGTAAGGTTGACCAGGCAGAGAATCAGGCTTGAGGATAATCTTGAAGAAGGAATCCTCTTTGAGCTCCGGGAAGGCACCACAATCAATGAATTCGGTGTTCAAGAGGAAATGCAGGAGTTGGTGATTAATACGGCATGCTTTGCGGACGGCAATCCAATGAACCTCTATGGAATTGCCAGATGCCCTAACTGCTCACGTCTTGTGAGAGAGGATAGCCTGAGGATTTGCCAGTTCTGCGGAAATATATGTTGTATCAGCAAAGACTGCGGCAGATATTCATCCTGGAGGCAACGTTGGTACTGCTCCAGGAAACACCGGTTCATAGGGTTCTTCGGGGTAAGCAAACGATGAGTACTTACGTTAAAAGGGTTCTTGTGTCTATGGCGGCAGTAGAATCCCTGAAGAAGATGGGTGGTCTCAACCCGCTCACTGCAAGGAGAGTATTGGCTGATCCCGAATCTGCCTTCAAGCTGATAGAGCAAGCATCTTCCTTTTCAAATCTCTTCAGAACCCCTTTTGAAAAACCCTCTCCGGATGTTGACGGGCCTTTTAGAATTGGATTCACAGAGATGAAAAAACCCGCCGGACTTTACCCCTATGAGTGCCATTGCCTGATATGCGGTCAGACCGGAACCGGAAAAACAACTCTTTTAATCATTCTTTTCTCTCAGGCACTGCGATTCAGTCCAGAATTACCCGAAAGAATTCGAAGTTGGTTTTTTTCTAAATCACTCGAGCTCAGATCAATGATTCGTCTCGATAGCAATATGCTTGTGGTGAATTTCAACAGGTCAACTTCTTTAAAACTGAATCCCCTGGAGCCACCAGTTGGCACTCGATCTGATGAGTGGGCTAGCGTCTTTGTAGATTTATGGCAGGCTTTCAGGATCTGGGAAGGTACCAAAGGATTTCTACTGGATACCCTCATGGAGCTATATGAAAAATTTTCAAATGAAAATCGCTATCCCAGCCTTTATGACCTTTATGCCTATGTCAAAGCTTTTCCTGGTAAATCTCAAAGGGTCTTGGCCTACAAAGACGGTATCCTTACAAGACTTGGAGCTTTGCTCAAAGGGCCATTAGGAGATGTATTTGATTGCTCGCAAGGACATTCAAAGCACCTACCGGACATGAACGTGATTTTTGAAATTCTTTACCTGAACCAAGAGCAGCAAATCTTCATAACCAACTACCTGATCACTTACCTTTTTTATTACAAAATGGTTAACAGAGTTACTTTTAGAAATTGGATTGCGCTCGATGATGCCAATTCAATTTTCCAGGCACTATATGAAAACCGCGTGGATCTTGGCTTGCCTATCATTCATCACCTTCTCACGACAGTCAGAAAAAATAAAATAAATATCTTTGCATGTTCTCAAACACCGCATCAGTTGGGAGCATCTATCCATAGCAACTCTTTCGCAAAGATAATGCTCTCCCTTTCAAACGGCAAGGACATTGATTTCATGCTCCAAAGCATGGGAATCAAAGACAAGGAACAGAAAGCCTACTGCTACAGGCTCAAGCCGAGAGAGGCTGTTGTAAAATTCTCATCGAGATGGCAAGACCCTTTTTTATTGACGATACCGGAGGTCAACTATGAAATACACAGATGAATTCATCAATGAGAACAACAGGAGAATTCTTTCAACTCTTGAAATCATTCCGAGGCACAAACACGGCTTCCACTGCCAGACCAAAGGAAAAACTTACCCTTGGAAAATTCCAGATGCAGTGAATAATGAAGAACTTGCAGATAATGAATCCAATAAAACTGATCAAATTTCAGATAATCTCAAAAAATACCTGATGGCGGTAAATATACACCAATTTACAAAGACTCTGACCGAAATTCTTGATTGCTCCGGATTCGCCCTTGGAACAGGCTCCCGGTTGAATAAACAGTCAGAGCAAAAAGGCCTCGTTAGAATAATCAAACCAAAGGTGGGCAGGGGAAGCCCTAAATACCCTATTCTTACTGATGCTGGTTATTCCGCCCTTGGATTAACATTGACAAAATTTCATGGGAGAGGAGGAACAGGGCCTGAACATTACCTCTATCAGGTT
>Ga0272443_10000824_pt1 | contig 51593 bp, 49 predicted proteins | sample SSMAcet12_FD_193581 | JGI IMG/M metagenome (GOLD analysis project Ga0272443, IMG submission 193581) | Marine sediment archaeal communities from Little Sippewissett salt marsh, Falmouth, MA, United States - SSM-Acet-12 | ecosystem: Environmental > Aquatic > Marine > Wetlands > Sediment ...
TTGCGCCGTCCACCTGGTCTTTCATCAGCGCGATCAGCGGGCTGACGACTATGCAGGTTCCCGGAAGCAGTACGGCGGGAAGCTGGTAGCAGAGCGACTTGCCGCCTCCGGTGGGCATTACGGCGAACACGTCCCGTCCCGTGAGAATCGCTCGCACGATCCCTTCCTGGTTCGGCCTGAATTCGCTGAACCCGAACACCTTGCCGAGGGTTTCGAGGATCTGCCTGTCGGAAAAGGTTGTTCGCCGGGAGCTGTTTTGGCGGGTCGTGTTCGTCATGCGGCGCTGCGGGCTGAAGGCATTGGTCGTTCGCCGGGCGTTCGGCATTTTTCATGCTCCCGGACGGTGAAGGTCATGCTGTTCATCTGTAACGTATGGGATTTCGGGTTTTTCCGCAATCTTTTCTGGCGTGGATACGGAAAATGTCTCGCAGGCCGTTGATTCCGGGGAGACGGTTTTCGTTGCCCTCTCCGTTTGTTTCAAGGTGCACTGATACCCGCCTGCCGTCTTTGCGTCTGTCTCGCTGCTGCCCCTGGATTCCACGAGCAGCGAAAATTATCGTACATTATCCCCGGCACCCCGCCTCAGGCGGGGGACGCTTTCATCAGGATTGCGGCTGCCCGATGCAGCCCCCGTTGTGTTACCGCTATCTGTAGCCATGGAGCAAAGAGCAACGTTCGGTCCGGACGGGATGAAACTCGTCGGGAAACTTGTCGAAGCCAGGGAGAGTCTCGGGCTGACGCTCGAAGAGATCAGTGAGAAGACCAGGATACGAAAGGAGTTTCTCCGTTCGATCGAGTCGGGAGATTTGTCGCTCCTGCCGTCGGTCTATGTTCACGTGTTTCTGAGAAAGTATGCGAAGGCCGTCGGTTTCAGGGATTGGGGGCTGATCGAGAACTGCAGAAAGGAGCTCGGTCTTCCAAGCCCTTCCGCTCTTGCCGGAAATGCGGGAATCGGGGTGAGGGATGAAGAGCTTCTGGACATTGCCGACAGCGAGCTTCACGGAGAATTCACGTCGGGAGAGGTCTGGAAAGATCCCGCAGAAGAAAAGCCCGGACCTTTATGGTTGGAGAAACTGCCGGACAGGCGCGCCCTGTCCCTGGCCGTTATCGCCATCGGCGGCATCGCGATGGTTTTCGCGCTGATGGCCCTCGTCCGTTCGGTTTCCGGTCCGCACTCTTTCTCCGGCAGTCCGCGCGAGCCCGTCGCGGCCGTGCTGCCGGAGGCGCCTGATTCTTCCGGAAGAAAGCCGGTGGCCGGGCAGGCTGCGGAAGAGATTCAGGCGACAGCCGGCACCGGGCATCCAGTCTCTTCGAATGCGGTTTCGGCAGAAAAGGAGGCTCCCCGGGCTGACGATGTCGAATCCGGTGACGCCGGAACGCGCCGGGGGGAATACGTTCGGCGCTCGACGTTCAGTACGGGGTTCGACGAAAAATCGCGTGAGCCGGTCGGTCCGCTCACCAGCCTGACGAACGGCGCGCGCAAGGTCTATTATTTCAGCGAGGTGCTCGACCAGAAAGGGAAGCGCCTCTACCATCTCTGGGAGTACAGGGGGCGGTCGGTGAAAAGGATTCCGGTCGGCAGAGCGGGGGCTTCGAGCTGGCGTGTATGGTCCGTAAAGACACTGTCCCCCGATATGACCGGTATGTGGACGGTCAAGGTCGTCAACGGGGACGGAACGGTGCTTCACGCCGACAGCCTGGAGTATACCGGGAGGTGATACGTGCATGCCGGAACGGCGAAAGAGTTCGGGCGGTTGAGTTGAAACGAACATGCCTCAAACGGGAAAAACGACTTGCTGGGACTTATACTGACAGGGTTTGCGGCCTCGGCGCTGGCGCCGGTGCTCTACCGGCGATACCGGGAGAATTTCGGCTGGATCGCCGTGACGTTTCCCCTTTACATGTTTTTCAGTTTTCTCTCCCGCTATCCCCGGATCGCCGCGGGAGAGCCGGTTCGTGAATCGTTTCCCTGGGTTCCCGCCCTGGGCATCAATTTTTCCTTTCTGCTCGACGGCCTGAGCCTCACCTTCGTGCTCATCATAACGCTTGTCGGCGCGGCGGTCTTTCTCTTCGCCGGAGCGTACATGAAGGGATACGAGCACGCGGGCAGGTTCTTCCTCTATATCGGTGTTTTCATGACCTCCATGCTCGGTCTCGTTCTTTCGGACAACATGCTGCTGCTGTTCGTCTTCTGGGAACTCACCAGCGTCAGTTCCTTTCTGCTCATCGGCTTCAGTCATCAGAAAGAGTCATCCCGAAAATCGGCTTTGCAGGCCCTGCTGGTGACCGGCGGCGGGGGGCTCGCGATGCTTGCCGGCATGCTGCTGCTCGGAAACGTAACCGGAACCTACGAGATTTCGTCGTTCTACGACATGAACAGGGTGATTACCGCCCATGCCCACTATCCGGCGATCGTTGTGCTGCTGCTCTGCGGCGCGTTCGCCAAATCGGCGCAGTTCCCCTTTCATTTCTGGTTGCCGAACGCCATGGAAGCGCCGACTCCGGTCAGTGCCTACCTGCATTCGGCGACCATGGTCAAGGCCGGAATCTACCTGATCGCCAGGCTGAACCACGAAATCGGCGGCACGCCCCTCTGGCAGGACACCGTCCTGGTGACGGGAGCGGCGACCATGCTCTTCACCGCGATGCTCGCCTTCCGGCAGACCGACCTGAAAAAGCTGCTCGCGTATTCGACCCTGGCCGTACTCGGTACGCTCGTGATGCTGCTCGGTATCGGTTCGAAGCTCGCGATCAAGGCGTTCTTCATCTATCTCATCGCACACTCGCTCTACAAGGGGACGCTGTTCCTCGTCGCCGGAATCCTGGATCACGAGACCGGCACGCGGGATGTCCGCAAGCTCGGCGGTTTACGGCGTGCCATGCCGGTGACGGCCGCCGCCGCCGCGCTGGCATCGTTTTCGATGATGGGCGTGATTCCCCTGGTCGGCTTCATCGGTAAGGAGACCGTATACAAGGCCATACTGGAGCTTGAACCCTGGGGGCTGCCGCTCATCGCGGCGGCCGTACTGGCAAACGCATTTGTCGTGATGGTGACGCTGCTCGTGGGATTCCGGCCCTTCTGGGGGAAACTGCAAAAGACACCGAAACAGCCTCACGAGGCGCCGCTGAAGATGCTGGCGGGCCCGCTCCTGCTCGCGGTGCTCGGCCTGCTTTTCGGCCTTTTTCCCGACTTCTTCATCTCCGCCATGCTGGAGCAGTCCGCAAGGAGCATCCTTTCCGAGGTGCTCAGCCTGAAGATCGTGCTGTGGCAGGGAGTCAACCTTGTTCTGGTACTGAGTTTCGTTACGCTGCTGCTCGGGGGTCTTCTCCATGCGCTGCGCTCGGCTCTTCTCAGCCGGGCGGCAATACCGGCGCTTCCGGCCATGCTCAAACCGTCATCCTGGTACGACACCGCGCTCGGCGGGATGCTTGCGTTCGCGGCAATGCAGACGCGGTTCCTGCAGAACGGCTACCTTCGCAACTATATCATCGTCATGCTGCTCGCCGCTATCGGTCTGGCCTCTTTCGTCCTTTACCGGGCCGCCGGGGAGGTGTCGTTTGCGCCCGATCTTTCCATAACTTTTTACGAGGCCGCGCTGGGATGCATCATCATCGCCGCAACCGTTCTGCTGGTGACGTCCACCTCGAGACTCAAATCGGTCGTGGCGCTGGGCGTTCTGGGCTTTTCGATCGGCATCGTCTTCGTGATCTATGGCGCGCCTGACGTCGCACTCACGACGTTCGCCATCGAGACGCTGAATGTGATTCTGTTCGTGCTGGTGCTCTACAGGCTCCCGAAATTTCTCAGGCTTTCCCGGTCATCGAACAGGCTGCAGGACGCGGTCATCGCATCCTGTGTCGGGGTTTTCATGACGGTTGTCGTACTGTTTTCCACCTCGTTCGATCTCTCTTCCGGGCTGAAGGAATATTTCGCTTCCGCGAGTCTTCCGGAGGGCCGGGGCCGCAACGTGGTGAACGTGATCCTCGTGGATTTCCGGGCCCTCGATACGCTTGGCGAGATCACGGTGCTGGCGGTAGCGGCGATAGGGGTGCTTGCAATGCTTAAAACCGGAGCGGGAAGGAGGTCCTGACCATGTATTCCGTCATTCTCGCGACAGCATCGCGTTATCTTCTGACGCTGATCCTGATGTTTTCCGTTTTCATGCTGCTGCGTGGCCACAACGAGCCCGGGGGAGGTTTCGTCGGAGGACTGGTGGCCGCCGCGGCCTACGCGCTCTACTGCATCGCCAACGGGATCGATGCGGCGCGTGCGATCTTCAGGTTCGATCCGCTGCGCGTCGTGGCGCTCGGACTGCTTCTGGCCCTGCTGAGCACGGTGCCTTCGCTTGTGTCGGGGCAGCCGTTCATGACCGGCATGTGGTTCGATACCGGCCTTGCGCTGATCGGCAAGGTGGGGACTCCTCTCCTGTTCGATTTCGGGGTATACTTTCTCGTGCTCGGCATAACGCTCACCATCATTTTTTCACTGGCCGGGGAGGACAGTCGCTCATGACGGTCATGCTTGCCGTGATTATCGGCGTGCTCTATGCCGCGGGGATCTACCTCATGCTGAGGCGCAGCATGGTCAAGGTGATTTTCGGCCTGATCCTGCTCGGTCATGCCGCCAATCTCATGATCTTTACCGTAGGGCGTCTGACCAAGGGTTCTCCCGCTTTCGTGCCCGAGGGGATGGAAACGATCGCCGAACCGTTTGCCGATCCCCTGCCGCAGGCGCTCATCCTGACGGCCATCGTGATAGGATTCGGGGTGCAGGCGTTCACAATCGTCCTGTTCAAGAGGACGTACCAGACGCTGTGCACCGAGGACCTGGACGAGATGAGGAGCACCGACCGGCTCCCGGAGGGAAAGCCATGAACAGGATCATCATGCTGCCGGTGCTGCTGCCGTTCGCAACGGCGGTTGCCATGCTGCTTTTCCGCCACCGGATAGCGGCGCACCGCCTGCTCGGCGTGCTGTCGTCGGTGCTGCTCGCGGGTGTTTCGGCCGTCATGCTGCACAGTGTTCTTTCCGGCGGCCGGATTCTGACGTTGCAGGCGGGCGGCTGGCCCGCGCCGTTCGGCATCACGCTGGTCGCCGACACGCTTTCCTGCGTCATGCTGACCGCCTCTTCCCTGATCGGCCTCACCACCGCCCTCTACTCGGTCGGCGCCGTCGACAGGACGCAGGAGCACAATTTTTTCCATCCGCTCCTGCAGTTGCTGCTGATGGGGGTCAACGGGGCGTTCCTCACCGGGGATATCTTCAATCTCTACGTGTGGTTCGAGGTCATGCTCATCTCGTCTTTCGTGCTGCTGGTGCTGGAAGGCAGACCGGCGCAGTTCGAGGGGGCGATCAAGTACGTCACGCTGAACCTGCTTTCCTCGGCGATCTTTCTCGCCGCGACCGGGATACTCTACGGCATGGCCGGGACGCTGAACATGGCGGACCTCGCCCTCCGCCTGCCGGCGCTGGAGCACAGGGAGCTGCTCTCGGTGGTGGCCGTGCTGTTTCTCGTCACGTTCGGGGTCAAGGCCGCGGTCTTTCCGCTTTTTTTCTGGCTGCCCGCATCCTACCATACGCCTCCCGTCGCCGTTTCGGCGATCTTCGCCGGTTTGCTGACCAAGGTCGGCGTGTACGCGATCATGCGTTTCTTCACCACGATTTTCACCTTCGAAGACACGGCGTTCATATATCAGATCCTCCTCTGGGTATCGGTTTTGACGATGGCGACGGGTGTTCTCGGCGCGGTCGCGCAGTACGATGTGCGCAGGCTTCTTTCGTTCCATATCGTCAGCCAGATAGGCTACATGGTCTTCGCCGTGGCGATCCAGTCTCCGCTTGCGATAGCGGGAGGGCTCTTCTACATGCTGCACAACATCGCGGCAAAAACCAATCTTTTCTATGTCAGCGGCATCATGCGCCGACTGGCCGGATCGTGGAACCTCAGGGAGATCGGGGGGTTGTACGGGCCGTATCCTCTGCTCGGCCTGCTGTTCCTCGTTCCGGCGCTGGGGCTCGCGGGAGTGCCGCCGTTGTCCGGTTTCTGGGCGAAACTGACGGTTGTCCGGGCGGGTATCGAGGCCGGGCAGTGGCTGGCGGTGGGTGTTGCCCTGACGGTGGGCATGCTGACGCTCTTTTCCATGGTCAAGATATGGAACGAAGCGTTCTGGAAGGACGACCCACGGGAAGGAGACGTGCGGCAAAGGGGCGGGGCATATCACGAGCTCTCTTCCCTGAAGAAGATCGCCATGGTTGCGCCGGCGGTGATCCTCGGAACGTTCACGATACTCTCCGGCCTCTGGTTCGAGCCGTTTTTCCTGCTTGCCGACCGGACGGCTCTGGAACTGCTCGACGCGAGCCGTTATATCGAATCGGTGACCGGAGGAACGCCATGACGCCCTTTCTGCTCAACATACTCCTCGCGGTCGCCTGGATGATGCTGCTCGGCGAAGTGAGCGCCCGGACGTTCACGGCCGGACTGTTTATCGGGTATCTGCTTCTCTGGCTGACGCGTCCGGTCTGGGGCGAGACCCGCTACTTTTCGAAGATTCCCCTCGTCATCAGGTTCGTGCTGTACTTCCTCAGGGAGCTGGTGGTCGCGAACCTGAAAGTTGCCTTCGACATCATGACGCCGAAAAACTATATGGAGCCGGGCATCGTCGCCGTGCCGCTGGATGTCGAGACCGATATCGAGATCACCCTGTTCGCGAATCTGGTGACACTCACTCCGGGCACGCTGAGCCTCGACGTGTCGCCGGACAAACGCACGCTCTACGTGCACGCGCTGTACGTGAAGGATGCCGGCCGGTTCCGCCGGCAGCTCAAGAGCGGACTTGAAAAACGGCTTATCGAGGTGATGCGATGAGTTTCATGGAATGGTCCGTCCAGATTTCGGTGATCGTCATCGGTTTGTCGATACTGATCATTTTTCTGCGGCTGGTCCTCGGTCCTTCGATCGAGGATCGCATCGTGGCGCTGGACCTGCTGTCGGCCAACGCGATCGCTTTTATCGCGGTGTATTCGATCCAGAAGAACACCACGACGTTTCTCGACGTGGGGATCATCCTCGCGCTGCTGGCTTTTCTCGGTACCGTGGCTTTTGCGTTCTATCTGGGAAGGAGGGGAAAGCGATGATCGAAATGCTCTGCGGCGCCCTGCTGCTCCTGGGCAGCGTATTCATCCTGCTTTCCGCGGTCGGCATCCTGCGCATGCCGGATCTCTACACCCGTATGTCCGCAACGACGAAAGCGTCCACCCTCGGTATCGGGCTGGTGCTTCTTGGAACCATCCTCTACTGGCGGGATTTCGGTATCGCTTCGCGAGCGGTCGCGATTATCGTCTTTCTTTTTCTTACGGCACCCGTGGCGGCGCATGTCATAGGCAGGGCCGCGTATCTCGGCAAGGTTCCGCTCTGGGAAAAAACGAAAATCGACGAACTTGGAGGACCGGAGGAAGACCGGCGGGAGACCTGAAGCGAAGGGATTTTCCGGTAAAGGTGCTACATTGTCTGCCTGAAACGCATATGAGCAATCGGTAACCAACAGATAAAGGAGTGCTGCAATGCCTGCGAAGAAGAAAAGCCTGTTGAAAGAGATGAAGGAGACGTTCTTTCTCCACGCTATCGCCGCACATTTCAGTAACGGCCTTATTCCGGTCGCCGTGCTGTATCTTCTGCTGACCCTGCCTTCAGGAGACCCCTTTTTCGAGCATACGGTCGAACATCTCATCGTCATCTCCCTGATGGCCATTCCCGTATCCTTCTTTTCCGGACTGCATGACTGGAAAACGAAATACAAAGGGGCGAAAACACCGGTTTTCCTGAAAAAGATCAGGCTGTCGATCATCCTCTTCCTTCTCGCCCTCGTCGCCGTCACGATACGGATCGCCATTCCCGACATCATGTATGAAAACAGCTGGCTGCACTGGGTCTACATCGTGTTTCTGCTCGCGATGCTGCCGGTGGTCACGCTCCTCGGGCACTATGGCGGCAAGCTCACGGCGGGGGCTCGTCAGGCGGCCTCGAGGAAAAAATAGTCCCGGAATGACACTGTCGACAGGTTGTTTCTGCGACAGTTGTCCCGTATCCCCCTCCCTGTATGCCCGCTGTCCTCCCGTGTATTTTTGCGGCGTATGCAATGGTATCATCCTTGTTATCAACAGGTTGCCTTCTTTATTCTTTTTCGTGGCATGATTGTTGCAACCTCCTTTTCAGGAGAACAGTATCAACATTCAAGATTCGACAATCATGCGCAGCGACACGACATATCTTCGTCAGGAGGCGAGCCCGAACCGGCCTGTATCGGGTTCTGTTGATGTCAAATGGCTCCTCCTCGGCCAGATTGCGGCCGCGGATATCGTGCTTTGGCTTTTTCCCGATCTCGCAGTCCGCTCCCTGGGGAGCGTTCCCGTGTTCGGCGAGCTGGAGACAGGGGGTTTCGGTCTTTTCTGGTCGTTGCTTCTCATGCTCCTTCTGATGAATGCCTTCAGGACTATCGACCGTCTCGGGGTTGGTGTCGCCCTTGTTTCTTCAATCGCGCTTCTGCTTCTTTCGCTCTCCTCCAACGCTGCCGTTCCTTTCGCCATCAGCGCCGGACTGTCCCTGATGCTGGTGCTCTTGCTCTTCCTCGGGAGCGTCTCCCGGCGCCTCAAAGGCATTGCGGGCATGGCCGTCGGCCTTCTGCTCGCAGTCACGGGCATGGCCGTTCTGCATGTCTCCTCCCCGAAGGTCTCCCTGCCTGTCGTGCTGACCCTGTTTGCCCTGCCGGTCACGGGTGTCGTCGCCGCCGGTTTGAGGCGGATGCTCGCCGGCCGCAGTCCCTTTACGGCCGACGACAGTCACTTCCGGGACGTACTGCTTTCGAAAGGCGTCAGTCCGTCCGGCGTCGGCGTGGTCGTGACAGCCTTGAGCGTCGTCTTCGCCATGCTTGCGGTGTGCGCCGTGTACCTTGCCGTTCCCGATGCATATCTGTACATGCTTTTGCTGCTCCTGCTGATTTTCTTCGTTCTGTCATAGCGCATCATGCCGCAGGCTTGCCTGATGCGACGGTGCTCCTTATCTTTGTGCAGTAAGTACGAGGCATCGACAGCAGTACAAAACCGGCGGTATCTGTTTTGAGAAGAATCCTGATCGTTTTCACACACCCCGCATTTGAAAAGTCGAGGGTCAACAGGGCGCTTGTAGGCGCTCTGGCCGGCCTGGAGGGCGTTACCTTTCACGATCTCTACGAACGCTATCCGGAAATGGATGTGGATGTGAAGGCCGAACAGCGGTTGCTGGAAGCCAACGACATCATCATTCTGCAATATCCCTTTTTTCTTTACGGCATGCCCGCGCTTCTCAAGGAGTGGATGGATCTCGTACTGGTGCACGGTTGGGCGTTCGGCAGCCGTGGCAGGGCAATGAGAGGGAAATGGTTCTGTCCGGTCATTACTACCGGCGGCAGCAGGATTTCCTACGGAAGAGAGGGATTCAACCGTTTTTCCATGAGGGAGCTGCTCGCTCCGCTCGAACAGACAGCCCACCTTTGCGGTATGCGGTATCTGCCCCCTTTCGTCGTTCACGGAACCAACGTCATGAAACCCGATGCGGTCAGGGAACACGCCGCACGGTATCGTGGCATGCTGAAACTGCTCGCCGACGACGCTTTCGATCCCGCCGACCTGGAAAAACAGGAATATCTTGACGATCGCATGACTGAAAAACGGTAAGGTTGCCATGCATGAAGGGGGATTTCTTTTTCAGGCTTTCGTCTATCTGACGGCAGCCGTGGTTTCGGTTCCGGTAGCCAAGAAGCTGGGACTCGGTTCGGTGCTCGGCTATCTCATCGCCGGGGTCCTTATCGGACCGTTTGTCCTCGGTTTCGTCGGAGAGGAGGGGCAGGACGTGATGCAGTTCGCCGAATTCGGCATTATCATGATGCTGTTCCTCATCGGTCTCGAGCTGCAGCCGGAAATGATCTGGAAGCTGAAGCGGGCGATTCTCGGCATGGGAGGCGTGCAGGTGGGATCTACCGCTCTATTGATCGGTGCGGTGGGCGTGGGTTTAGGCCTGCGATGGCAGACGGCGCTGGCCCTCGGTCTGGTGCTCGGCCTTTCGTCGACGGCTATCGTGCTGCAGACCCTGAACGAAAAAGGGCTCATGAAAACCGACGGCGGCCAGAACGCCTTCTCGGTGCTGCTTTTTCAGGATATCGCCATCATTCCCATCCTGGCGTTCATGCCCCTGCTGGCGACAGGGGGCCCTGCAGGCGGCGACGGTCACGGCGGCGGCCATCATGCTTCGGCGGGCTGGGTCGAGGGGCTTCCGATCTGGGGGCGGACGGTTGCCGTGCTCGGCGTGGTCGCCGGGATCATTCTCGCCGGGAAGTATCTCGTCAATCCGGCGTTCAGGCTGATCGCGACGACGCGGCTTCGCGAACTGGTCACGGCCGCGGCGCTCCTCCTGGTGATAGCCATCACCATTCTCATGGGCCAGGTCGGTCTCAGCCCGGCGCTCGGGGCGTTCCTCGCCGGCGTGGTTCTCGCGCAGAGCGAGTACCGGCATGAGCTGGAAACCAGCATCGAACCGTTCAAGGGGTTGCTGCTCGGCCTTTTTTTCATCTCGGTCGGCGCATCTATCGATTTTCACGTCATTGCCGCCGATCCGGCGCTCATTTTCGAACTGGTGCTGGCGCTCATCGTGCTGAAATTTCTTGTGCTGACCTTGATAGGCAGGGCTTTCCGGATGAGTTACGACGCCATCCTGCTGTTCGCGTTCGCCCTGGCGCAGGGCGGTGAGTTCGCCTTCGTGCTGTTTTCCTTCGGTCTGGGCAACAACGTTTTCGAGGCATCTGTCGTGGATCCGATGATCGCCGTGGTCGCGTTGAGCATGGCGCTGACACCGCTGCTTTTCATGGTGAACGAAAAGCTCATACGTCCCAGGTTCGGCACGAAGGAGCGGGTTGTGGCCGAGGCGGAGGTCATCGAGGAGCGTAGCCGTGTGATAATCGCCGGGTTCGGGAGGGTCGGCAGCACGGTCGGGCGTTTCATGCAGGCAAACGACGAGGAGGCGACCTATCTCGACATAGATCCGGACAACGTCGATCTGCTGCGCAAGATGGGGCTGAAGGTTTTCTATGGAGACGCATCGCGCGCCGAGCTTCTCAGAACGGCTGGGGCTTCGCAAGCCGAGCTGCTCGTCATAGCCGTCGACGATCCCGAAAAGACCATCGAAATTGCCCGAACGGCAAAAAAATATTTTCCTCATCTCGATATCGTCGCGCGGACGGGCGGTCTGGAGGATTCCTGCGAACTGATCGACATGGGCATCACGAGCGTCTATCGCGAAACGCTCGATTCCGCGTTGCGCATGGGATCGGAAGCGCTCTCGAGGCTCGGTCACAGAAAGTATAACGTCAGCCGGGCCATGAAAACCTTCAGGAAGCATGACGAACAGCATATACGTGAGCTTGCCGCGATGCGCCACGACAGGAAGACCCTGATAAGGGAAACCAAGCAGCGCATCGAGGACCTCGAACAGCTCATGCTCACGGAGCGCGAGGAACTGCACCGCGACAAGGAACTAGGATGGGACGCGACCGGCCACATGACCGACGAGGGCCATATGAGGGATGGGAAGAATCGTTGAATCGTTGAACTGTTGAGTCGTTGATTTGTTTTTTCCTGTCACGGCGTGGAATGGAATGATGAAACAGGTAACCCCGGGTTGTGGAATTCGCTCAGGTACTCATAGCCTGGATCGCCACGCAAGTTTTACAGACTTGCGATGAGCGGTGACAAGGAAACTGTCTCGGTCACGCAAATAACCGTGGCGAGCGGAGCGAGAGCAAGGCGAACGGAGCGCAGGGAGAGCTTTTTCTGCTCCATCGTTTACACGGTTCAACAGTTCAACAATTCAACAGGGCTTTGCAGATCACTCTTTCCAGAAGGAAGGGTAGAACATCACCAGCACGGAGAACATCTCGAGGCGTCCGGTCAGCATGTTGAAGGAAAGGAACCATTTGCCCGGAGCGGAAATGTGCGCGAAGCTGTGTGACGGACCGACTTCCCCGAATCCCGGACCGATGTTGAAGAGCGAGGATATGACTGCGCTCAGGGAGCTGAAATAGTCCATATCGTCGATCAGCGTCATGACGCCACCCCCGAGAAACACCATGAAAATGTTCAGGATGAAGTAACTGAGGGCGAGCGTCACTACCGGTTGCTCGACACTGCGGCCGTTGATCTTTATCGGTACGACAGCCAGTGGCTGAAGAAACTTCCTTCCGGATGCGTAAAGGTACTTGCTGATGATCTCGAAATGGACGACTTTGATGCCGCTGCTCGTCGATCCTGCGCAGGCTCCGATAAAGCAGACGATCAGTATGAGCATCTGTGCGGCCTGGGGCCACAGCTCATAATCGTCGGTTGTAAAACCGGTCGTGGTGAGGATGGAGACGGTCTGGAACGATCCGTAGCGCAGCGAGTCGAGAAGTCCTCCGTGAGCGCCGCTTCCCCAGAGTTCGAAGGAGGTCAGCAGGCAGAAAAAGACGACAAGGCCTGTGTACCAGCGGAATTCCGTGTTGTCGCGAACGGCGGTCCAGTCCTTTTTGAGGATATGGAAATGCAGCATGAACGTCATGCCGCCGAGAAACATGAACAGGATGGTTATCCAGTCCGCCCATGCACTCTGGTAGGAGCCGATGCTGCTGTTTTTCGGCGAATATCCGGAGGTCGATACGGTGGCGAAGGCATTGGAGAGCGCGTCGAAGAGCGGCATGCCGCCTATCCAGAGCAGCAATGACTGCATGAGGACCAGGCCAAGATAGATGCTCCAGAGCCAGACAGCGGTCTGCTTGACCCTGGGCAGGATCTTCTCGCCGGTGATCGCCTGTCCTGGGTCGGCTTCCGCTTTGTAGAGCTGCATGCCTCCTATACCGAGGAGGGGCAGAATGATGATGGTCACCATGATGAATCCCATGCCCCCGATGAGATTCGTGGTGCTCCTCCAGAAAAGCAGGCCGTGAGGCACCGACTCGATATCGTCGAGCACGGTGGCGCCGGTTGTCGTATAGCCGGACATCATCTCGAAGAATGCGTCGGTGAAGGAAGGAATGGTTCCGTGGATCATGAACGGCAGGGCCGAAACGGTCGATACCAGTATCCAGCCGACCGTGACGATAAAGATGCCGTCTTTCAGTGTCAGGTCGCGGTACTTGCGAAAGCCGTACCATACAGGCAGACCGGCCCCGACGGTAAGACAGAGCGAGATCAGGATCGCCATCGCATCCCCGTCGCCGTAGATGAGGGAGCAGGCGAGAGGCAGGAGCATCGTGCTTCCGATGAACATGAGGAGAACACCGAGCAGATGAAAAATCGCGGGAAAATTCATGTGAGCCCTTCGAGATGATTACTGAAACAGCCGCTGGGCGTCCTTGATGCTCTTCGTCGCGGAGACGACGATGGCGCGCTGGTTGGGTTCGATACGCGTGTCGTCGTCGGTCAGCGAACAGTGTCCGTTGGCGAAGACGCCGGCGACAAGTATCTCTTTTTCCTGCAGCGAGGAACGCAGTTTCCCCAGGGTTTTCCTGGTTATCGGCGAACGGGGCGCCGCCACGAGTTCGATCACCTCGGCATCCACGCCGTGAAGGTGGGCCAGGGAAAGGAGTTCTCCCATGCGAATGAATTTCATGATTTCATTTGCCGCCGATATTTTCATGTTCAGCGCGATGTCCAGTCCGATCGTGGATGCCAGCACCAGGTAGTCTTCCTTTTTTACCAGAGCGATGGTTTTCCCTTCCTTCCCCTCGGGATCGACGTTCGTTCTGTTCATGATGTGCTTGGCGAGCAGGCAGCTGATGATGTTGGTTTCATTGTTGCCCGTGGTAGCGATGAAAATATCCATTTCCATTAGCCCGCCGAGCACCATGATATTGACATCCGTGCCGTCTCCGAGCAGCACGTCGGTATTGTTCAGCTCCGAAGCGAGTTCTTCGGCGTGTTTTTCGTCGTTTTCTATCAGCTTGATGCGGACGGTTTTGCCGAGCAGTCCCGCAATGCGCGCCCCCACCATGCCGCCACCGACGATCATGACCCGCTGAATGCTCTGTTCCCTGATTCCCATGATGGTCATGAAACGGTGCAGGTCGTCGCCGTGCAGGATGATGAAGGCCTGGTCGTTCGGCTGCACGGTGTCGTCGCCTGCAGGGATGACGGTATTGATGCCACGCGCGATGGCCGCGATCCTGAAACCCGGTTCACGGTACATTCTGTAAATTTCATTCAGGGTTTTTCCCGCAAGCGGGCAGGACGGGCTTATACGAATGGCGGATACTTTCATGCCGCCTTCTCCGATATCGATAACGTCGTTGGCTGCCGAACGCATGACGAGGCTCGATATTTCCTGTGCGACAAGCTCCTCGGGATGGATGACCAGGTCTATCTTGAAGTCGTTCTTGTTCAGAAAGGAATTTGCATAGCCGTATTCGGGCGAGCGTACCCGGGCGATCTTTTTCGGAATGCCGAAGCGGTCGGCAATGATCGAGGCGATCATGTTGACCGAGTCCTGATTGGTCACGGCGATCAAAAGGTCCATGGATTCCGCTTTGGCCCGCTTCCAGCAGGCGAGCTCCATGGCGTTGCCCTCGATGATCTTGGCGTCGAGCTTGTCCTGCGTGGCGGCGATGAGCTGCGGGCTCGATTCGATAACCGTTACGCCGTATCCTTCGTGAACAAGCCGCTTGGCGAGATGCAGTCCGACGCCTCCAAGGCCGATAACCAAGATGTTCCTGATTCCTGTCATACGCTGCTCTTTTACTGCAAAATAGCCGGCGAAAAAAGCTCAGAATGCCGTTATTTTCTTTTTTCGACGGTAATCTACAAAAATATTTTCATGATCGTTTTTCATGCTTTTCCGCCGATAAGGCAGGAGCGGAAAAGGTATCGCAGGGAAATGATTTCAGTGGCTCAGCCTGTAGGCCTGTTCCTGCCAGTGAGGATGTTGACGTTCCGGGGTGCGGATGACCTGGCAGACGATATTGACTGTATTGTGCGGACCTGCCTGTCTCTGGGTGAAGATATCGTTATAGCCCGGCTCGAAAACGTCCCTGAAATGGAAATGGTTGAAAACCGAGAGATACTGTTCGACCCATCTCCGGCTGCAGTGACTGTAGTGCTTGAGCGGGTCAAGGTAATTGACGGAACGGAGAGGGTAAGAGCCTCTCATTTCCTCTGACGCTCCACCGGCGATTGCCGGCGGTCCGGCAACGACATAGACCTGGCTCTCAGGGTCGAACCAGCGGCGGTTTTCCCGGAATATGCGTCTTGTCGTGAAACCGAAGCTGATGGCATCCGGGTTCTGCGGGTTGTCGAGTCCTCCCATCACATAGACCTTTTCCGACCAGCTTTCCTCCCAGGAGATATGCATTTCCGCAGGGCGGCCGCTGCATCGCATGTCGATGTTTTTTTCATGAGACGAACGCCATGTCGAAGCCCGTACCAATGCAAGGACGCTTCCTCGCAGTGATCCCCCGTGGCGTTCGGCAATCGCAGCTTCCTGCGGGAACGCCACTCGTTTGGGGATTTCGACGAGCGTTACCCAGGCCCATTCGACCGCCGACAGATCATGGGGGTCGAGGAACGCCTTGAGGGTGACGTGGTAGTAGGTTTCCGCGTCGGCTTCTTTTTCGAAAGGGAACAGAAGCGCGACGGTCAGTGTTAGAACAACGGTCGGGATGTAGTGGAAACGCGCGTTGCGGAATTTCGGCATGCTTCGGTCTCTGCTGTGACAGTTGCCTCACCGGCACACTGCCGCTGAAAGGAGTTTTCCCGTCGGTGCAACGACGGCGACCGCCGGCATGACCGGCGGCATGCCGGTTGTTTACTTGCTGTCGTTCGCGGTGTCCTTGATGGTCGAACCGACGGACTCCACGTCTTTTCCGACTCCCTCTACCGTATTGCAGGAGGAGAGGAAAAGAAGAGAGAGAAGACCGCAGGCGAAGATAATCTGTTTCATCGTTGTACTGTTCTTTTTTTCGGTATATCCATGTTCTCTTTCTGCCGGGCCCCGCAATCCTTTGCAGGTTCAGGCAGGAAATTTAGCCAACGGACGGAAATAAAACAATCCGTAACGATCGCTCCGCCGGCGGAAACATGCAGACCTGAAATTCGTGAAAAACGTTGTTGTGCTTTCGCTTCTTTCGCTGTCGGCGCTGTTTCTGCAGACGGGCTGCGGAAAAGAGAGAATTTCTCAAACCGATAACCGTCACGTCATGACGCAAGGAACGGAACCTGTCAATCCCTATTATTCAAGAACCGATAGGGCCAAACTCGAACTGCCCGATTCCGTCTGGATGAGCGTGCTCTCTCCGGAGGTGTACAGGGTGGCGCGCGGGAAAGGCACCGAGCGGGCATTCAGCGGAAAGTACTGGGATTTCGAAGGCAGTGGAACCTATTACTGCGCCGCGTGCGGCAATGCGCTGTTCCGTTCCGACGCCAAGTTTGCCAGCACCTGCGGCTGGCCGAGCTTCTTCGAGCCTGTCAGGGAGGAGAGCATCGTGTACGAAACCGACACTTCTCACGGTATGGTGAGGACCGAGGTGCTCTGCGGCCGTTGCGGCGCTCATCTCGGCCACGTTTTCGACGACGGTCCGCCTCCGACCGGCAGACGCTTCTGCATGAATTCGATCGTGCTCGATTTCGAGCCGGATGACGACACCGGCGCCCGATGAGCGCGGGCGCCGGTCGGCAGGTGCGGGCGTCTGATCGGGGAGGCCGGATTGTCAGGGTTTCTTTTTTCCGAGGTTCAGCATAGGGAAGCCTTCCAGCGGGCCGAGCCTGTTTCGGTCGTGCTGGATTCTTGGTATGCTTTGCAGATAGGCGCACAGCAGCCGGGTGACTGCGTCGAGCGAATCGATGTGCGTGCGCTCGTGTCCGTGCGAAGCGTCGAGCCCGAAACAGATCAGGCCCGTCCGTATGTCGTTTCCCGCCGAAAGGGCCGAGGCGGCGTCGGACCGGTAGTGGCGGAAGACGTCCCGGACATAGGGAATGTTGTCCTGTTCACAGAGCTGAATGAGACGGTGTGTAAGGTGGTAATCGTAAATCGCGCCCTGGTCACGCATGGCGATGATGACGGTATCCTCCCTCGAGTTCTGGCCGGGAGCGACGGTCGAGTTGTCAATGGCCACCATCGCGGCCACGTTGCCGTGAAGGATGGATGAAGCCCCGGTGCCCTCCTCTTCGCTGATCGTGAACAGCGGATGACAGGTGACCGGCAGTTTAGTGCCCGAGTCGACGATCGCCTTGATTGTCGCGAGCTGACAGGCCACTCCCGCCTTGTTGTCCAGGTGTCGTGCCTTGATGAAGCCGCTTTCGGTCACTTCCGGGCTGGAGTCGACCGCGATGATATCGCCGACATTGAATCCGAGCGCTTCGAGATCTTTCTTGCAGTAGACCTTTTCGTCAACGCGCACTTCGAGATTGTCCCAGGTGACCGGCTGGGTGTCGACCTCCTCGTTGTAGACATGGCCGGAAGCCTTGAGCGGCTGGATGGTGCCGCGGTAGGAACGATCGTCGGTGAAGACGGTGACCCTGGCTCCTTCGGCGAAACGCGCGGGCCAGTGCCCGATCATGACGATGCCCAGTCTTCCGTTGTCTTTCAGTTCCCTGACCATCGCGCCGATGGTATCCAGATGCACGACGATTGCCCTGTCGAGCATCGGCTGCTCCCCCTGCAGGGTGGCCCTGATCGCGCCACGGCGGGTCAGCTCGAACGCAACGCCCATCGCTTCGAGCTCTTTTCCGGTAAAATGAACGATCTGGTCCGTATAGCCGGTCGGGCTGGGGATCTCGAGGAGTTTCAGCAGCGTCGATTTCAGGTAATCCGTGTCGATGGTAATCATGGGATGTTTCTTGCGATGCTTTGCGGAAAAAGAAAATCGATGAACCGTTCGGCTGTCGGCTGGGGTTCGTGGTTGGCCAGGCCGGGGCGTTCGTTGGCCTCGATGATCACGTAGTCCGGTTCTTTCCAGGAAGGGACGAGAAAGTCGAGTCCGGTCACCGGAATGCCGAGTACGTGGGCGGCCTGACGTGCCGCTTTCGCAAGCTCCGGATGGAGCTCGCCGGTAACGTCGTGAATGGTGCCTCCGGTGTGCAGGTTTGCCGTTTTCCGCACTTCAAGCTCCCTTCCCGGCGGCAGCACGTCCTCGAGCGCGTAACCGGCCCGCCCTATCGTACGTTTCAGCTCTTCGTCGAGCGGTATGCGGCTTTCTCCCTGCGATGCTTTTTCTCTCCGGCGGCTCTGTTTTTTTACGAGTTCAAGAATCGAATGCCTGCCGTCGCCGGTTATTTGGGGTGGCTTTCGTACGGCGGCGGCAACCACCTGATAGTCGATGACGATGATCCGCAGGTCGGTGCCGGCAACCATCTCCTCGAGCAGTACCTTGGAGCAGACCCGGGAGGCTCTCTCGATGGCCGTCTCCAGATCTTCTCCGGAGGCGACGTTCACCGTGATGCCCTTGCCCTGTTCGCCGTCGGCGGGCTTGACCACCAGATTGCCGTGCCGTTCAAGAAAGTTCCGGTTGTTTTCCGGCGTGGAAGCCGTTTGCTGGTCCGGAACCCTGAGCCCGGCGCTGGAGAGCAGGCGATGGGTGGTCTCCTTGTCGGCGCAGCGGCTCATGGCTATTGCCGAGGTGTGCTCCGAAAGAGATTCGCGGCAGATCACGCTCGCCCCTCCGTAGGAAAGTCTGAAGTAGTTGTCCACCGGATCGAGCACGTCGACCCTGATACCCCGCCTGCGGGCTTCGTCGATGATGATGGTCGAGTAGGGATTGAGCTGCGCTTCGGGCTGTGGACCGGAAAACAGCTTTTCGTTGATGGCGTTCTTGTTCTTTACGCTGAAAACCGGGATCTGAACGAAGCCGAGTTTCTTGTAGAGTTCGATGGCGGCCTTGTTGCTGTAGAGAACCGAAAGATCGACGAAACGGCGTCCCTTCGACCTGTAATATGCCGCGACCTGCTGCACAAGCTGTACGCCGATACCCGAGTGTTTTGCCTGTGGATCGACGGCCAGGGCCCACAGGCTGGAGCCGTTTTCGGGGTCGTCGAATGCGGCGGCGTGGTCGATACTCATGCACACGGCGATGACTTCCTCCGTGTCGTTTTCAACGGCCACCCAGTAATGGATACAGCGTTTTTCACGAATGTCGCGCAGGAACTCGGGATCGGCCGGAACCATGTCGTGGACGGAATAGATCCAGTTGACCCGTTCTATATCCTTCAGCGGATGCAGTTGCCGGACGGAGAACATCCTGCTGCCCTCCATCAGGGGGGTGTAGTCGTCCAGCCAGAGCCTGAACGTATACGACGGGTCGATAAAGAGGTTTTGCGGTGCATAGGAGAGGACCACCTGCGGGTCGCGGAGGTAGAACGCGATATCCCGGAACCCCTCCCTCTCGTCGCGCAGGATTTCGGCGATTCTCGTGTTGTCGTGGAACGTATGACCGAAGATGATCCGTCCCCAGCCGCATTCGATGACGACGTCCTGTTTCGGCAGTTCCACCGGTTTGCCCCAGCTTTTCATGCTCGGGGACTGCAGGGGTACGAGATGTTCCTCGCTTCTCTGTTTCTTCTTCATATTCCCTGTTGCTGAAGCCAGTATTCCAGAAGCGTTATCTGCCAGAGTTTGGAGCCGTTGAGCGGCGTGAGGTTCTCTTTCGGCGCATCGAGCAGGCTGTCGACATAGGCAGGGTCGAAGATTCCCCGCGAACGGGCCGTCTCCTGAGCGAGAATGTCCTTCGCCATGTCGAGGTACTCTCCCTCGAGGTATTTGAGCGCCGGAACGGGAAAATACCCTTTCGGCCGGTCGATAACTTCATGGGGAATGATCCGCCGTCCCACCTCCTTGAGCACGTATTTGCCGCCGTCTCTCACCTTGAAGCGTGCCGGGATTTTCGCGGCGAGTTCGACCAGTTCATGATCGAGGAACGGAACCCTCGCCTCGAGTCCCCAGGCCATGGTCATGTTGTCCACCCGCTTGACAGGGTCGTCAACCAGCATGATCGTGCTGTCGAGGCGCAGAGCCTTGTCTATCGCCTCCGAAGCGCCAGGCATGTCGAAATGCCGGGTGACGAAAGCCGTGGCGTGATCCTCGTCCACGAAGCGGGATGCGACGGTTCGGCGATACTCGTCGAAATCACGATCGAAGAACACCTCCCTGTATGTTCGGACGGCGTCTTCCGGGGAGGTTTCCATCATCGGAGGATACCAGTGATATCCGGCGAACACCTCGTCCGCGCCCTGCCCGCTCTGTACGACTTTCACATGCCTGCTCACCTCCCGCGAGAGCAGGTAGAAGCCGATGACGTCGTGACTGACCATCGGTTCCGACATCGCCCTGATACAGTCGGAGAGGTGTGTCCGCAGTTCCCGGTGGTCCACGAAAATCTTGTGATGGACGGTTCCGTATCGCCGGGCGACGATATCCGAGTAACGGAATTCGTTGCCCTCTTCCTCGGCGACATCCTCGAAGCCGACCGAAAAGGTGTTGAGGCGGTGCTGGCCGAGTTCGCTGAGGAGCCCGACGACGAGCGAGGAATCCAGTCCTCCTGAAAGAAGGACCCCGACCGGAACATCGGCAACCAGGCGCCGTTTGACGGCTTGCCGCAGGCTGTCGTGTACGGCATCGATCCACTCCTCTTCGCTGCGGTTGCGTTCTTCGTCGTTTCTGGTGTAATCGGGTTTCCAGTAGGTTTTTTCGGTCGTCCGGCCGTCGGGCTCGACGGTCATTGTCGTTGCGGGAGGAAGCTTGCGGATTCCCCGGAAAATGGTGAAGGGCGCGGGAACGACCGAGTGAAAGCTCATGTAGCAGTTGAGCGCGACCGGATCGATAGTCGTATCGACACCTCCGGCCGCCAGGAGCGCCGGGAGTGTCGAGGCGAAGCGCAGCATGGCGCTGTCTTTCTGGTAGTAGAGCGGTTTGATCCCCAGCCGGTCGCGTGCGAAAAACGTTCTGCCGCTGTCGCGCTCCCATACGCAGAAGGCGAACATGCCCTGGAAATGGCTGACGCACGCTTCTCCCCATGCGTGGTAAGCCTTGAGTATGACCTCGGTGTCCGAATGGGAGAAAAAGGAGTAGCCTTTCCGGCGCAGTTCCTCGCGAAGTTCGGGATAGTTGTAGATCGCTCCGTTGAAGACGAGCGTGAGTCCGAGAGCGCTGTCGACCATCGGCTGCGAGGCGCAGTCGCTGAGATCGATGATCTGCAGCCGCCGGTGCCCGAGACAGACATGGTCGCGGGCGAAGACGCCGCGGGAATCGGGACCCCTGGGTTCAAGAACATCGAGCATTGCGTCCGCCACGGCCGATGAGGGGGCTTTGGCGTCGAATCGTACTTCTCCGGCTATTCCGCACATAGATGACTGCTTCTGTATCGTTCAGGCTTCGCCCGGACAGTCGTTCAGTCGCAGGCCCGTCCGAACGGGTTCCTTGCCGCGGAGCTTTCGGCATTGCGGCTTTTCCTGATTGTTTCGGAAACTATCCTGTGTCCCAATGTAAGGAACTCGTGCCTGCCGTGAAAACGCGCGACTTTTCCGGTTCAGACGGGAGCCTGTTTCCTCTGGCTTTGCGGGGGATTGCAACAGGTCTGTTACGATTCGGTCGCGGTCTTTTTCTTCCTGAAGTCGATGGCCAGCCATTTTTCGTCGTATTCCGCCCCGCTGACCCTCAGGCCGGCAAGGAACGCGGGGAGCACCACTCCTTTCTGGTAATTGCCTATCCGCACGGTCATGAGCTCTCCGACCTGCGTCACGTTCGGCTCCATCCGGTTGTCGAACACGAACGGCAGGCGCAGTTTCATGAGATAGTGACCCTCTTCTTTTTTCTGGATGTCGACATGCTCCTCGTGGTAGAGGATCTCCGTGGGATCGGTGTCGCGGTAGACGATTTCGCCCACCATGTGCAGCATGTCGAGTCCGTAGACTTCCTTGCGGAAGAGCGGCACCTGCATCATGGGGATGGGCGCGAAGGATTTTTCTATACGGTCGATATAGGATTTCTGTATTTCCTTCCATTCTTTGAGGTACTGCCCGTCGACTTCGTCCGTCATGACCCGGTTGATGACGATCTGGTCGACCGTGATGCCGTAGAGGTTGAGGTAGGTCAGGGCGCGCATCGATTCCTTGATGACCATTTTTTCCGGGTTCATGACCAGTCTGACGGTTGTCCTGCTCGCGTCCGAAAGCAGGTCGATGATACCGTCGATCGAGGAGAAAAGGTGGTCGACCTGATCGTAGACCTCCTCTTCGGGTACGATGTCCTTCAGCCTGCCGACCCTTTTCGAAATGGGCCGGATGACCGGTTTGACCACGTACTTTTCCATGTTGCGCATGAGCTTGAGCATCCAGCCGAACGTTTCGGGGATCGAAAGCAGCCGCAGGGTTTCCCCGGTCGGCGCGCAGTCGACGACCAGAAGGTCGTACGCTCCGGTTTCGTTGTACTTTTTGATATAGGAGAGGGAAAACAGTTCTTCCATGCCCGGCAGCACTCCCATTTCCTCGACATAGATGCCCTTGATGCCCTGCACCTCCATGAGGTGGGCGAAATGTTCGCGGACGACTTCCCAGTTGAGGTTGAGGTCGCCGTAGACGCTGACTTCCTGCCCGTGGAGGTTTTTCGAGATTTCAACCGGCGAGGATCCGAGTTCGACATCGAACGAATCCCCGAGGCTGTGGGCGGGATCGGTCGAAATCACCAGGGTCTTATACCCCATTTCGGCTGCTTTCAGCGCGGTCGCGGCTGCTATGGTTGTTTTGCCCACGCCGCCCTTGCCCGTAAAGACGATGTTTCTCATGTTCGGATCCCTTCGGGTTGTTTTTGTCTGAATGTCCCGCCCGTTACGGGGAGGCGCCACCGTCGTTCCTGCCGGACCTGAACGGTTTGGCGCATGCAGGTATAAACGGGTACGGCGTACAATAGGTTCTTTTGCACAGCGCTGCGGCGCTTGCTCCGGAGTGTTTTTTCTCGCTACCTTACCTGGGTGGGCCATGCCGCCCGGCGGTTGCGGCCCGTTGCTTTTTTCGATGACCGGTTTCGTTACGGGCGCATGAAAAAAACGGTTCTCATTACAGGGGTGAGCAGGGGCCTCGGCAGGGCTCTCGCGGAAACGGCCCTCGAACGTGGTTTGGCTGTCACCGGCATGGGCCGGCACTGTTGCCCGGTGCTCGGGCAGCATGCGGCGTTCGGGTTTATCCGGGCCGATCTTGCCGCACTCGAACGCATAGAAGGCGTGCTCCGTCAAGGCCTGGATGCGGGGAGCGGTCCGGATATCGTCATACTCAATGCCGGGATCATCGGCCCGCTCGGTTCGTCAGGCAAGGTGAGCGTCGGGGAGATCGAGTCGGTTCTGGGAATCAATACGATGGCCAACAAGGTCATTATCGACACGCTCATGAAGCGCGAGTCGAGACCCTCGCAGATCGTCGGTATTTCTTCCGGGGCCGCCTTCAACGGTTCCGGAGGATGGCTTGCCTACTCCATGTCGAAAGCCGCCCTGAATCTTCTGCTCAGGGTGTATGCCCACGAATTTCCCGAAACGCATTTCGCGGCCGTCGCGCCGGGGATCGTCCGGACCGCGATGACGGAATCGGTCAGGGCACAACCCCGGGACGAGCGCTTTGCGGCCAACGAGCGGATCGGGAAGGCTTTCGACGAGGGCAGGGTCATGACTCCGGAATCGGCGTCGAACAGGTTCTGGGATCTGCTTCCGGCGATCGGTTCGCAGCCTTCGGGCGCGTATGTGGATGTCAGGAATCTGGATCCGGCAGGAAGCTTCAGACCCTCGTCTTAAAGGAACTCCACGATGTCGTCGAGCGCCTTGCGTTTTTTCGGGAAGGGTTTTGCGTCCGGTGCGGCAAAGCCGAGCGGGGTGAAAGCGAAGATTTCCTCGCCTTCGCGGAGTTCGAGCGCCGTGCGGAGTCGCGCCGGATCGAAGGCGGCCACCCAGCAGGTCGCAAGACCCTCCCATGTCGCCGCGAGGATGATGTGGTCCATGGCGATGGCCAGGTCCGTTTCGAGGGAGTTGTACCCGTCATGGCGTCTCACCCATGCTTCGTTCCGTTGTCCGGTCACGAAAACCAGGTGGGGAGCGCTCTGTATCCACTCAGCGGGGTAGCAGGGATAGACGGCTTCGAGCCGTTTTGTCGAACTCACCACCTTGAAGGTCCACGGTTGCAGGTTTTTTGCGGAGGGAGCCATTCTTCCGGCATCGAGCACTCTTCGCAGCACCGGTGCGGGGACGGGCCTCTCCCTGATGAAACTTCTGAGACTGCTGCGGTTGTTGACGAGATCGTAAAAGTCTTTCATGCGTATCGGCCTCCTATGTCCCTTTTGCCATCTGTTTCAGTGTGTCGATATCCGACGGTTTGCCGATGACGATGATCGTGCCTTTTTTCTGAATGACTTCAGACGGTCTGGGACTGGTGTGAACCTCTCCTCCCGGCAGTTTGTAGCCGACGACGTTGATCTGGAAATTGTTGTACAGGTCGGCCTCGCGGAATGATTTGCCGGCAAGAGGAGATTCCTGGTTGATGACGATCTGGGTCATTTTCAGGTCGAGGTTTTTCGCATCCGAGAGTTCGTCGAGATACTGTTCCAGCTCCGGCTCGATCAGCAGGTTGGCCATCTTCCTGCCGGCCGACTTGTAGAGCAGGACGGCCTTCTGCGCCCCGGCCCTCAGCAGCTTGCTTTCCGACTCCTCACAGTCCGCGCGCGCGATGATGTGCAGGGCGGGCTTGAGATTCCTCGCCGTCAGCACGATGAAGACATTTTCCGCATCGGTGTTTGCCGCCGCTATCAGTCCGGAGGCTTTTTCCAGACCGGCGTCCTTCAGTACCGTTTCGTCGGCGGCGTTTCCCTTGAGGGCGATATAGCCGAGGTCGCGGGCGAGCATGATTTTTTCTATCTGGGGGTCGATGATCACGAACGGGATGCCCTTGGCATGCAGTTCCGCCGCGACATTGTTGCCCAGGCGTCCGTAACCGCAGATGATGTAATGGTTGTCGAGCTGACGGAGCATGCGGAGATTTCGTTGATGTTCCCAGTGGGAGCGCCACTCTCCCGACAGGAAGAAGATGGCCACGTTGCTTAACGTAAAGAAAAATAAACTGGTGCCCCCGATAATCAAAGCCAGCGTGAACAGTCTTCCCTCCGGGGAGAGCGGATGGACCTCTCCGTATCCCACCGTGCTGAGCGTGATGATCGTCATGTACAGGGAATCGATGGGCGTCATGTCCTCGAGGAACATGTAGCCGGCCATGCCGATCCAGATCAGGAGGAACAGGCTGACGATCGAGAAGGAGAAGCGGCGGAGCGTCGTGAACTGTTGCTGGTCTTTTGCCAAAAGTGAAACGCTATGTTTGGAGGAACGCAAAAAGCTCCGCTGGCTAAGCAGGCTGCACTGTGCCGAAATCCCTCGATATGCTCCTGAACATCTTGTCTGTCGCGCTCTGCATGATGAACGACATGCCGGCGTTGGTCATGCTGCGGATAACGCTTTCGGGAATGATCCTGAAAGCCGGATAGAGCGTGAAGCGTACATCGATTTTCAGGTCGAAGTCGACTTTTGTCCGTCTGGTTTCGTGCGGATGTACGAGCATTTCGGCAAACGCCTTGCCCTCGAAAACGTATTTTTCGGGATTATCGATATTTTTTTCGGAGGGATGATGTTTCCAGGTGATTTTTCTGCCGATCGTGTTGTCGCGGATAACATCCTCGGGAATGTCTTCCTGATCGAGGCCTTCGTATTCCTCTGGAAGGGTTACGAGAAGTTCCTGGATTTCCTCGATGAAGAAAATGACATCGAACGGGTTGTTCTGCGGGTCGGTGACACGGAAGTGCCATTTGTAGATGTTATCGACCTCCGTTTTTTCCACACAGTGGCAGAACGGGTTGAATTCCAGAATCCTCTTGTGATCCGAGAGGTAGTCGATGGTTTCGTGAAACTCGCGGTGAAAGATCCATTCCCCCTTGCTTTTTCCCGTGGCTTCTATCAACATGGTCGTGCGGTCACCGTATTCGGTTTTTTGCTCCGGGCCTTCTGCCGGTGTGCGGTCCTCTTCAGCTTCAGCGTTGTCATAGAAAAAAAATATACAGAGTTTCTCTCACAATTGCATGGCGTGCAGGGCTTCACTGGTGCTGTGCCTGAAGCCTGGTGGTCTGGTCGTGAAGTTTCAGCGCTTCGACGATTTCGTCCAGAGCTCCTTCGAGTATCTGCGGCAGGGCATGGCTCGTGAAGCCGATGCGATGGTCCGTCACCCTCGACTGGGGGAAGTTGTAGGTGCGGATCTTGGCGCTCCTGTCGCCGGTGGCGACCATGGATTTTCTCAGGTCGGCGCGCTCCCTGTTCTTTTCGGCAAGCTGTATGTCGTAGAGCCTCGCCCTCAGCATTTTCATCGCCCGTTCACGGTTCTGGAGCTGCGAGCGTTCCTCCTGGCATGCGACAACGATGCCCGTCGGCATATGGGTTATGCGGACGGCGGTTTCCACCTTGTTGACGTTCTGGCCGCCCTTGCCCCCGCTTCTGAACGTGTCCATCTGCAGGTCGTCCTTGCGGATCTCGATGTCGACTTCCTCGGCTTCGGGAAGAACGGCGACGCTTGCCGCCGAAGTGTGTATCCTGCCCTGCGTTTCGGTTTCGGGCACGCGCTGCACGCGGTGAACCCCGCTTTCGAATTTCAGCGTTCCGTAGACATCGTGACCGCTTATGGAGAGCACGGCTTCCTTGCAGCCGCCCGGGATGGCAGCCTCGCTGAACTCGAGCGTTTCGCACGACCATCCCCGTCGTTCGGCGAATCGCTGGTACATTCTCAGGAGGTCGGCCGCGAAGAGGGAGGCTTCGTCTCCGCCCGTTCCGGCCCTGATTTCGATGATGACGTTTCGTGAATCCGCCTCGTCCTTCGGCAGGAGTAGCAGTTTGAGTTGCTGCTCAAGCTCGCAGAGGCTTTTCTGCAGCTGATCGAGCTCGGCCTGGGCGAGCGCCTTCATGTCGGCGTCCGTTTCATGCCGGATCATTTCGCGGACCTCTTCAAGCTGCCGTTCGCTGTTTCGATATCTCTCGTAGGTCTGGACGATTTCCCGCAGGTCGCTGTATTCCTTGTTCAGTTTCCGGAAGCGTTGCTGGTCCGCGATGATTTCAGGGTCTGCAAGCTGTTCCTCCAGTCGGAGATAATTGTCCCTGACCGCCTCAAGTCTGTCGAGCATCATAGGCCGCCGTCAGGGATTGATGATATCGTTGATGATGATGAACAGGAACAGGGTCAAGAGCAAAGCCATGCCGATCTGCTGTATCCGGATTTTTACGGACAGGGGAATTTCACGACCCGTTATGCCTTCGACGGCGTTCATGACGAACTGTCCGCCGTCAAGCGCCGGAATAGGCAGGATGTTGATGAATGCCAGGGAAATCGAGAGCAGGGCGAGGAAGTACAGAAAGCTCGCCAGGCCCTGTTCGGCGCTCTGGCCTGCAATGCGGGCGATCTTGATCGGACCTCCCAGCGACTTTCGGAAATCCTCCTGGCCGCTCAGGATTTTGCCGAAACCCATGACCGTGGTCGCGGTCATGTTCCATGTCTGTTCGAGCCCGTAGCCGACGGCGGCCAGGGGGCCGAGCCGCTGGTGTTCGATCTCCAGGGTCTGTTTGAGCGATATGCCTATCTTGCCCGTCGAGCCCGGCACTACCTTCGATACCGTTTCCCTGCCCGACGCCATGATCCTTGCGGCATCGACCGTTCCCTCCGGATCCGGTTCCAGGTACTTCCAGCTGACCGTGATCTCCCGGTCAGGATTCGCCGAAATGACCGCGACCACTTCCGACCAGTCCCTGACAGCCCGGCCGTTGATCGCTGTTATGAGCGCTCCCGGCCTGATGTCGGCGAGGGCTGCGGGTTGTCCGGAAAGCACCTGGTCGATGACCGGGGGCACCAGGGGTCGGACCCCGAGCGCCTGTGTCTCGTTGATACGGCTCAGAATGTCCATGGGGGCTTTCAGGGTCATGCGTTCGCCGTCCCGTTCGATGGTATAGCTGAGGCTCCCCCCGGCGAAATTTTCCGGAGAAAGCACTTCTTCCCAGTACTCCACAGGCTTGCCGTTCACGGCGATGAAACGGTCTCCCGTCTGCATGCCCATGGTGCTGTAGACCGATCCTTCCTCGACATAAGCCGGATTGACGGTCGAGGTCCTGCTTTCCCCGAACACGGAGGCCATGCCGATGAATATGGCTGCCGCAAGCAACATGTTCATCACGACGCCGCCCGCGAGCACGACGAGGCGCTGCCAGACCGGTTTGGCGCGGAATTCCCAGGGCTCCGGGGGTTTGCCCTTGAAGTCGGTGTCGAGGCTTTCATCGATCATGCCCGCGATCTTGACGTAACCGCCCAGGGGAAAAACTCCTATGCCGTATTCGGTTTCACCGATCTTCTTCTTCCACAGGCGGAGGTTGTAGAAGTCGAACCCGATGTAAAACTTGTCTACCCGCATGCCGAAAAGCTTCGCGGTCAGAAAGTGGCCAAGTTCATGAGCGGTGACGAGAATGAATATCGCAACGATGAAATGAAACGTCGTGGTCAGAAAATCCATGATGGTTCGGTGTCCTCAGGAACAAGCTATCCCGAAGGCAGCCTTTCGGCCGCGTTCGGGATGACCGGTTCGTAATTAATCTTTCTCTGAAAGGTGAGCTGTAGCGTGTTCTATATAGTCATTTCCCGCGCTTTTTCCCTTGCCCAGCGGTCCGCTTCCAGGTATTCGTCCAGACCGGAAGGGGTGACGGGGGTATGCGCCTGCAGGGTTTTGTCGACAATCGCCGGGATGTCGGTAAAGCCTATTTTTTTCTCCAGGAAAGCGGCAACGGCGATTTCGTTTGCGGCATTGAGCACCGCCGGGCAGGTCTGACCGGCTTTCAGGGCCTCGAAAGCGAGGCGGAGAGCCGGAAAACGATCCATGTCGGGTTGTTCGAAGGTCAGTGTCGCTATTTCCGTGAGATCCAGCTTCTTTATGCCGCTTTCGCACCGTTCGGGCCAGGCGATCGCATAGGCTATCGGTGCGCGCATGTCCGGAGCGCCGAGCTGGGCCATGACGCAGCCGTCGATATATTCGACCATCGAGTGGATGATGCTCTGGGGGTGCACGACAACGCCGATTTTTTCCGCCGGCATGTCGAACAGCCAGTGGGCCTCGATCACTTCGAGCCCCTTGTTCATGAGGGTGGCCGAATCGATGGTGATCTTTGCGCCCATGTCCCACTGCGGATGTTTCAGGGCCTGTTCCGGCCCGACCGCCTTCAGTTCCGCGGCAGGCGTGTTCCTGAACGGTCCGCCCGAGGCCGTCAGTATGATGCGTTCGATGTCCTCCGTACGGTGTCCTGCCAGCGACTGGAAAATCGCCGAATGTTCGCTGTCGACCGGCAGCAGCGTGACGCCGTGTTCCCTGACGAGATCGGTGACGAGCCGGCCGGCGACGACAAGGGTTTCCTTGTTGGCCAGGGCGATATCCTTTCCGGCCCTGATCGCGGTGACCGTCGGTTTGAGTCCTGCGGCTCCGACGATGGCCGAAACGACCATGTCCGCTTCTTCAGCGGCTCCGACCGCGGCCGCGCCGTCCAGTCCCCAGAGAATTTCCGGCTTTTCGGTGCCGAGCAGTTCCTTCAGCCGCTCTGCCGATTCCTCGTCTCTTACGGAAACGATCTCGGGCTTGAACTCCCTGATCTGTGACGCAAGCAGATTGACGTCATGCCCTTCGGCAAGGCCCGTGACCTTGAACCGTTCAGGGTGCTGGCGGACGACGTCGAGGGTGCTCACGCCTATGGAGCCTGTACTGCCGAGGATGGATAATGCTTTCATAATACTGCTGCTGCGGGATGTTATGTATGTGACTTGGCCGGGTTACCGGGCTGAATTTATACTTTTTCGCGGATGCTTACAAATAAGGCGGATGCCCGGAGCCGCTCGACCGCAAAAACGGTTTGCCACTGAAAAAAAAATATCGTATACTTTCGTTCCTTTTCGGCGGGTCTCTAGCTCAGTTGGTTAGAGCGACTGGTTTACACCCAGTAGGTCGGGGGTTCGACTCCCTCGGGACCCACACGCTGCAGCCCCGGATTCCGGGGCTTTTTCTTTGCCCTCCACGCCGCGCGCCAGCGCCTACACCACTACGCTGAATCCCGTTCTGCCGAATTCCGGTTCGAGTTCGCGGACAGATACCGCCGACACCTTCGAGGCGGGCGGGCCTGTTCTAATCGCTTCCAGCAGCTCTGCGACAAGGCCCGGCGGGCCCTGGGCATCGATTTCCACGCCGCCGTCGGGGAGGTTTCTGACCCAGCCGTTCAGGCCCATGCTGCTCGCCGAACGCTCGACGAACATCCTGAAGCCGACTCCCTGAACAAGCCCCCTGACGGTAACGAGCACCCGTTTTTCCATCACGGTCAACTTCCTTCCTGACCTTTTTTCCGGCGGATGTTTTCCACGGCGGCTTCGAGGTCCCGCAGCTCGACATCCTCGACGCTTTGACTGCCGTTCGTTTCCGGGTGGGTCCGCTCCGTTTCTTCGACGGTTTCCGTTGCGGCCGTTTTTCCGCAGGGCTCTTCCCCGTGGAGGCTGAAGCTTCCGGCGGGTCTCTTGCCAAGAATCTCCTCGATTTCGCAGTAGCCGATCATTTCCTTGCTCAGGAGTTCACGGGCGAGTTGTTCGAGTTTGTCGCGGTCCCTGTTGAGGATTTCGTACACCTTCTGTTCGGCCTGTTCTATGATCTGGTGGATTTCCTCGTCGATGAGCCTCGCGGTGTGTTCACTGTATTTCTTGTCAACGCCGGGGCTGCCGTAGTAGGGGTTGTTGCTTTCGTAGTACGAAATGTTGCCCAGCTTTTTGCTCATGCCGTAAACCACGACCATGTTGTAGGCGATTTCAGTGACTTTTTCAAGATCGTTCTGGGCGCCCGTCGAGATTTCGTCGAAAACGATATCTTCGGCGATCCTTCCTCCGAGCAGGCCGCAGATGCGGGAGAACAGCTCGTTTCTCGTCATCAGGTAGCGGTCCTCCAGCGGCAGGTTGAGCGTGTAGCCGAGCGCGCTCATGCCTCGTGGCACGATGGATATTTTCTGCACCGCATCGTTTTCGGCCATCATCCAGCTGATGATCGCGTGACCGGCTTCGTGATAGGCGACGATCTGTTTTTCTTTCGGGTTGATGACCTTGTTCTTTTTTTCAAGACCGGCGACCACCCGCTCGATCGCGTCCTCGAAATCCTTCATGCCGATGCTCTGCTTCCCTCTTCTCGACGCGAGCAGGGCGGCTTCGTTGGCGGCGTTGGCGATTTCCGCCCCCGCAAAGCCCGGCGTCTGGGAAGCGAGCACCTTGAGCTTGACATCCGGAGCGAGCGAAAGGTTCTTGGTATGCACCTTGAAAATGTCTGTGCGTCCTTTCAGGTCGGGTTTGTCGACCATTATCTGGCGGTCGAAACGGCCGGGGCGCAACAGCGCGGAATCGAGCACGTCAGGGCGGTTGGTCGCCGCCATGAGGATGACCCCCTTGTCGGTGGCGAAGCCGTCCATTTCAACGAGAAGCTGGTTGAGCGTGTTTTCCCGCTCGTCGTTCGTGCCCATCATGGCGCCTTTGCCGCGGCTTCGTCCCACGGCGTCTATTTCGTCGATGAAGATGATGCACGGCGCTTTCTCCTTTGCCTGGCGGAAAAGGTCGCGAACGCGGGCTGCGCCCACGCCGACGAACATCTCGACGAAATCGGAGCCGCTGATACTGAAGAACGGGACGTCGGCTTCACCTGCGACCGCTTTCGCCAGAAGGGTCTTGCCCGTTCCGGGAGGCCCGACGAGCAGTACCCCCTTCGGCAGCTTGCCGCCGAGTTTGGTGTATTTCTTCGGGTCCTTCAGAAAATCGACGACCTCCATGACCTCCGCCTTGGCTTCGTCGAGCCCTGCGACGTCCTTGAAGGTTATCCTGGTGTGTTCGTCGAGGTTTTCGTAGAGCGCGGCCTTGTTTTTGCTGATGTTCATGAACTGCGAGCCCGGACCGCCGAGGCGGCGGAACACGAAGAAGTAGATGCCGATCAGCAGCGCGAACGGCAGCACCCACTGGAGCAGTTCTCCGATCCAGGTGTTTCCGGCAATACCCTTGTAACTGATCCCCTTGGTTTCGAGAAGTTCGATGAGTTCTTCGTCCCTGACGGGGGTGACGTGGACCTCGGTCGAGCCGGATGTTTTTTCCGGCAGGTTCAGTCCGGGTTCGCGCTGCGGCGAGCCGGGCTCACGCTCGATCTGCACCCCCGGCTTGAGCTGGACGTAGATGCGTTCCGGAGCGATCTTGACGGATTCGATCTTGTCCTCTTCGATGTACTTGCGGAACGTGCTGTATGCAATTTCCTGGGATGAGCCCGACCAGAAAAACGCGAGCTGCAGGCCGATAAGTATGAGGATGATGACAACGTAGTATACCAGGGAGAATCTGGGCTTCCGGTCGTTGTTTTCAGGATCGTTTTTATATGGGTTTTGTGGTTTGAACAGGTTATTTGCCATCTATTCGCATAAAGAGTTGACGTGTCTTCGCTATCTTTCCTAAGTTATGTGGCTGAACCGTAAATAACGGTATTGACCGCGAATTACAAAAGCATAGTTTAAATGCCGGGCCCGCATTATAAGTTTCAGCGAGTCCGTCGGCAACCGCCGGGCGCCGGCGGCAAATGCGGATCCGGAAGCGAACACCTTACCGAAGAAAACGTTATGAGTTTTTCCATGAATGCGGTGCGCAACAAGGTAAACGAGCAGATAGCGGCGAAAAAATCCCTCCTCTGCGTCGGTCTGGACAGCGATATTTCTAAAATTCCGCCCTTGTTCCGCAAGGCGGAGCGTCCGGTGCTCGAATTCAACCGCGCGATCATCAGGGCGACAAGGGAGCACGCTGTCGCATACAAGATCAATGCCGCGTTTTACGAATCCAGGGGGATAGAGGGACTTCGGGACATGCAGGATACGCTCGAGAGCCTTCCGTGCGAAAGCCTCTCCATCGCCGACGCCAAGAGAGCCGATATCGGCAATACCAGCCGGATGTATGCGGAAGCCTTTTTCGATCACTGGAATTTCGACGCCCTGACGGTTGCGCCCTACATGGGCGAGGATTCACTTGAACCGTTTTTCGCCTATGACCAGAAGCTTGTTTTCGTACTCTGCCTGACCTCCAATCCCGGCTCCGCGGATTTCGAGGAGCAGCGGCTGGAATCCGGTTCACTGCTCTATGAGTCAGTGCTCGGCAAGGTCCGCGGATGGAGCCGGAACGGAAACGCGGGGATCGTGGTCGGAGCGACCAAAAGCGCCCTTCTCGCCGATATCCGCAAGGCCGCGCCCGAGCTGTTCATGCTCATTCCCGGTGTCGGCGCACAGGGCGGCTCCCTGCAGGAGTCCGCCGCTCTCGGCGTCGACGAGCACCGGCAGGGGGCTGTGGTCAATGTCAGCCGGGGAATTATCTATCCCCAGGGCGAGTTCGTTTCCATCGACGCTTTCGAGGAGGCGGTCGAAGTGAAAGCCCGCGAACTGCACAATGAAATGCGAAGTATTTTTTAGGGGGTTTTTGTATACTGGTCAAAAGCGGCCGGTCTCCTTCTGGCTACTGTTTTCATCTAAAGAATAGTGGAATATCATGTGTGGAATAGTCGGATATATAGGCGCCAGGGATGCGGTTGACGTTCTGCTCACCGGTCTGCAGCGGCTCGAGTACCGTGGGTACGATTCCGCCGGGATAGCCGTGCTGAACGGAAAGCTTTCGGTCTTCAAGCAGAAGGGCAGTGTCGGCGAGCTTCGCCGTGCGCTCGATGCCTCCGGCGGATTCCTGCAGGGAGCGACCATCGGCATCGGCCATACACGCTGGGCGACCCACGGTGACCCGAGCGACCGCAACGCGCATCCCCACCTCAGCTCCGACGGCAGCATCGCGCTGATACATAACGGTATCATCGAAAACTACACGCTGCTGAAAAAGGACCTCGTTTCGAGGGGGTATGTGTTCAGCAGCGATACCGATTCCGAGGTCCTGGTCCATCTGATAGACAGCATCTGGTCCGAAAAGCCTGAACTCGGTCTCGAGGCCGCGGTGCGTGCGGCGCTGTACCATGTCGAGGGCGCCTACGGACTCTGCATCATCTCGCAGCGCGAGCCGGACAGGATCGTCGTGGCGCGCAAGGGCAGTCCGCTCGTCATAGGTATCGGCGACGGTGAGTTTTTCATCGCTTCCGACGGTGCGCCGATCGTCGAGCACACCAAGAAAGTCGTCTACCTCTCCGACGGCGAGATGGCCATCGTCACGAAGAATGATTACACCATCAAGACGATCGAGAACATCGAGCAGGACAAGCACGTCAGCGAGATCGATTTCGATATCGCCGAGATCGAGAAGGGCGGTTTCGAACATTTCATGCTCAAGGAAATTTTCGAACAGCCATCGGTGCTCGAGGATGTGATGCGGGGACGGGTCAGGTTCGAGGACGGCCAGGTTCGCCTGGGCGGCATCGAGGATTACCTCGACCGCCTCAAGATGTCGAGCCGCGTCATCATCTGTGCGTGTGGCACGAGCTGGCACGCGGGGCTTATCGGCGAGTACCTCATTGAGGAATTCGCCCGTATTCCGGTTGAGGTCGATTACGCTTCGGAGTTCCGGTACAGAAACCCGGTCATCACGAAGGACGATGTCGTCGTGGTCATTTCCCAGTCGGGAGAGACCGCCGACACGCTTGCCGCGCTGCGTCTGGCACGGGAAAAGGGAGCGCTTGTCATGGGTATCTGCAACGTGGTCGGCTCGACCATCGCAAGGGAGACCCTCTGCGGCATATACACACATGCCGGCCCGGAAATCGGCGTCGCTTCGACCAAGGCGTTCACGGCTCAGGTGACGGTGCTCTATCTTCTCGCGCTGATACTCAGCAAGGGGCGCACCATGTCGCGGGACGAAATCAGGCTCTATCTCAAGGAACTCGGACGCGTTCCCGAAAAGGTCGAGCGCATTCTCGGACACAACGACGATATTCTCGATATAGCGAGGAATTACAGGGATGCGAGGAATTTCCTCTATCTGGGCAGGGGGTACAATTTCCCCGTTGCGCTCGAAGGCGCCCTGAAACTCAAGGAGATTTCCTACATTCACGCCGAAGGCTATCCCGCGGCCGAAATGAAGCACGGTCCAATCGCACTGATCGACGAGGACATGCCGGTCATATTCATCGCCACCCGCGACAATTCCTACAACAAGGTCCTGAGCAACATCGAGGAGGTCCGGAGCCGGAAAGGCAAGGTGATCGCTATCGCCAACGAGGGAGACGAGGAGATCGGCCGTCTCGCGGACCATGTCATCCATATCCCGGCGGCATCCGCGCCGGTAACCCCGCTCCTGTCGGTGCTGCCCCTCCAGCTGCTGGCCTATCATATCGCCGCCCTGAGGGGCTGCAACGTCGACCGCCCCCGCAACCTCGCCAAATCGGTGACGGTGGAGTGATGAAGCATGTCAGCATGTTCGTTTGCAGTCTTTTCATGTCGCTGAACGGAGGTTCGTGAACATGGAGCCGGAGATGTACTGGGTTGTCGGACCGAACAGCAACGTGGGCAAGACCACGCTGGCCACCGCGCTCATCTCGGTTCTCGCAGGGACGGGGCGAAAAACCTTGGGGTTCAAGCCCTATGGCGCGAGGAAGTTCATCGACATCATCGATCTTGACTGTACGGGTATTCCCGCGGAAGTGTCGAAAGTGTTCGGCATGGACGCCGTAAGGCTCGCCTCGGCATCGAACGTCGCGTCGCTCGACGATATCGAGCTGATCTCGCCGGTAGTGACGGTTTCCTTTCCGGAATATGCAAACAACCTGGTGACCCGTGCCGGAGCGCGAATAATCAGGAATGCCGATTTCTACAGGGGGAAAAGCGCTCTCGTTCTCGAAAAACGAGCCGATTACAGGAACATTCTTGAAGAACTCGGGATACGCGACTGGCTTGATTTTCAGGAGACGGAGCTGGGTTTTCCGGAAGTCCCGCGGCTCGGAAGGCGCAAGGTCGAGGAATGCTTCCGTTATTTGCTGAAGACAAGGGATGTCGAGACGGTCGTCTGTGAGGGGGCCGGCAGGTTTCTGCCGTTCTGGGACGCGGAAAAAGTGGTCAATCACATTGTTTTCATTCAAAGCAACGAGATCTATCTTTTCAGGGATATCGACCTGAACGTAAGCTTCGGCACCGACAAGCTGCTGCCCGTGCAGAACATTGTGCACGCCCTGCGGCAAAAAAGTCCCCGTAAGGCCTTTCTGCCGTTCAGTCGATCGGCAAGACACGACGAGGTAGCGAGGGAGACGGTCGAACGACTGCTCGGGCGAACCGCTTGATTTTTCCTTTTCGCCTGTACCCGCCCTTTCGCTGCCCCGCAAGCATCGCTCACTCAACCTGTGCCGTGCATCGAAAATGTGCATGCTGCCGGATCCGCGATATTCCCTGCGGGGAATTATTACCGTGACCCGGTGGTTCTTGAACAAGTACAGCTAATGAAATGCTTTAAGGGCCTTTTAATCCGTAAATAACCCATGGTGACTTATGGAAAATCACATAGTCATTACCGGCGCGACCGGTGTGATCGGTTCCGTGCTGGCTCATCAGCTCATCGCTGAAGGCGAGTCCGTCGTGGTGTTTTCCCGTTCCCCCGAAAGCGCAGCATCTAAAGTCCCCGGCGCCGCGGCGTATGCGAAGTGGGATTACGATATGCCGAAAGGTGCATGGACTTCTCATATCGATGGTGCAAAAGCGATAATACATCTCGCAGGCAAGCCTCTTCTTGAAGCTCGCTGGACCGAGGAGCACAAGGTGGAATGTTACGATTCCCGCATCGTGGGGACCCGAAACCTTGTGAAGGCCGTCGAAATGGCGGAAAAAAAACCGGAGGTATTTCTTTCCGCTTCGGCAATCGGCTACTACGGTTCGTTCGCATCCTGCGAGGATACGGGTGAACTCGATGAAAGCGCCCCTGCCGGCGACGACTTTCTCGCGAAAATCTGTATGGACTGGGAAAAAGCCGCAAGCGGTCTGCCCGAAGGGGTTCGGCTCGTGCTCCTGAGGACCGGTATCGTGCTTTCGACGAAAGGCGGCATGCTGCAGCAGCTCCTGCTTCCCTTCAATCTGTTTCTCGGGGGGCCTGTCGGGTCCGGCCGCCAGTGTATTTCCTGGCTGCATATCGAGGACGAGGTGGCGATTATCCGTTCCGCGCTGGAAGACCCCTCCTGGAAGGGGCCGGTCAATCTCGTCGGTCCGAAGCCCGTGTCGATGCAGGCATTTGCAAAAGCGCTCGGTACGGTCCTCAACAGACCATCGATGATCGCCGTGCCGAAGTTCGTGGTTCAGGTCATGATGGGCGAGGGTGCGGAATATGCCGTCAAGGGGCAGAAAGTCATACCCGCCTTCCTCCAGGATCACGGATACCGGTTCAGGCATCCCGGTCTCGAGGAAGCCCTGCGGGACCTCGTCGATCACAGCAAATAAGAGTAATGCGCAGGGAAGAGCCTCTCCTGTTTGTCGCCCGTGTTTTTTACATTGCATTACAGGCGCCGGAAGGACCGTTTACGTGAGGCGCTGTGAAACGATTCCGTTACGTCAATCCAAAAAAGTCAAAAGGAGCTTACAGTATGGGAACGAGAGGACGCGAGATCGTAGGGGAGCACCTTGATCGGGTGCTGGAACTGCTGAACAAGGCTTTTGCCGACGAGTGGCTTGCATATTATCAGTACTGGCTCGGTGCGAAAGTCGTCGAGGGGCCGATGAAGGATGCCGTCATGGCGGAGCTCATGCAGCATGCGGCCGACGAGTTGCGTCATGCCGATATGGTCAGTAATCGCATCATACAGTTGGGAGGAAAGCCGCTTTCCTCGCCGAAAAAATGGTTTGAATGGACAAACTGCGGCTATGACGCTCCGGACGACCCGTTCGTGGAGAAGATACTCGAACAGAACATTTCCGGCGAGCAGTGCGCAATTTCGACCTATAACAGCATCATCGAGGAAATCGGCATGAAGGATCCGGTTACCTACAATCTCTCCGTGCAGATCCTTCAGGACGAGGTTGAGCACGAAGAGGACCTCCAGGCGTTGCTCGAAGATCTCGGCGTCATTCTGAGACGATAGCTCTCCCGGTGCAGACCCCGGGCGTCGTTTGCGTCGGCAGGGTTTTTCGCACAGGGTTTTCGCAAAAAAGGCTGCCCGTGCTCCTGTGCACGGCAGCCTTTGCTGTTACTATACTTACAGGAGGAGGATCAGTAACGTGATTCCCTGCGGACAGGACGTTCTTCCCTCGGCCTTGCTTCGTTAACCTTGATTGTGCGGCCTTTGAAGTCGGTGTCATTCATCGACTCAATGGCTGTTTCCGCCTCAGCGGCGTCGGGCATTTCAATGAATCCGAATCCTTTCGAACGACCGGTGAATTTGTCGATAATGATATTCGCTCTGTCTACCTGTCCGAATTGAGCGAATGCATCGCGCAGCTCATCCTCGCTGATGCTGTATGGCAAATTGCCGATGTAAATGTTCATTGTCTTTTCTGCTTTTCTACCGTACCTGTGCTTGTAAATGGAAAGAGAGACACCCGCGGATAATCGTAAGCACCCGTCAACCGCAAGCGACCTGCCAACCATTGGCATGTAGTGTAATTTACTTTTCCCCCTGTCGGATTTCAAAAAGAAAAAATCCCCGCAATGTAAAATCATCGCGGTTTCGGCGACACGGCTGTCGCCTCGTCGCGGCATTCCTGTGATAAATCCTGCTTTTTTGTGGCTTTGGCTACAATAATGTAATTATTTTCCCTTTTTCGTTTTGGGGGCTTAATAATTTTCTTAAATTTTCGCTTATGATTTTAAAAAGTAAGGTTTTCGTAAAACACTTATAATCCTGAGAGTTATGAGTAAAAAGGTGATCGGCGGCTGGCTCATGCTGCTGACATTGTTCGTGGCCGATACTGCAATGGCTTCGGACGTAGCTACGGATTCGGGCACGACGGCCTGGATGCTTACTGCAACGACCCTGGTGCTGTTGATGGTGCCCGGACTCGCCATGTTCTACGGCGGACTGGTGCGAACGAAAAACGTTCTCGGCACCATGATGCACAGTTTCGCCGCAATGGTGGTCATCGGTGTTCTCTGGCCCGCCGTCGGTTATGCGCTGAGTTTCGGTCCGGGGATTCTCGGAGGCCTTGTGGGCTGGAATCCTGATTATCTCTTCCTCAACGGCATCGACGATTCCATCATGGAGGCGGGTATTCCGGAGTATGTCTTCGCCATGTTCCAGGGAAAATTCGCCATTATCGCCCCGGCGCTCATCGCGGGAGCTTTCGCCGAACGGGTGAGCTTCAGGGGCTACATTCTTTTTATTGCGCTCTGGAGCGTTGCCGTCTACAGTCCCATCTGTCACTGGGTATGGGCCGAAGACGGTTTTCTTTTCAATATGGGGCCGGCCGGCGCCATCGATTTCGCCGGAGGAACCGTCGTGCATATTTCATCGGGAATCAGTGCGCTCGTTGCAGCCCTCTTTCTCGGTGCGAGGCGCGGGTATCCGAAAAACGTGATGCACCCCAATAATCTCGTCATGACGCTTATCGGCGCGGGCCTGCTCTGGGTCGGATGGTTCGGTTTCAACGCGGGCAGCGCCGTGGCGAGCGACCTCGATACCGGCAGGGCGCTCACCGTAACGCAGATCGCCGCGGCTGCCGGCGCGTTCACCTGGATGATGATCGAGGCTGTGCTCTACAAGAAAGCCACCAGCCTCGGTGTCGTTTCCGGCATTCTCGCGGGGCTCGTCGCGATCACACCCGCGGCGGGAGTCGTGCAGCCCGTGGGGGCGATCATTATCGGTTTCGCCGCCGCCGTTTTCTGTTTCCTCGCCATTCAGCTCAAGAACCGCGCCGGCTATGACGACAGTCTCGACGCTTTCGGGATTCATGGTGTCGGCGGTATCGTCGGCGCCATCGTGCTGACCTTTTTCATCCGTGAAAGCTGGATGGCCGAGGCCGCTGCAGCGGCCGGAGGAAGCTGGACCGTATGGCAGCAGCTCGGCGTGCAGGCCGCCGCCGTGCTGATCACGATCGTCTACGCGGCATTCGTAACCCTGGTGCTGCTCTTCATCATCGAGAAAACCGTCGGGTTCAGGCTTAAGGAGACCGAGGAAATGTCGGGTCTCGATCACAGCCTGCATGGCGAGCACGGGTATGGACTCATCAACCTTAACTAATAGACGAGTATGAAGCTGATCACGGCTATAATTCAGGAGGACAAGCTGGACCCTGTTCGCGAGGCCCTTATCCAGGCCGATATCACCAGGATATCGGTAAGCAGGATCTCCGGTCACGGCCGTCAGGAAGACATCGATATTTACCGCGGCCGTAAAATCGCACCTAACCTGATACCGAAAATCCGTATAGAGATCGCCGTCAATGAAGACTTTGTCGACAAGACGATCGATACCATCGTCGACTCGGCCCGGCATGGAGAGGGATCGGTCGGCGACGGCAAAATTTTCGTCACGCCTCTCGAACAGTGCGTCAGGATACGGACCAACGAACGGGGAGGAAGCGCTATTTAGGAGGGCTCCATCCCTGATCGAATCAGGACGATCTCCTCTGACAGAGCGATGCGCGAAGGCCGGTTTTCCGGCCTTCGCGTTTTTACGCCATGATGCGGCGAGAGCAGGATTTCGTATGTTTACAGGAAGAGGCCTTCCCCCCGGAAGCCAGGCAGGTCTCAGGGCACTGTTTTGCCGCCGCAATCAGCAACACCGGCATGGACCGGACAAACACGAGGAGGTCTTCATGATTCCCAAACATGTCTGCGTGAACCTCGAGGGCTATGCCTGGAGTCTCGGAACGGGATGGCTGCCGCCCATGCCCGATCTCAGGGACTATACGACAGCGACCCCGGAGATCGCCGAGATGGCGAAAAAGCTCAAGCTGAAACAGAGCGCGAAATCGCTGAAATCGGCTGTTCCCGACAAGGTGGATCTCACGGAGTGGTGCTCTCCTGTCGAAAACCAGGGATCTATAGGAGCATGCACCGCGCATGCGGCTTCGGGTGTGATCGAGTATTTTCAGCGGAGAGCGTACGAAGAGCATCTGGAAGCTTCCCGCCTGTTCATCTACAAGACCACCCGCAATCTCATGGGCGTGACGGGCGATACCGGAGGATGGCTGCGCAACACCATGGGGGCGCTGGTTCTTTGCGGTGTTCCGCTCGAAAAATACTGGGAGTATACCGATGTCGATCCGGATTTCGATGATGAGCCGTCTTCGTTTGTCTATGCCGTGGCCGACAATTTCGAGACGCTGAAATATTTCTGTCACGATCCCCTCGGGTCGAACGTGGAGAAAAAAGCCGTGCTGGAGAGCGTCAAGAGCTACATCGCCGCAGGTGTTCCTTCCATGTTCGGTTTCTTCGGGTTCCCGTCGTTCAGCGAAACGGGCGAAGACGGCAGCATTCCGTTTCCCTGCCAGAACGAGCAGGCCGAGTGGGGCCACGCCATCGTCGCCGTAGGCTACGACGACAAGAAGGAAATCAGGAATCCGCGCTGCAGCAGGAAAACGAAAGGTGCCCTGCTCATCCGGAACTCATGGGGCAAGGAATGGGGCGAAAAAGGCTACGGCTGGTTGCCCTACGAGTACGTGCTTCAGGGCCTCGCTCAGGATTTCTGGTCGATTCTCAGCATGGAGTGGGTGGATACGAAGCAGTTCGGATTGTGAGGGAATTGTTGAATTGTCTGTCCCGGCAAGCCGGGACGGTTGAATCGTTGAATCGGGTATCTTTGTTTCCGGACGGTTGTCTTATTTGAAACAATTCAACAGCTCAACAACGTTACTTCTTCAGCGTGTGCGGGGCGTGCTTTTCGAGCATTTCTCGAACCTCGAAATCGCCGTAACGGGCGGCAAGTGCGAAATCCTCTACCTGCCCTTTCCGGTCGCCGATTTTACTCTTGGCGATACCCCGGAAAAGGTACGCCATGCCCATGCGGTGATCGAGGCTGAGTGCGGAGGTGAAATCGACGATCGCGTCGACATAGCGTCCGCTGTCGTAGTAGACCAGTCCTCTGTTGAAATGTCCGACGGCCCGAAACGATGTCTTGCCGATCTGGATGACCCTCGAGTAGTCCCTGGCCGCCTTGTTGTAATCGTTGAGCGAATGCCATGCGGCGGCGCGCATCTGGTAGGCCTGCACGTAATCGGATCTGCGGTCGATGGCTTTGGAGTAGTGATCGATGGCCGACCGGTAGTTGCCCTGCATGTGGCGCTGATAGCCCTTGTCGTATGACTTTTTCGCGGAATCCGCAAATACCGGCGGAGCGGATGCGCAGAACCCCAGGAGGGCGGCGAGGAAATATGGGATCAGTCTCCGCATGGTACGTCGACGGGGTTGGCTTGCAACGGGCTTACGCTGTCAAAACTAACACTATTTTCACGACATTTCCTATTTTACCCGGAGCAGCTTTCTCAACGCCTGGCCACAGGCTCAAGCATCATCCCCGCATGTTCCGGATCAGTCTCGAAGAATTTGAGGGCCCGCTCGACCTGCTGCTGTTTTTCATCAAGCGGGACGAACTCGATATCTACAATATCCCTGTCTCACGGATCACGCGGGACTTCATCGACTATATTCACGCCATGCAGAGCCTCAACCTCGAGGTCGCCGCGGAGTTCATCTACATGGCTTCGCTGCTCATGAGCATCAAGGCCCGGATGCTCCTGCCGAGAGAGGAGCCGGAAGACGGCGACGCTTCGGAATTCGATCCGAGGACGGAGCTTGTGGAGCGGCTGCTGGAGTACAAGCGCATCAAGGAAGGTGCGGAGGGCATGCGCTCGTTCGAGGAGACCCGCGCCGCAATGTTTCCCAGGGGAGCGGTCGAATCCCTGGACCCGGAAGTGATCGACGAGCTCGACGAACCGGTCAACCGCCCGACGCTCTACCAGCTCATCATGACCTACAAGTCGATCCTGGACAACATGCCCAAAGTCAAGGTGCAGAACGTGCAGGAAGCGCCCGTCACCATCGACGAACAGGTCGGGCTGATCCTCTCGAGGCTCGACGAACGTGTGCAGATCTCGTTCAGGGGCGTGCTCGAAGGCGTTCACGACCGTCTCGTGCTCGTGGTGACTTTCCTCGCCGTGCTCGAACTCTGCCGCGGCCAGCAGATCGTGGTGATCGTCAAGGACGGGTACGACGATTTCTGGATGTCGAGGAAGCAGGGGGTGTAGATATTTTTGTCCAGGGTGCATTGTTGCCGGGCCGTGTGCCCGGCTTTTTTTATCTTGAAAAAGATGTGAGAAAAGCTTTCCGCACCCTGTAACCACCGGAGTCACCATGCCTGAAATCATTCCGTTCAAGGGTCTGCGCTACGATCCCGAAACCGCCGGCGACATGGCGGAAATTCTCTGCCCGCCATACGACATCATTCCTTCCGCCATGCAGCACGAACTGTACGAGCGGTCGCCATACAACGCGGTGCGTCTGGAACTGCCGGTCGAGGAAGACCCCTACGGTGCGGCGGCGGAACGGATTTCGGCGTGGCTGACGGAAAGGGCGCTCGTGCAGGACGACGAGGCCGCGCTCTATCCCTACTATCAGACCTATACCGATCCCGAGGGGAAGGAGTACACGCGCAAGGGTTTTTTCTGCGCGCTCCGGCTCTACGAGTTCGAAGAAAAGCAGGTGCTTCCGCACGAGCGGACGCTTTCCGGGCCGAAGAAGGACCGCCTGAACCTTTTCAGCAGGACACGGACGAACATCAGCAGCATTTTCGGGCTGTATGCCGACGAGGCGCTTCAGGCGGACCGGCTGATCGACGACTTCGTTTCCGAAAACACGCCGCTGGTCGACGCGGAATTCCAGGATGTGCGCAACCGGTTGTGGAAGATCGTCGATCACGATCTGGTCGCCGGGGTGCAGCAGGTGCTGCTCGACCGACAGGTCTACATCGCCGACGGTCATCACCGCTACGAGACCGGCGTGACCTACCGCAACCTGCGGGCCGATGAAAATCCCGGCCACACGGGCAGCGAACCATACAATTTCATCCTCGCCTATCTGGCCAACATCTACGACGAAGGGCTGCTCATCTTTCCTTTGCACCGCATGGTGCACAACCTGCTCGACTTTCATCCCGGAGAACTCATGTCGAAACTGGAGGAACACTTCGACATGCAGCCGCTCGACGGCCGGGATGAACTGAAAAGCTATCTCGAAAACGAACAGTCTAACCATGCCTTCGGCGTGGTGAGCGAAAAGGGCGTCTACGGCATACGGCTGAAAGGTTCGCCGGACGGTCTGCTCGGCGGGAGTGTTCCCGCGCCCCTCCGTCAGCTCGGGGTTGTGGTGCTGCATGAAGTCATTCTCCAGCGCATCCTCGGCATCGGGCTCGAAGCAATGCGGAGCCAGACGAACCTCGTCTATACCGAGGACGACCGCGAGGTGTTCGACGGGGTGAAACAGGGCGACGTGCAGGTCGGGTTCGTCGTCAAGCCGACGACCGTGCGGCAGGTGCTCGACATCTCGGGCGAAGGCGAGGTGATGCCGCAGAAGTCGACCTATTTTTATCCGAAGATCATGACCGGCCTGGTCATGCACCGGTTGTAAGAAAAGTCAAAAGTATGAAGTCAAAGGTCAAAATCAAGTTGTGCTCGATGCCATGCGCAATTGGAGCGGTGCTGTTATAAGCTCTTCGGGCACAATGTTTTATTTTTTACTTTTCACTTTTGCATTTTGACTTTCTTCTCCATGAAAGAATACCACTCCCGTTCGGCCGAGGAGACCCGTGAATACGCCCGGCAGTTCGCGACCGGGCTGCGGCCGGGCGATGTCGTCTGCCTGAGTGGTACGCTGGGGGCGGGAAAGACGGAATTCATGCGCGGGATCGCCCAGGTGTTCAACTGCGAGGAGCAGCTTTCGAGTCCGACGTTTTCTATCTTCAACGTCTACGAGGGCTCCCTGCGGGGCAGGCCGGTAACCCTGCACCATTTCGACCTCTACCGTATCGAATCCCCCGAAGAGCTCGACACCATCGGTTTCGAGGAGTATATTCACGGCCCGTTCATCTCGGTGGTCGAATGGGGCGAGAAATTTCCGGGAGCGCTTCCCGGTAACGCGAAAAAAGTTTTTATTGAGTCGGCCGGAGAAACCGAACGGCGTATTGTTGTAGATGGTTGATCTGTTGAGTCGTTGAATTGCTGAATTGTTTGAAAGCCGCGGCCGGAATGCAGAGGATTCGGCTGGATGTGCCACTTATTCATTTTTGACTTTTGCCTTTTGACTTTTTCCCGGAAGATTCTCGCGATCGAGTGTACGCACCAGTGCATCAGCGTTGCGGTCTCGCTGCCGGACGGCGCTGTGGAGCGCACGCTCCATGAATGGCGTCGGACCGCGGAGTCGATCGTGCCGCTCCTCGATTCGGTGCTTGCCGAAAGCGGCGCCGGGAGGGAGGCGATAGATGCGGTAGCGGTTTCGTCGGGGCCCGGTTCGTTCACGGCGCTTCGCATCGGCATGGCCACCGCGAAAGGGATCGCTTTCGGGGTCGGCTGTCCGCTCGTGCCGGTTTCGACCATCGAGGCGCTTGCGTTCTCCGCTCTCGGTCGGATGCGCAGCGGTCTTCTGATGCCGGTGGTTCCGGCCCGGAAAGGCGAATACTATTATGCGCTGTATGCTCCGGCCGGTGACGGGGTGCGGGAGGAATCGCCGGTGACCTATGCTCCTGTGGCGGTTCTCAAGGATGTCCTGGCGGAGAGGAAAGAACCCTGTATGCTTGTGGCGCGCGATACCGCTCCTCTTCAGGCCGTTGCCGAAGAGGCCGGTGCGGGTATGCTGAAAGCCGATTTTTTCACGGCGGCGTCGCTGTTTCCCTTTGCGGAGAAAACGCTGGCGTCGGGAGCGTCGCCTTCTCTCGAATCGGTGACTCCCGACTACCAGCAGAAATTCCGGCCGGGCGGTTGAGAGCATTCGAGGAGGAGGTTTTGCCGAAAAAAAACAGCCATCTGTCCGCGTTAAACCGGTAACGCAATGAAGTGGCTGGAATGAGGTTTCGGATGTTGAAAACTATATCGGGATAGTGCAAATCAGCCCCTGAATATTCCCCTATATTTTTCTATTATTGATAAACGTATAATGCCGGGGAGGTTTTCGCCCGGCGGGTATCCCGGAAAGACGGAAAACGGAGGTTTATGACGGACGTGAGGAGTGACGAAAGCAAGACGGTACAGGATGTTGAAGGAGTGAGGGAGGTTGCGACGAGCGAGCTGCTCGCCAGCCGGGCGGCGGAACTGTCGCTCGAAAAGAAGTGCGAGGATGTCGTGATTCTCGATCTCCGGGGGCTTACCAGCATGACGGATTTCTTCGTCATTGCTTCCGCGGATTCCGAGCGAAAGGTCAAGGCTGCATACGAGCATATCGTCGACGAACTGAAACATGACGACGAACGCCCCCTGAATGTCGAGGGCGCCGATCTGCTTCACTGGGTGCTGCTCGATTACGTCGATGTCGTGATTCATATTTTCATGCCCGACGAACGCAGGTTCTATGACCTTGAATCGTTGTGGTCCGATGCCCCGAAACGAACAATGAAAGCTTCCGGAGAGTCCCGACCGGCGGAGGATTGACACCTCGGCCCGGCTTTAAGTTTAGAGGGGTATTTCATACATTACCCCCTTGAGTTTCCCCGTAAAAAATAGCTACAGAACCAGTCATGCAGCGCGACAAGATCCAGCCGGTCAGTATTGAAGACGAAATGAGGGATTCGTACCTCGATTATTCCATGTCGGTTATCGTCAGTCGCGCCCTGCCCGACGTGCGCGACGGTCTCAAGCCGGTGCATCGCAGGGTGCTCTACGGTATGCATGAACTGGGACTGCAGGCCGGGAAGTCATACAAGAAATCCGCCCGTGTCGTCGGTGAGGTTCTCGGTAAATACCACCCTCACGGCGACAGCGCCGTGTACGACAGTATCGTGCGGCTGGTGCAGGATTTTTCCATGCGCTACCCGCTGATCGACGGCCAGGGCAACTTCGGCTCGATCGACGGCGATTCCCCCGCGGCCATGCGGTATACCGAGGTGCGCATGATGAACATCGCGGGCGAGATGCTCAAGGATCTCGAAAAAGAGACGGTCGATACCTCCCTGAACTTCGACGATTCGCTCGAGGAGCCGACGGTGCTGCCTTCGGCGATGCCGAACATGCTGGTCAACGGCGCTTCGGGTATCGCCGTCGGCATGGCGACCAACATTCCGCCGCAGAATCTCAACGAGGTGGTCAGCGGCCTGATCGCCCTGATCGAGAATCCCGACATTACGGTCGACGAGATCATGGAGCACGTCACCGCGCCTGATTTCCCGACCGGGGGTATCATCTACGGTTATGAGGGGGTCAAGCAGGCGTACCGCACCGGCCGGGGCAAGGTGGTTATCCGAGCCAGGGCGCTTGTTGAGGTGACCCAGAAAAACGGGCGCGAATCGATCATCGTCACGGAGCTTCCCTACCAGGTCAACAAGGTCCGCCTGATCGAAAAGATCGTCGAACTGATCCATCTCAAGAAGATCGAGGGCATTGCCGATATCCGCGACGAATCCGATCGCGACGGCATGCGTCTGGTCATCGAACTCAAGCGCGACGCAGTGGCTAAAGTGGTGTTGAACCACCTGTACAAGCATACGCCAATGCAGGATACGTTCGGCGTGATTCTGCTCGCGCTGGTCGACGGCGTGCCGAAGGTGCTCACCCTGAAGGAAATGATGGAGGAGTACATCAAGCACCGTGTCGAGATCGTCCAGCGTCGCACGCGTTTCGAACTGGCCGCCGCCGAGAAGAAGGCCCATATCCTCGAAGGTCTGAAGATCTGCCTCGACAATCTCGACGAGGTGATCTCCACCATTCGCCAGTCGCCCAACGCCCAGGTTGCGCAGGAACGGCTCATGGAGCGTTTCGGCCTGTCGGAGGCGCAGTCGAAGGCGGTGCTGGAGATGCGCCTGCAGCGTCTGACCGGCATGGAGCGCGACAAGATCGAAAAGGACTACAGGGAGACGCTCGCGCTTATCGAGGAGCTGCGCTTCATTCTGGCCAACCCGGAAAAGCAGATGCAGATCATCAAGGATGAACTGCTGAAGGTGCGGCAGGTCTACGGTGACGAGCGCCGTACGGAAATCCTTCCCCAGGAGGGAGAGTTCTCGATCGAGGACATGATCGCCCAGGAGGACGTGGTCATCACCATCACCCACGAAGGATTCATCAAGCGTTTCCCGGTCTCCGGCTACCGGCGCCAGGCGCGCGGCGGCAAGGGCGTGACCGGCGCGCAGGCCAAGCACGAGGATTTCGTGGAACACATGTTCGTCGCCTCCACGCATAATTACATACTTTTCTTCACGGACAAGGGACGCTGCTACTGGCTGAAGGTATACGAGGTCCCCGAAGCGGGACGTGCCGCCAGGGGACGTTCCCTGGCCAACATCATGGAGCTGCAGCCCGGCGAGAAGATACGGGCCTACATCAATATCAAGGGTTTCGACGATCCTCTGTTCATCGTCATGGCAACCGCGAACGGGCTGGTCAAGAAAACCGAGATCGAGGCGTTCTCCCGGCCCCGCCGCAACGGCATTGCCGCCATAACCATCGAGGAAGGCGACGAACTGATCGACGCTCGCCTCACCGACGGAGAGCATGAGATCATCCTTGCGAAAAATTCCGGATACGCCGTGCGTTTTCCCGAAAGAGAAGTCCGGGCGATGGGCAGGACCGCCATGGGTGTCAAGGGCATCACCCTCGACAAGGGCGAGTACTGCATTTCCATGGTGACCTCGAAGCGTGCCGACACCTCCCTGCTCGCCGTTACCGACAACGGGTTCGGAAAACGAAGCAAGGTAGAGGATTACCGTTTGACGAAGCGGGGTGCGCGCGGGGTCATCACCCTCAAGGCGCACGAGAAAGTCGGCAATCTTGTCGGGCTGCTCGACGTCAACGACAGCGACGACCTTATTATCATTACCGCCAACGGCATCGTCAATCGCCAGCATGTGTCCAAGATCAGGCTGAGCGGACGGAATACATCCGGAGTCAGGCTCGTGCGCCTGATGCAGGGCGACAAGATTTCCGCGACCGCGAGAGTGCCGAAAACCGACGAGGTCGACGACGAAGGGGGCCCCGAAGAGCAGATCGACCTGTTCGAGGCATAACGAATCCGGGCTGATCTTCGGGGAAGTGATGCCCGTCATTGTCTAACCGTAACTGCGGAGGAGCGCCATGGAACAGAGAAAAGAGCCCTACATACTGCATGAAGAGCCCGGCTTGAAGAAGTATTGCGCCTGCGGCCTGTCGAAAAATCTTCCCTATTGCGACGGTTCCCACCACGGGACCGGCATCCATTCCTTCAAGGTGGAGATAGAGGAAGCGAAAACGGTCGCCATCTGCGGCTGCGGGCAGTCGAAGAGCCGGCCGTTCTGCGACGGCACCCACCGCACGCTTCAGTAGCCGCGGTCCGTCCGATTTCCGTTCTTTCCCGTTCTTTGCAACGCGCGGTTGCCGCGCAGGAATGAAACGATCAAATCCAGGAAAAACACAGAAACAGTTATGGCACGACCTAAAAACGTTAAGCATATATTTGTTACCGGCGGAGTTGTGTCGTCTCTCGGGAAAGGCATCCTGTCAGCGTCGCTCGGGCTGCTCCTCAAATCGCGGGGGCTTCGGGTGGCGATACAGAAATTCGATCCCTATATCAACGTCGATCCCGGCACGATGTCGCCCTACCAGCACGGCGAGGTCTACGTGACCGACGACGGGGCCGAAACCGATCTCGACCTCGGTCATTACGAACGCTTCCTCGACGAGCCGACCTCCCAGGCGTCCAACCTCACCATGGGTCGCGTCTACAAGTCGGTGATCGACAAGGAGCGCCAGGGGGAATATCTCGGTGGAACGGTGCAGGTCGTGCCGCACGTGATAGACGAGATCAAGGAACGGATGAACGAGCAGGCCCGCAACGGAAACCTCGACGTGCTGATTACCGAAATCGGCGGAACCATCGGCGATATCGAGTCTCTCCCCTTTCTCGAGGCCATGCGGCAGATGAAGCTGGAACTCGGCCCGAGAAATCTTCTGAACATCCATCTTACGCTCGTGCCCTATATCAAGGCTGCATGCGAACTCAAGACCAAGCCCACCCAGCACAGCGTCAAGATGCTGCTGGAAACCGGTATCCAGCCGGACATCCTGGTCTGCCGCAGCGAAAAGCCGCTTTCGCGCGAGATCAAGAACAAGGTCGGGCATTTCTGCAACCTTCACGAGTCGGACGTCATCGGGCTCAACGACTGCGATACCATTTACGGGGTGCCCCTGATGCTGCTTGCCGAACAGCTCGACAAGCGGGTGCTGAAGAAGCTCAACATCAAGAAATACAAGGAGCCGGAGCTTGTCTACTGGCGTGATTTCATCAACAAGGTCAAGCATCCGACCGACGGCGAGGTGACGATCGCCATCTGCGGCAAGTATACCGAGTACCCCGACGCCTACAAGTCGATCCTCGAGGCCTTCGTTCACGCCGGTGCGGTGAACAATGTCAGGGTCAATGTCCGCCTTGTGCGGGCCGAGGACGCCGAGGAGAACGGCCACGATGTCGACGATGCCCTCAAGGGAGTGCACGGCGTGCTGGTCGCTCCCGGTTTTGGTGATCGGGGGATCGAAGGCAAGGTCCGTTTCATTCAGTACGCCCGGGAAAACAACATCCCGTTCCTCGGGATATGCCTCGGCATGCAGTGCGCATCGATCGAGTTTGCCAGAAACGTCTGCGATCTCGCCGAGGCCAATTCAACCGAATTCAACAAGCGCAGCCGCCAGCCGGTGATCGACCTGATGGAGCATCAGAAGAAGGTCAAGGAAAAGGGCGGTACCATGCGTCTCGGAAGCTACCCGTGTATCCTGAAGGAGGGGTCGAAGGCCTACCAGGCATACGGCAAGTTTCTCATCAACGAACGCCACCGCCATCGGTACGAGTTCAACAACGATTTCCGCGCCGCTTTCGAGGAGCACGGCATGGTGTTCTCCGGCACCTCGCCCAACGGCGAGCTTGTCGAGATCATCGAGCTCAAAAACCATCGCTGGTTCATCGGCGTGCAGTTCCATCCGGAATACAAGTCTCGCGTGCACAGTGTGCATCCCCTCTTCAAGGGTTTCGTCGGTGCAGCCAGGGAGTTCGCACACGGAGCCCGGCAGCTTTCCTTCGAGCCGGACCCGCTTCCCCTGGAGCAGCCGGTAAACGAAGATGCGGGATAGCCCCCGTGCCCGTTCTTCCGGAAGCGTTTCCCTTTTCCTTTCGACAGGCCGCCGGTACCGGCGGCCTGTCTGTTTTTTCTGTAAAAAAACGCCTTTCCGGATACTGCATGGGCTCCGCCGAAAGGCTGGGCTCTGTTTACAGGTGCTGTTTTGTTCGTTTTTTCATTTTCCTGTGAAAAGTATTTGGAGAAGAGTTAGTGGATGTCTACATTATGGTCCCGCTGAAGAAAGCGGCGGTTTTCGAGAGGAAGCCGAATGTTTTTTGAGAGGTACTGCGAGGGAAAA
>Ga0272443_10000825_pt1 | contig 51558 bp, 36 predicted proteins | sample SSMAcet12_FD_193581 | JGI IMG/M metagenome (GOLD analysis project Ga0272443, IMG submission 193581) | Marine sediment archaeal communities from Little Sippewissett salt marsh, Falmouth, MA, United States - SSM-Acet-12 | ecosystem: Environmental > Aquatic > Marine > Wetlands > Sediment ...
GCGCCTCGCAGGAACACCTCCACATCCAGGATATCGGAGCCCGAGTGCATGTGGATCCCCTCCACGGTAATCCCGTTGGTCTCCACGATCCGGTGCACATGGGGCATCTGGTAAATGCTGATCCCGAACTTGGAGTCGATGTGACCGGTGGAGATCTTGTGGTTGGCCCCGGCCAGGATGTGGGGATTGATGCGGATGCAGATGGGGACCTTTTTTCCGTGCTTGTGGCCGAATTCCTCCAGGACGGAAATGTTGTCGATGTTGATCCGCACCCCGGTCTCCACGGCCTCTTCGATCTCTTCAGAGGAGACGCAGTTCGGGGTGTAGAGGATGTCCTTCGGATCGAATCCCGCTTTCAGTCCCAGCCTCACCTCCTGGATGGACACCGCGTCCAGTCCCGCTCCCAGTCCCCGGAACAGCTTCAGCACATTGATGTTGGTCAGCGCCTTGCAGGCATAATGGATCTTCACCCTGGTCTCCCTGAATGCATCCGTCATCCTTTTGTACTGGCTTGCCATTCTGGCTGATTCGTAGATGTATACCGGTGATCCGAATTTTTCAACAATGCCGGTCACCGGGATCCCGTCAATCACATACTGGTTGTTCCTGAGTTCCATTGCAGTGGTGTGTTTGTGCCTACCCTCCCATTTTTTTAAAGGTATCTTCGAAGGAGGTGCGGTTGAGGATGGACCGGCCCAGGGTCACCTCGTCGGCATATTCCAGGTCGTCCCCGATGGCCACGCCCCGGGCAAGGGTGGTGATGGTGACCGGGTAGTCCTTCAGCCTCCTGTAAATATAAAAATTGGTGGTGTCCCCCTCCATGGTGGTGCTCAGGGCAAGGATCACCTCTTTGCATTCGCCCGATCCCACCCGCTCCTCCAGGGAATCCAGGGTGAGGTCGGCGGGACCGATGCCGTCCATGGGGGAGATGATCCCTCCCAGCACGTGGTACACCCCGCTGTACTGCTGGGTGTTCTCGACGGACATCACATCCCGGATGGATTCCACCACGCAGATGGTCGTTTTGTCCCTGTACCGGTCGGCGCAGATATGGCACACCTCGGTGTCGGAGATGTTGTGGCAGATGCGGCAGGTGATGATCTCTTTCTTGATCTTCAGGATCGTGTTCCCGAACCGCTCCACATCCCTGTCCTCCTGTTTGAGCAGGTGCAGCACCAGGCGGAGGGCTGTTTTCTTCCCGATGCCCGGCAGGGTGGCGAACTCATCCACCGCCTCCTCCAGCAATTTCGATGAATAGGTGTGTCTCATCGGTTTAAAATTTTCAGCTAAATTTCATTTTATCTGAAAATTTGAGAACGGATGTAACCGCTCCGCTCTTTCATGTTCGTTTCATGGTTTCTTCGACGGACCACCAAAATTAATATTACACAGGGAATTATTTTAATCTTCCTGACTTTTTATTCAAATTTGCGCGGTATTGAAACCACGTTGTGATGTTCAGTTTTCGCCCAATATGAACCGCGCATAATCCGTTCCAGTTGTCCGCCACGCTCATCATATCGGTCATTGCCGCCTATTTCCTCCTGCTGCTGCTGATCTCCTGGCGGTCGGGGAAAGGGGCGGGGAATGCGGCCTTCTTCCTGGGGGAACACAAATCGCCCTGGTACGTGGTGGCCTTCGGCATGGTGGGGGCCTCCCTCTCCGGGGTCACCTTCATCTCGGTGCCCGGCTGGGTGGTGGACAGCCAGTTTTCCTACATGCAGATGGTCCTGGGCTACCTGCTGGGGTACGCAGTGATCGCCAACATCCTGCTGCCCCTGTACTACCGGCTTCAGCTGACCAGCATCTACACGTACCTGGACGGAAGGTTCGGAAGGTATTCCTACAAGACCGGGGCCTCTTTTTTCCTCCTCTCCAGGATCATCGGGGCCTCCTTCAGGTTGTTCCTGGTGGCCGGGGTGCTGCAGCTAACCCTGTTCGATGCCTGGAAGGTTCCTTTCTGGGTGACGGTGATCGTGACCATCGCCCTGATCTGGCTCTATACAAACCGCGGGGGGATCAAAACAATCATCTGGACCGACACCCTGCAGACCTTTTCCATGCTGGCAGCCCTGGTGGTGTCGGTCATTTTGATCACCAGGTCCATGGACCTTTCCATGGGGGAAATGATCGGCAGGGTGGTAAAGGGGGATGAATCCCGGATCTGGATCTTAGACAGCTGGCGGCTGGAGAACCATTTTGTAAAGCACTTTTTGAGCGGCGCGTTCATTGCCATCGTGATGACGGGACTGGACCAGGATATGATGCAGAAAAACCTGAGTTGTAAAAATATCGGGGAAGCGAAAAAGAATGTCTACCTGATGAGCCTCCTGCTGGTCCCCGTGAACCTTCTCTTCCTGTTCCTGGGGGCGGTCCTGATCCATTTTGCCGCATTTAAAGGGATCCCTATCCCGGGAAACACGGATGATTTCTTCCCCATGATCGCCACCGGCGGGTACCTGCCCCAGGTGGTGGGGGTGTTTTTTATCCTGGGACTGATCGCCGCGGCATATTCCAGCGCCGATTCTGCGCTTACCGCGCTGACCACCTCCTTCACGGTGGACATCCTGGAGGCGGACCGGATGGAGGAGCGCAGGCTCACACGCACCCGCAGGCGCGTCCATGTGGGCATCTCCCTGGTGGTGGGACTGGTGATCCTGCTTTTCAGGGCCATCAACGACGAGAACGTGATCTCGGCCATTTTCCGGGTGGCGGGATATACATACGGACCGCTGCTGGGGCTTTATGCCTTCGGACTCTTTACCCGCCGGCAGGTACGGGACCGCTGGGTCCCCCTCCTGGCCATCCTGTCTCCCGTCCTTTCCTTCATCCTCAGCCACTTCTCCGAAGCGCTCTTCCACGGCTACCGGTTCGGCTTCGAGTTGCTGATCGTCAACGGCGCGATCATGTTCCTCGGGCTGCTGCTGATCAGCAGGATGGCCGCTAAATCTCAAGAGCCTGCCTGACCGGGGACGCTGCTGATCTGCCGGAATGCTGCTGATCAGCCGGAAATCCTAAATTCCTGTTAAAACCGGGAAAGGTACCCGAATTAACATTTTTAAGTCATAAGCTTGCAGCTGCAATAACCCTGAGACGATGAGAAGCAGAACAACGACGAAAAGCCATGGTCCAACAGGAAATTAATCTAACAGACTATGGATGTTGCAGTTGGAGCTTTCACGCTGAGTGCCCCGGTCTGGACGCTGATCCTTATCAGCCTCCTGGTGGCTTTTTCGGTTACCTGTGTGGCAATCCCCTCGATCATCAAGATTTCCGGCGTAAAAAAGCTGTATGACAGTCCGGATCACAGGAAGTCCCACACCACGGAGATCCCCACGCTGGGAGGTGCGGCTGTATTCTTCGGGATGCTGGTGCCCACCACGCTGTTCGGGACCCAGAATTTCGGTCATGAACTGAAATTCATTATCGTCGGACTGATCATCCTGTTTTTTGTGGGCATCAAGGATGACATGCTCAACATCAGCGCAAAAAAGAAGCTGATTGCTGAAGTGCTTGCCATCGCCATCGTGGCTGTCCTCGGGGATATCCGCATTACCAGCTTCAACGGATTTCTGGGGATCGGCGAGATCTCCTATGCGGCCAGCATCCTCTTCACGATCTTCGTATTTGTGTTGATCATCAACGGATTCAACCTGATCGACGGGATCGACGGACTGGCGGCGGGGGTGGGGATGCTGACCATCTCAACGCTGGGAGCATGGTTCTTCATGATCAGGGATTATAATTATGCGGCCTTCTGTTATACGGTGGTGGGTGCGCTGGCGGCCTTTTTCGCATACAATGTGTTCGGCAGGAAAAACAAGATCTTTCTGGGGGATACCGGATCACTGATCCTGGGGATGATCGTGTCGGTTTTCACCGTCAGGTTCCTTGAAAGTTCCCTCTCTGCAGAGATGGTCCCCGATGGTTTCCCGGCCCCGGCGATTGCCTTTGCGATCCTGATCGTACCAATGATTGACACACTCAGGGTCTTCACCCTGCGGATCCTGGCCGGGAAATCCCCTTTCACGCCGGACCGGTCACACATTCACCACAAGCTGTTGCTGCTGGGATTCAGCCATCTGCATGCCACCATCATCATCCTGGTATTTAACCTTGCGATGATCGCATTGTCCGTTTCGCTTCGCCATCTCGGGATCATCAGGTTGCTATTTGTAATCATTCCGGTGTCCGTATTTCTCACTTCCCTGCCCGGGCTTCTCTTCAGGTTCAGGGTGCGGGAGGAGATCGGTCATATGGGCAGCCTGGGAAACAAAAGCTGGATCGTTCCCATCACCTTCAATTATGCATTGATGTCACACTACAGGGGGGAATCGTATCCTCCGGACGGCCAGTCCGGTTTCAGAGAGGATCATGAGCAGGGAAACAATGTGGATCCGGACCGGCAACTGCTGAACGCCCACCTGAAAGCCAGGAAAGCCAATTTCACGCAAACGGGTAGCTGACCTGGGCCCGGGGCGACCCTCATTTCCTCTCCAGGGATTCCCAATGCAGGTTGGAACCCACGTTCGGATTAAAATTCGGGTTGTCGGTGACGATGTATTCACCCAGATTGTTGCTCCAGGCGTGGTTGTATCCGGAGGGCAGCTCCACTTCCCTTCCTTCGAACGGGTCGTAGTACCGGTCAATTCCCAGCATGTTATCGCTGAACTGCCGTGAAACTTTGTCATATACCTGTCCGCGGGCTTCGAACTGCCGCATGCTCTCGGTGCTCATCTGGTCGCTCATGCGGCTGAGCATCCGGCTGAATTCCCCGATGCTGTGGATCTGCCGGATCTGCTGCTGGGCCATGTAAACAATGACGTTGCTGTACTTGGCGTACCAGGCCGGGTTCAACTTGAAGGAGGAGGTGATGGTCTGGAATTCTCTCGTATGGCTTTCCAGTTTACCTTTTTCTGATTTGAATGAGAAAATATAATCAATGTACCAGATGGTGTTGTAGGAAGTCCCCATGAGGCCCTGGACGGGGAAGGTAATGGACTCGGTCACCGCATAGAACTCTTCTTCCATGGGTACGCCGTTCTCCATGTAACTTACCCTGAGCCTGGCCCCCGTGGCTGCCGGGGTAACGAATGCCTCCTGCTGTTTCCCTGCACCCACCAGTTCGGGCAGCTCTGGAAGGTCCTCATTCTTTGAGATCACCAGTCCGGGCATCCCGCTTCGGAACTCGGGCAGGATGATATCTTGCAGGGCCTCCCTGGCGGTCACGGGCTGCATTACAACACTCCCGAAGTAACGGCTTCCCGGAGGAGAAAGATAAAGCTGCTGCTGGTTGGTGGTCCAGAAGTAGCAGTGGTTTGGGAACACCTCAAACTGCTCCTTCCCGGCGGGATTGAAGACCCTGAAAGCGGTCACTGCCGGCATGGCAGGATTATCAAGGATCCATTGCATGCCCCCCTCGAATTTCCAGTCTGACGGCATCAGGAAGCTGAAGGCCTCCAGTCCCGTTCCCTGCTGGTCAATGTAGGTGTATTTCCGAAATGAAATAATTTCATGGGCGGACTGGTTGCCGGAAGTTGGATCGCCGGCAGATAAACCTCCTTTGTTTACTGCCTTGGAAGAGTCTGCGCTGCACTGGGGCAGCATGGATGCAAGAAGCATCCAGCGCAAAAGGCGGTGATGGCACAACATGGGTCCATTTTTATATAAAATTAATCCAAAGGGGGGCCTCAGTCAATGATTGTTCTGTAAAAATATTCGGATCCTAAAGATATGGAAATCAGGATCATTCCTCTTGGAAGTACCTGTTCCGGGATCCTCAGTTCGAAGCTGTTCCCTTCTGCGTGCCGCTTTTCCGATCGCACCAGTCGCCCGAGGCTGTCAAAGATGCGGATATGAATTTCCTCGCCGGCCTGCCCGTTCACTTTTACAATTAAGGCTCCCTCTTCCCTGTGAAATTGAACAGGGGCGGGATTTCCAGCTCCGATCCCGGGATTTGTGCCTTCGATTCCCGGACTTCCGTCCGCATATCCTGTGCCAACCGAAGTGGCCTTCGCCTGCACGGATTTCATTGCCGGGGGACCGGCCCCGAAGCCGTCCCGTTCGGCTTTCACCGAGAGGATCCCTTCCGTAAAACCGGGGTCCACGTTCGCAAAAATGCTGACCGATGCGCTTGATCCCGTCAGCCCTTCAGGCAGTTCCCACACATAGGAGGTGGCATTGAACACCTCCGGAACGCTGTACACCACACCTGTGCTTCCCGGTGTCACCTCTCCGGGCCCTTCAATGGAATCCGGGGCAGGGGGGACACTGTAATATTCGAGGGGGTAGAGATGCACCCCGTCCCGGAGGGGCACCAGTTCAAATTCAGCCGGAGCCTCTCCGTGTACCCTGACCAGCAGGTAGTTCTCATCCGCCACCTCCCCCATGCCCGAGGCGAGCAGGGTGACATTTCCCCACCGGTCATAAAATGCGGCCATGGCATCCGGGTTCCCTCCCATGTCCCCGCCGATGACAACATACTGCCTTTCCGGATCCCCGTCCAGCAGGGGATGCACCTCTTCCCAGTAATTGGAGTAGGGCGCAATGCTGGCGTACCTGGATCTGCTGTTGCTTCGCACGCCCGTGTACTTTTCATGGCTGTTCCAGAGGATCTCGTGGAAGAAAATGAAGATGCGGCGGGTGGTATCGCCGGCCTGTGCGATTTGTGTCTCCAGGAACTCCAGCTGGACTGGCGATATGGAACGGTCCGCCTCGGTGCTGTTCAGCACTACGAAAAGATCCCGGTGCCGGCGGAATGAATACCAGGTGCTTCCGTATTTGTCGACGAACACCTGCCGGCCGGTCTCGTTGCTGTCGTGATTGCCCATTACATAATAGGCCGGGAACGGGTACCGGGCCAGTTCTGTCTCAACCTGCTGCCAGCTCTCGGGGGTGCTGTAATTGACGATGTCGCCGGTCAGCACGATAAATGCAGTCAGGGAATCGACCCCGGCATCCAGGCTTTGCAGCAGTGGAGGGTGGAGCCCGATGTTCTCTCCCGCATGTGCACCGTATGCGTGGCCCGCCACCAGGAAGGAGTAGGAGGTGTCGGTTTGAACGACTGCGTTTACCCGGGTGGCAGATTGATCGCCGATGGTAACAGGAGTGCCGTTCTGCGCGGTGACATGCTGCATATCCGCCGCGAACGGAATTGTCAGGGCCAGCAGACAGAACAGGATCCGGTATGTTGTTCCCTCACCCATGCAAGTTTGTACAGAATTGTATCATTTTCAAAGGATTCTGTCTTCATCTGACGTGATCTCAGTGATGAAAGAACCCTCCAGGTTATTTGGTGACCACCACCTTCCCGATAGCCGAGCCGATGCGGATCAGGTAAATTCCCGGTCCATACCCGGAGAGGTCCGTTTCGGTCGGACCGGCCGGGTTGATCCGGATGCGTTGCAGCAGGATTCCCTCCGAGGTCATGATGTCGCAGTAGCCGGCATCCGTTTCCCCGCCCCCGGCTGCCGGCCGATTGCCAGGTGAGGCAATCCACCCGCCGGGAACACTGGAGCCCTGCTCATCCCAGGATGGGGTGTTTGTCCCCCTGAGAATATGGATCATCCCCCGGGTGGGATTGGGCCAGATGGAAAGTTTCTCCGCCTCTCCGGCTTTGTCCCTCTTCCGGGACCTTTCCGAAACGATCAGCTCAAACAGGTTCCCTGTTGTCCAGTTCTCCCCGAAATGATTGTCCAGCGCTGCATCGGTCAGGACAAACACCTCATCTCCCCGGAACCCGGCCGCTGGCCAGTCATCCTCCGAGTAGATAAGGTAGTCGGCAACCAGCCCGTTCCGGTTCATCAGCCTGACCGATTCCCCGTTCCCGGAAAGCCGCCCCGTGGTCCAGTGGATCACCGGGGAGCCGGTGCTGTCCCACATGGGATGGTAGGAATTGTTCGTGAGGAACACCCTCCCGTCCGGTTGGATCAGGGTCCCCGCGGGGATTTCCGCAGTAACCCCTTTGTCAATGGTCCATCCCGACAGGTCCGCCGCCTCGCCGGACGGATTGTAGAGCATGATGTACTGCGCCCGGTCCAGGTTGCTCCCGTTGATGAAGAGCTGTGCGATCATGACCGGGGGACCGAATCCCTCTCCCGCCAGCACTGTTCCCAGGCGCTCCGGACTGCCCATGTTGACCGGTCCGTTCGTTGAAATCCCCGACAGGATGGCCGGGGAGGAAGCATCCAGTCCGAAATCGAAATAGGAGGGTGCTGCAAACAGCGGGTTCCCGTAGTGGTTGTGATCCCCTGCGGGCAGGGGGGTGTTGTCCGAAAGGCTGTAGGAGATCCGGATGTCCGACCTGCTGTCGGCCATGTACGATCCGTCCGATGCATTGGAAAGGATGGAATTCACCACCCGCGCATTCCCCCCGGCGAGACCCACATTCTTTTCGTAGCAGGCCACCGGGATCCCTGTCCCGTAGAAGGTGCAGTTCCGGATGACCACATTGCTGGAGTCCTTCACCGCTACTCCCATGGAGCAGTTGACGAACAGGCTGTTGCTCACCGTGGCCGAGGAGGACTGTCCCAGGGAGACCCCCTTGTCCGCCACATCGTACACCAGGATGGAATCGATCACCACGTTGGGGGCCCCCTCGCCGATGTCCACCGCATCGCTGTTAAACCCGTGAAATCCGGTGATGATGCAGTTGCGGATGATCCCGGTCCCTGTTTCATCGTAGTCGATTGCATCATTGTCAGGCATGCCGTTCCCTGTGAAGCGGCAGTTTTCGATGGTCCCGTTCCCGTATTTCACATTGATCAGATCGCCCGTCACCTCCGAATGCAGCGTGCTGTTCGTAAGGGTGATGTCCGAATACCGGGCAATAACCGGGTTGCTGTGCACCTGTACGATCTCCAGGTGGTCCATCACCAGGTCCGCGTTAAAACAGGAGATGGCCGCCTTCTCCAGCACCGGGTCCGGTCCCTCCCATGCATCTTCAACCGTCACGTGCCTCAGGGTGGAGGTCCCCGTCGTGTTCCGGAACACAAGTCCCCCCCAGCGGTCACCCGCTTCATGGGGATTACGCCTGAAAACCACCGGCGCTTCGGTTGTGCCACGGGCATCCAGCACCCCGTGGATGAACAGGTTTCCCCCTTCGGGCATCCGGATCTCCACCCCGGGATCAATGCGCAATGTCACATGCTCCGGGATCAACACATCCCCCTGCACCAGGTATGGGGAGCAATCCGCCGACAGGGTCATGTCCCCCGCGATCACCTCCGGGACCATGCACGCCCCGTTCGGGGCAAAGACTGCCATAAAATACCGGTCATCCGTCATGGCAATCCTGGCCGTCCAGTTTGCGGAATAATGCGTCGCCTGGTCCGGCCGGTAGCACGAAAGCCTCAGGTCAAAGCTCAGGTCCGAACTGCTGGCCGCATTCTGGTGGACCTCCGCTGCGATCAGGTTGGATCCTTCGTTCAACAGGGAAGGATCGATCCGCCAGGAGATGAAGATCTCTTCAGTGACACCGCTGATGCCGGTCTCCGCCAGGGTCCCGGCACCGGTCTCCCCGCACGGGATGTTTGCCCGGGCGACCTCCGTTCCGTTCAGGTAGACCACGGCTCCGTCGTCCTTCAGCAGGTGGATAAAAAATTTTCCTTCCTGCAGTTGCTCACGGGTGACCTCAAACGGTTTCCTGAACCAGGTGGTGATGTACCTGTCCGAGCTGTGGGGCCCGTACCCCACCACGGTCGCCTCGTCGTTGTCCCCGTACCCCAGCTCCGCCTCCCCCTGGCTCCAGGAGCTGTCGTCATACCCCGGCAATACCCAGGAAGTACCCGGATCGGTCCCGCTGTCATTGTATTTCCAGACCGATCCGGGGGAGATGATCCACTCCCGGGGCACTTCGTACCAGCCCCCGAAGTCATACCCGGGTCTTTCCGTGGCACTGATCTGCAATTCGGTTTCAATCAGGCAGGGTCCATAGGAGAAGGGTCCGGCCGTTTTAATCCCGTTCAGCCGGGCTGTGCCCCCTTCTTCGGGCCAGGCGGCAAGAACCAGGCTGGCGAAGCCGGGGAAATCATAATTCTGAAGGTCGGCCAGCAGGGAGTAGGGCCTTTCGCGCACGAAGTTCCGCAGGTTGCCCACCTCATTCCGCCAGTACTCCGCGGAAGGGATCGCATCGCCATAGGAAGAGGTGGCTCCGTCCCAGCGCTGGATGTGGCGGGGGATCTCGCTTTCGATGGCCGATTCGTGTTCGTTGATCAGATCCTCCATCCGCTCCGGATTGAAGGTGGTGAACAGGTGGGAGCAAAGCCGCCGGGCGAAGTATTCCCTGTAGGACTGGTTCCTCCATAATTCGTTCAGGAGGAGCTGCCGCTGGCCCAGGTACCAGCTGATGAACCGGTCACCCGCATCGAAGAATCCGCGGTCCAGGTCCATGAGCACCCAGCGCCATTTTCCGCCATCCTTCGGTTTCCAGGCCATCACGTTGTGGTTGATGGAGGTGTTCCTGCATGCCATCTCCGTGATCACCATGTCGGTGTAGTTTTCGATGTCCACCAGTTCCAGCACTTCCTGGTAGTTGGCGGTGACCGAGAGGTCTTTGTCCAGCCGTTCCCTGAGCACGCTGTATTCCAGCAAGTCTCCCGCCTCGGGGTAATCCTGGTTCTCCACCAGGTCGAAGGAACCGGGCAACAGGCCGTAGCTGCTTTCGATGTAATCCGCATCCACCTTCTCCCGGATGTTGTGGATGCCCAGGTACTCCCCGTTCACGAACACGATCGCCGGCTTGAATCCCATGATATCAATATCCATGTTGTACAGGGTGGCATGCTGGGCAAGCACGTCCCGGAACAGGGTATAGCTCCAGTCGCTCCCGGAGGCCCTCAACGCAAAGGTCTTGAAGCTGTTTCGTTCCCGCTGGGGAGTGACCCGGTAATCCAGGTTACCCGGTCCGTATGAATTCCGGAAATAAACCCCCAGCATTTTCTGTGGAAGCTGCCAGGAGTAAAGCCCGTTGATCTTCACCCCGGCTCGCTGGTTGAAGGACGCGCGGTCCAACCCGTTGTTCTCGAACAGCTCGATGTTCACGGGGATCTCCCATTCAGGTTTGAAATCCTGGGTATAGATTCCGGTGACCGGGTCCCAGAAGTTGTCCGGATGGGTGGCCAGGGAGACCACCGGCAGCTTCGCTCCGGCGGAGTTCTCGTTGACAAAATAGCTGTGGGTGATCACGGGACCGGGTACCATTTCCGGTTTGAAGATCCTGGCCCTCAGGATGGTGGTCCCCGTGAAAGTGAGCGGTGCGGTATACAGGGGGGAGGCATCCGAAGGTTCCGATCCGTCGGTGGTATAGCGGATCACTCCCCCGAACCCGGAAACCAGATCAACGGTGACAGAAGCTGCATACATTCCCCCGGCGGGGGAAAATTCCGGAACGTGAAAGACAATGTCCGCATACTGCTTCGTACTGTTGGCCCGCCCCGGCGTGGGCTCCGTAAAATAGGCCCAGTCCGCTCCCCCGTCCGGCGCCCTGCCGAAGGAGACATCCGCCACCTGGGTGGAGAAGGAGACCGAATCCAGCAGCTCCAGGGCCGGCGAGAAGAGGGCCAGTTCCTCCCCGTCGGCCGAGATCCTGTAACCGGTATGGAAACCTGTGTTTTTGTCATCTGCCCAGATGATCAGGTACCCGCCGGGCCGGATCACCGTGTCCGCCTGGATCTGCCACTTCAGCGGGGAGTCCATGTTGTCGGTCACGCAGTAGCCGTTGAGATTCACGGGCTCCTCACCGGCGTTGTACAACTCCAGCCAGTCGGCAAAATCGTTGTAATCGGGATCGGCGATGGTGAAGGCATTGGATGCGCCGAACTCGTTGATCACCACCTGTCCGCCGGCGGTCATCCACGGAAATGCCGCCAGGAAGCTCAGGAATGCCACCAGGAAGAACAGGAATACCGCCCGGCAGGACAGGAACCCCGTCACCCGTGAAAGGACGGAAAGGCGGGAAGGGATCTGCTTCCGGGACAGCAATGGCACGTATGGACGGTCAGGTTTCACAGGTGCAAGTTAATAATCTATTCTGCCTCATATATATCTATGCTGCCACAGGTCACATTTTTTTGATTACATTACAGGTTGAATATCCAAAATCTCATCCCATGACATCTTATCTCGTTAAAGATCATTCTGCGAAACATCATCCTGCGAAACGTGCTTCCTTGAGACGCGATCCCGAGAGACATGATCCCGCAAGACGTGATCCTTTGAGACAGGTACAATTCTTATACGCCTTCTGTCTCCTTCTTGTTGCAGGATCCCTGTCCGCGCAACCGGGCCATGTGAACACCGCATCGGTCTATACGGAAAGGCCGGAAGATCCGGAAGCGTTCTATTTCACCCCTGAAAATTTCGGGATCAGGGCAGACGGGGCCATGGATGTGTCCGATTCGCTCCAGTCGGCCATCAACCGCCTGAAGACGGAAAAAAACTTCGGGATCCTGTTTATCCCGGAGGGTACCTACCTGATCACCCGCACCATTTATGTTCCCCCTGCCATCCGGCTGATCGGGTACGGGAAGAAACGGCCGGAATTCATCCTGAAGGACCGCACACCTGGCTACCAGGAGGAGGTCGCCGGGGACAAGGGAAAATCCAATTACATGTTCTGGTTTACAGGGGGACCGGCCAGGAGGGGTGAAGCGCCCAGGGACGCCGGGGCGGGGACCTTCTACAGTGCCGTTTCCAACATTGATTTCAGGATCGGGAAAGGGAATCCCCACGCGGTGGCACTCCGGACCCACTATGCCCAGCACAGTTTTGTGAGTCACTCGGTGATCCTTACCGGCAGCGGAAAGGCGGGGATCTTCGATGTGGGGAATGAGATGGAGAACGTGGCCTTTATCGGAGGGGACTACGGGATCCTGACCCATCGGACCTCCCCGGGATGGCCCATGATGGTGGTGGATACCTGGTTCGAGAGACAACGGAAGGCGGCGGTGCGGACCCGGGAAGGGGGGATGGCGTTTGTGAACATGGGGGTGAAGGGCGTACCGGTGGTGGTGGAGATGGAGGAAGGGAGCGTGGACCGCCTCTTCATGGAGCGGTGTGTGTTTGAGGATGTGGGCCGGGCGGCGGTGGTAACCAGTGCGGCGGACAATGTGATGCTGCAGGTGAATTTGATGGACATTCAATGTAAAAAAGTTCCCGTCCTTGTGGAGAACCTGGAAAGCGGGGAAATGCTGGAGGTGGATGAAAAAATGTACCGGGTGGAGGAATATACATACGGACTGGTGATGGAGGACATGGCGGCGGATTCGGAGTTCCGGACCATCAGCCGGATCGTGCCCCTGGCGGATTTTTCCCCGGAGCGGGACCGGGTGATCCCCTCCCTACCCGGGATGGAGGAGTGGGTGAACATCAGGGAGCTGGGGGCGAAGGGGGACGGGGAAACCGATGACACAGAGGTATTCCGGGATGCGGTTTCCCGCTACCGGTCCATCTACGTGCCCCAGGGATGGTACAGGCTCACCGGCACCCTGAAACTGGGGGCAGGGACCCGGCTCATCGGGCTTCATCCTTTCGGCACCCAGTTCATCCTCCATGAGAGCGAACCGGCTTTCAGCGGATTCGGTCCGCCGGTGCCCATGGTGGTATCTTCCGCGGGCGGGGAGGACATCATCAACGGGATCGGACTGAGTACAGGGGGATACAATTACCGGGCGGTGGGATGCAAATGGATGGCAGGCGAACGCTCCATGATGAACGATATTAAGTTCGTGGGGGGTCACGGGACCATGCGGAAACCGGTGAGGGAAGATCTGGAGGGAAGGTCGGGATCCCGGAGTGGTCGGGACCGGTGGACCCGCCAGATCAGTTCCCCGTCGGAGCCGGTCTACGAGCGGGGAAAGGACCAGGCATGGGACAACCAGTACTGGAGCCTGTGGGTGACCAACAACGGGGGAGGGACCTTCAAGGATATATGGACGGCCAACACCTATGCGGCCTCGGGGCTCTACGTGAGCCATACTTCCACCCCGGGACGTATCTATGCCATGTCACTGGAGCACCACGTGCGCAACGAGGCCCGCTTCGCGCATGTCTCCCACTGGAAGATGTACGCCTTCCAGTTCGAGGAGGAGGGGACCGAGGGAAAGGACTGCCTGATGATGGATATTTCCCACTGCAACGACCTGCTGTTCGCCAACCAGTGGATGTACCGGACCATCCGGGTTTCCACTCCCCAGCCCGTGGGTGTCAGGGTCTCCTGCAGCAGCGACATCCGTTTTAGGAACCTGCACAATTATACCCAGCGGCTCCAGGTGGTGGAGTTTCCTGTGTACGAGATGAACCGCGAGCTTCCCGCCTACCCGTGGGATGTTGCCAGTCTGACGGTCACCGGGAATGAGCCTTCGCGCCGGGTTTCGGGCGGCGGCCCCGGGGAGGGGCCGGAAGCGGCAGACAATCCCCAGGGGGCAATGAACCCTGAAGGTGAACCCTGGAAGGCGCAACGGCTGGCGACCGGCTTTATTTTCGGTACGGGGCTCACGGCGGACAGCCGGGGAAATGTCTATTTCTGCGAGCACGACCGGAAAAGGATCTACCGGTGGTCGGCCGGGGACGGGAGCCTGAGCCTGCTGACGGACCATCCATGGAAGCCGTTCACACTGGCCACCGATACGGAGGATAACCTGCTTGTGGTTTTCAGGTATGACCCCCAGCCGGGGTATATGGTGGACGGGGAACAGGAGACGGTTCCCAGGCTGGAGGACGACAATCCCATGTACAGCGGCTGGGGCAACAGCGGCTGGGCCGCGTGGGCCTATTCCCTGGATCCGGAAGATCCGGATGAAACCATCGCTCCTTTGAAGAGGGTGGCCTCGGAGGAGGTGAAAACAGTTAAGAAAGCCATCTATCCCTCCAGCCGGTGGCGCTCCGATTTTGACGCCACGGTGGTGTATGTTCCGGAAAATACCTTCGTGGCCCCGGACGGGGCCACCGTGATCCCGGAGACCTATGACCTGGGGCGTTCGGCCGCCCTCTCAGAGGCTGTTCCAGGTAAACCGCTGTTTATCACCCGCGAGATCGACAAGACCACGGTGCGGCTGGATGTGGCGGGGGACGGAAAGGTGTCGGGCATGCAGGAAGTGGTTCCCAGGGGAGAGTACAGCACGGCGGTGGACGGGGACGGGAATCTCTATGTGGCGGACGGACAGATCTTTGTGTATGACAGGGATTTCAAAGAGATCAGGAGGATCTCGCTGGAAGAGCGGCCCATTTCCATTGCTTTCGGGGGAGCGGACTCTGGCACCCTGTTCGTGACCACCCGCACCTCCCTCTACGGGATCCGGATCCGCTAAATTTTTTGTGCAGCGCAATATTTGCCGGCTGTGTCTTTGCCTCCAGCGCCAGACTTTGCCTCCAGCGCCGGACTTTGCCTCCAGCGCCGGACTTTGTCTCCAGCGCTGAATTGTAAAAATTTTAAACCGCTCTTTTCAGGGTATCCGTTTCAAGCAAAACAGGAAGTCACAAGGTTGTGACTTTTATACATTTTTGTTACTTCCCTGTTTCCTGCTTGTTTTTGCAGTCTCCGTATAATTATCTTATTTATAATGACATAGGAAGCCTGTTGAAGAATGCGTGGATGGATGAAAACTCACAGGATTGTATAAAAGTCACATATTTGTGACTTCGTGAAATAGACAAAACAGACACCCTCCTGAAAACGGTCACTCTCTTTCATCGTTCAGGAGCATGACGGTATTCATTTGGGTCCCTCAGGAAGCCTTTCCAGGTTTTAAATATACCGCTCGTTAGTGAAGATTGATGATCCCGATACCTGACCCTCAGGAGCGGACCTTTTCCAGAAAGATCCGGCGGGCATGCTTCATGGCTTCACCTTCTCCATAAAGATCCGGCGGGCATGTTCCAGGGCGCTGTCGATGCCGGACGGTTCCTTTCCGCCGGCGGTGGCGAAGAAGGGCTGACCGCCGCCACCTCCTTTTATCGCCGGTGCGATCTCCCGGATCAGGGCGGAGGCATCCAGTCCGTGGTCCCGGATGACCTCGTCGGAAAGCATGATGGCCAGATGGGCCTTCCCTTCGATCTCGGCACCCAGCGCCATGCATATCTTTTCCTGGCGGGAGCGCATCCGGAACGCCAGGTCCCGCAGCTGCGACGGTTCATCCACCTCCACAGGAGACACCACCAGGAATGCATCTCCGACCCGTTCCATTTTCTGATCCAGGTTCCGGGCGATGACCCCCAGCACCATCTTCTGGAACCGTTCTACCTGTTTTGCCAGCCTGCTGTTCTCCTCCAGCATTCCTTTCACGGCCTTCACCAGGTCCTTCTGTTTTTCGAAGGATTCGGAGATCTGGCGGACCATGTCCAGCTGGTCGTCAATATATTTTTCGGCCGTTTCGCCGGTCACCGCTTCGATGCGCCTGATCCCTGCTGCCACGGATGATTCGCGCACGATCTTAAAGATCCCGATCTGACCGGTGGACTGTACGTGGATCCCTCCGCAGAGCTCCACCGATTCCCCGAACTTGATCACCCTGACCGACTCCCCGTACTTCTCCCCGAACAGGGCGATGGCTCCCATCCCCCGGGCCTCCTTCATGGGGATGGAACGGTGCTCCTCCACCGGGTTGTTCTGACGGATCATCCGGTTCACCTTCCGTTCCACCTCCATGAGTTCTTCATCGGTCACCTTCGAGAAGTGGCTGAAGTCAAACCGCAGATAGTCCGGGTCCACCAGTGAGCCTTTCTGTTCCACATGCTTTCCAAGCACCTCCCGAAGGGCGTGGTGCATCAGGTGGGTGGCCGTGTGGTTGTTGGCGGTGTTCACCCTGCGTCCCTCGTTCACCCTGGCGGTGAATACGGCGGACGGATCCTCGGGCAGCTTTTTCGCCTGGTGGATGATCAGCTCGTTCTCCTTCCGGGTGTCGGTGATCTCGATCCGTTCCTTTTCATTTTCAATATAGCCGCGGTCTCCGATTTGTCCCCCGCTCTCCGCATAGAACGGGGTGATGTTGAAGACCAGGTGGTACTGTTCCCCTTTCTTTGTCCGGATCTTCCGGTACCGGGTGATCCTCACCTGCGCGGTGAGGGTGTCATATCCCACGAATTCATTTCCGTGTTCGGTGGACGACTTGTCTGAGTCCGCCTCGCCCTGGGCTGCCTCTCCCGGAGCCCCCGGGGCCGCGTAACCCCGGGCGTGGGGGACCTCCACCCAGTCGCCCGCCTCCGTTTCCGCGGCCTTTTTGGAGCGGTTCTTCTGGGCTTCCATCTCCCGGCTGAACTCCTCCCGGTCCACCGACATTCCCTTCTCCGCTAGGATCAGTTCGGTCAGATCCAGCGGAAAACCGAATGTGTCGTACAGTTCGAATGCCCTTTTCCCTGAGATGACCTGCCTGTTTTCCTTCCGGGCCTCCTCCGTGAGCCGGTCAAGCAGCCCGATCCCGGTATCCAAAGTGGAGAGGAAGGACTGTTCCTCCTCCCTGATCACCCGGCTGATCAGCTCTTCCTGCGCTTTCAGCTCCGGGAAGGTGTCGCCCATGAGGGAGACCAGCACGGGCACCAGTGTATGGATAAAAGGTTCTTTCTGTTCCAGGTAGGTGAAGCCGTAACGGACCGCCCGCCGGAGGATCCTGCGGATCACATATCCGGCCTTGTTGTTGGAGGGCAGCTGTCCGTCCGCAATGGCAAAAGAGATGGCCCGGAGGTGGTCGGCCACCACCCGCATGGCCACGTCCGTGGCTTCGGAAGATCCGTATTTTTTGCCCGAGAGGGATTCGATCTCATGGATGACGGGCCGGAAAAGATCCGTGTCGTAATTGGATTTTTTCTGCTGCATGGCCATGCAGAGCCGTTCGAAGCCCATACCCGTGTCCACATGCTTTTCGGGTAGATTTTCCAGCTGTCCGCCGGCTTTCCGGTTGAACTGGATGAAGACCAGGTTCCAAATCTCGATCACCAGCGGATGGTTCCGGTTCACCAGTTCCTTTCCCGGCACCTTTTTCCTTTCGGCATCATCCCTCAGATCCAGGTGGATCTCCGAGCAGGGTCCGCACGGTCCGGTATCCCCCATCTCCCAGAAATTATCCTTTTTCGATCCCTTCAGGATCTTTTTCTGATCCAGGAACCGGCTCCAGTGGTCGTACGCTTCAGTATCCTCCCCGAGACCTTCCTCCGGATCCCCTTCAAAAATGGTCGCGTAGATCCTGTCCGGATCCATCTTCATCCGTCCGGTGAGGAATTCCCATGCCCATGCGATGGCCTCCTCTTTAAAATAGTCGCCGAAGGACCAGTTGCCCAGCATCTCGAACATGGTGTGGTGGTAGGTGTCCCGTCCCACCTCTTCCAGGTCGTTGTGCTTGCCGGTCACCCGCAGGCATTTCTGGGTGTCGGCCACCCGCCGGCTTTCCGGCTTCCGGTTTCCCAGGAAATAATCCTTGAACTGGTTCATCCCGGCATTGGTGAACATCAGGGTGGGATCGTTCTTCAGGACCATGGGTGCCGAAGGGACGATCCGGTGTTGTTTTTCACTGAAAAAATCCAGGAATGCACGCCTGAGCTCTTTGGAAGTCATGGAAGCCAGAATCAATAATTTGATAAAACTGTAACCCGGAAAAGAAAGTTACGTAAAAAATGCCTACAGAGGTGCAAAAATAATTTTTTTGACTAATAGTTGGGAGATTAAGCTCAGTTTTTTATTTTTAGCCATGGAATCGTGATCATGTTTGGTCGAAAATACTACATCAACCCTGAAACCCTCCGCTACGAGCGGGTTCGATTAACAGCAAAGCAGCGTCTTCGTTATTCTGTTTTCTTCGCTCTGGGCATTGTGGCCCTTGCCGTTTTGCTGAGATCAGGATTTGAAAGGTATTACCCGACCCCGCGCCAGGTCAGGTACCAGCAGGAGAACAACGCCCTTCGTTCGGATTATCTTTCGCTCAACACCACCCTGCAGACGCTGGAATCGCAGCTCGAGGATCTGAAGAACAGGGACGACCACCTGTACCGGTCCATCCTGAGCCTGGAACCGGTTCCCCAGTCCATCTGGGAGGTGGGGACCGGGGGATCGGAACCTTATGTGATGCTGAGGAATCTGAGCGAACCGGATTTTGTACTCGAAACCTTCCAGCGGATCGACAAGCTGGCCAACAGGGTGCAGATCCAGTCCAGCAGCCTGGAGAATGTGTACGAGGAGGCGGTGACCAACCAGGACTTCCTGGCCCGCAAGCCTTCCATCAATCCTATTTCCCCCGGCGATCCCTGCTGGATGACCTCTTCCTACGGGTACCGTCTTGATCCATTCACAAGGCGCCGGAGCATGCACCTGGGGATCGATCTCGCGGGACCATACGGGCTTCAGATCCATGCCACCGGGAACGGGACCGTGATCGCTGCGGGATACAGCAGGTACGGATACGGGAAAGAGGTGCTGGTGGACCACGGTTACGGGTACGTCACCAGGTATGCCCACCTGCAGGAGATCCTGGTGAAAAGAGGTCAGCAGCTGAAAAGGGGAGAGGTTGTTGGAACCATGGGAAGCACAGGCCGCTCCACAGGTCCGCACCTCCACTATGAGGTCCACAAGGACGGCAGAACGGTCAATCCCATGCTGTTTTTCTTCGAAAATCTTACGACTGACGAATACAACCTCCTTGCTTCCCGTGCCAGCCAGGCGGATCAGCCTTTCTATTCAAATGCTCTGAGCCAGAAATAAATTTGCTATTTTCGCTCAAAAGTTCCTGAATGCCCCGGTCACATTATAAATTCAATCCGGAGAACCTGAATTACCATGAGCTGGACAAAAGTCCGGCTGCCCGTATCTGGAGGATTGTGATCTACGTGGCCGCCGTCCTGGTGATTGCCGTTCTGCTGAATGTGCTCTACTCGCTTTTTTTCGACACCCCCCGGGAACGCCAGATCAGGCGCGAGAATGAATTGCTGATGGAGCAGTACAGGGCCCTCAGTGAGAGAAAACGAAGGGTGGATACCGTGATGCAGGAAGTGCAACGCATGGATAAGGACATCTACAGGGTGATCTTTGAGACCGAGCCGGTGGAGCCGGAGATCGTGGCGGACAGGCTGCAGGATTATGAGGAGCTGCTCATGCAGCCCGATGAAGAGGTGGTCTCCCTCACGGCACTCAGGCTGGATTCTATGATTTCCTGGAACGACAATACCGCCTCCATGTATGATGTGCTGATGGTCCGCAGCGAGCAGAGGGCGGAACTGCTGCCGTACATTCCGGCAATCCAGCCCATCGGGAACAGGGACCTGACACTCATTGCATCGGGCTTCGGTTACAGGATCCATCCCATATACAAGATCCGGAAGATGCACACGGGAATTGACTTTTCGGCGCCCGTGGGCACGCCGGTTTTCGCCACTGCCGACGGCACGGTGGAGCTCGCTGTGCGGTCGGGACGCGGGATGGGGAACAGGATCCTGATCGACCACGGATTCGGGTACAAGACCCTGTACGCCTACATGGATGAGATCCGGGTGAGGCCGGGGAGGAAGGTGAAACGGGGGGAGGTGATCGGCACGGTGGGAGATACGGGACTGAGCGTGGCGCCCCACCTCCATTACGAAGTGCATCTGAATGGTGAACCGGTGAACCCCATCAATTATTTTTTCCTGGAAATTTCCCCTGTGCAATACGACCAGTTGATCGAGATCTCCATAAAATCGGGCCAGTCTTTTGATTAATTCGACTTTTTCGTATATTGCGTCTGATGGAGAGATTTTATTTTTGCCCCGACAGTCTCACCTACCAGAAAATGAAGATGACCGGAAAGCAGAAGTTTTACCGGTTTCTTGCGTTTACGGGGTTAGCCCTGATCTTCTCGCTTGGATTCCTGCTGCTCAGGGATACCCATTTGATCACCCCGCGCGCTGAACAACTTTCCGCCGAACAGAACCGGATCGCATTTCAGATCGAACTGCTGAACCAGGACATCAGGCACTATGAGGAGATGCTGGGTGAGCTTGCATACAATGACGATCATATCTACCGGGTTTATTTTGAAGTGAATCCCTGGCCGCCCACCCTGCGGAATGCCGGGGTGGGAGGTTCATATAATTACGCCAGCTTCGGCCTGGAAAAATTCACCGAGATGCTGGACCGGGCCTATTCCAAACTGGGTCAGATCGAACGGAAACTTGCAGTGCAATCCACTTCCTTCGAGCAGGTCATCGAACTGGCCCGTCACAAGGAAGAGCGGCTGGCGGCAAGGCCTGCCATTCAGCCCATCAGCATGAAGGACCTGCATCATTTCGGATCTTCCTTCGGGATGCGGCTTCATCCCATTCTGAATGTGGTAAGACCGCATTATGGTATTGACCTGACCGCATCCAGGGGAACCCCCATTTATGCCACGGCGGACGGTACCGTCACCCAGGCGGGGTATTCCACGGGAGGATTCGGGAACAGGATCCTGCTGGACCACGGATTTGGGTATGAGACACTGTACGGTCACTGCAGCGAGGTCCTGGTGAAGGTGGGAGACCATGTCAAGAGGGGAGAGGTGATCGGGAAGGTGGGCAATACGGGACTTTCAAAATCACCCCATCTTCATTATGAGGTGCATGTGAACGGCCGGCCGGTGGATCCGATCAATTATTACGCCAGCGACCTTACGCCACAGGAATTTGAAAGAATGATCGGATTGCTTTCCGAAGCCGACCCCGCATTTGATATTAACTGACAGAAAGCAGGGTTGTATGAAGCTGGCGGGTGCGGGTCTTTTTGTTTTCCTCCTTATTTACGGCCAGGTTCCTTCCGCAGCGTTGCCGCCGCGCGGTGCACGCATCACCGATACCGATCAGCCGACGAATCCGCAGGATCTCTCTACTGCGTTACCGTATGATTCCGCTGCAGCGTTGCCGCATGATGCCTCCGAAGCGTTACCGCAGGTTCCCACCGCAGCGTTGCCGCCGCGCGGTGCACGCATCACCGATACCCATCAACCGACGAATCCGCAGCATCCCGCTGCAGCGTTGCCGCATGATCCCACTGCAACGTTACCGCATGATGCCTCCGAAGCGTTACCGCAGGTTCCCTCCGCCGTATCAGGCCAGGGAACCCGCCGAAGCCCGGGGGATACGGTGTGTGTGATCGGGACGGGCGACATCATGCTGGGGACTGACTATCCCAGCCGGACGTACCTGCCCCCGGGAGGGGACTGCTCCCCGCTGCTCCGGCCCGTGCTGGATGTGCTCCGGTCGGGCGACCTGCTATTCGGGAACCTGGAGGGGGTTTTCTGCTCCGAAGGCGGAACCCCGAAGTACTGCAAGGACACCACCAATTGCTTCGTGTTCCGGATGCCGGACCATTTTGTGAACTGCCTCGTCGAAGCGGGGTATGATGTGGTGAGCGTGGCCAACAACCATGTGAATGATTTCGGTCCCCGGGGAAGGCTCACCACCGCGGAAGTGCTGACCGCCGCCGGGATCCGGTTCGCAGGATTCACGACCCATCCGTGGACCGTCTTTGAGAAGAACGGGGTCACATACGGATTCGCAGCATTCGCACCCCATACCGGGACGATGGATTTAAAGGATTACTGGGAGGCGGCGCGGATCACCCGGATGCTCGATTCCATTGCAGATATTGTGATCATCTCCTTTCACGGGGGTGCAGAGGGAAGGGAGCACCAGCATGTGGTGCGCGGGGATGAGGAGTACCTGGGGTACAACCGGGGAAACACCTACCTGTTTGCCCACACCGTGGTGGATGCCGGGGCGGATGTGGTCTTCGGACACGGTCCGCACGTGACCCGCGCCATGGAGCTTTACCGTGACCGGCTGATCTGCTACAGCCTGGGGAATTTCTGCACCTACCGGCGTTTTAACCTTTCCGGTCCGAACGGGCTCGCACCCATTGTGAAGGTGAAAATGGATCTGCGGGGGAATTTCATTTCCGCCGATGTGGTCCCCGTGTACCAGCCGGGAGAGGGCGGACCCAGGATCGATCCCACGGGAAGGGTGATCAGCAGCCTGCAGGCCCTGACCGCATCGGATTTTCCGGAGCAGCTGCTGGCCATTCATTCCGACGGGACCGTGCTGCCGCCTTTCAGGATGGAACGCCTGGAGGTGCTGGGAGGAGCGCTTGCATCCCGGAGCCAGGAGAAGGATGTATCAGGCTGGGCTTCCAGGGAGGAAATCCGGGGATGGGCGCCCGATAAGCTGGAGATGCTCTGGACACATTTCCTGGGGGAGACCGTCCCCCGCGGCGGGCAGGGAGTGTGCAGGCAGGGCAGGATCCGGGAGACAGTCATGCCGATGCTGGTGAAAGAGGGGAGGGATACGTTCCTCATCCAGGAGTTCGACGGAGGTCTGAAGAAGCTGGATGCAATCACGGGCAGGCTGATCTGGGAATTTGCCCCGGGCGAACCAGGCGAAGCAGTCGAATCAGTGGAACCAGGCGATCCTTCTGCGAGGCAGGCCGTATCCTACATCACCGGGAAACCGTTTCCGGGTGAGGCGGAGGCCGGGACAGGACCGGGGATCATGGAGATGAAGACAGGTGAGCCCGCGCTTCTGTTCCCCTCGACTGATCCCGGAGTGAAGGCCCTGGCTGATTCTGATCCGGAAATCTGGAAAACTACAGATTCAGGTTGGGAGGCCCTGACGGAGGAAGAACCGATGCCCCTGCTGGAAGAAGAACCGCTGCCCCTGCTGGAGGGGGATTCGGCAGGATTCCGGATACTGACGGAAAAGCGGCTCCTGGTCTGCAGCGGGAACGGGATCTCGCTTTACGCGGTTGACGGGAACATGAACCTGGAGCTGCTGGACCGGCTGCCGGTCCCGGTGGAGTCTGCCCCCTTTATCTGCGGCGGAAAGCTCTATGTGGCCTCCCTGAACGGATATCTTTACTGTTTGGGGGACAAAGATTGATTTCTACAGTGAATTTTTATAAATTGGTTTCTTTTAACAATCCCTTCCGGTATGCCCTACAAGGAGACGAAAGTCGAGAAGCTTTACTATACGATCGGTGAAGTTGCGGAGATGTTCGGTGTGAACACCTCGCTGATCAGGTACTGGGAAAAAGAGTTCGATATCATCAAACCCAAGAAGAACAAAAAGGGTAACCGGCTCTTTACCAGTACGGATATTGACAATTTCCACATCATTTACCACCTTGTGAAAGAAAAGGGGATGACCCTCAAGGGAGCTAAAAAGAAACTGCGGGAGAACAGGGAGGATACCGAGCATAATTTTGAGATCATCAAATCCCTGGAGAACATCAGGGAGATGCTGCTGGAAGTGAAGGAAGGCCTCTGAAGGGGTGAAATGACTCTGAAGGTGAGAATTCCTCTGAATGGAAGAATTGATCCCAAGGGGAGAATTCCTCTGAAGGGGAGAAATGCCCGTCCGGGAATAATCCGTAACACATGATACTGTTAAAAGAGATTACCAGTTACCTGGAGAGTCTGGCACCGGTCTCGTTCCAGGAATCCTATGACAACTCGGGTCTGCAGGTGGGGGATCCGGGGATGGAGGTGAACGGGATCCTGGTCACCCTGGATGTGACCGAGGAGGTGGTGGACGAAGCGGCGGGACTGGGCTACAATCTGATCATCTCGCACCATCCGGTGATTTTCGGGAAACTTACCTCGGTAACGAACCGGACCGATCCGGAGCGGGTGGTGAGGAAAGCCGTCAAAAATGACATCGCCATCTACAGCGGCCATACCAACTTCGATGCCATCCGGGAAGGGGTCAGTGCGGCCATGGCGGACCGACTGGGGCTGGTCGGACGCAGAATCCTGGATCCCATGCGGGGAAGGCTGAAGAAGCTGGTGGTCTTCGTGCCGGAGGCACATGTGGAAAAGGTGCGTTCGGCCATGTTCGAGGCAGGGGCCGGGCACATCGGTACATATGACCGGTGCAGCTTCAACCTGGAGGGCGCGGGGACCTTCCGCGGATCGGAAGATAGCAATCCGTTCGTGGGGGAGAAGGGGAAGATGCATACGGAGCCTGAAACCAGGGTGGAGACCATTGTACCGGAGCACCTGGTCGGGAAGACGGTGGAGGCCATGATCAGGGCCCATCCCTACGAGGAGGTGGCCTATGATCTTTATCCGCTGGACAATCCCCATGAGCAGGCCGGGATGGGCATGGTGGGGGAGCTGGAGGCGCCCATGGAGGAGGGGGCATTCCTGAATTTTCTGAAGGACAGGTTCTCCGCGGGGGTGATCCGGCACTCGGCCCTGCTGGGCACACCCGTTTTAAAGGTCGCCCTCTGCGGCGGGGCCGGCAGTTTTCTGATCGGGAAGGCCATCGCTTCCGGGGCTGATGTTTTCGTGACGGGCGATGTGAAGTACCACGATTTTTTCAGGGCGGAGGGCAGGATCGTGATCATGGACATCGGTCATTATGAAAGTGAGCAGTTTACCAGGGACCTATTTTATGATCTACTTATGAAAAAATTCCCTAAATTTGCAATCCGTTTATCGGAGACGAGCACAAATCCAATTAAATATTTCTGATCCATGGCCAAAGAAAACAAACAAGCGGAAGTGGCTGAGATGACAGTTGCTGAAAAGCTGAAGGCGCTGTACGACCTGCAGATGGTGGATACCGCCATTGATAAGATCAAGATCCTGCGCGGGGAACTTCCCCTGGAGGTGCAGGACCTTGAAGATGAGATCGAGGGACTCCAGACCCGGGTTTCGAAATACCAGGATGACATCAACGCCCTTGATAAATCAATCAACGGGAAAAAGCAGGAGATCGCCAATGCGCAGGACCTGATCAAGAAATACGAGGAGCAGCAGAACAATGTGAGAAATAACCGGGAGTATGATTCCCTCTCCAAGGAGATCGAGTTCCAGACCCTGGAGATCGAATTGTGCGAAAAACGCATCCGGGAATTTACAGTCCAGATCGATGAGAAGAAGGTGGTGATCGATGAATCCCAGCAGGTCCTTGATGAGCGGAAACTGGACCTGGAGAATAAGAAAAAGGAGCTGGAGGACATCATCGAGGAGACCAGGAAGGAGGAAGAGGTGCTGGAGAAAAAGTCCGACGATCTGCAGAAAATCATCGAGCCCAGGCTCGTTACGGCATACCGGAAGATCCGGGCCAACGCCCGCAACGGTCTGGCCGTGGTTCCGGTGGAAAGAGATGCCTGCGGGGGATGCTTCAACAAGATCCCGCCCCAGCGTCAGCTGGACATTGCTTCCCGCAAGAAGATCATCGTCTGCGAATACTGCGGACGGATCCTGGTGAATCCCGATTCTGAAGGCAAGGAAGGTTAGCGCTGATTTGGCATGTAAGCCGGAGACGGATCCATCCACAGGGGCTCCACTTCATCCACACCCCACAGATGCATGCGGGTATCTGAAAGAAAGCGACGCATGAGGATCAGATCATCGGGTGACAGATCCATTGTGGCGTAATTCATGGAATCGACGGCGGCGGGCACCAGCGAAAAGAGGGGGCCCTTTTCTGTTTCCGGTTTATGGACCCAGACCGGGAGGTATCCGTGCCGGGCCACCCGCGTTCCCGCATTGTCTTTCACCACTTCCAATTCAAATACGATCCCCCCGTCCCTGTAGCGCGGACGCTGGTTGGAGATGAAATTCCCCAGCGAATAGGCCACAAGGTCGCCTCTCCCAACACCTTTCACGGGCTGAACCACATGTGGATGGGAACCCACGATCACATCGGCGCCGTTGGCAAACGCAAACCGGCCCAGCTCCTGCTGACGGCTGTTTTCCGTACGCTCGTATTCGTTCCCCCAGTGCACGGTGAGGATGGTCAGATCGGGTTCTGCCAGGGAGGCTTTCAGAAGGTCCTCCCGGATCAGCGCGGTGTCAATGTAGTTTACAGCCACCGGGTTGTCCGCCTTCAGCCCGTTCGTTCCGTAGGTGTAATTCAGCAGGGCAATGCGGATCCCGTTCTTTTCAAGCACGAGGGGGTAATACAGCTTGCGGTGCTGCTCATCGCGGAAGGTCCCCGTCTGGAGGATCCCCCGGCTGTGGAGCTGCTGGATGGTCCGCTGCACCCCTGCATCCCCCCTGTCCAGCGCGTGGTTGTTGGCGGTGAGCAGCACGTCAAACCCCGCTTCCAGAAGGGCATCGGCCAAAACGTCGGGACTGGAGAACTGGGGATAGCCTTTGTAAGGGGGACCGGCCAGGGTCACTTCCAGGTTCCCGATAACCAGATCCGCTTCGTTGAAATAGGGCTCCAGGTACTGAAAACAGGTACTGTAGTCATGGCTGTCACCTCCCTGGGCCAGAGCGGAAGCGATCTGGGAGTCGTGTCCCATGATGTCCCCTGTGAACAGCAGTTTTAAGCTGGTTTTCTGCGGGATGGTCCGTGCAGGATCAGGATCCGGCTGCGGGAAGGCAATCGCCGGGGGATCCTCCCGGGGAACCATACCCGGGAATGTATGCGTAGTCTGGCCAGTGAAGGACTGTGATTTCTGCCCTGGGGATGACTGTGATTTCTGCCCTGGGGATAACTGTGATTTCTGCCCTGGGGATAACTGTGATTTCTGCCCTGGGGATGACTGTGACGTCTGGACGGGGGATGTGCGTGCTGTCTGTCCGGCTGCGGGGACCGCAACACACAAAAACAACAAAATGAACCGGTATATACGCATCACAAATCCAACATTTACCGGGTTGAGGGGCTACCAGCTTCCTCCGGCTCCTCCGCCCCCGAAGGAGCCTCCGCCGCCTCCGGAAAATCCCCCGCCTCCCCCGAATCCTCCGCTTCCCGAAGAGAAGCTTCCCCAGCTTCCGGAGGACCGGTTGCCGGAGAGCATTCCAAGGGCGAGCCACAGGGGAAGGTTGCTGCGGCCCATCCCCACGCTCCTTCTCCTTGATCCGAATATGATCCAGAAGAGGATGATCATGAAAATGATGCCTCCGATGGAGAATACGGAACCGGAGCTGCTCTGCTTCATGTACTCATCGGAAGTGAACTTGCCGTCCAGCAGGTCGGTCATCACGTTGATAGCCGCATCGATCCCCTGGTAGTAATTCCCCTGCTTGAAACCGGGGATGATCTCGTTTTCCACGATCCGTTTGGCAATGGCATCCGGGATATACTCTTCCAGGCCGTAACCGGTGGAGATAAACACATCCCGCTCACCCATGTCCACCAGGATCAATGCCCCGTTGTCCTCTTCCGCCTGTCCCACCTTCCACGCCTCTCCGATCATGGGGGCCAGCATGGATGCCGGGTATCCCTGGTTGTCCTTGATGGTCACCACGAAGATCTGGGTGGAGGTCCTGTACTCCAGCGCGCCCAGTTTCTGTTCCAGCTGTTCCCTCTCCTGGCGGCTGAATACTTCCGCGTAGTCGTTGACCCATGAGGAGGGTGCGGCAGGGACGGGAAGCTGGTCCTGGCCGGAAAGCTGGCCGGTGGCCAGTACCAGGATGACAGTGATCCACAATATGCCCGGTTTCATCATGACTTATCTCCAAAAGATATTTCGTTCGAAAGCTCGTTCACATCCCCTTTCTCGTACGGGAAATGCTCCCTGAGCTGCTCGCCGGCCATCAGGATCCCCTGCTGCAAACCTCCGGCGAAGTTTTCCTTTTTAAATTCCTCCAGCACCATATCCCTGATCCTGTCCCAGAAATCGTCCGGCGTGACGGCATTGATCCCTTTGTCGCCCAGGATGGCAAACTTCCGGTCCTTCACCGCAAGATAGAACAGAACCCCGTTGCGGAGTTTCGTTTTGTGCATTTTCAGCTTGGCGAACCACCATGCAGCACAGTCCTTCGCATCATCGTTGCACTGGTTACTGATGTGCACCCTGATCTCGCCGGAGGTGTTCTTCTCGGCCTCCAGGATGGCCGAACGGATCATCTCCTCCTCTTCCTTTGTGAAGAAATTGATGGCCAGCATGGCTAAGACAGTGTTTAAAATTCAACGGTGGGAACCACATCGGCGCCCTCAACCGCTTCAAAGTAACCTTTCTGGTCCATCCCTGTGATCCCCGCGATCACGTTGGCGGGGAATTTCCGGATGGATGTATTGAAGTCCCTGACCAGGTCGTTGAATTTCCTGCGCTCCACGGCGATCCTGTTCTCGGTGCCCTCCAGCTGGGCCTGGAGCTCCAGGAAGTTCTGGTTGGCTTTCAAATCGGGATAGCGCTCGATGGTGACGAGCAGCCTGGAGAGGGCCGAGCTCAATCCTTCCTGGGCTTCCTGGAATGCGGCGATGTTCTCCGGGGTCAGCGCGGCGGGGTCCACGTTGATGCTGGTCGCCTTCGCCCTGGCCTCGATCACCTGGGTGAGGGTCTCCTGCTCGAAATCGGCATACCCCTTCACGGTGTTCACCAGGTTGGGGATCAGGTCCGCCCGCCGCTGGTATGAATTCTCCACATTGGCCCACTGGCCGGATACACCCTCTTCAAGGGTCACAAAGCTGTTGTACCTGCGAACCCCCCAGAGGATCACCACCAGCAGGGCGATGATTACGATGATCCAGGTGCTGAATTTCTTGTTCATTTCTGATCTGTTTTAATGAATGGAAGATGCAATCTGTCTCCAAAAATAAGAAAAGATCGACCTCATTTTCAACGAACGGCCAAATATCGGTAAAAATTCGGTCATCGCTCCCCGCGGAATTCTCTCACCGCCCCCGCGGAATTCTTCCACTGCCCTCCCCCGCGACGCGATCATCGAATTACCGGTGGAACAATCCCCCCACGATGCGTTCATCGAACCGGCTGCGGAACAATCGGCAACCCTTTCCTGTTATATACCCGTGAGCTACCCGTGGACCATCCTGTATGACGGCCACTGCAACCTGTGCAGCGGTTCGGTGCGCTGGATCGTACGGAACGACCGCAAGAAGCGGTTCACCTACATCCCGCTGCAGGACGACCGCGCCCGCACGATCCTGGAAGAGAAGGCCGGCCCCGGACCGGACCGGAAGGGGATCGACAGCGTGGTGCTGGTGACCGGTGAAAATCTGTTTTTCCGCTCCGCCGCCGCCCTCCGGATCGCTTCCCGCCTCCGTTTTCCCTGGCCGCTGCTTGCGGTTTTCTTCCTGGTGCCCGCACCGGTGAGGGACTGGTTCTATGACCTGGTGGCCCGGAACCGGAAGCGGTGGTTCGGAGAAAGGGAGACCTGTTATCTGCCCTGATTATCCGGGACCTCTCTCGCTGTCCGGACCCTGCCTCGCTGTCAGGGACCTGTCTCGATGTCAGGAAAAGATGGCCGGAGACGGCATAGGCCCGATGTGTTGTAAAACCACAGGGGGACGCCTGTCTCCGCGCCCGAATTATTGTAATTTTAACCTTCGAACCAAGCCACACGCACCATGAACCAGGAAGATTTCAGGGCGGCCGTCCTGGAGGGGATCCCGGAAGGACTTCCGGAACCGAAACCATACGACCCGGCGCTGAACCATGCCCCCCGCAGAAAGGACATTCTGTCCGCCGAAGAGAAGAAACTGGCCGTCAGGAACGCGCTCCGGTACATCCCCCGCAAACACCACCTCGTGATGGCCGGCGAACTGGCCGGAGAGCTGAAGCGCTTCGGCAGGATCTACATGTACCGGTACAGGCCCGATTATCCGATCACGGCCCGCAGCATTGACCAGTTTCCGCACCGGTCGCGCCATGCGGCCGCCATCATGCTGATGCTCTCCAACAACCTGGATCATGCGGTGGCACAGCATCCCGACGAGCTGATCACCTATGGGGGCAACGGTGCGGTTTTCCAGAACTGGGCGCAGTACAGGCTGACCATGAAGTACCTGGCCGAGATGACCGATGAGCAGACCCTGGTACTCTATTCCGGTCATCCGCTCGGACTCTTCCCTTCCCATCCCGACGCTCCCAGGGTGGTGGTGACCAACGGCATGGTGGTTCCAAACTATTCCGGGCAGGACGATTACGAACGGATGAATGCGCTGGGGGTGACACAGTACGGACAGATGACCGCCGGCTCGTTCATGTACATCGGTCCCCAGGGCATCGTACACGGGACCACCATTACGGTGATGAATGCGGGAAGGCTCATGCTGGAGACCGGGGAGGAGGGACTCGCCGGGAAGGTATTTGTGACCTCGGGACTCGGTGGGATGTCGGGTGCACAGCCCAGGGCAACGGTGATCGCGGGTGGGATCTGCGTGGTGGCAGAGATCAATCCCAAGCCCCTGGCCAGGAGGCTGGAGCAGGGCTGGGTGGACGAGGTGTACGAAGATCTGGAGGAGCTCCTGACCCGGCTGGAAAAGGCACGCGGCAACAAAGAGGCGGTGAGCCTGGCCTACCGGGGCAATGTGGTGGATCTGTGGGAGTTTCTTGTGAAGAAGGAAGTGGCGGTGGACCTGGGATCGGACCAGACCTCCCTGCACAATCCCTTCGGCGGGGGGTATTACCCGGCGGGACTTACCTTCGAGGAGGCGAACCGGATGATGGCCGGGGAGCCTGAGAAATTCAGGGAGGCGGTCAACGCATCCCTGCGCCGGCAGGTGGAGGCCATCAATCAGATGACGGCCATGGGGATGCATTTCTGGGATTACGGGAATGCCTTTCTGCTGGAATCGGGCAGGGCAGGGGCGGATATCTTCGCGGGGGACGGCCGGTACAGGTACCCCTCCTATGTGCAGGCCATCATGGGACCGCTGTTTTTCGATTATGGATTCGGGCCCTTCCGGTGGGTCTGCACCTCCTCCGATCCGGCCGACCTGGCAGAGACCGACCGGATCGCCCTGGAGGAGCTGGAGCGGATCGCCCGGGATGCCCCCGGGGAGATCAGGGGACAACTGCAGGACAACATCCACTGGATCAGGGAGGCTGGAAAACAAAACCTGGTGGTGGGATCGCAGGCGCGGATCCTGTATGCCGATTCCCCGGGACGGATCGCCATTGCCAGGGCCTTCAACCGGGCCGTCCGGGAGGGAACAATCAGTGCTCCGGTGGTGCTGGGGCGGGACCACCACGATGTATCGGGCACGGATTCGCCGTTCCGGGAGACTTCGAACATTTATGACGGTTCCGCCTTCACGGCCGATATGGCGGTGCAGAATGTGATCGGGGATGCCTTCCGGGGAGCCACCTGGGTCTCGCTCCACAATGGCGGGGGCGTGGGATGGGGAGAGGTGATCAACGGGGGCTTCGGGCTGGTGGTGGACGGTACCCCGGAAGCCGAAAGGCGCCTGGAGATGATGCTGCACTGGGATGTGAACAACGGCATCGCCCGGAGAAGCTGGGCCCGCAACGAAGGCTCCATCAGCGCCATCCGCAGGGAAATGGAACGGACCCCGCAGCTGAAGGTTACCCTTCCCGAGCTGGTGGACGACCACCTGCTGGAGGATCTTTTCTGAACTACGCGAGACCATTGGCTGCCGAACTGAAGATTCCTCTAAGCAAGCTGCCTTCAGCGTGCCTGTTTCCCTGAGGTGATCCTCATGCCGGTGGAACAGAGGCACTGCGCAAACAGAAAAGACCTCCTTAAAGAAGGCATCAGATCAGATATCCTCATCCAAAGTAGAAAAGATTTAAAGAAAAAGAGAAATCTTCCTGGACATATTATTAGAAGCATTCTCAATGATGCGGTTCTCCTATGACAAAGAATCCTTCCAGGTAGATTTTAAAAGTCTGACAGACTTTGGCGTTACTGTAAGATATCCTGATGATTTCTATATCCCTGATGTAAAAGAAGCACTAGAATATCGCGACACTGCCCTTTCCGTAAAAGGGATAGTTGAGAATTTAATTAAGTAAACAGATCTGCCTCTGACAGGCCGTGGTATTTCATTTGCTTGTCACAATTTTCACTCCTCTCTATAAGACGAGATTTAAACCGAAAAATTGGTTTTTCTTAGGATGCTTAGAAAAGCGGCGGGACATTTTCAGGCAGTATCCCATTTCGCTATTTCACCGCGTCACAAAGATGTGACTTTTGCACAATTGTGTGACTTCACCGTAATTCTTATTCTTCCAGGAAGGGACTGCAACTACCTTATTTATAATAATATAAGTCAGCATATAAAGGAGGGGATGAGATTTAAAAACTAACAAAAATGTACAAAAGTAACAGATTGGTGACTTCGTGAATGACCGTAAACGGATACCCCCTTGACAACCTGAAAGCCAAGAAACGGATACCTTCCTGAAAACATGAAATCCCGTTAACGGATATCCTCCACGCGCCAATCCGGCCTAAGTAAAGCAGGAAAGAAGGAAAAGCAGGTCGCTCGTGGCAGGCAGGAGGAAGGTCGTTCGCAGCAGGCAGGAGGAAGGTCGTTCGCAGCAGGCAGGAGGAAAGTTACTCTTAGCTGGCGGGCCGCAGGTGGCTGCCTTCAGGCAGGGTTGGAGATCATGCTCGCGGGTCGGGGGGGGAGGGCGGTCAGTCCGCGGGATCCGGGAACAACATGTGATAAGGTCTGGAAATGACATCTTCCAGCTGGTATAGCGAGATGTTCCGGTTCAGGCGGATGTGTTCCTTCCCCTCGAAGAAAAGGAGGATGGCGGGAATGGAGAAGACCCGGTGTTGACCGGCGATCAGGGAGCTCCGTTCCGTATCCACGTAAATGGAGCGCATCTTCGGAAAGGTACCGGTGATCATTTTCCAAACCTTTGGCCTGAGCGTTTTGCACACCGAACAGCTTTCGCTGGAAAAGTAAATGAGCAGCGCTTTTTCCTCCCGGATCAGCGCTTCGACCTCCGGCAGGCTGTACACAGATTCCAAGGTCAGTAGGTACCTTGATTCAGCATGATCAGCATGCAGTCCTCCACCGGCTCAATGCCTTTGCTGCTGAGCATGGCCATGAATTCGGGATTCACCGTACCCGGGTTGAAGATCACCCGTTTCGGGTTCAGGGAGATAATGTAGTCATAATAGTCCTCCTGTCCGGAGGGACCCACATAGAGGGAAACTGTGTGCAGGTGATCGATGCCTGGTCTGCCCGTCAGGATCTCCCTTCCGGCGATGGTGCCCTTCCGCCGTCCCACCGGGATCACCTCATGCTGGTGATAGATCAGGCTTTTCACCGCCTTGTGGGAGAACCTGATGGAATTGGGACTGGCGCCCAGGACGAGGGTCTTTTTACTTTTCACTGGTCTGGTTTCTTTAAAGTGGATGAATCAGGGCCACGGCATGGGCGGAGATCCCTTCCTCCCGGCCTGTGAAGCCCAGCTGCTCCTCGGTCGTGGCTTTCACGGAGACCGCATCCTCGTCCACGTCCAGGTGGGCGGCGATCAGCCTGCGCATCTGCGGAATGTGGGGAGCGATCTTCGGCCGCTGGAGGCACACCGTGGAATCGATGTTCCCCACGCGGTATCCCTTCACTTTCAGCAGATCGAACGTTTTTTGCAGCAACAGGGTGCTCGCGATTCCTTTAAAGGCGGGATCGGAGTCGGGAAAATGCATGCCGATATCTCCCAGGGCGGCGGCTCCCAGCAGGGCATCGCAAATGGCGTGCAGCAGCACATCCGCATCGGAGTGGCCCACGGCCCCTTTTTCATGGGGGATCTTCACTCCCCCGATCCACAGGGGAAGCCCCGCTTCGAGCCGGTGCACATCGTATCCGAAACCGATCCGGAAGCTCATGGGCGTTGCGGCTACAGGTTCAGGCTGTCGAAATCAAATCCGAGGGTGAACCTGAGCGTGTTGGCCAGGGGACTGTTGTTCCCGTTGGTGGGCACCAGGTAGGAGAAGTCCAGGGCGAATACATTGAGCTTCAGTCCCACGCCCACGGTGAAATATTTCCGGTTCCCCTTGCTGGCATGTTCGTGGAAATAGCCGGCACGGATGGCGAACTGCTCCCGGTACCAGTATTCCACACCCGTGCTGTAGGCGATCTCGTTGAACTCTTCCCTGAACACGCTCCTCGTCCCGTCCACACGTTCCACGCCGGGCGCATCGTAGAAGGACTGGAACATGCCCACCACCACCGATCCGGGGGTTTCCTTCCCGGCAATGACCACCTGGTCGCCCGAGGCCGAGTCGGTCTCGTACACAGGGGGAGTGGGCACCAGCAGTTTGTTGAAATCCATGTGGATCGAGACCGTGTTGTAGTCGTCGATGTTATAGCTGAACCTGCCTCCAAGCCGCATGTTGGTGGGAACGGGGGTCTTTTCCGCATCCAGGGTGTAGGAGACGGGGGTTCCCATGTTGGTGAAACTGATGCCGGCCGCCCATTCTCCGTCGCTGCTCCCCAGATCCACCTGGTCCTGGTAATAGAAACCCAGGTCCGCCGCAAAGGAGATCCCGGGTTTGGTCGGCTGTCCGTCGGCTGTGGTCTGACCAGAGGTCAGGTCGGAACGGATGAACCGGAATCCGATCCCCCCGGAGAAATTATCCGTAAAAAGCCTGGAATATCCCGCATCCACGGCAAACTCATTGGGATTATACTGTCCCGTTATGTTCCCGGTGAGGTCGGTGAACACGATGTTCCCCAGTGAAAAATAGCGCAGTGAGCCGCTGATCAGCTGCTGGTCATCGAACCTGTAAAAGCCGGTCAGGTAGGCCAGGTTGATATCGGGGATCAGGTTCCGCAGCCAGGGGGTGTAAGAGATGGCAAAACCGCCCTTGCTATCGATAAAGGCATATTTTGCAATGTTCCAGTGCTGGGAATTCACATCCGGCGTGGTGGCCGCTCCCACGTCACCCATGGCCCCCGCCCTGGAATCCGGGGCGATGGTCAGGAACGGTACGGAAGTCTGGATCGTATTGAGCTCGGCCCCTCCCAGTTCACCCGAAGAGATCTGCCCCGAGAGTGAGCCCCCGGTTCCCAGCAATGCTCCGGCAATCAGTGCAATGATTCCGGGTTTGAATCCTTTTGACATATGATCTGTTTTGGTCTTCAAATATAACATGATTTCAGCAAAACGACCCCATCCGCGGTTCAATTTAACCATGCAGGATGCCTGCCGCAGCACATATAAAGTACGTAATAATGCGGGTTTTAGTATGAACGCCAGGATAATCCACGGAAGATTATCTTGCGATGACCAGTTTCCCGTTCCCGGCAGCCACTTCTCCCTCATCACCGTAGAGGGCAACCCGGTACAGGTAGATCCCTCCCCCCAGCCGGTCACCCCCCTCCGTGGTCCCGTCCCACATCAGCGGTTCCAGCCTGTATCCCGGTGAGAAGATCCGGGTGTCGAAGATCCTGACCATCTCCCCGGAAAGGTTATAAATGGTCAGCACCAGCCTGAGCTCCGAATCGGGACGGTTGTGTTCGATGTTGAACCAGGTGTGGTCAATGAAGGGATTCGGATAGGTGTAGATCTGCTCCAGCAGCATTTCTTCCGATTCCACCACCACGAACTCCAGGACCGATTCGGCCGAATTGTTGTGGATGTCCCACACCTTCACAGTCACCTCGTGTCTCCCTTTCTCCAGGTTGTCATAGGCGTAACGGATCGTCCCCGAATTGTAACTGTTCACATTGGCCTGGTAGAAATCGTTGAGGATGATGGCATTGAGCCGGTCCCCGTCCATCGTGGCCGTGGCATCATGACCGATGCCGTTTCCGGTGATGTTGATCCCGTAGTTGTCGCGCACATGCACCAGCAGGACCGGATTGGGATCGGTGATCCCGCCGGGGACAAAGAAGGTGTCGTTCATGAACAGCGCAATTTCGGGGGGGGTGTCGTCCGTGACATTATCCTTGCCGATCCCACCCACAACGAACGCTTCGGTGCTGCCGTGGGCATCCACCACCGCGTTGTGGCTGTAATAGCTGATCTTCCCGTTCCCGAAGGCGTAGTTGATGTCCTTGGGGACATAGAACCCGAAGGAGAACTCTCCCCCGGAAACATTTGCCTTGCCGCTGTAAAGGATGCTGTTCCTGGACCGGAAGCTCCAGGACGGATCATTGTCGTTGGAGAGGGTTTCCACAAGCTTTTCCTTGTCGAATACCGTGGGGTAGACCGTGCCGTTGAAATCCTCCATGGCCGATCCGTCCACCGTTTCCACGTGTCCCGATACGGTCACCCATTCAAAGGCTGACAGGGTGTCGGACAGCTGGGAAACATGCATCCCGTTCACAGAGTCGGTCACCACCCGGTGCACCGGATAGGCCAGCTTCTGGGAAGGATCCCCCAGCAGGGTGAAGTTCAGCTTGTTGATCCCGGCGCCCGTATTGTTCTTGCTGTAGGCGATGATGTCCCCGAGCCTGTAGTGCTCCCCATTTTCGTCCTTTTCGAAAACCACCTCGTAGAATTTCTCGTTCAGGACCTGGTTCGGCCCCGAGTAGACCAGCCTGGTGGTGGAGAACAGCGCGATCCCTCCCCCGGTGGGGTTGAGCAACACCTCTTCCCCGGCGGAGGTGATCTCCTGGTCCTCCGTGCGGTCGTACTCGTCATAACGGCTGAATTCACAGGTGGCGGTCATGAAGAGCGGCAGCATCCGGTTGTTTTTCCAACCCTGGATGTGGCTCTTGACGAGCACATGTTCGTGGGCCAGTCCGTTGGGTCCCCCGTGACCTGTATAATTCACGATCAGCGCACCCCTGTTCACCTGGTCATTGATGGCGCGGGTCACCTCCGGGTAGAGGAATCCCGTGGCCAGTTTCACCTGCTGGTAGGCATCCAGGTAGATCTTGTTAATGTTGTAGGCGGGATGCCTGGCCCGCACATAGGAGGAGAGCTGATCGGCCTGCCGCATGTGGATGTTGGCATCCTCATCGTCGCCAATGAAACAGAGCTGGTTGCGCCAGTTGCCCTGGCTGGACGGATCGCTGTAGGAGATGATCTTGTCCGCCAGGTCCATTGCCTCCTCCGGGGTGGAGACCGGCAGCCGTCCGATCCCCATATCCAGGAGTCCCCCCGACATGGATTCACCGGTATCCAGCAGTCCGTAAAAGTCATCCGACACATAGGACCGGGTGGGGGAGAGCGAGTTGGCACTTTGGTAGGTGAGGATCCGGTTGGGATTGTTTTCCGTCTGGTTCCGGTTGTCATAGGATCCGTCCCCGAACAGCAGCAGGTAACGGCAGACCTCCTCCGATCCGCCGGCCCGGTCGTAAAACATCTTCATAAAATTGCGGATGGCGGTGGCGTCGGGCGTCCCCGAGGAGAACTCGTTGAACACCTGCTGCTGAAGGACCACCTCCACCGCAAGGCCGTCGTTCTCTTCCCGGTGGGCGGCCAGCTTTTCGGCGGCCTCCAGGAACTCCTCCGGGGTGATGATCACCAGGTCCGGCTGTCCGAGTCCGTGCAGGTTCTGGTTCTCCACGATCCCGCCCCCTTCGCTTTCAAAGGCCGGTGAGGGGAAGGTCCCCCCGGTATTGAATGCGATGAACTCCCTGATCTCATCGGTTTCAACGGTGAACAGGCCGGTGGAGCCGGACCGCTGGTAGGGGACGTTGAGGGGCTGTGCGGGATCGGAGACTTCCCAGATGAGGGTGTTTTCGCCGCAGTTCTCCACCCGGAAGGCACCCACGTTGCCCGTGCCCGCGCTCCTGGAATCCCTGAAGGCAAGCGCATCCCCGCTCATCCGGAGCATGCACCGGGCCTGGAGGGTAATCGCGTCGAGCCACCCGTCCGAATTTGTATTGGGCCGCTCGTACCGGAGGGTGACCGTCACATTGTCCTGTCCGGGCACGAAACCGAAATTGCCGGACCGCGCGTAGGCAAAGGTCGCGGTGTAGGTGCTCAGGTCGGTGGAAGTCAGCTCCAGGCTCCCCAGTCCGCTCCCGTTGGCGCTCACCGTGAAGCTGGAAACCTCGTTGGAGCGTGCGGCCACCGTGACCCGGATTTTGGCCTCTTCACCGGGTTCCCTGGCAGGGATGGCAAAGGGGTAATTCTCCTCCAGGTTCACATTGTAGTTGTCCCCGTACCACTCCCTCCCCGAGTTGATCAGGTTGTAGAGCTCTTCCTCGAAATGGGTCCGGTAATCGAACGCGGTGACCGTATGGGTGGGGGTTTCGGCACTGAGCGCCAGGTCACCCGGAGCTACCGGGACCCCGTGGTCATCCGTGATAAAATAGGTTCCCGCGGTGGCATAGTCATGGAGGCGGTGGACGAACATCCCCTCCTCCGAATCATGGTTCCATTCCACGGGTCCCCGCGCATAGAACAGGATATAGTCACCCGGACCGAAAAGTCCGTCACTTCCCTTGTGCATATAAACCGGCACCGGCCGGAGGTCATCCACATACCCCTGGGAGAAATCCTCGGGAAGCTGGTACCCCCCGGTTCCGTAGATGCGCACAGAGGCGGGATTGGAGAGGCCGATCTCCTGCAGCTGTCCGTAACTCAGCCGGTGGATCCCGCTTTGCTCCACCGTCACCCTGTACCAGCTGCCGGTGGAAAGAACCGAGGAGGCGGACCATTCTCCTTCCATGGCGCTTTTCAGCGGGGCCAGGGGCGCTTCCTCCTCCAGGTGGATCTCGAAGGAATTGACCCGCTCCAGATTGCCGGAAGGACCTTTCAGAAACGGAAGGATCCGGATGGTGACGAAGGGGACCTTTGCCTCCATGGCCATCGCATACTCCAGCAAAGGGGCCTCCTTCACATGGGCAACGGACAGCCGGCCCCCGATCCCCGCCTCCAGGGGTTCTGTTTCTGTGACCAACAGTCTGACCACCGGCAGCTTCCCCCGGGCATCCCAGGGCAATTTTCTGGTGAAATAAGGTAACGTATTGTCCCCGTCTGCGTATAAAGCATGAGGAAAGGAGGGCAGGTCTCCGGTTTTATCCCATTGTATCTCAATGGTTTTAACCTGGGCGTGCAGGACCAGGGAGAGGGTTAACAACACCGGGACGGCCAGCTGCTTCATGCGAAAAAACGTGTAAGGCAACAAAAATATATATTTTATCACAGGTTTAACCGTTGATATTATAACGCCCCTTTCAGGGGTTTGTTGTAGGTGTCGTTCAGTTGAAAGTTTGTATATCATCAACACTGCAGGGTCATATATGGTTTTTATCCTGGCCGGCATCATGGCGATGTCCGCATGCCCGTCTGCAGGGCAGGATCCGGCCTTTTCCCAGTTCTATGCCAATCCCCTCTATATGAATCCGGCCATGGCAGGGGTGGAGGGACCGGTGAAGGTGTACCTGGGGTACCGCAACCAGTGGCCCGGGGCGGTTGATCCGTATTCCACATACCATGCATCCTACGAGCAGTACCTGGATGTCCTCCAGGGAGGGATCGGGGTGCATTTCATGAATGACCGGCTGGGAGGGGGCGTATTCAACAGCATTTCCGTCGATGCGGTGTATGCCTATCACCTGAAGGTGACCAGGGAGCTGACGGTGACCGGCGGGTTCCAGGCTTCCATGGGACAGCGGAGTCTGAATACGGAGGGACTGGTGCTGCCAGACGAGGTGGCGGGTGTCGCCACGGGCTCGCTGCAGGGATATTCCCGCCTGTTCCCGGATTTTTCGGTGGGGACGGCCGCCTTTTACAGGAACTTTTTCGGGGGATTTGCGGTCCATCACCTGCTGCAGCCCTACGGCTCCCCTTCGGAGGACCCCAACACCAGGATCTTCAGGAAGTATACCGCGCATGCGGGCGCCATGATCCCCATTTACGAAAAAAGGTTCGGCACGGAGATGCTGCAGCTTTCACCCCAGATCGTTTTCATGCAGCAGGATATTTATCAACAGATGAACTACGGGCTGGAGGTCTTTTTCAAAGGCGTCATCGGCGGGGTATGGTTCCGGCAGGATCTGATGTTCTCCTACGGGACCCTGATCTTCTCCGCGGGTTACGGCAGCGGTCCATTTCGCTTCCGGTACAGCTACGATACCAAATTATCACCTCCCGATCTGCATATCCCGAGCATGGGAGCGCATGAAATATCGTTGGTGATAATTTTTGAAAACCTTTATAAATCAACGAAACGGAGGGCAATAAAATGTCCTAAAATTTAGTTAAGTTTGTGAGAAGAAAAAACGGACTGGTTCATGTGAACTTGGAATTTCAAATTAAAAATCTATACGAATGAAAATGATCATGAGACTGACCCCGGTTTTACTTGCGGTTCTGGTCGCATGGGGATGTGGCAGCAAGGATGTCACCTCCTCCGGTAAGGTTTCCACCACCACCGGATGGGAATACAATGATCCCGAGAACGGTGGATTTGAGGTGAGGACGGCGGCGGAGCAGGAAACCGGACCCGGACTTACACTGATCGAAGGTGGAACATTTACCATGGGCAGGGTGCAGGATGACGTGATGTATGAATGGGACAACATGCCCCGCAGGGTGACAGTCAGTTCATTTTACATGGACATTACCGAGATCAGGAATGTGGATTACCGGGAGTACATCCACTGGCTGAACCGCGTATTCGGGATGAACAATCCCCAGGTGGTGAATGCGGCCCTTCCCGACACCCTTGTATGGAGGGACCCCATGGCATACAATGAGCCATACGTGGAGTATTACTTCAGGCATCCCTCGTTCAACGAATACCCGGTTGTGGGTGTGAACTGGCTGCAGGCCAATGATTACTGCCTGTGGCGGACCGACCGTGTGAATGAGAGGATCCTGGTGGACATCGGTCACATCGAACTGTCCACCGACCAGCAGGATGAAAGGAACTTCAACACGGAGGCATATATCTACGGGATCTACACCCCCAACATTATTGATCCCATCCCGAGCCTCAATCCCAACGTGGAATCCAGGCTGGTCACCATGGAGGATGGTTACCTGCTTCCCAAGTACAGGCTCCCCACCGAGGCCGAATGGGAATTTGCAGCCCTGGGCCTGATCGGGAACACCATTGACGAGCTGGTCTGGGAGAGGAAGACCTTCCCATGGAACGGCCACAATGTAAGAAATGACAACCCCAGGGACATGGGTAATATGATGGCCAACTTCATCAGGGGCCGCGGCGACATGATGGGTGTGGCCGGGAGCCTGAATGATGCGGGTTCCATCACCGTTCCGGTGAAATCGTACTGGCCCAACGATTACGGGCTTTATTGCATGGCCGGGAATGTGAATGAGTGGGTTCAGGATGTGTACCGTCCCCTCTCCCACATGGATGTATCGGATTTCCGTCCTTTCCGCGGGAACCAGTTTGACAAGCTTTACCTGGATGCCAACGGGAACCCGGTGATCGACAGCCTTGGACGCCTGCGCAGGGTGCCCATTGATGAGGCCGACGCGGAGGGCAGGTTCAACTACCGCAAATCGGATTACAGGAACTACAGGGACGGTGACATCGAATCGGTCTTCGAAGACGGAGAAAGGGCGGATGCAGCCCGTTACGAAGGTTCGGGGAGCATGTACATGAACAATGAGAATGAGCGGGTTTCGCTGATCAACGACCAGGTCAGGGTTTACAAAGGCGGCTCCTGGAAGGACCGCGCCTACTGGCTGAGCCCGGGAGAACGCAGGTACCTGATAGAGACCGAATCGAGGGATGATCTGGGATTCCGCTGTGCCATGTCCCGCATGGGAACGCCGACAGGATTGTAGGAATCCTGGCTTCATGGCGCGACATGATTAAAAATAACAGGAGAGGGTGTCTCACAAGGGCACCCTCTCTGTATGTTTTGAGGGATGCATATTCGCAACGTGCTAATTTTGCTGGCGCAAAAAGATGCCAGGGGAAATGACCATTAAGCAGCTTTATGCGGAATTCCTGCAATCCGCCGGCATCTGCACCGATACGCGGAAGGCGGTGGCAGGCGCTATTTTTTTTGCCATCAGGGGCGAGCGGTTTGACGGGAATGCTTTTGTGGAGGAGGCGCTGGGGAAGGGATGCAGACTGGCGGTTACCGACAGGAGCGACCTTGCCGGCCGGGAAAGAGTGGCCCTTGTCCGGTCACCCCTGGACATGCTCCAGCAGCTGGCCCGCCACCACCGCCGGGTGAAAGCACCCGGTCTGCTGGCTGTCACCGGGAGCAACGGGAAGACCACCACCAAGGAGTTGATTGCAGCCATTCTTTCAAAAAAATTCCGTGTGCTCTCCACCTCCGGGAACCTGAACAACCACATCGGGGTGCCGCTGACCCTGCTCTCATTGCGCGATGAGCAGGTGGCGGTGATCGAAATGGGAGCGAACCATGCGGGGGAGATCCGGAAACTGGCGGAGATCGCCGAACCGGGGATGGGACTGATCACAAATGTGGGCAAAGCCCACCTGGAGGGATTCGGCTCGGTGGAGGGGGTGCTCCGTGCCAAGGGTGAATTGTACGAATACCTGGCCGGCACCGGGGGAACGGCCTTTGTGGACGGATCCGATCCGCTGCTGATGAAGAAATCGGAAGAAACGGGCGTGAACAGGATGGTGGTCGGTCCCCGGGGAGATCTCCCGGCCGTCTGCCGCATTGTGAAGCAGGATCCTTTCCTGGAGGTGGAGGTGGAAACCGGAGAAGGGAAAGTCCGGATGGAGACGAACCTGGTGGGGGGATATAACCTGCAGAACATCCTGTATGCGGTGGCCCTGGGGATCCACTTCGGAGTACCAGCCGGGATGATCGGGGAAGCTGTTTCCGGTTACCGCCCCCAGAACCTGCGGTCGCAGCTGATCGGGGAAGGGTGGAACCGGATCATCCTGGACGCTTACAATGCCAATCCCACCAGCATGCGGGAAGCCATCGGGGGATTGCTCCAGTTTGCCCCGCCCCCGCGCATGCTTGTCCTGGGGGACATGGCCGAAATGGGGGAGGCATCCGAGCAGGAGCACCGCGAACTGGTGCAATGGATCGGGACCCTTCCCGTGGATCTCACCCTCCTGGTTGGAAAGATTTTTTCCGGGGTGTGCGGTCCCTCTTCAGGGGTGGGTCCCTCTTCAGGGGTGGATCCCTCTTCAGGGGTGGGTCCCTCTTCAGGGGTGGGTCCCTCTTCAGGGGTGGATTCCTTTTCCGTGGAGGATCTCTCAACCGCGGCGGATGCCTCTTCTTCGGTGATCGTGTTCGGGGATACGGGGCAATTGGAGCAATGGCTGCGGTCCGAACGGCCCCGGGGATATCATGTACTGGTCAAGGGAAGCCGCATCATGGAACTGGAGAAACTGGTTCCGCTGCTGACCGGCTGATCCGGGCGACCCGGCCGGATGATCACCCTTACATTCCGCTGTACAGATAGCGCTTGATCTTCTGGGTGGGTGTTTTTTCGAACGGCTGGACCTGAAGGATCATCTGCTGAAGCCTTGCATTTCTGGACACATGGGCATTGACCTGGACCAAAAGATCCGCAAGGATATCTTCGGCTTTCTCATTCAGATGCTGCTGAAAATCCGCCGCATTCTCCTTCATGTGCTGGAACCGCTCTTCCAGCAATTCCAGATTCAGGTGTACCCTGGCCACCAGTTTGCCGCTGTACTGCATTACCAGCGATTCGCTCACGTATTCCTTGCTGTTGATCACCGCTTCGATCTCCTCGGGGTAGATGTTCTCCCCGTTGGGACCCAGGATCATGTTCTTTGAACGGCCACGGATATGCAGGATCCCCTTGCGGTCAATAAAACCCAGGTCGCCCGTCCGGAAGAATCCGTCCTCCGTAAATACTTCGGCGGTTTTTTCTTCATCCCTGTAGTACCCCTTCATGATGTTGGGACCTTTGACCACGATCTCGCCTTCATGGGTGACCGGGTCCGGCTGGTGGATCTTCAGGGTGACTTCGCTCAACGGTTTGCCCACCGACCTGTAGGTCGGATTTTGCGGTCCGAAGCCCGCCAGCAGGGGGGAGGTTTCCGTCAGTCCATATCCGATGGCATAGGGAAAACCTCCTTCGATCAGGAATTTTTCCACATCCGGTGCCAGGGGTGCCCCTCCCACACCGAAGAACCGTATCCGGCCTCCGAAGAACTGAAGGAGTTTTTTCGCCGCAGCCCGGGAGAAGAGCCTCCGCGTGACCCCCACCTTCATGAGCAGCCGGGTGACGGCAGAACCGTAGAGGGCGGGCCTGATCCGGGTGCGGTAGATCTTTTCAATGATCAGGGGGACGGTAAGCATGGTGGTGGGCATCAGCTTCTTCAGCAGCGGGGTCAGTGCCGAGGCGGTGGGGGGACCGTCCATGTAATAGACCGTGGCCCCGTTGAGCAGGGGGACCATCAGTCCGATGGTGCACTCATAGGTATGGGCCAGCGGCAGAACGGAGAGGAAAACATCCTCTTCGGTGACTTCGTGGATGCTCCTGGCCTGCTTCGCATTGACCAGGATGTTGTGGTGGGTGAGCATCACTCCCTTGCTCCGCCCGGTGGTCCCGGAGGTGTAAATGATCGAGGCCAGGTCCTCCGGATCGGCAGTGTAAAATGATGCGGGTGCCTCCCCTGCACCGGCCGGGGGCACCAGTTTTTTCAGGGAAACCTTCACCTCTTCCGTGCATTTTGTTTCCTCAGGTCTTTTGCCCTCTGCCAGGATTTTTCCCTCCTTCACGGGGCATACGGTGAAATCTTCCAGGCGGATCACCATTTCCACCGACGGGGGCATGTTGTCTTCCACCCGCTGCATCAGCTTCCCTGAGATAAACAGGGCTTTCACTTCGGCATGCTCCAGGATGGCACGCACATCGGGCCCCCTGAAGTCGGGCAGGATGGGCACGGTCACCCCGTTGGCGATCAGGATCCCGAAATAGGCGGCTCCCCAGTGGGGGCTGTTCTCTCCGAGAATGGCCACCCGGTCGCCTTTTCCGATGCCCGCGCTGTGGAGCATGACAGCCAGGTACCTGCATGCCTGGTCCAGTTCCTCATAGCTGTAAGAAACGCCGTCCACCCGCGCAAGTGCGGTGTCCGATCCGTATTTCCTACCGTTGATTTTTAATAGAAGGGGAAGGTTCTGCATCCCTTCCCAGTGTCCTAGGTCCCTGGTTTTCATATCGATTGTTTCCTCCTTCCCGGCACTCATCATTGATCTGTCCCCTCTGGCCTGAACGAATCCGAAAGCTGTCCAAACCGCTTTTTACCTTTCAGAAAAAAATCAATAACGATACTCCCCGGATATATTTGTGCAAAGTTAACACTTTCCGGCTTTATTTTGTTCACTTCCAGCAGATTTCTGTATTCTTTGCGAAGTCCCCGGTAGGCGTAGTGTGCACGGATCACCGCCAGGAAATCGGCCGGGGATCGCTGCCATAAAAACCTGAGGGCGGAGAGCGCATCCAGCAGCTTTCTCGCCATAATGGTCTTCCTCCGCAGCCGCGGGGGGAGGTTCTTGTAAAGCAGAAGCAGGTTGTTCCTGAAATTGAGAAAGGTTTTCCTGGGATCGCCCTGGGGCAGGGTCCCGCCTCCCACATGGTACACGGTGGAACGGGGCTCGCAGTAAACGCTGTACCCCATCCTTTTCAATCTCCAGCAGAGGTCAATCTCCTCCATGTGCGCAAAAAACCGCTCGTCCAGTCCCCCCGCCTCCCTGAACAGGCAGGCGCGCACCAGCAGGCAGGCACCGCTGGCCCAGAAAACCTCCGCGGTATTGTCATACTGCCCGCTGTCCCTTTCCACATGATCGAAGATCCGTCCCCTGCAGAAGGGATAACCGTACCGGTCGATATATCCGCCCGCGGCCCCGGCATACTCGAAATGATCCCTCCGGTGGAAGTCCCTGATCCTGGGCGTGCACACCGCCGCCCGCTCATTTTTTTCCATCAGCTCCAGCAGTGGCGGCAGCCAATTCTCCGTCACTTCGATGTCAGAATTGAGCAGCAGGAAATATTCTGCATCCAGTCCGGCGAGTGCACGGTTGTACCCTTCGCTGAAGCCGTAGTTCTTTTCCAGTTGGATCAGCCTGACATCCGGGTATTCGGTCTCCAGGAAAGCGATGGATCCGTCCGTGGAGGCATTGTCAGCCACCACGATCTCCGTACCCGGCAGACCGGAATGCCGGATCAAAGGCGGCAGGAACTGCTGCAGGAATTTTTTTCCGTTCCAGTTGAGGATGACGATGGAGAGCCGTTTCATCGCTCCAGCATGATTTTTCTGATGACATCCAGGAACTCGTCGAACATCAGGCCGTTAGAGCAGATCACATGTTCCCGGTGGAGCACATCCTCATTCCCGGCGAAGTCGGATACCTTCCCGCCAGCCTCCCGCACCAGCAGGATCCCGGCTGCGATGTCCCACGGATTGAGCCCGTACTCGTAAAACGCATCGAACCGGCCGCATGCCACATAGGCGATGTCGGTGGCCGCCGATCCCAGCCTCCTGAGTCCGTTGGAATTTTTCATGAAATAATCCACACTTTCCATGAACTGGTCCATGCGGGAGAAATCGGTGTAGGGGAAACCGGTGGCGATCAGTGCCTCCCTGACACGGGGAACGGAGCTTACCCGGACCTGCTTGCCGTTCAGCCAGGCCCCGCCGCCCTCCCAGGCATAGAAAAACTCGTCCAGTCCGAATTCGTAAATGACCCCGGCCACCACCCGGTCACCTTTCCGGAGACCGACGCTGATGGCAAAGGGGAAGACCCCGTGGATGAAGTTGGTGGTCCCGTCCACCGGATCAATGATCCAGTTCCAGGTGTCGCCCCGCTTCTTGTTTGTGCCCTCTTCGGCGATGAATCCCGCCTCCGGAAGCAGAGCGGAGAGCCCCTTTACCAGGATCTGTTCGGTGTGCGTGTCCACCTCGGTCACGTAGTTCTGCCTGCCCTTCTTCTCGATGTTCAAATCGCCCCGTTCCTGGTGCCTCTCCCTGACGTAAGCAGCGGCCTCCCGGACCACCTCCATGGTGTCGAAACAGATTTTCTGGTATTGCATGGGATCTTTTTTAATCCTGCAAAGTAAATAAATTATCGGGATCCGAGGGATTTCAGCAGGTCCGCCACCACAAAGGTACTGCCCCCGGTGAAGATCACATCCTCCGCTTCCGCCCTCCGCCTTGCCGCCCGGTATGCTTCTTCCACCGACGGGAATACCCTCCCTTTAAGTCCCCGCTTTTCAGCTTCCGCTTGAAGCAGGGTTGCATCCATGCTCCTGGGGACGCTGCTGGGGGTGAAATAATAGGTGGCCCCTCCGGGGAGCAGCGGCAGGATGGCCGACAGATCCTTGTCACTGACCAGTCCGAATACAATGTGCAGGGATTTCCAGGGAAGCTGCATCAGCTGTTTCATCACGGCGGCGATCCCCTCCTGGTTGTGGGCCACATCGCAGATGCTTCTCGGATTGTGATCCACCGTCTGCCACCTTCCCAGCAGTCCCGTATTCACCGAGACGGCGGAAAGACCGTTTTCCGCAGCCTCCTGCGGGATGTCAAGGCCCGACTCCCGCAGCTTCATCAGCACGGTCAGCAGGGTCATCAGGTTCTCATGCTGGTAATCCCCCGCCAGGTCGCATACCACCGTTCCCTCCGTTTCCTCCTTCCCCGACAACGCATCGGTGTACCTGAGCATGATTTTTCCCTCCGGGGTGATGGTGTGGAAGGAAGGGATGAACGTACGGGAGGCAAAGGTGATCTCCGCCTGTTTCTCCCATGCCATGTGGCGGAACAGCTTTTCCCTTTCACCGTCTGCCCTCCCCACCACCACCGGGATCCCCTTCTTGATGATCCCTCCCTTCTCACGGGCAATGGAAGAGAGGTCGTTTCCCAGGAACTCGGTATGGTCCATGGATACATTGGTGATCACCGACAAGACCGGGGTGATGATGTTGGTGGAATCGAGCCTCCCTCCCAGTCCCGTCTCGATCACGGCCATTTCCACTTGCTGCCGGGCAAAAAAGTCGAATGCCATGGCCACGGTCATTTCAAAAAAAGAGGGGCTGATCATCCCGATGATCCGTTTGTGGCGGGTGACAAAGTCAACCACTTCTTTTTCGGGGACAGGCTTTCCGTTTACCCGGATCCGTTCCCTGAAATCGAGCAGGTGGGGAGAGGTGTAAAGGGCGGTTTTGAACCCGGCCTGCTGGAATACGGAGGCCAGCATATGGCTCACCGATCCCTTTCCGTTGGTCCCCGCCACATGGACTGACGGGAATTTCAGGTGCGGGTGCCCCAGTGCCGCATCCAGCCGGAGGGTGTTCACCAGGTCGGCCTTGTAGGCGGCTTTCCCCACCCGCTGGTACATGGGCAGGCTGTTGAACAGAAATTCAGTGGCTTCCCGGTAGTTCATCGGCCGGAGGAAGCGTCGTCCGAAAAATAAGGATCATCCCAGGTGTTCCTCTTCACCCTTTCGGGCCGGAACCTGATCGGCCGCGGCTTCTTCTCATCCGGGTATCCGAGGGCAACCAGGGCGAAGGGATTTACATGCGGGGGCAGGTCCAGGAGACGGCGAAAGGCTTCTTTCCGCTCCTTCCGCGGGTGGATGCCCACCCAGCATGAGCCGATCCCCATGGTATGGGCCGCGAGCAGTATGTTCTGCGTGGCCGCGCCGCAATCCACCACCCAGTAACCCTCCCCGTGCTGCAACTGCTCGTCCCCGCACACCACGATCCCGTGGGAGGCGGTCCGGAACATGGCCGCATAGGGATGGACCTCCATGATCCGCTCCATCATCTCCCGGCTGTCCACCACCACGAAATGCCAGGGCTGGCTGTTCACCGCCGAGGGGGCATGCATGGCAGCTTCGAGGATTTTTCCGATCAGTGCATCATCGATTTTCCGATCCGTGAATTTACGGATGCTCCTCCTGTTGAGGATGTAATCCAGTTCATTCATGGCATCCGGTGCATAACTGTGTGTAAAACTTGGTCCAATGTGAATAATTTGCCCGCACAGGGGAAGTAAAAAGCTATATTTTTGACACTATCCGTAAAGTTAGCGTAACAGGGGGGATTTATGGCAAATGCGGTGAAAAAAAACACCAAGATCTTCGTTCTTGACACCAATGTACTGCTGCATGATTACAGGTGCATGCACAACTTCGAGGAACACGACATCGTTATTCCGATCACCGTTCTGGAGGAGTTGGACCGCTTCAAGAAGGGGAACGACATCATCAATTACCATGCGAGGGAATTTACCAGGGAACTGGATAAGCTGAGCGGCGACAAGCTGTTTAACGGAGGGATCTCCCTGGGCAGGGGCAAGGGGAAACTGAGCATCGAGACCGGCAAATCTCCATCGGAGAAGCTGGTTTCCTCCTTTCCGGAGAACACGCCCGATCACCGGATCCTGGCCATTGCTGAATTCCTGAAGATGAAGCACGCACTCAAACGGGAGGTGATCATGATCACGAAGGACATCAACCTCCGGATGAAGGCCAAATCGCTTGGCATCATGGCGCAGGATTACCACAATGACATGGTGCAGAACATCGAGGACATCTTTGACAGTGTGAAGGTGAACGAGGTGATGGATCATTCGCTGATCAGCGACATGTATGATTCCCCGGAAGGCGTTCCGGTGAAACGGTTCAGTTTCAAAAAGGAACCCCATGCACACGAATATTTTATTTTTAAGAATGAGTCGCGCAGCGGACTGGGCCATTACGATCCGTTCAACAGGGTGGTGACCCGGGTGGAGAAGACCCGCACGTATGGCATTGATCCGAGGAACGCGGAACAGACCTTCGCCCTGGATGCACTTTCCCGTCCGGAGGTGCAGCTGGTGGCACTTACCGGGAAAGCGGGAACGGGCAAAACGCTCCTGGCCCTTGCGGCTGCGATCCACCAGCGGAGGGAGTACACCCAGATCTTTCTTGCACGTCCCATCATCCCGCTGGGCAACAGGGATATCGGTTACCTGCCGGGGGATGTGGACGAAAAGATCGGTCCCTACATGGCCCCCCTGTTCGACAACCTGGCCGTGATCAAGCAGAAGTTCAAGCAGCAGAGCAAGGAGTTCAGCCGCATCGAGGAGATGCAGCAGAGTGAAAAACTGGTGATCACACCCCTGGCCTATATCCGCGGCCGGAGCCTTTCCAGGGTCTTCTTCATTGTGGACGAAGCCCAGAATCTCACTCCCCATGAAGTCAAGACCATCATCACAAGGGCCGGCGAGGGCACCAAGATGGTCTTCACGGGGGATATTCAACAGATCGATTCGCCTTACCTGGATACCAAGTCCAACGGGCTTTCCTACCTGGCCGACCGCATGAAGGGACAGGATATATTCGCCCATGTGCACCTGGTGAAAGGTGAAAGGAGCTATCTGGCCGACCTGGCCAGCAACCTGCTTTAACATCCAATGGAAAGAAAACTGTTTATTATCCGCCATGGCAAGTCCAGCTGGGAGGATGAAGGACTGGACGACATCGACAGACCCCTGGCAGAGCGGGGGATCCGGAATGCCGATACCATGGCCCGCCGGCTGAAGGAAGCCGGAGAGGTACCCGGGCTGATCTTCACAAGTCCCGCCAACCGCGCACTGAGCACCGCCATGATCATGGCCCGGATCTGGGAGATGAATCCATCTTCGGTGCAGGTCCATGACGACCTGTACATGGCCGATGAATCGGAGATCGAAGAGGTGGTGGGGGAAGCTCCGGATTCGGTCAGCCACCTTGCCATTTTCGGTCACAATCCTTCCTTCACCCTCTTTGCCAACAAGTTCCTGGATGAGCCGCTGGACAATCTGCCCACCGCGGGGGTCGTCGTTGTGACCATGGAAAGCGACCACTGGTACGGGATCGGACGGTCCGCGGTGAAAAGTATCCGGGTGGACTACCCAAAGCACAAACATTGAAGGGAGCAGCCCCATGACCGATGTTGGGAGCGACCCCATGACAGAAGTGACCTGTGCCGTGGTGGTGGAGGGGGGACTGGTGCTGGCAACGCAGCGCAGCGGGCAGATGGAGCATCCGCTGAAGTGGGAATTCCCGGGCGGGAAGCTCAGG
>Ga0272443_10000826_pt1 | contig 51529 bp, 36 predicted proteins | sample SSMAcet12_FD_193581 | JGI IMG/M metagenome (GOLD analysis project Ga0272443, IMG submission 193581) | Marine sediment archaeal communities from Little Sippewissett salt marsh, Falmouth, MA, United States - SSM-Acet-12 | ecosystem: Environmental > Aquatic > Marine > Wetlands > Sediment ...
CCTAAACCTAATATGGCCTGCGCTGATGCTCAAGAACCGTATCAGGTGACTTGTCGATTGATGTCAGATTCGTATTAACCTGTTTTGAATCTATCAGATATGGGGCGCGGCAGCAAGGCTTTTCTTGGTCATGCGGACAACGCGTAGTAGGATCAGGCAATGTGTCTCCAGCCAGACTTGGGAGGTGGCGGAATTGCCCGGCAATGGTTTTGAGCCTGCCAGAGATCGCAGTAACTTATTGGCAGACAATCTACTTGAGTCTTAGCATCTTCTTCGTCTCAGCATAATCCTCTGCCCTAAGCTGATAGAAATAGATTCCCGTCGGCACCTGCCTGCCATCGGAATCCCTTCCATCCCAGCCGACTTCATGCTCACCCATCGTCTTGACTTCATCAACCAGTGTGGTGATTTTCTGACCAATCAAGTTGTATATGGATATCTCGACATGAGCGGTGTGTTCTACCGTATACTGAATCGTAGTAGACGGGTTGAACGGGTTCGGGTAATTATTCGATAGACTGAATCTAAACGGAATCACTTCTTGAGGATCGTCAGCCGAAACTGCCAGAGTCGGTGCGGTCCTGACCCTTATGGCAACGTCATAACCCTGGCTCGCTCCTAATTCGTACCAGCTTGATCCATTACTACTGACGTATGTCTTTCCTGACTCTGTGACTCCGGAGCCATCGATAACGATTGGATAGGTGTAGATTGAATTCGTGAATTTGACGACCGCGTATACGTTGTCACCCGCCAGTATCTGGGGAGGTGAATCAAGAGCAATCGAGTGATACCCGGCCTCAGTGAAGCTGCAATTCAGTTTCTGGGCAAGCAAAGTGCTCGCAGTCGATCCGTCGAAGTCATCATATATGTAAACATCGATGTCAGTCGTAATATCGTTTGTCCAGAATTCCACCCTGGTCAGGTACGCATCCTCGACCGGAGTGAAGTCGCATAGCCCCCAACCACTTGTGTTACCGTATCCCCAGGAGTTCGTGTAACCGCCTTCGTCGTAGTAGTATATGCGATCTCCGACGCTGCAATCCTGCCAGTCATTCACAAAAGAAGCATATTTCCCGATTGATCCGGAGCCATAGGCAATGTAGAAGTAACCACTTTCGGAACCGTAGTCGCAGTTACCACCCCAGCCGGTTCCCCAGCTGTTCTTCACGATCCACGCGCCTGTCCCCCCGGCATGCGACAGAGTATCATCCCATCCGACAATCATGACTGCATGATTAGGTGTCTCAAGACCCGTGTAATGGAGAACATAAGACCCGTCGTAGCTTACGAATTCACTATACCATGCATCACTATTGCCCGCATACATGCTCGTGTATACAGGGCCGTTATTGTAGATGTAGTTCTGGAGGACAACGGTAATCGGTACGAAATCCGAAGAAATAACGCGCCAATCGAGTAGAGTCTTTATTTGATCGCATGTGCTGTTGCATGCGACATTTGCAGCGACATACGGATCGCAACTTTCCAGCACAGTACCCTGCTGCGACAACAGGGATGCCACGTAATAGAAATTTCCCCCGAAGCAGCTCGTACCGTACCAGTTACACTCTTTGGCGTTGTTTTCAGAGAAATCGTATGTTACGGAGCTGTCGATAAGTACTCTGGACTCAAAGCATGCAAGGGCCGCGAAGGCGTAGCAGGCCCCACAGGCACCCTGATCCTTTACAGACGATACGTTGCCGCCTTCTCTCCAATCCCATCGGGTCAGGGCCACAGGACTTTGGAACCGACTGGAAAAATCATGGATCTTGAGATGATCCAGATCCATCTGAGGCGGCACAAAGCCCGTTCTGTTTGCCAAATTGGTTTGTGACAATGAGCGAGTGGGAGCGAGACTTCCCGTAAGAGCCATTAGCGGAGATGCAACCAACAGCATGACGAAAATTGCGAGATACAAAAAGAGCACCTGTTTTGCGAGATTTCTCGACATATATCACCCACCCATAAAATGTTTAGCACCAAAGGACTTCTGGCAGCCCAGTATTCTACTTTTCGACATCTTGTTGCGTTGCTTTAGTTTTTAGTCATTCAGTCCGGGAACTTCCTGAAAGCGCTATATGTTTTGAAAACTGAAAAAACCGGGGAGCATGATCTGCTTATCTTGGACCTTCATCCAGCAGTGACTTCAGAATTGGCTAAATCGATCATGTCGCCAGAAGTGGACTTTGGCTCATAAACAGACAGGGGCGCTTTCACGGGCGAAATTTCTCTTCCCATTCGAACATATGTTAGTTTACTTAGGAATAAGAGAAAGTTGGTTGGATTATCGGCTGGTTACGAATTGTCTTATAAAACTGTTACATTGAAGCTACCTGGCCGAAAAGCATGCCTGCAGTTTGAACCGAGGTCTCGTATTACACGGATAACGATGTCATTGATGACAACGTGGCTGTAATCGGGTATCATCTGTAGCTTGGGTTTGCTATGTCAAAGTCAAAACTGGAAGAATCTTCATTACGAATTCAGCGGGATCTGGCCATAGCATTAGGTTCCACGACGAACCTGACTGAGGCCCTCGAGCGCATACTTGATGCCGCCCTCGGGTTCAAGGAGATCTCGTGTGGCTGTGCTTTCGTTGTTGACAGCGACAGTGGATCACTGGATCTCGTATATCATAAGGGGCTTCAGGCGCAGCACATCAGGGGCCTCTCACACTTTCCCTCAGATTCCCATCTGGGCAGGCTCGCAGTTGCCGGCAAAGATCTTTTCGGCAGCTTTGAAGACCTGTTTCCGTCAGAAGACTTTCACACCCAATTCCCTGACATGAAGGTGGCATCACTGCTGCCAATCAGCAAGAATTCTGAAGTGATTGCGCTTCTTGTTCTTGCATCGCCATCTCACGAGGCTTTCCAGCCCGAGATGCGGCAGGCTTTGGAGACTATGACGAGAAGTCTCGGGAATGTTGTAGCAAGAGTGAAGTCCGAATCCGCTCAACGCGTTCATGAAAAGAATCTTCAAACACTGTTCGACTCGATGGAGGATTTCCTCTGCATCCTCGACCGCAACGGCAGAATTCTGCTTACCAACTCCGCTGTCGAGAAACGGCTTTCTTATAGCTCAAGCGAACTCTACAACATGACCATAAACGACATTCATGATGTGGAACATGGCTCGACCGGAACACCTGTTACCGAGAGTCTGCTGAATGGAAGCTCGAAGAGTGTATCTTTCACGAATCTGATTGCCCGGGACGGAACGCGGATACCTGTAGAAACTCGATTCACTTACGGTAAGTGGGGAGGACGTGACGCGATTTTCGGAGTATCAAGAGAGGTCTCTGATGAGAAGATTCCTTACAAACTTCTTGAGAAAGATCTCCTTAATCTTCCCAACACTATCGCTGGGCTGCTCAATGCAACAGAAGAGCTGGTCATATACCATGATACGGACCTTAAAATCCTGTGGGCAAATGAAGCTTCCGGTGATTCAGTAAATGTCAAGAGCGAGGAACTTATCGGCCGGTACTGCTATGAGATATGGCACGACCGCAGCGAGCCGTGCGAGTCCTGCCCGGTCGCGAAGTCTCTGGAGACCGGCACTTCGCGAGATGCAGAAATATTCTCCCCAGATGACAGAGTATGGTGGGTCCGTGCATTTCCTGTCTTCAATGACAATGATCAGATTGTCGGAGCCGTGGAATTCTGCACCGATATCACCGCCCGCAAGCGTTCCGAGGACGCCTTGCGCGAGTCAGAAGAGCGTTATCGTGTCCTGTTCGAGAACGCCGCTATCGGTATCGGTGTGTCAACACTGGACGGTTGTGTGATTAGCTACAATCAAGCAATGCTTGAGACTATGGGTTTCACGACTGAATCCGCGCGTAACCTCAACCTGAAGAATGTTTACAAGAATCCCGGCGACCGCGAGATGCTAATCGATCGGCTTCAAAGGTATGGATTCGTAAAAGATTTCGAATGCACCATGATCAAGGACGATGGTCAGGAATTCACCTGCGAACTAAATGTCGTGCCTATCACTCTGAAGGGAGAGAGAGTTCTCCTAACTATGGCACAGGACATTACCGCCCGAAGGAAGTCTGAAGATGCAATACGAGAGAGTGAAGCGAAGTACAGCAATCTATTCCATCGTTCGTACGACGCCGTGTTCATACATGATTTGAACGGGAAGATTATCGACGCTAATCAGAAGGCTCTTGATATGCTGGGTTTCAACTCCGAGGATCTTCGGAACATGAGTGTCAAAGACCTTCATCCACCCGATCAACTGGAGATATCGCGTAGGGCATTCAAGGAAATCCAGTCTAAAGGTTCCATAGAGTGCGACATCAACTTCAGAACCAAGACCGGCGAGGTGATTCCCTGTGAGCTTAGATCCAATATCTTCGAGCTGTACGGCCAGGAGATTATTCAAGGCATTGTTCGTGACATTAGCGAAAGACGTACCTCCGAGGCTGCTTTGAAGTCCAGTGAGGAAAGGTATCGAACCCTTTATGAAACTGCTAATGATGCGATTTTCTTGATGGATGCGGAAGTCTTCGTCGAATGCAACAAGAAAACACTCGAGGTCTTTGGCTGCCAAATGAGTGACGTCGTGGGCAAGTCACCTTACGACTTCTCCCCAGAGACTCAGCCGAATGGCGAGAACTCACAGGAACTTGCGAAGAAGAAGGTCAACCTGGCACTTGAAGGCCAAACTCAATCTTTTGAGTGGGTCCACCTCAGACCGGATGGGACCGAGTTTGATGCCGAAGTCCACTTAAGCCGAATGGAAGTTACTGAAGGACAGTATCTTCTGGCAATCGTCAGGGATGTAACTGCAAGGAAACTCGCGGAACGAGCCCTTCGTGAAAGCGAAGAGCAATTCCGTATTGCTTTCCACACTAACCCCGACTCCGTAAACATCAACCGGCAGGATGACGGAACCTATGTTGACGTGAATTCCGGCTTTGAAAGATTGACAGGTTACATGAAGGAAGAGGTGATCGGCAAGTCCTCATCTGATATTAACATCTGGTATGACGACAATGACCGGATGATGTTGCGAAAAGGGCTCCAGGAATGCGGATCGGTTCACAACATGGAAGCCAGGTTTCGACTGAAAAGTGGCGAGATCAGAGCAGGACTGATTTCCGCGAACATCATACATCTCAACAACGAACCGCACATACTTTCTGTTACCCGTGATGTAGAGAACTGGAGACGGGCTCAGGAAGCCCTGCGCTCCAGTGAAGCGGCAATGAAAAGCATACTTACGGCAGCGCCTATCGGCATCGGACTGGTTCGCGACAGGGAGTTTGTGTGGGTAAGCGATCAGCTTTGCAGGCTTGTCGGTTATTCCAGTGATGAACTTATTGGGCAATCAGCAAAGATGTTGTATGAATCTGAAGATGAGTTCCAGAGAGTGGGTAACCAGAAATACAAGGAAATCGACCGTAGCGGAACCGGCGAGGTCGAGACGCGATTCGTATGCAAAGATGGTCACGTCAAGGACATCCTTTTGAGATCGACCCCGATCGACGTGAACGATTTATCAGCCGGAGTCACATTCACAGCTTCTGACATTACCGAGCAAAAGCACGCCGCCAAAGAACTCCGCGCAAGTGAACAGAGGTATCGAGCACTTATCGAGTCTGCTCCTATCCCGATACTGGTCCAGAGCGATGATTCTATCTTGTATGCAAATAACGCAGCAATCGATGCACTCGGAGGAAACTCGACTGAGGAAATCGTCGGAAGAACAATCTGGGATTTCGTTTCTGATGAGTCAAGAGACTCGATTATCAGGTTGCTCACTTCATCCAAAGGCAACGGAGTATCTACGCCATTGATTGAAGAGAGATTCCTGCGAACCGACGGCGCCGTGATTGACGTACAGGTTACTTCTTCATCAATCGCCTATCTCGGGAAGCCCTCATCCCAAATCGTCTTTAGCGACATCACCGAACGAAAGAAAGGAGAGAGACTTCTGCGGGAAACAACTGAAGAACTCAAAGCAGAGCGTGAGGCATTAAATGACAAAAACATCGCTCTGACGCAGGTTCTGGATCACATCGAGGAGGAGCGCCAGGATTACAAACAGAGGATTTGTCAGGACATTGAGACTGCTGTCGAACCGGTAATCGACAAGATAAAGGAGAGAGCCTCCCAGGACGGTGTCAAAAGCGTTGAGAACCTCGAAACCAGCCTGAAGGCAATCCTTGCGCAGGATGTTGACGTTTTTCGCGATCGTTACTCGAAATTGACACCAAGAGAAATACAGATATGTGAACTCATAAAACAGGGCAAATCTTCGAAGCAAATAGCGGAAGAGTTTAATACATCAGTACTTACGGTTCACAAACACAGAGAAAAGATCAGGAAGAAACTGGGCATAGCGAACAAGAATGTAAACCTCACCACCTACCTGCAAACCCATTGACAGCCCATACGCAAGAAATACGCAATTAAGTCGCATTGATGAACCACAATATCTATTTTATATTCCCGATAACTTGAGTTGGGATTGAAGCCGGTACGACACGAGAGAATCCGGCAATTGATTGGAAGATAATTGGGTACAGCCCTACACCTCTTAGATAATTGACATCTGCGCTCGCTGTAGTCCTTATTTGGATTTTAACATACGTATGAGGGGTAAATCGAAATGAAATTCAAGACCAAAATTCTTGTTTGTCAGGATTGCGGGGAGGAATTCGTCTTCACTGCGGACGCTCAGGAGTGGAATGCCCAGAGGGGATACCGTGACAATCCCCAGCGGTGCAAGGCATGCCACATTGAGTACCTGAAGAAGATCTCCGCGTCGCCGAACAAGCGCCAGAAAGCTGTCGGACCGTCTGCGGCAATGGGCATATAGGAATTTCGAGATCATTTTGCACCTTTTAGAGAACATGGCACAAGATCGACGTCAGGGCATAAGAGATATTCACCGGGGTAGCACCGACCAATCCGGCATTCGTTCAGTTGACAGATGGGCGACGTGCGTGAGCTACATTCACGCGCAACTCAACAGATCACCCTTTGCTGACTGGAAAACAGATGCCTTCGATACTTGGGTCAGGCCATGTCTGGTGGGTGCGCCCGAAGATGACAGGATTAGAATTGCCGTCCCGAACAATTATAGGGCAGAATGGCTTGACGTGGTCTTTGGTGGTATTGTCTCTGAGGCAATAAGTAAATGCCTCGGAAAAAACTTAGATATTGAGTACGTAGACTCGGGACTTAATAAAGATGAAGTCACTCGCGACGCATAGTCACCATAAAAAAACAACGGAAAAGATGCACCGGGATCTGACAACGGGTGTCGCTGTGTGACTTCGAAATTTCAAGCTGAGGAGCACTGAGGGAGAGAGCTCTCTCCTGTTGGTTGACACATTTGGGGCGTTCGGGGCTGAGGCTCTGCTGATTAAGCAGAGCCTTTCTTGTTAATCCCCAAGTTCGATACTATCCAAGCACAATAAGACTCGTCCAATTCACTTCATACAAAGCAAACTCAACAGTCCGGTATTTGATTGCCATCGGGGTCACATGGATCCGGGCCGCCTGAGAATATGAAACCAATGAGATATACGACATCGTCTATATCGGTGTTACCCGAGCAGTCAACGTCCCCTGACTCCAGAGGATCAGGTGCGGGTCCCCCGGCAAAGATGTAGTTGACAAGGTAAACGACGTCATCGATATCAACATCCCCACTGCCATTCGGGTCACCACAAATGTAGGACTGCGGCGGGAACCTGTATATCACAAACATGACGACCATTGTGTCAACAAGAGGCGGATCGGATGAATCCACTGCCTCAACACTAATCACAGCCGTGTCAGCATCTTGTCCGGCAGGAACGTAGAGCGGTACTCCGCTCACCGTTGCTGTTTCGCCGCCTGAGAAAATGCATCCATACGGTGGCTGACCGTAGAGCTTGGTCCACTGGTACGGTTCGATACCGCCTACCGCCCAGAGTTCATAGTAGTACGACTCATTCAGAATGGCAAATGGGACATCACACGCGTAGCACTGGATGTGCAGTTCGCCATCACATGCGTCCCCGATGCCATCGGAGTTTTCGTCATACTGATGCGGATTATCAGTGAACTGGCAATTGTCGCAAGCGTTCCCCAGGCTGTCAGTGTCATCGTTTTCCTGGGATGTATTGTGAACGTAGGGACAGTTATCAGAAGGATTCAGTATTCCATCATCATCTATGTCAGTATCACACGCGTCCCCGTCGCCATCTCCATCCACATCGCTCTGGTCGGGGTTAGCCGTATCGACGCAGTTGTCACAAAGATCACCCCAGCCATCGTCGTCCATATCTTCCTGATTCGGGTTGAAGTCTTCTGGGCAGTTGTCGTTGAAATTGAAGATCCCGTCGCCGTCGCTGTCCGCCGACGCAAGACCCTTGATACAGAAATTGCCGGTATGCGTCCACGGAGGATCGGAGTAGTAGTAGAAGTCCTCCCAATCACTTCCGCTGCGATAGTAACTTTGACCGGGACTCGCCGTTGACGGCACCATTGTCCTGTATGATGCACCGAGCAGGACCGGAACATCCGATGTCCGGTCATATGCATGCCCGCCTTCGGAGAGCTGAACGTAGATGTAGAAACTGTCCCCATTGTCGAGTTCTACAGTCGGGTCGAGATCTACGGTGTGAAGGCCACTGTAGTCAATCGTCCCTGACACGCTGGCGAGTTCCTCCTGAAGCTGTTCGCCCTGAAAAGACCCGTACACTTTCACGGTGTAGCTGACATCGTGAACCGCGGTAATGAAGCTCACTGAACGGAGCAGTTCATGGTCAGTTGCAACGAATGCGTTGAAAGCCTCGGAACAGTCGCTCTTGGTATCTCTCCATCCGTGATAATCGTGATAGTAAATGTGGTCATAGCTGTTACGTTCAACACTACGGAAAGATATCGCACCCATTTCAGGATGTTTGCAGCAGTGTTTGTCATAGTATGATATCCAGAAATATCCCCCTATCCCCCAGTTTCCCCAGCTGTTCTTGCACAGCCAGGCACCATTCTGAGGGGCCTGAGTCTCCATGTAGTCATCCCAGCCGACGATCGCGATTGCGTGGTTTGGATCATACGAACTGCTTGTAGGTTGATAATGAGTGTAGTTACCTGACATGAATCCCGACGATGAGCACATGCAGGTGGCGATCACACCTTCGGACATGATGCGTTCCTTTATGAGATCGATACCGTTGAGGTTATCATCCATTGTGAACCACTCTATATCCCTCGGATAGTAGTAGTGATAATCCGCGGTTGATCTGGCGGGTGGATTGTCAAATGACTGCCCATCAATATCTCGAACTGCACCTTCCCCTCTTGAGAGGTAAGCAGACGCAACCCTGTAGTCACCGCCTTCATGCACCGTCAGGCCGGTACCTGTCGGAGGATATACATCATCATTATTGTATCTGTTAAAACCATTCCACCAGTCAAGATGATACTCTGCGAGGTTTGGTTCTCCCTGCTCGCCCGCAGCTGTCCATGCCCCGGTCATCATCAGGTTTCCCTCGATAGCCGCCATAGTGCCATGCGTCCAGCATGTGCCTCCACTCTGGTCCTTCACCGATGTCACATAATTCGTGCCTCCGACATCCCTGAGATCGAAACGAACCGGAGGGTCGGCGAATAATGTCTGCCCGGAAAGAACAGATATTATAATGACTGCAAGGAATGAGATCCGAATTTGTTTTCGGACATTTGATCTGCAACTGGTACTCATAATCATCTTTCACACTCGCCGTTATGGTGTACGTAGTATATCATTCAAGTTCGACAAAATGTTCTGATTCGTTTATGTATTTGCTGACATTGATGCGATATATCGTTTTTTCCCATAGCAAGAAGTTTCGATAAACGGTAGCTGAAGTAGATGGCATAACATGCTAACGCCCGCTATCATATTTAAGATAGTCGCAAATGGGAGACTGTCAAGGAGACAAATGGCGGCACATCACTCTGGATTTGTGAGGAACCCAACAGCTTTTTCGATATCGCCGTTCATAAGGATGCGCAGGATTTTACCGTTGGAGACCTCGGGCACATAGATGACATGAATCACATTCTTCAGATTCGAGTACTCGGGCACGAGATCTGGCAGGAAATTCTTCGCGTTTTCGAGGAAATTCTCATTGAAGGCAATGCCGTCATCATCAGGGTATAGCGGCAGATAGCTTATATTCGACTCAACAAGATCCTGGAAGAAGTGCGTTCCGAAGGAAAGATCCGGAACGTAGTTCCCCTTCTTTTTCGCTATCTCGATGAGCATGGATGAGTTGTTAATATCAGAATAGGTAACGCTGACGCCCAGCTTTATATCGCCCCTGCTACCCCATCTGCCCGGCCCCATCAGTATGAAGCGCCTTCGCGGAAGCAACTCGTTGAGTTTGCCTACGGCTGCCCCAACCGATAGGAGAGTGGCTCTGTCACCGATTTCGCTGTAGGCTTTCGGATCAACGTAAACCACATATGTCGAATCGGGTACTTTTCCATCGGTAATATACTTCGTGGCATTGAAAACGAGATCTTCATGCGGGATATCTTCGGGAATCTGAGCTGCGGCCGAGGACTCGAAGTAGCTCTGTGGCCTGCACTGGAGAAGGTAGAATTCGTCGCCGTCCGATGCAAACTCGATGTCTACCGGGCTTCCGAGCTTGTCCTCAAGCAGGGTCAGCATGGTATTCATCTTGTTCACGAACGACGTATTCGACATCAACCCATCGAATGTCACGACCAGATCGTCACGCTGGAAATCGAATCCTAAACCAACCGGTTGTTTGATTGATCCGGATTCATACTTCGATACAACCTGTTCGATATTCCGTATGTCACTGCCGTAATTCTTGAGCAGCTTGTCAATTGCTATAGTCTCGAAACGCCCGTTCGTGAGGTTTATCACATCGATCCAGCGTGGAGAGTATCGAACGATTTCATCGATTGATACATTGACCCGCAATCCGGGTTGACCCGGGGCTATCATAACTGGATAATCATCACTGGTTCGGTCGACCGCTCTTGTACCGAGTCCCGGGACCAGTCGCACAAGTCCATCTTCGCGACGTATGCGGGACGACCACCGGAATTCGTTTCTTGAGAAGCCAACACCAGCGAAAGTCGGGAAGAAGTAATAGCCGACCTTGGAACCCACGACTTCCTGAATCATGATTCCCATCTCTTCGCCGAAGTCAATAAGGCCTCTCTGCACGCGATACTCGATCGGATCAGGGCCGAATGTCGAGGCATAGACTTCCGCTATAGCATCCATGAGTGCGGCGAGGCGTTGCCGCTTAGTACCCTGATTTGCAACAAACAAGCTCTTGTATTTACCCGAAAAGGATGCCCCTACCCTGTCTTCAAGGAGACTCGAACTGCGAACAATAAGTGGACAGTCTTTCAGATCGTCCAGCGCAAGAGACAGTCCGTTCATAATGTCCTGCGGGAAGTGGGAGTTTTTGAAGGTCTGGACGATGTGCGGGTATTCGACGCGAACCTGATCGATCTCTTTGTACTTCTGCTCGACGATTTCATCGAAGTTGTTGTAGTGCATGAAGTGCAGCAACATATCCGATGTGACATGCCAGGTCTTGGGTATCTTTATGTTGTTGAGGCAGTCATAACGTTCCTTCGACTTTTTGAGTATCTGCGATGCGATGTAAAGGCCTGCACTCTTCCCGCCGAGCTTGCCATGACTATCTGCCGAGAAGATGACTCTCTTCAGGAGGTGGTAAAAGTCTGAAATATTGATGAAATGCTTTGCCACATTGATGTATTCGAGATGGTCTGAAAGGAATCTTCTGATAAGCGAAACCGTCACTCCCCTCGAACTGGGGGAGTGAGCATCGACTTCATCGGGGGCAAGGTGGTAGTACCTCCTGATGGCATCCGTGACCTCGGACAGCGACAGATTCCTGTTAACCACCTGAACAAGAAACCCCAGTTTGTCCTCTTGAATCCATCTCTGCAGGCGACTAAGTATGTCCTCATCACTCAGGTGTGCTGACGCGATCCTGAATATTCGCTCGCTCAAATCGAACGAAAACGAGAGAGACTGCTTCGTGTCAGGCTGATTCAGATCCATCTCTAGAGCCTCATCTTCAATCTCTTCCGTCTGGCTGGCATCTTTGCGGAGTACCTCGGCCTCCTCGATACCCGACCAGCAGAGATGGTTCAGCATCTTAAGTGTTACCCTTGCGAAAAGATCCCTGTCGGTTCGTGCAAGGAGGTCAAGCACGACCTGCCATCCTGTTCGCCGATCAGTAGAAGTACCCTGCTTCGCCATTCGCCATTCTTCGTACACATGTTTCATACCCTCGTACATCACGAAATGACCAAGCCGGTCGGCGACAGTGTCAATGAGTTTTGTCTCCTCTTTCAGGAATGGGCCAAAGTCCTCACTGGGACGCTTCGCAGTATAGAATACCGAAATGGAACCGACTACCCTGTCGTGCATATTGATCTTTGCATTGTATGACCACTCAGTCTCAAGGAAGTTCGGGGATTCGTAGATATTGTCCTCAATGACAATTCTGGCGGCACAGATGTCAGGGTACTTGCATCCGGGTGGAATCGCTTTCAGAATCTCCTCGCAAACTCCTGCAATACCCGCTGAAGATTCACTGAGAATCTTTTCGACCGTATACAGACAATTCAGTTCTTTTGCCCGCTCTTTGAGGGATTCAAAGAGCTTGTTCATGGAGTCTTCCTGGCTATTCATAAGGCACCGCCTGATCAATACTTGGCAGAAACGCTCGACAAAGACAGCTTTCGCGTCAGGTCAACCGTTGCTTCTTCTTTATCGGCAACACAGAATCAATATACACTTGCCATGCCAAAAGGCAAAAAGCTTTGGCGGCGAAAACAAGATCCTTAAGACCTGATTCCGCCGCCAGTAAACTGAGTGTATCTTCACTCCGAGAGATCGGAGCTATTGTTCTACTCGTTAGACCCATCCTCTGTCTTTACAGGCTTGCGCCACCCGATTCACCGAGATGAAGTAGGCCGCATCACGCATGAACAGGTTGCGAGACTTCGCCAGCTCATTGACTGCACTGAAAGCTGCGGTCATCTTGGTGTCGAGCTTGCCAAGTACTTCGTCTTTTTCCCAGAAGTAGTTCATGTTACACTGCACCTGCTCGAAGTAGCTGCATGTAACTCCGCCTGCATTGGCGAGGAAGTCAGGAATCACGAATATACCGCGTTTCTCGAGTTCTACGTCAGCTTCCGGAGTTGTCGGCCCGTTTGCACCTTCCGCAATGATTTTCACGGAGGGTTTGATACGATTGACACTGTCCCCGGTTATCTGATTCTCGAGAGCAGCAGGGATCAGCACATTCACATCCTGATCTATCCACTCATCGCCGGGCAGGATATCGTACCCGAAATCCCTTGCCTTGTTCTTGTCGATGCCGCCGAACTTGTCCGTAATCGACAGCAGTTCCTCGATATCGACGCCGTCCTTCTTGGCGAAGGCGTAAGACGTGTTATCATTCTGATCCCAGCTCGAAACACACACTACTTTTCCACCAAGTTCGTTATAGAGCCTGATGGCATACTGCGCCACATTGCCGAAACCCTGTACGCTTGCGGGCATATCAGCCGGTTTGAATCCCTGATCCTTCAGTGCTTCACGAAGCGTGTAAACGACACCATAGCCGGTAGCCTCTGTTCTTCCGAGCGAACCGCCCATACCAACCGGCTTACCCGTAATGAGGCCGGGTTTGTGTTCCCTGTAAATCGCCTCGTATTCATCCAGCATCCAGAGCATGTGCTGCGCATTGGTCATAACGTCAGGTGCGGGTACATCAGTCAGTGGGCCGATGTCGCGAGATAGCTGGCGAACCCAGCCCCTGCAGATCTGCTCCTGCTCGCGCATGCTGAGGTTGTGAGGATCACAGATGACTCCACCCTTACTTCCTCCGAGAGGAATATCTACCACCGCACACTTCCAAGTCATCCACATGGAAAGCGCACGAACAGTATCGATGGTCTCTTGGGGGTGAAAACGTATACCACCCTTGCCGGGACCACGGGAATCATTGTGCTGACATCTGAAACCGCGAAAGACCTTCACAGTGCCGTCATCCATCTTCACTGGAATGCTGACGTGGTATTCTCTCATAGGATAGCGCAAAAGTCCTCTTGTGCCTTCGTCAAGCTTAAGGTAATCCGCCGCTTTGTCAAACTGTCGTTGCGCCATCTCGAACGGATTGAAAGATCCACTACTCATTGCCACAAACCTCCGAATTATCGGAAATTGAGATTGATAAGGTCCAATGGCTGTATGTGCGATGGCCATGAATTGGGTAAGACACACTTCGAGTCGTGTGTCGGAGAAGATCCCATGTCAAAAAGCAATCGTTCATTTTCTTCTCACCACCTTACAGGCAGCCAAACAATCGGTCAATGATATGTTTACGGAAATCAAATGTCAAGTCGAGCGGGAATGATTAATCGTTGTTTTTCAACTACTTCGTCGAGTTATCCGTGCTGAAATCGACCGCTTAATGGGAGCTGCCGCAAAGCGTCGGGGAGGAACTCCCCGGAGTTGAGGAACCTGCAGTAGTGGGACAGAATCTCGATCCATTGGGCGACATCTTTGTCGGCCGGACTCCAACAGAGTCATGGCTTTGTCAGATTAGAAGTTATGAGGATTGACTGATCCGAAATTGCGATCGGAGTTGTCACACATGTATCCAGCTGGCATCGCCCACTAAACCGGTGATTTCAATTCAACTCGGGCCTCAGCGCCGGGGCATTATTCCCCGCTGGTGCGAAATGCCCCACTTGGGGCCGCTCGATTTTTTGAAAATTAGCCCGTCATTGGTGGCCGGGAATCAAGTTAATCCGGGTAAGATCGGAGTATCCTGCCTAAATACATGAAGTTAAGAAGCTTATCGCGATCAAAAAAGCAGAGTCGCTTCTTTGTTAGGCGATCATTTGCGATTGGCAATAGAGTTGCTAAGAATTTGAACAAGTTACGCATGAATCAAACTGCTCGGTGTCAGAAATTCTCTATCTCTGGCATTCAAGCACATTGACAAGGCAGCCCGATGATTCGCCAGACTTCTTGCAGCTACTGCCGTCACTCTACTCGGATTACAAAGTTCGCAAACTCCATAGCTGAGAAAAGCATGACGGTGATCGTCTGCTGAGGGAGTGCAATATCAAGCAGGAAACCAATCGAGTTACATATGAAAGACATAAATCAGGAAGAGAAACCAAAGCATAAAGAAGATGAGACTCACGAGGTATCCCGCAAGGACCCCGCGAAGAACAAGCCCACGACGGACAAACCAGAGAAGAATAGAGATGACGGTGAGATCGTTGACTTGTGTGCTACGTGTGTGAAGCGGGATACGTGTACCCTCCCCAAACCGGAGGGAGGTGTATGGCACTGCGAAGAATACAATGAGGAGTAGAAATTTGCGTTGACCAACGCGATAGTCAGTAATCAGATGGAAGGAAGATCAATGAGTTCTGCAGACATCTCAGGAATCCTCGAAAGACATGAGGGAGGTTATGGAGGGCTTATTGCGATCCTTGAGGAGGTACAGGCCAAGTACAGCTACCTCCCCGAGGAGGTACTGAGAGAGGTTGCCGAGAAGACTGGACGCTCACTGGTAGATATCTACGGTGTGGCGACGTTCTACAAGGCCTTCAGCCTCAAGCCTCGCGGTAAGCACTTGATATCTGTCTGTCTCGGGACCGCCTGTCACGTTCGAGGCGGGCCGGCAATCGCCGAAGAGATCTCCAGGCAATTGGGGATCAAGGCGGGCGAGACCACAGACGACAGGGAATTCACATTCGAGACGGTCAACTGTCTCGGCGCATGCGCACTCGGCCCGGTTATTGTTGTCGATGGGCACTACTTCCCGAAAGTGAAGACATCTATGGTGAAAGACATCATCGAGCAGGCCCGAACAGGCATCGATGTTGTCGAAATCGAAACCGACAAACGAGTGTTTCCTATCGAGGTCAGTTGTGCACGATGCAACCATACCCTCATAGATCCGAGACACACGCTTGACGGTCAACCACCGATCCGGGTCACCGTTTCGGTTGGTCATAAGCATGGGAGTCTTCTGCTGTCAAGCCTCTATGGAAGTTACAGTGTTTCTTCGGACATCGATATCCCGGAAGACACGATTGTGCAGGTGTTCTGCCCACACTGCCATGTTGAGTTGATTGGTGGTGCAAAATGCGGAGAGTGTGGAGCACCAATGATACCGATGATAGTTCGCGGCGGTGGCGTTGTGCAGATCTGCTCCCGCCGGGGCTGTAAAGGACACATACTCGACCTGGGCGGCGCGACGATCGACTAATCGAGTCAGCAGAATACCTTCAGGAGTGTCAATATATGAAAAAGCTTACGTCAGTTGAACAACTAAAGGAGTTCCGGGAAAGGATACTGAACGAAAAGGGCGTTCAGTATGACAGGCCGACTCTTGTCGTATGCGCAGGTGCTGGAGGACAGGCAAGTGGCGCTAATGATGTCATAAGAATCATCAAACGCTACATGCTCGAGAGAAATCTACAGCACAAGCTCGGTCTCAAGATCACCGGCTGCCACGGTTTCTGTGAGATGAACCCTTTCATCCTTGTCCAGCCGGGACGACATCTTTACCCAAAGCTTAAGATGGAAGATGTTTCGCGCGTCATCGACGCTGCCGTCGGAGGCTACGTCGCCGAAGACCTCATCTACAGAGACTCACATGAGAACAAGGCATACGAGTATCAGAAGGATATCCCGTTCTTCAAGAAGCAAACGAGAATCGTGCTCGGGAATAATGAAAGTATCGACCCGATCAGGATTTTCAACTACGTCGAGGTCGGTGGCTACGAAGCTCTCCAGACGGTACTCACGAGGATGGATCCGGACTGGATCATAAGGGAAGTTACGGTATCCGGTATTAGAGGAAGAGGGGGAGCAGGATTTCCGACAGGCAAAAAGTGGCAACTTGCCAGGGCTGCCGGCAAAGAGGGCGAAATGAAGTTCATCGTATGCAACGCCGACGAGGGCGACCCCGGCGCATACATGGACAGGAGTCTTCTTGAAGGAAATCCTCAATGCATTATCGAAGGGATGATCATCGCAGGAATCGCAATTGGAGCGAGACAGGGTATCATCTACGTGCGAAGTGAATATCCTCTCGCGACCAAGCATGCACTCATAGCTTTGCGACAGGCGAGAGACCTCGGGTTACTCGGGAAGAATGTGCTCGGTACCGGTATCGACTTCGATATAGAAGTGGTCCGTGGAGCGGGAGCATTCGTCTGCGGTGAGGAAACAGCACTTATCAGGTCCATCGAGGGATTCATGGGTGAGCCGAGGCAGCGCCCGCCGTATCCCATCGAGAAAGGCATCAAAGGACATCCCACCTGCATCAACAATGTCGAGACGCTCGCAAATATCTCGCACATCATCAACATGGGCGGTGAGGCCTATTCGCGAATCGGAACTCCGGGGAATACCGGTACTAAGATATTCTCGCTCGTCGGGAAGATCAGGAATACCGGTCTCGTTGAAATTCCGCTGGGGACACAGATCAGCGAGGTTGTCTATAACATAGGCGGCGGATCCTCCAGCGACACCAAAGTTAAGGCCATCCAGACCGGCGGACCATCGGGTGGTTGTATACCCGCCGAGAAGTTTGATATGCCAATTGACTACGATAGTCTCGCGAAGGCCGGATCTATCATGGGTTCAGGCGGCATGATCGTGCTCGACGAGAACAGCTGTATGGTAGACGTTGCAAAGTACTTCATGGGCTTCCTTAAGGATGAATCATGCGGCAAGTGCTTCACTTGTCGAAAGGGTACGCAGAGGATGTACGAGATCCTCGATGACATCACCAAGGGCAAGGCAACAATGGCGGATCTCGATCTGCTCGAAGAACTGGCCGTGGTTGTCAAGGACACCAGTATGTGTGGGCTCGGGCAATCCGCCCCGAACCCCATTCTCTCGACACTGCGCTATTTCCGGAAGGAATACGAGAGGCACATTGTCGACAAGCGCTGCGATGCATTCGTCTGCAAAGACCTCGTCGGGGCGCCATGCCAGGCTGCCTGCCCTGTCGGAACTGAGGCATGGAGATATGTGGCACATATCGCACGCGGCGAATATCAACAGGCTTATGATGTTATTCGCGATGCGAACCCATTCCCGTCGGTATGCGCGAGAGTCTGCCACCATCCATGCGAAACCCGGTGCAAGGCAGGAAAGGTCGGAGGAGATCCTATCGCAATAAGAGCCCTCAAGCGGTTCATCACGGATCGTATCGACCCGTCCACATACAAACCTCACTTCGAAACATGGCAGGACGGAGAACCGCCCAAGGTTGCGGTTGTCGGTTCTGGACCGTGCGGATTGACTACCGCGTACTACCTGTCTCTCAAGGGCTACAAGGTCACCGTGTTCGAAGCCGAAAGCGAAGCAGGTGGAATGCTCTTCTGCGCGATACCGTCATATCGACTTCCTCACGAAGTGATCAGGAAAGAAATCGCGTCACTGATGAACGACAACCTCGACGTGAAACTCAATACCGCTCTCGGTAAGGACATTACGATTGACGGTTTGCTGGAGGACGGTTACAAAGCCGTGATGCTGTCGATGGGCGCACACGAGAGTAAACCGCTGCATCTCGAAAACGAAGATGTCGAAGGGGTCTATCCTTCCATCGAATTCCTCAAGTCCTATAATCTTAGGGGCGAGCAACTCGCCAAGGGAAGAGTAGGCGTGATCGGTGGCGGTAACTCCGCAATTGACGCGGCAAGAATGGCGCTCAGGCAGAAGGACGTAGAGAGTGTTACTATTCTCTACCGCCGTACGCGCGACGAAATGCCTGCTTTTGCCGAGGAAATCGAGGCAGCCGAGCAGGAGGGAATCGAAATCAAGACGCTGGTTACACCGACCAGAATTCTCACCACGAGCGGCATATTCTCGGGAGTTGAGTGTCTCAAGAACGAGCTGGGAGAAGTCGATTCGAGCGGACGGCGAAGACCTGTCCCGATTGAGGATACCGAGTTCTCGATGGAGCTTGACACCCTGATAGTCGCTATCAGTGAGGATTCGGGAACCGATTGCCTCACGCCCGCACGCGGTGGCGGTGTTGAGACCACCGACTGGAATACGGTTCAGATCGAAGAAAGGACTCTTCTGACAAACCGCCCCGGCGTGTTCGCTGGCGGGGATGTCGTGACTGGCCCGAATACCGTGATCCAGGCGATTGCCGACGGCAAGAAGGCCGCCCAGGTGATCGATAGATACGTCCGCGGTGAGGAACTCGTGCAACCCGCCGAGCTTAACCTCCCGGAAGTCTACATCGAGCCTGTCAGCATGGAATCAGAAGAGGAGAACGGCGATTCAAAGCGCGTCGAGACCCCGAGAGCTTCAGTCGAGTGGCGCAAGAGAAACTTCGCCGAAGTCGAAGTATCTCTATCAGTCGAGGAAGCGAGGCACGAAGCCTGCCGGTGTCTGCGGTGTGATCTTGAATTCACCCAGCCCAAGATAGATGAAGAAGAAGAACAAGAGACCGTAGCTGTGACAACTGGAGGAAAGTAGTATGGTCACGCTAACAATAAACGGCCTTGATGTGACTGTCGAGAAGGGTACCACCGTGCTCGAGGCCGCCCGGTTTCTCGGCTTTCCAATACCTACCCTCTGCCACATGGAAGGTCTCTCCCCTTACGGGGCTTGCAGGCTTTGTGTGGTTGAAATAGGCAAGGAGCCGAGGACAAGGCTGGTTTCGTCCTGCACCTACCCGGTAGAGAACGGGTTGATCGTGCGGACCGCATCCGAACGGGTAATGCGGGCTCGTCGCATGATACTCGAACTGCTTCTCGCGACATGTCCACAGTCCAAGGTTATACAGGACCTCGCAGCCAAGCACGACATACGCCAGCAACGATTCCGCCAGGAATACGACGACTGCATACTCTGCGGTCTCTGCGTAAGGATGTGCAAAGAACAGATGATGGCCAAGGCTATCGGGTTCAGGGGACGCGGGGAGAACCGCTCGATCGGTACACCATTCGACATGACTTCGGATGAGTGCCGTCAGTGTGGCGGTTGCATCTACGTCTGCCCGGCCTGCACCCTGCGGTGCACGTACAATGAGCCGGAGAAGGCGATCTGCGGCGGTTGCGCCAATCTAAGGCCACCGTGCATTGAGAAAGAAAAGTTCCATGACATGATGTGTTACATGGATCCCTGTGTTGCATGTGAAATAAAGAAAGATTGATGTAGGTAACGGAGGATATACAATGTCGGAAACATTCTCACGAGTCAATTCCTCAGCTGCAACCCTGACGAAAAACCGCACTGAGGGATCCGTCACACCCAATTCGGGTATGTGCGTAACATGTGTCGATGGGTGTATCGGCATGTGCGAAATCGGAAAGTCTGCGTATCGCGGTCACGAGGTCATTTACCCGCAGCCATTCGGTGTTATCACGACCGCCGCGGAGAAGAACTATCCGGTTGACTACTCGCATTTCAATATCATGGGAACGGCCGTCGGCGCCAAAGGCATCGAAGCGGACAGCAACAAGGCTATTTTCCCGAATGTTGACCTCGAAGTGCATTTCGGACACGACAAAGGAATCAAATTCAAGTATCCGTGGATCATCCCGGGTATCGGATCGACTGATATTGCCAAGAATAACTGGGAGGGATTGGCTATCGGGTCAGCCCTCGCAGGAACCGGTCTGACCATCGGTGAAAACGTGGTTGGTATGGATGTCGAGTCGAAGTTCGACAATGGGAAGGTCGTCGATACGGTCGACCTGAAGCGTCGTGTAAAGCTCTTCAAAGACTACCAGCGCGATGGATACGGTGCGATTATCGTACAGGCCAACGTCGAGGACACAACACTCGGAACGCAGGAATACGCTATCAACAGCCTTGGCGTCGAAATCGTCGAGTTGAAGTGGGGACAGGGCGCAAAGAACATCGGCGGCGAGGTCAAGATCAAGAGCCTCAAGAAGGCGCAGATGCTCTATGAGCGCGGTTATGTCGTGCTTCCGAATCCGACCGACCCGAATGTGATCAAGGCTTTCGAACGGGGAGCATTCCACGAATTCGAGAGGCATTCGCGTCTCGGAATGGTCTCGGAAGAGTCTTTCGAAAACAGGATCGGTGAACTCCGCTCGGCGGGAGCGAAGTACATCTCTCTCAAGACCGGTGCTTATACCCCCGCAGATCTCGCACGCGCGATCAAGTTCGCCTCGAAGTACAAACTCGACTACCTGACGGTGGACGGCGCCGGCGGTGGAACCGGAATGAGCCCGTGGCGCATGATGAACGAATGGGGCGTTCCGCCGGTCGAACTCCACTCCCTGCTTTATCAATACGCAAAGAGGCTCCACGACAAGGGCGAGTACGTACCTGCACTCTGCCTCGCGGGTGGCTTCACCTTCGAAGACCAGATCTTCAAAGGACTTTCTCTCGGAGCACCATTCGTCAAGCTGATCGGTATGGCAAGAAGCCCGATCGCCGCGGCCATGGTCGGAAAGACTATCGGTAAGGCTATCGACGGCTATGACCTCCCGGTCTATGTCGAAAGATTCGGCACCAGTCGTGATGAGATCTTCGTAACCTCAGGAGAACTGAGGAAAGAACTTGGCGACAAGGAATTCGAATCTCTTCCGACCGGCGCTATCGGTCTCTATACGTATTACGAGAGACTTGCACAGGGACTTCGCCAGCTCATGTGCGGAAGCCGAAAGTTCACCCTCGAATACATCGAGCGAAACGACATCGCGGCTCTTACACCTGATGCGGCAAGAATCAGCGGTATCCAGTATATCATGGATGTTGCTAAAGATGAAGTCGACAAGATCCTCGAAGCATAACATGCAGACAGGACATGAACTGATTTCCTGATTGCCTGCGAATCTCATTCCAGAAGAAAGCCCGGCCTCACTGAGGTCGGGCTCTTCTTTTCGAGCGGGATGTCTCAGCACACAATGAGGATGGCATTTACACGTCAAACTGTTCCATATTGGCGCAAAAGAACGATCGCATCAAATATCAGCAACTGCGTTGTCGATACTATAGAAGTTACCATAAGTATCTAACGAGTAATGGAGTAATGATGGACAACATGGGCAATCGCAGCAACGAGAAGATGAAATCAGACAAACTGAACGAGGAAATCAAGAAGTGTCCCGGATGCGGGGCGATACTTACGGCCAAACAGATAATGTACGACCCGATCATACGGCCGATTGGGATGGCGTATCTCGGTGATGATGAAGACACGGCCTTCTACTATTTCCAGCATGAAATAGACGGCTGCCAGAGTAGTTTTGTGGTGCCGGTAGACGAGTTCAAGGACTTCATTGATGAGGAGATTCACCCTGAGAAGTTGTATGGCACTGATCAGTGTGAGCAACACTGCGTAAACATAGCCGATCTGGAAGCATGTTGTAGCGAATGCTACTACGCACCGTTCCGCAGGTTTCTGCTTAAGATGATAGAGCTGAAGAGTGGATGTCCTCAGACTTCGAGAGCTGACTGATCAAGCCGCTTACACATTGAACCGGAATATGATCACGTCGCCGTCCTGAACGACGTATTCCTTGCCTTCGAGGCGCATCCATCCGCGTTTCTTCGCCTCGGCTTCGGACATGACCTCGGCCAGCTTATCGAATGCGACGACTTCGGCCTTGATGAAACCCTTCTCGAAGTCTTTGTGGATCACTCCCGCCGCCTGCGGGGCTTTTGTTCCGGTTCGAATTGTCCAGGCGTGGACCTCTTTTTCTCCACCGGTCAAGAATGATATAACTCCGAGCAGTTCATACGACTTCTTCAGCAGTCTGTCGAATGCCGACTCGGTAATGCCGAGGTCCGCCATGAACATTTCTCTATCCTCGTCGTCGAGTTCACCGAGTTCCATCTGCACCCTCGCGGATACTGTCTCGATAGCATAGTGTTCACCCTGCGCAAACGAGCCATACTTCTCGATAATCGCCTTCCGGTCGGATAGTTGTGACTCCCCGATATTCAGGACTATCATCTTGGGCTTGATGCTAAGGAACTGGAAGCCCTTGATGATCTTGGCCTCTTCAGTGGTGAAATCCAGATCCCTGAGGGGTTTCTCTTCGCCCAATTGCTCGAGACATCTATCAAGGACCGCCTTTTCGGGTTTGAGCTTCTCATCGGGTGACACTTTGACCTGACGATTGACCCGTTCGAGTCTTTTCTCGACAAGCACGAGATCCGCGAAGATCAACTCCTCCTCGACCATCCGAATATCACGTACCGGGTCTATCGATCCGGACGGGTGGAGTATGTTCTCATCTTCGAAAGCTCGGACAACATGCGCAATGGCATCAGCCTCGCGGATCGCGCTTGGTATGTCCGTGTCCACCCGCTGACGATCGGATTTGTCGCCGGTAAAACCCGCAATGTCCATCCACTCGATTTCAGCATGGGTGATTTTCTTTGGCGAGTAGATCTCCGTCAAGACATCAAGACGCTCATCGGGGACTTTGACCATCCCGCGATGCACTTCCCCAGCAGCCGTAAACCCGCCTGTTTCCTGCCTGGCCCCGCAAATGGCGTTGAACAAAGTGGTCTTACCCGATTGCGGCAGGCCAATAATACCGAGTATCATCTATTCCTATCCTTCCTTCTCGATTCAACAGCATACATCCGCAAGTGGAATTGTAACCCAAGTCCCGATTATGTCAATTCGTTTTTACGTGAATCTCTAAGAGCCGGCGAATTCTCTGAGGATATTGAGATTGCGCGTGTCGCTGGCGACAGGATCGTCACCTTTCGGAGTCTCGAGGATCTTCGGGACCTTTTTCAGCCTGCGATCCTTCATGAGAAATCGAAACGGTTCGAAACCAAGCTCCCCGTCTCCAAGATGACTGTGTCTGTCAACGCGAGAACCAAGCGCTTTTAGAGAGTCATTTACATGTATGACTTTCAATTTGTCGAGACCAACGCACGTATCGAAGTCCCTGAAGGTAGCGTTCCATGACTTCTTATCGCGAAGCTCATAGCCTGCGGCGAACACGTGGCATGTATCGAGACACACCGACATTCTCTCTTTGGACTCCACGCGATCAATAATATCAGCCAGATGCTCGAATTTGAAGCCGATGTTCGTACCCTGCCCCGCAGTGGTTTCAAGTGCGAACCTTGTATCAATGTCGGGAGTCTTGCCAATGACTCGATTCAGCGAATTCGCGATCTTCTCGATTCCCGATTCGATGCCCTCTCCAAGATGAGCCCCGGGATGAAGCACGAGATCAGCGAGACCATACAGGCTTGCCCTGCGAGTTTCATCCTCAAGAGACTCCAGAGACTTCCTGTAGATGTCCGGTTTGGGTGAAGCAAGGTTGATCAGGTAACCGACATGGCCCACGTATGCGATAACTCCCGATTTTGCACGAGCGTCTTCGTACTTCTTGAGATCACCCTCGGTTATCGGCTTCGATTTCCACTGATTGTTGTTCTTCGTGAATATCTGCAGCGCAGTTGCATCGACGGCATCAGCCGCAAGTATTGCATTGTGCGCGCCGCCCGATATCGACATGTGCGCACCGATAAGCAGCGGGGACTTCTTCGCCATCAATAGAGCCTTGCTCTCTTGTTGAGGTATGCGAGAAGGGCCAGATCGAATGGCACCGAGGTGTCGAGCAAATGGTAATCGATATCCGACATCCTGCACTCACGAGAAAAGTGGTCGAACACGCTGTCGAGTTCCCTCTTGTAATGCTTCTTGATCTGCCAGGGAAGTGTAGTGATGCGTTCCCCCGTCTCGAGATCCTCGAAGATCGCTTCCCTTGGAAATGCAAAGTCCCGTTCGCGTGGGTCCAGTACATGAAAGACGATGATCTCGTGCTTCCTGTGCCTGAAGTGTTTCAAGCCTGCCAATACCTGTTGGGGATCGTCAAGCAAGTCAGACATTAGAATTATCAGCCCACGACGCTTGATTCGCTCCGCCATCTGGTGCAATGTGCTTGATATGTTTGTCTTCTTTGACGGTTCCAGCTTGTCCATGTGTTGCAGGAGGACGTGAAGATGCGCCGTAACCGACTTGGGAGGAATGTAGGTGTGAATGCTCTCATCAAAACCGACCATCCCAACCGAATCACGCTGTTTGAGCATGAGAAACGTGAGCGACGCTGCGAGATACGAACAGTACTCCAACTTGTTGATTCGTTTCTTCTCGTCCGATGAATATCCCATCGAAGCGGAAGTATCTACGAGAATATATGCCTTGAGATTCGTCTCTTCTTCGAACTCCTTGACGAAGTAACGGTCTGACTTGGCAAACACTTTCCAATCGATGTTGCGAATAGGATCACCCGGCATGTATTGGCGGTGCTCGGCGAACTCGACAGAGAAACCATGGTAGGGGGACTTGTGAAGACCGGTCATGAATCCCTCGACCACGAGGCGGGCTTTAAGCTCCATTCCTTTCAGGTGAGAGACCACTTCCGGCTGAAGGTATTTCTTGTAGCTCTGTTCAGGCATACGTTTGGCTTCTTTATACGGAATCGTTGCGGCTGTGCAGGATCAGGCTACTTCTTTTCTTTGACCTCTTCCAGCAGCCTGTCAATTATCTCCGAAGGCCCCACTCCGTCAGCCTCGGCGTTAAACGACGTTACGATCCTGTGACGCAGCACAGGCTTGGATACGAACTTCACGTCTTCAACCGCGGGAGTATACCTTCCATCAAGCACCGCACGTGTCTTTGCGCCGAGAATGAGATACTGCGAAGCTCGCGGCCCGGCACCCCATGACACCCAGTTTCGGACATAATCCGGCACATCTTCGCGGCCCGGTCTGGTCGCCCTCACGAGCCTGACAGCATAGTCGATCACGTGGTCGGACACCGGGACGCGCCTTACCAGCTTCTGCAAAGACACGATATCATCACCTTTGAGGACATTCTCGAGAGTGAAGTCCTGAATCGCCGTCGTGGTCTTGACAATCGTGTGTTCCTCCGATTCAGATGGGTAATCGATCATGATGTTGAACATGAACCGGTCGAGCTGGGCCTCCGGCAACGGGTACGTGCCCTCCTGCTCGATAGGATTCTGCGTCGCCAGGACGAAGAACGGTTCTTCGAGCGTGTACGTCGTCCCGGCGGCGGTTACCTCGTGTTCCTGCATCGCCTGAAGGAGCGCGGCCTGTGTCTTGGGGGGAGTTCGGTTTATCTCATCGGCAAGAACGACATTAGCAAACACAGGCCCCTTAACGAATCGAAACGACCTCGAACCCGACGACTTCTCTTCCTCGATTATCTCAGTGCCGGTGATGTCGGATGGCATGAGATCCGGGGTGAACTGAATACGTGAGAACTTAAGCTCAAGTATGTTCGCGAGTGTCGATACAAGGAGTGTCTTCGCGAGACCCGGGACACCGATGAGCAAGACATGTCCATTTGACAAGATCGATATCAGCAATTCATCAATAACCGTTTCCTGTCCAATGATAACCTTTCCGATCTCCGACTTAATGGTATCCCTGGCTTGCTGTAATTTCTCTACCGCTTGAATATCTTTAGAATTGGACTTTTCGTCAGCCATAGGTCCTCCGGTCGATTGAAGCCGTTGTGCAGTACATTCATATACACCGGGCGTGCGGCATTGTTTCACCGATGGCTCAGTATAGATCGAATTTAGGACATGACGATAGAATGTCAATTGTAATATCGTGAGCTGCACCTCGATCCGTCATGGGACAACACTGAAACAATAACAAAAGGAGCCGGCTCATGGCTCGGCTCCCATCTATGTGAAGGTGCGCAACATGGAATGTTGCCAAGGTGAGTATAACTGACCAAACGACTCACATGCCTGAATAGTTATTTCAAGGCGCAAACTGACAAAGATTGGTAACAGATGTAACTGAGACTAATTTACCTATTTTCCTGCATCTGTCAATGATAATCGCAGCTAAAATCGCATGAAAACAGCGAATGATAGTAATTCAGGAATGAGAATGTCAGTAGTAGAGATGGGAGAAAAATCGACAAGATCTAATCGTCAGCATCCATCGCAGGGCGCCGGGCCGCTCAGGAAAACGAATCCTAATAGATAGACGAGGTCGTCAATGTCCACGCCGCCGCTGCAATCTACATCACCTGACTCGATCGGCAAGGGCGCAGTGTTCTGAAGGAAAATGTATTCTACCAGAAAGACAACGTCATCTATGTCTACAGCCTCACTCCCGTTGACATTTCCGCATTCGAATACATACACTGCATAAGCAGCAGAATCGGCATGACAATAGTCCGCGACGATAACAGCAAGCGACTCCGCAGTCATCACATCGGGGGCAAGCCCGATCACTGAATCACCTACAACGGCGCACCATGACGGGATTGACTCGTATGAGATGGAGTGGTTGACATCATCGGAATCCGATATCGAAGGCGCGTATCTGAATTCGTAGCCCATACGTATGGAGTAATGATCTGTTGTGTCTGCTATAGAAGGATGTTGATTCAGCGTGTCGACAACGAGTGAGACCTGTTTGACGATGCTAACAGAACCGTCGCTTACCATTACCCTGAAAACCGAATCCCTCGAATCGCATTCTGCCCAGCACTGGAGTGTATCCCCGCTGGTCTCGCACCACGACGGGTAACTTAGATATGAGAACTGCAGTTCAGAACCGTCGCAATCCGGGTCGACAGCTTCGGCGACGTAGTTGAATTCGACGCCGGGCATAACCACACCCATTGAGGACGAAGTGAATGCGGGGGGTGAATTCCCCGATCGAGGGTTGCAGCAATCATCTGCCGGATGAAACGGACACAGGTCGCATGAATCGCCGAAAGCATCGCCATCCGAATTCTCCTGACCCGGATTGTAAGTATACGGACAGTTATCCTCCGCGCATTGATTCTCAGGATGCAGGGGATCACCAAACCCATCCCCATCGCTGTCAAAGCATATCAGCGCATTCAGCAGCACGGAAACATCCTTCGAGTTCCAATTGCATGTCGCAATGTCCAAATCACCGTCGCCATCCATATCCGAAGAAACGAGAGATTTGGGGCGGCTCCCAACATTGAAGATCTTCTGCGGCGCAAACGTGCCGTCGCCCAGGTTCAACAAGACCGATATGTTATCGGAAAAATAGTTCGCGGTTGAAAGATCAAGATCCCCGTCATTATCAAGATCGGCCGCTACTATACATACAGGTTTCTCGCCGACTTCATAAGTGCTGTATGGCGCGAATGATCCGTTGCCATTATTCATAAGAACGGAAACGCTGTCCGCAGAGTCATTCGCTGTAGCGATGTCTATATGACCGTCTCTATCAAAATCACCCGCGCAGATGGCAATCGGCCCGAAGCATACGTCGTACTCGATGTGACCGGCGAAGCTGCCGTTGCCGTTATTCATCAATATCGAGACACTGCCTGAAACATCGTTGCACGAAGCGATATCAACATCGCCATCTCGGTCGAAATCCGCTGCTACCACACCGTAGGGTTCGACTCCCACGTCAAGAATCCTGTAGATTCCGAATCTACCGCTTCCATCATTCAGAAGAACAGAGATATCATTTGACTGGGTGTTCGCAGTAGCAACGTCGGGATGACCATCCGCATCGAAATCGGCTGTCACGATGTTGAGCGGTGAGTCACCGACTACGTAATTCGTGTCAGGTGTGAAGTTTCCGTCGCCGTCATTCATGAGCAACGAAATATCGCTGGAGTATGAGTTGGCGGATACGATGTCATTATCGCCGTCACTGTCAAGATCGACAGTAACAACACCGGAGACATTGCTCCCGACCGGATAATCGGCTTTGTGTATTAATGCCCCGGCATCATCTGTCTCCAGCACGGAGATAGTATTCGAGAATGAATTCGCAGTTACCAAGTCTGCATCCGAATCCCCGTCAAGATCACCGCCGCAAATCCAGTAAAGCGTATATCCCACGTAGTAACTGGAATCGAGTATAACAGTGCCATTGCCACCTTCGACGCCAACTACGAAGCTCCATACGAACCCATCATCCAACGTTTGACCGGACATGCTCTCTATTGCTGGTGTCAGGACTACAGAAACTACTTCACCCACAATGAAATCTGCCTGCGGATTGAACGTAGCGCTTCGCGTGATGCCATTGTATGCGATAGTCCCCTCGCATCGACCTGAAAGGCTTCCGACGATTACGAAAGTCGTATCACGAAGTGTCGTCGAGTCAATATTCTCGCTGAATGAAGCGATGATATTGGATTGAGGGAGCACGCCAACGTCATTCTGCATGGGAACTACACTCGTGACCGACAAAGCAAAACACGGGCTGGGGGAGGCCCCGAGGATCGTCACAAGCAATAGCAGAAGCAAGGCATGAATGTGCGCGATTCCGAATCTCGGCATGTATTTATTCGATGAGTTTCTCGTCATTTCTGTTCGCAGTTCACACTGGTATCCGATTGAGACGACTTGCAGACGATATGACCGGCCTGCGACTACACGTAAATAAGTCAATCAGACACTTTTGTCAATGTAGATAAACGTGGAATCATAACGTGATTTCCCCTTGAAACTTTTGGTTGCGGTACGTGGGGCAATTGACTATTATTCGCACGACAAACTTGATCGACTGCGTACGATATATGTGGAAAGAATCATTCGACGAAAAATACGCCTCCCGTAAGCTCTACTGGGGGAACAAGCCATCCTCTCTGGTCAAGAACTTCGCTTCACTGGCCCAGACAGGTCGTGCCCTTGATCTTGGTATGGGCGAAGGTCGAGACACTCTTTTCCTCGCAAGACAGGGTTTTTCGGTTACCGGCATCGACCATTCTGAAGTAGGCATCGAGAAATGCCTGTCCCGGGCAGAAAAAGAAGGTCTTCAGGTTAACGCGATCATCGGAGATGTTCGGAAGTTCAAGATTGCGAGAGCTAAGTACTCGCTCATAGTGGCCAACAGCCTGTTTCAATATATCACGAAGAGTGAAGCGCAGGGAGTGGCCCGTCACATAATGCAGGGTCTCAAGAAGGGCGGGGTTGTTATCGCATCGGTCTTCACCTATGACGACCCGCGTTACAAGGAATTCAAGCGCAAGACGACCGAGCTTGAGCCCGGATCGTTTCTCTCAGTCAATGGCGACATCTATTCTTTGTATGATTTTCGTGAGTTGCTCTGCTTCTTCGATCCACTGAGATTGCTCTATTACTCTGAGTACGATTACCTCCACAATCATGGAGGCCGCGGCGAGCATTGGCACGGTGTGGCCGAACTGGTCGCCAGAAGGAAATAATCGTTCTCGCCAACTACTATTCCCGAACAGAATTCAACTATTGTGACTTGTCAATCAACTTGAAGTGCCAATAGACTACTCACAAAAGAAGCGGGGATGCAAAGCATTAGACTGCTTCGCAATCCCCGCACAATCTAGTCTACTCGCTTCAGCGTCGTGCGAGTATGATAATCAGCAGCCAGCGCATGGTTCGGGGCCGCTGGAGAAAATGTAGGCGATCAAGTAGACGGCATCATCGATATCGATCGCACCCGAACAGTCCACATCGCCCGATTCAAGTGGATCGGGGGCCGTTCCTCCACTGAATATGTAACCGATCAGGAAGACTGCGTCGTCGATATCAACTGCCCCGGATGCGTCAGCATCGCCACAAATCCAGCTACCTGCTATATTCAGCGAGACAAGACGTTGGGCACTCGCACCCACTTCATCTTCGACACGGGCAAGGAAACTAATCTGTCCCTGAGTGGTCGGAGTACCGGAAACTTCTCCCGCAGTTGAAACAGCGAGACCGGTGCCAGACAGGCCGCCGTTTGCATCGGTCCATGTCTTCACGCCTGTTCCGCCGATAGAACCGAGCTGTTCCGAATATGGCTGGTTAACTTCTCCATCGGGGAGGGTCGAACCCGTAATGGTCAGACCTTCGTTTATGGAGAATAAGAAGACGTTGTCGTCGAATGACCCGCCGTTATCCTCAACATGCGCCGTGAAACTGATTTCACCGACTGATGTAGGAGTTCCGGAAACGAGGCCACCTGCTGAAATCGACAGTCCGGTCCCCAGAAGATCGCCGGACGGATCACTCCACGTGTAACCGCCCGAACCGCCAGTTGCATCCAGTTGCTGTGAGTATGGTACGTTGTGTGTCCAGTCGGGCAGGATGGACGTAACTATACTCACCGGAGCACCTATCATCGGGAAGATAATGTTGTCAATCCAGCCGCAGTCGCTACCACTGGTATATGAACCGTCTTTGTAATAGGTCCATTTGAAGGTATGCTGTCCCGGTGTAACAGCGTAGGACGCCTCGGCCCATCCCTGTTCACCTGACCACTCACCCTTCGTCGACGTGTCGATGAAGAACTGGAGGTAATCCCAGCCGGACTCTGATGATACCTTATAGTAGAAGGATATATCTCCGGCCTGCATTACATCCATAGTAACTTGCATGGTCGTGGACTGGCTGTGAGTAATACTCCCTGATTTCGCGCTGTAGGCCCCTTCATATACAGTACTGGAAGTGATCGTCCAGGACTGGTCTCCGGACATGGACCAGGGATAAGACGCGAAATCGCCTGATTCAAAACTCTCTGACTGCTGCCCCACCAGAATGTCGAAGTACATGGTGTCTGCGTAGCCACCGTCGGCCGTTGCTATGAGCGTGAAATTGACGGTGTGGTAAAGCGGGCAGTCGGAGGATACCGTGAACGAATATCGTGATGATGATGCCGCGCTGCCCCCAAGCTTTGCTATCATCGGGAACGAAGATGTTCCTTGAACCATCGAGATATATGTGTCACTCGTGGTCAATGTTGCCATGACGCCCGTGGCATTTCCACCCCCATAATTGGCGAGCGAGACACTCATCGAGACATTGTCACCCGGCATTACCGCAGGGGCATCATTGCTCACATATTCGAGTGATGGTTCATCGGCAAGCGGTTCGAGCTGAACGTTCAGCTGATGAGTCGAGCCGTCCGCGATAAAGATATCCTGGATCGTCTGGGTTACATATCCGTAAGCCGAGAATTGAACATCATATGTACCCGCCTCAATCATGCGATAGTAGTCTCCGACATCGGGGTCGGTGAAGACTCTCGAAGAGTCTATGGACAGGTCATGATCAAGGACGGTGATCGTGGCCGCAACCGGATCACCTGTCTGGGCATCCGTGACAATTCCGCGAATACCGTAATACGCATTTTCGAACCATTGGAGGAATGATCGCTTGTTGTATTCCCAATGCGCGGGCAGTTGACTCGCGGGAAGCAGTTTCGTGTCGGAGATCTCTGCCGTCACCTCCCTGCATCCGCGCCAGTAGTTCATATAGTCCTGCCGGCCACCGGAAATCGAGTACCAGTCGTACCCATTGGTAATACCATCATCGTAGCCGGTCATGTATCCACTTGGTGAATAGGTCTGAGCTGTGTCGGCGAAGGCATGAGACACATCCTGAAACCACTGATCGTCCACATGCCTGCGCGACCAGGTATCCCAGGGGTAGTTGATCACTTCAGTTCCACCGTGAAGATTCGCCGATATCACGAGGCTGTGTGCGTCGGCAAAGTCCATCTGGGCGATGTTCTCGATCTGCCATGAATTACCATCTGGATGCGGCCCATCCTCCGCATCGGGGAAATTCCGGTTAAGGTCCACCCAGTTGGCATTATAACGAGTCGCCCCGCTGACTGAGCTGTTGCCACCGGCATAAGTACCATCCGGGTTCGAAGCCGGGTTGATCCAGATTTCCATATTGTTGACCATATCCGTGATGCGTGGATCAGTACCATAGGACGTCAACAGGGAATCAATCAGCCTCAGGAGCAGTACATACCCCGTAGTCTCGTCGCCATGCATCGTACCTGTGAACATGACTTCCGGCTCTGCCTCTTCGATCCCAACATTGTCCGATATCTTCACGTACAGGATTTCTCGGCCCTCCACCGAGTATCCAATGTTATGAATCTCACATAGCGACGGATAGTCGGCTGCGAAACCATACATCATACTGACGTAACCTTCATATGTAGGATAGGCATCCCAATCCTTCATTCCGTCTTTCGACACAGCCATCCTGGGCTGTATCAAACTACCCGGATGGGGAAGAACTTCATAGTCATAGCCAAGGAGTTCGAAGTCCGCGAGTTCTCTGTCATTTGCATAGGCAAACACTGTCGTGCCCTTGACATTGTCAATTGAGATCACACGCGTAAGCTTCTGCAGTTCTACTCCCTCTGAGATTTCGAACTTGAAGTACGTTTCTCCGGCAGTCGCAGATGAACAAATCATGAGCGAGAGCAAAGCAACGCCGAGGAATACAATACAACTTCTCATTTCACACCTTCTTTAGACATTCAACGCAACGGTTGCCAGATCTTCCTTTCGACGCAATCGGGCGGTGTATATCGAGATGATCGCTTGGCGGGGTTTGAAATCCGCTGTGCGAGCATCATTCTGGAACAGCACAGAAACAATCAACAGTCAGCGCACGGCTCAGGACCGCCGCTGAATATATATGCAATCATATATACAGCATCATCTATGTCAATACTTCCCGAGCAGTCGACGTCACCAACCCAGTACGGATCAGGCTCAGAACCGCCTGAGAATATGTAACTGATCAGGAACACCGCGTCATCGATATCGACGCCACCTGATCCGTTCGCATCACCACAGATAGCTGTCGGCATCATTCTGACATCAACGTATGTTGTTCCACGTGCGGCAACGGGCACATCCTGAAGCACACGGGTCAAATGATCCGCCGCGGATGTCCTCAGGCTGTAAGTGCCGGAGAAGACTGTATCGATGTCAAACGAGCCATCCGGTGACGAAGTGACCGACTTAATGGGAATCGACGATTCGTACAGCTCAACGAGCGCTCCCGATATGGGAGAGCCGCTCAGGGAATCCGTCACTGTGCCCGAGATCACACCCCAGTTGGCAGCAAGCTCGAAGTCCAGTGTTTCAGTCTGCTGTGCCTCGACCTGAATGCCATAGACGATCTTAGTCTCGAAGTAATCGCCGGAAGCACGTACATCATACGTTCCCGCAGCAATTCCACCGATCAGATAATCGCCTAGTGATGACATATCGGAACCAACAACAACCATCCCATTCAGGACCTCGACGTTGATGTCCGACAACGGAAGTCCGGAGACTGAGTCGAGCACGGTTCCGGCTATACTGCCCGCGTTCTGATCCTGTACAGTTACTTTCGACAATGTACTGAAATCACACCATCCCCATTCGGCATTGTTGCCTCTTACTCGATGGTAATAGGTTCCGGTCGGCTGGTTGCTGACGGTGTAGAACGTATCCGCGACAGTCGAGGACAACGTGGTTGCGGTATATGAAACCGTCGGATAGATATCATCGACGTAATATCCTTCTTCAAGGACATAGGAATCTGTCGTATAACGGAAACGGAAGAAGACTGATTTGCCTTCATAGTCTTCGAGCGAGTAAGTCTTCTCGACCCAGCCTCCACTCGATCCGGTGAACGTCCCCAGCACGAAATACTCCCGACCATCCATGGATAGTTCCACGTAGCCGTAGTCCCAGCCTTCTTCGATGTCGTACCAGGTCCAGAACTTAAGCGAGTCATCCGGCTCAACGTAGTATGGATTGACTGACGTTACAGCGTCGGACCTCTCGTTCTGCTGACTCGATTTGAAGGACTTGGAACCCGTATGGGCCCTGTTCGAGGATACGGTGAAGCCTTCAAGATTCCACAACGCCGTCGATCCTTCCGCACCTTCGGTCGCTACGCTCATATCCGAAAGTTCCTCTATTTCCCACGCAGTGAGCATAGCTTCCGCATCTGCAGAACTCCACTCTACGGCATAGGAAGAGGGTTGCGGCCCGGTGAAGGGTGCCACCACCGGCGGGATAACTCTCGGGATCAACGTCGCCCGAACGGTTGCGGCCTGTTGCAACAGATAGAACGCGCCGTCGAAATTCTCCCTCGCTATCTGGTCAAGGTGAACTGAAGGCGGCTGGAATTGCTGGCCGATCTCGACCGTATAGAACGGGCAATCGGCTCCCTTTACGTAATGGCTGTATCCATAGACCCAGTCCGTGGCATCGCCGGATGTCGGGTAAAGCGACGAGGATGATTGCGGTGTGTAAGTACCGGTGTAATCCTCCTGCGTGATCAGGTTCGCAACACCTATTCCGAGATTAGACAGGAACGATTCGTTCGGGACAGTATAGGTTCCATAAGCCCATGGCCATAATACGAGCTCGGAGTATGTGTGAAACGTCAGGCCTGCGCAAAAGTCCCTGCTATTCATAAAATCTCTTTCAAGAGAAGTCTCGACTTCTGAGAAGGGCATTGGACCGCAGTAAAGATCATCTCCGGGATCATGAGTAACGCTGCCAATCGTAGTTCCCCACTCACCTTCCCGGTGCCCGTCAGTTGAACCAGCGTAGTTGCGATTCAAGTCAACTCCGACTGTACCGAACTCCGGAAACGGGCGACGATTCTTCCTCCAGTCGTGCCCCAGATCATGAGAGTAAACATAGCCGTCAGGATTGAGACATGGAATGATGTAAATCTCGCGTTCATCCACCATGTTCGTCACCGACGGATCGACACCATACGCGCTCGTAAGGCTGTCGAGGATAAACATACACACGACAAGACTCGGCCATTCGCGAGCATGAGTAAGACCAGTATAGAGAACTTCCGGCTCGTCTTCATCGATACCGACCAGATCCGATAGTTTGACGACCTGAATAGGACGTCCTTCATACGTGTACCCCAGCGTATCGAGAGTGCAGAGGCTCGGATAGCTGTTGACTATAGTGTGTAAATCTGTCTGGAACTCCGACCACGTCGGATAGTAAGGCTGGACATCTCGCAGCAACTGAGAAACATCTTTGCTCAGAAGTTGGACGAACAGCCCACGGGAACGGAGATCCTCGATCTGTTCCTCTGTCACCACGGCATCGACCCACTCCCCGGGTTTGTGGCCGGGTATATCGAGGCTCCTCGGAAGAAGTTTGGCTTCAGCTTTCGATGTAACTGAAATCCTGACCAGATTGTTGGCGTCGCCGGCTGCCTGAACAACCGACGGTAGCATGAGCGCTGTCAGCAGGACAGCGAATGCAAGTGATGAAGTGACCCTGAAGAAATTCCTTCGCGAATACAAGATGTCCCTCCCGTTAAAGTGTACAACAGTGGCTCAAGACACATCAAGGCAAGCTATACCTGTTCTCTGATCCGGTAAGAAATCGGGCTCAACGTACCCTTATCATTCAAGTATAACCGATTTCCCCCGATTGTCAAGAACCGATTGTAATACAACGAGTAACGTCTGTATGGAATACCCACTGACCAGATGCTTCGACCGAAATCCCCAAACTGGTCGGCCCTGAAGAACTGCTCCGTTCAGTGGTGCAGTCACTTGCTTCTCCCTAACAATCAACTGAATGACAATACCTTAACTCAAAGGTTTCATCGGTCGAAACCCATCCTCAGTTGACCGGGAAACGGAAGAATTGACCCTCTTCCAGCAGAACTTTCAGGAGTCAATTGGTCTGGGATGCAACGGATTACAGGCTGAACACATGACTTGCGATCAGCTTTGACCGGCGGTAGCTGCGCACTGATTCGATGTCAAGGTCGTAAGAGTATATCAACGAGGAATTCTCTGATTCCGGAAACACATTCCAGCTTAGTCCCTTCGGCGAGGCAATGAGCGATCTTCCCTGTAATCTCTTGCCGAATATCGCTCCTGTAGCGCAGGTCTTGACTACGTAGCTCTTAGCTGCCTGCGCACCTCTTACGAATATTCCCTCATCCCGTTTGGTCTTACTCTCAGGAGTGTCATCGGGACGATAAGGAGATGTCGTCGGCACGAATATTATATCTGCACTTTGCCGTTCCATCTCATCGAAACACTCAGGGTGAAGAACATCGGCACAAAGCAGGACACCGATTCGAATTCCACCGATCTTCCATGACCTGAACGACTCCCCCGGAGATATCCCCTTCTCCATCTCCCCGACAGTCGGAAAGACTTTCTCATAGCTTCCGATACGGTACCCGCGACTGAAGACGAAGCATGAGTTGTGCAGGCCGTGCGGCGTTTTCATCACTATCGAACCGCCGATGACAGTCACATTGAGATCTCTCGACAGTCCCGCCAAATACTCGACGTTGCGTTCGTACTCTGCCGCATAAGCGTTGAAGTCGGAAGCACCGGGAGGAACGAAGAAGTATTCGGGCAGGCAAACGAAGTCACCACCTCGCTTGATTATTTCCAGTTTCTGTCTCAGTGTCAACTCCCTCTGCCCGAGCGGGAGCTGGCACAACACAACCCTGCTTATCATTTCCATGACCTCCTACATCTTGATATACGATACTACCGGAAATAGTTTCCCGATTAGAAATTATTCGTGATAAAGTAATAAAGGATCGGCTTGTCGACTACGTTTCTTCGCGATGAAAAGTTTGTTTATGGTCAAATAAAGGGCCGCCAAGAGAAATTGGCGGCCCCGGATAATCATCGTACGATTCTTAAGAGGCTATGCAAGTGCCATCATGAGAGAGTTGTAGTTCGTCTGCACGCTATCCGCACGGGATGTCACGCAGAGCGGAACTTTGCCCCCCACAACCACACTCCCGGAATTGGCTTTCACGAAGTAAACGAAAGCCTTGTACATGCCGTAGGAAACTTCTATCGATGGCTGTACGAGTATGTCGGCGCGGCCTGCCACCCAGCCGGATACGCCCTTGCCCTTCGCAGCGGACTCGATAACAGCCGTATCCATTGACAGGGGACCATCGACGAGACAGTCCTTGATTTGACCGCGCTCGCTCATTTTGGCGATTATGGCAGCCTCCGTGGTATGTTTCATGACTTCATAGACTGCTTCTACAGCCGCCGTCAGGCCGACCTTCGGCTTGACAAAGCCAAGACCGCAAACAAATCGAACAGCATTCTCGACTATCGCGATTTTCTGCTGAAGATTCGGTTCCGGTATGACAATCGGATCGCTCAGGAAAAGAAGTCTCCCCAGTGAGCCGACGAAGTGGGCGGATACCCCGGTTATCAAGTTCTTTCCTACCCTGAAGCCACTGTCTCGTTGCACGAAGGCAGACATCATATCGAGAATTCCAACATCACCCCTCACGAACACATCAATCTCACCGGGGGATTCAAGCATTTCAAGTGCGGTCCCGACAATGCTCCCGACTTTGTGATGAATCTCGAAATCTGAAATATCGATCTTACTGAACTCAGCGTTTTCTCGAATCGACTTCTCGTTCCCCAGCAACACTGGCTTAATCAACCCGGTGTCTGCAGCTTTTCTGAGTGCCATCATCCACCGCGCAAAACAGTTCCCGATCACCATGACTCTCTTGGGGGACTTGCACCGAGACTTCACCAGTTCCTCTATGCCATTGAAATCCTTGACCATCAGGAGATCCCTCCCTTCCCGGACAGATACTCCGATACCAGACATGCAATCGATAGCGAGGCTTTCTTATTCTCTACCGTGTCAGTACGAGAAACAAGTGACACCGGCACTCCAGCTCCCACGATCACCCCCGCAAATATCGCCTTCACGAAGAGTATGAGAACTTTCGAGACGATATTACATTCCTCGATGGAAGCAGTCACGAGAACATCCGCATCACCCGCTACAGGATTCTCGATTCCTCGCTGTGATGCAAGCTCCCTGGAGGTAGCGGCTTCCAGCGTGATCGGGCCGAAAACCTCACAACCTTCAATCTTACCCGCCTCATAGTGATCCATGATCCGTTTATTCAGCAGGGTTGACGGCACGTTCTCGTGAACGTAGTCGATCGCCCCCGAAAGGGCAACCTTGGGTTTATCAAAACCAAGTGCGTTAAAAACCAGCTTAGCGTTGTCGATCAATTGCAGCTTGGTCTCGAAATCCGGCTTCACGACCATCCCCCCGTCAGTAATGCCCAGCAATTTGTGATATCCGGGGATATCGAGTACTGCAATATGCGACATCGTGTTCTTGCCGCGAAGATTGAACTTTCTGGACAGCACGGTCTTGAGTAATGCGGACGTTCCAATGAATCCCTTCATTATGACATCTGCTTCACCGGAATCAGCCGCCTTCACTGCCTGGTACGCTGCCTCTGCCGGGTCGGAGCAGTGCCTGATTTCGAGAGCACTGATATCGACAGATTCGGCTTGTGCGACTTCCTTGATCTTCTCTTGACTTCCGAAAAGAATCGCATCGCAAATGCCAAGCTTCTCGGCCTCAGTGACGGCCCCGATGACAGCCGGGTCGTTGGCTGCTGCGACCGCCACCCGCTTGCGCTTCTTCTCCGAGAGCCTGCGCGCAGCATCCACAATCATGGCCGCGGACGTTATGGGTTCCATCTATACGTACTCCTTTGGAGACTCTTTTTCATCTATAACCCTGAAAACACCTGCAGCGAGAGCTTTCATTTCAAGCTCTCCGGGACGCTCGAAAATCCTCGCAAGATGCGGTACGTAAGTTTCTATTTCATCCAGGAGCATTCGAGATTTTGCCATCCCACCTGTGAAGATCACACCATCCACACGCCCCTTCAGCACCGAGGACATCGCCCCGATCTCCTTCGCGATCTGGTACGCCATCGCTTCGAATATCTTACGGGCATCTTCGTTGCCTTCGGCAATCATCTTCTCGACTTCCTGCAGATCAGGTGTGCCAAGATAGCCTTTCAAACCGGCGTCTCGTGACAGCCTGGCGATAAGCTCGCCCTCGGAATATTCGCCTGAATAACACAACTTGACAAGTGCCCCTATGGGCAGCGCTCCCGCACGCTCGGCAGAAAACGGCCCCATTCCAAGCAGGGCATCATTCACATCGATGATAAGTCCCTTTCGCAAAGCTGCGACAGATATTCCCCCACCCATGTGGACCACTATGAAATTGCATTCATCGAATGCTCTACCAAGCTCCTCGGCTACTTCTCTCGCGTTGGCCTTGATGTTCAGCGCATGGGATCTGCATTCCCGGGATATCTCCGGCACACCAGATATACGTGCCTCCGGAATGAAGTTGTCAAGAGTAATTGGATCGACTATGTAAGCCCGCACATTGTGCTTCTCTGCCAGTCTGGAAGCGATCAGCGCCCCAAGATTGCCTGCATGGTTCGAGTACTTGCACGCACGTAGTTCATCAAGCATGAGTTCATTAACCAAATACGACCCTCCCTCGAGCGGCTTCAGACGCGCACCTCTCGAAGCTACAGCGACGACTTTGTGGTCGGTCAACCCAGCCTGTTCGAACTCGTTGACAACAGCACCATATCGCAGATCGAACTGCTCTGTCACCTTGTTGAATCGTGAAAGTTCCTCGGACGGGTGAGCGATATTCTTCTCGAACAGCGCCTCGTCGCGAGTCCACAAAGCGATCTTCGTCGATGTCGATCCGGGATTGATGACAGGAACTACTTCATGCATTGATACGAATCTCCTCTGAGGGCCGGTGGCGAATCAGTTGTATTCTTTGGGACTTTCGACACCATCCACAACCCTGAAGACGCCCTCCGCAAGGGCCTTCATCTCAAGCTCGCCGGGGCGTTCAAAAACCTCGCCGAGATGCCGTATGTATTGCTCTATTTCATCGAGCAGCAATCTCGATTTTGCCATTCCACCCGTCAGAATGATGCCATCGACACTTCCTTTCAGAGTGGCGGACATCATCCCGATCTCCTTGGCGACCTGATAGGCCATTGCTCTAAGTATCTCTTCCGCCTTCGCGTTTCCACTTTCAATCATCTTCTGCACTTCGATGAGGTCGGCCGTTCCGAGATAAGCCACGAGACCGCTTCCCTTAGAAAGCTTCTTTATCATCTCTTGCTCGGTGAATCTACCTGAGTAACAGAGATGCACGAGTTCACCAATCGGCAGTGCCCCTGACCTGTCAGGTGAAAACGGTCCCATTCCTAAAAGGGCATCATTAACATCAATGACCAGACCCTGATGCAGGGCACACACGGATATTCCACTGCCCATATGCGCAACAATGAAGTCACAGGTGTCGATGGATTTCCCAAGCGATGCCGCGACCTCTCTTGCCTGCGCCTTGATGTTGAGTGCATGGGAACGGCACTTCCGCACAATTCCCGGAAACCCGGACACTCGCGCCTGCGGAATGAAATTGTCGATCGTAATCGGATCAACGATATAAGCACGTACTCCCAGCTTCTCGGCAAGATTCGATGCCATTATACCACCGAGGTTCGAGGCATGATTGGCGTACCTGCAAGAGTGCAGATCCTGAAGCAGTTTCTCGCCCACGAAGTATGTGCCGTGTTCAAGAGGTTTCAATGGCGCACCTCTTCCGGCGACCGCTACAGCAGTATGCCCTTTTAGCTGCTCGAATACGGTCTCCCTGATGGCACCCACGCGATACTCGTATTGCTCCGTAACTTTATCGTACTTGGAAAGCTCTTCATAAGGATGTCGAATCTCGACTTCCCAGAGAGCTTTCTCGCGGGTCCAGATTGCAAGTTTGGTGGAACTTGAGCCCGGATCTATTACTGGGACGACTTCGGCCAAATGGACCTACCTCGCTAAGGTCTCCTCGAAATTCAATGCACGCCCCCTGGTAAACGCCTCGACGTTCAAGTCTACGAATTTCGGGGGAACACGTTTCCTTATGACGTCGAGCCACAGGTCTTCCGGCATGTCGAGCGAGTGTGAAAGCACGCCGAGAAGTATCGTGTTAACCAATCGGCTATTCCCCAGTTCCAGCGCGATCGTGTCGGCATCAACGTCCTTCAAACTGGGAACCTTCTTCTTGAGATCTGAAATGGGATCTTCCGGATAGCTGAAGTTGCCTATTGTAGTGATCGGAGGAATCAATCTCGTGTGCGACGTAATGGCAGTTCCGTTGTCCCTGAGCCATGGCAACGCCCGAAGGCACTCCGCCACCTCGAAGGACATGAGGACATCTGCCCCGCCCATGTTGATCGTCGGGGAATACACTTTCTTCCCTATTCTCACATGTGACGAGACTACGCCTCCGCGCTGGCTCATCCCATGGACCTCGGACTTCTTGACATCCTTGCCGGCTTCCATCGCGAGAAGCGACAGGATCTCCGAAGCCAGCAGCACGCCCTGCCCACCGACTCCAACAATCAGTATGTTCGTCATCTTGTCTTCCATTTTGTCACCTCTCAAACCTTCTCGTCCGCACGGACAATCGCATCCTCCGGGCAAACCTGAGCGCAGATCGTGCAACCAGTGCAAAGATCCGGGTCGATGATTGCCTTGGGATGCCCCTTCTTCGTGAGTTCCTTTGAAGCCGCTATGGCAGGACAACCAATCCTGAAACACAATTTGCATCCATTACAGCTGTCAGAAATGACCTTGTATGGTTGTTCCTTAACCTTGCGAGGCATCAGCACGCAAGGGCGATTGGTAATCACGACAGATGGGCCCTGATGGTCGAAGGCTTTCTGAAGGGCGGCTTTGGTCTCGTCGAGATTATATGCATCCACTGTGTGAATGTCAGTGACCCCGACGGCTTCGCAAAGCTTCACCATGTCGACATGGAAAGTCTCCTGCCCCATAAGTGTTGTGCCGGTTCCGGGATGGTTCTGCCCGCCGGTCATGGCAGTAATCCTGTTGTCGAGTATTATTACGGTGATGTTAGCCTTGTTGTAGCTCGCATCGAGCAGGCCGGTTATACCGGAATGAAGGAACGTACTGTCACCTATGGCGGCAACCACGCTCTTCTCCGAACCATTGGCCTTGGCGATTCCGATTGCATTGCCTATCGACGCCCCCATGCATACACAAGAATCCATCGAGCCAAGTGGGTCAAGCGCTCCCAGCGTGTAGCAACCGATGTCACCCGTGACGGGGACTTTCATCTTCTTCAGAACGGTGAATACACCCCGGTGCGGGCAGCCCGGACATAACACCGGAGGTCTTGGGAACAACGGTTCCCCTGATGACTCAGGAACACTGCTTTTCTCAAGCAGTCCAGCTTCCGCTAATCCATCGGCGACCACCGAAGCAGAAAGCTCACCGTATGAGGTGAAGTACTTCTTGCCCTCGCATTCGATTCCCATTGCCTTAATCTGATCTTCGAGGAATGGTTCGAGTTCTTCAACAACAAAGAGCCTGTCGACAGACTTGGCAAACTCGCGAATTTTCTTCTCCGGAAGCGGATATGAAAATCCAAGCTTCAGGAAGCTCGCATCCGGCATAACCTCCTTGGCATACTCGTAAGAGATCCCCGACGTGATTATGCCGACATCCTTGCGACCGTTTTCCACGAAGTTGAGTGGAGAATTGTCCGAGTACTCTTTGAGCTTTTCGAGTCGCTCGATAATTATCTTTCTTCTGAGTCGGGCATGCCCGGGTACCATGACATACTTGGGAATGTTCCTCTCGAAACCGAGCACCTCATGCTTCACGGGATCATTCAGCTCTACGATTCCTTTGGAGTGAGATATGCGCGTTACCATTCTAAGCATCACCGGAGTATCAAACTGTTCAGAGATCTCGAGACCAAATCTCACGAAGTCTTTCGACTCTTGGGAATCGGATGGCTCCAGCATCGGAATCATGGCGAACTTCGAATAGAACCTGTTGTCCTGTTCGTTCTGGGAGGAGTGCATCGAAGGATCATCAGCAGATACGACGACAAAACCGCCTTTGACGCCGGTATATGCGAAGGTCATAAAGGGATCAGCCGCAACGTTCAATCCAACATGCTTCATAGCCACGACACATCGCGCTCCAGCTATCGAGCTTCCGACAGCGACTTCGAAGGCGACTTTCTCGTTTGGTGACCACTCGGCGTATATGTCTCTGTATTGCATCGCGATCGTTTCGAGGATTTCAGTGGACGGGGTACCGGGATATGCGGTGGCGATCTCAACTCCTGCCTCGTGAGCGCCTCTTGCGACCGCCTCGTTACCCGACAATAGGACTTTCATGTCAACCTCGCTTGTCATATTCGTTAGGCTATCTTGATGCGAAATGTACTGTTATCGTTGGTGCCTGTCAACGGATTTGCTGAAAAGCCTCTCGGACAGTATCGATAGCGAGGCAAGAGTGTATCAGGCAGCAATTAGTGGCAAAAAAGAAAGGCGGCCCCTAGAACCGCCTTATTGACGAGAAAGAGATCTTTCTAGCGCCAGGAGTTGCGCATTTTCCGCAGATAAGTCTGGGTCTTGCGCAGTCCGAGGTTACCAGCCTTGCCCTGTACCGAAGAAATGGTACGGCCGAGCTTCTTGGCAACTTCCTTCGTCGGCGTGTCGCGGTAAATCTTCCTGAGAGTCTTGATCTCAGTCGGTGACCACGGTTTGAAATGGAAGGTCCGACGAGTGTTCCTGCGGTTCTGTGTGCTGGTACGCTGGTTGTGCGTACGATTGGTTCTGACGTTGCGGCCGCGAGCAATGCGACGACGGTTTGTACGTCTGACCATGTTACTCCTCCTTAAACCTGTAAAAAGGATGAGGAAACACAATGGGAACTGGTTTTGTTCGGTCGAGTGTAGGATTCACTGACCCTTCCTCAACCCTTGTTGCTTCCTCTTGTCTCATAAAGTCTCTTTTTTTGTCGGCGATTTGTAAGAAACCTTTAGAATTGCGAGCCTAATCCGTTGGGCTCTAAGCTGTTTGGAGATTGACCGCTTCATGACTGATTGTCCCACCATCGTGGCTTGCAACCCGTTACTATGCAATACGTTATAGAGGGCGCGAAGATGGGCGACGCGATCTGGCGATCGATTCATGCTATGTGGGTCCATCTAATGTTCAAAAATGCAGCACCAAAGCAGTGATTAATGGTAGTTAACAAATGACTATCACGTTGCCGTTGACTTCTGTTGAATGCACGGATACATTCACGTTATCCAATGGAGATACCATGAATGTTGAGAACATCGAAATCCTGCAAGGTGACATAACTGAATCGGATTGCGATGCCATCGTCAATGCCGCCAACAATCACCTGTGGATGGGCGCTGGAGTAGCAGGAGCCATTAAGAAAAAAGGCGGTCAGGTCATTGAAGATGAAGCAGTAGCGAAGGGACCGATTGAGCCGGGTCAGGCGGTGGCGACCAGCGCCGGTAGTCTGAAAGCATCCTATGTAATCCACGCTGCAGGAATGGGCCAGGACTTGAAGACCGACAGTAGGCTGATTCGAGAGTCGACATCAGCAAGCTTGAATATCGCCGATGCACTTGATCTGAAATCTGTCGCATTCCCGGCAATTGGGACTGGCGTCGGTGGTTTCGAGGTGTCGGACTGCGCGCGAATCATGCTCTCGGCAACTATTGACTTCAATGCGAAGTCGATTTTGAAGGTCCAGTTCGTCCTGTTCGATAATGAGAGCAAGTCCGTCTTCGCAAGGGTGCTAACCGAGTTGCAATGATCAGCAACTTGCATTCAAACACAGTTGGCCCGGCCCTTACTTCCACGAAATGTGCGTTTTCACGGTGTTGGCATAATAGTCTTGAAACATCAAGACCGGTTTGATCGTAGTTACTATAGGAAATACGATCTGGGATCCGAGCGAGACAATACGGACAATCAAAACTGCCTTCTCTGCAGCTTCATGAATGCTTTCTCAAAATAGATCGGCCAGATCCGAAGATTTTTGTTTCCAAACGCGAGATTTTCGTTATATTAAGTTTGAGTTATTGTGACAAAACCGGTCAATAGTTGTCTCAACTTGAATTAATGCTACTCCCGAGAGGGGTTTTGTCTTCAATCGAAAATCCGCCGATCTTTCAATAGATAAGATAGGAGGAGAAAGATGAAGGTAACCAGTAGCCAGCATGACGACGTGATCGTGCTTCACGTGAAGGGGAGAATACGAGGTCATGAAGAGGCCGAGTCCCTTGACGACATGCTGTACGCAACAATCGGTAGAGGCTGCAACAAGGCCGTAGTAGACCTTGGCAACTGTGATTGGATTAACTCAGCCGGAATCCGAACTCTCATCCACCATTACAACTGCTTCAAGCGGCATTATGGGGAGTTGAAACTCTCGAACCTGACAAGGAAAATCGAACAGATCATCGCGATTACCAAGCTTGCGCAAGTCTTCGACATCTACGACTCCAAGGATGAGGCCGTCACCAGCTTCACTTATTCCTGATCGTCAATGTGACTGAATATCAGGAACTCTATGCCGTTATCGGTTAGGGGTGATGTGTACCCTCGAAAATGTGCGAAACCGTGCCCGAGAAGCGCACCCTTGTATTGGAATATGGTCGTCTCATCCGAGGCGCCCTGTTAGTCCATGATCGGCAATCTGTTACGCACACACCTCTTACTTGCTTTGACTAACCGGCGACCTTGTGTTCTTTTTCACTTGACACTTGTCCTTCCACGACTTACCTTCATCGGTTGTGAAACCTTTCACAACTAACAGAGAATCTGAGCGTATTGTTTCAAGGAGAGTCGATGGGGAAATCAGACAGACGTATTTCGGAATCGACCATACATCGCCTGTCAGTCTATTATAGGGCACTGAATCAACTTGAGCGCGAGAACTACGAAACAATATCGTCCAAAGAGCTGGCGAGACGCGAGAAACTGACCCCTGCCCAGGTCAGGAAAGACCTTTCGTTCTTTGGTTCATTCGGCACTCGAGGACTCGGTTATCCTGTAGGCGAACTCCGCAACAAGATTGCTGAGATATTGGGGATTAACCGAACGTGGAATGTAGCCCTCATAGGTGTTGGCAATATAGGATCTGCTCTTGTGTCCTACAAGGAATTCCAAAAGCAGGGATTCAGAATAAAGAAGGTCTTTGACAATGACCAACGCAAGATTGGCTCAAACCACAAGGGCATTATCGTTTCAGATATCAAGAATCTGGTCCCGGAACTGACTCAGGATGATATCGAGATAGTAATACTCGCCGTTCCTTCGGCAGTAGCTCAGACTATCATTGATGATGTAGTCAAGGCCGGTATAAAGGCCATACTCAATTTCGCACCGATCAACCTGAAAGTCCCCGATGATGTTGACGTACGGAACGAGAATATGGCTATGGAACTCGAATATCTTTCCTTTTCGCTCTGCAACCACCACGGCCGAGGCTGACAGCTGGCTCGTTTTTAGTCTTGACATTCTATTTGCGCAGGGGTAAATTCGTGGTAGAATGAGTGGTATGGTCAACACAAGTGTAAAAACATTCCTTCTCGTGGCTGCTCTCAGCGGCCTCTGCCTTACGGCCGCGCTGTTGGGTGCTCCATACGGTGAGGACTGCGAGATATACGGAAGTCTTCGTATCGATGGTGCTTCTGCCGCTGTCGGCGTTGAACTTGTCGCTGTGATCGGTACTGACGAGGTTGCCCGCACGAGTGTAAGCCAATCAGGGGCGTACTCACTTACTGTCCATCAATTCGACCCGCTTAACCCAGACGTGAAAGGCTATGAAAGCGAGGACGACATCATTACAATCTACGTAGATGGACGGAAAGCTGAGCCGACCGTCAAAGCACGTCCAGGGAGGTCGAAAATCGACCTGGTAGTCAAAACCACGCTCGAGGTTAAGCAGACTACCTGGGGGAAGATTAAGGCTCTCTTCAAGTAAGCCCGCATGTGCCAGCTTCTTTATCAACCTGAGTCATTCAATTTCTGAGTGGCTTTTTGTTTTCATGGCACAAGGTGCAACTAAGAATAAGTACTTTCGTAACAATAACTAAACGAGGAGTGACCAAATGAAACTGGCCAGCAGGGAGCAGGATGGAGTAATAGTACTGGCGCCCAAAGGCAAGATCATGGGTGGTCCGGACGCTACGGCCATGCACGAAATGCTTCACGATCTCGTCGCACACGATAAGAAAATGGTTGTGATCGATCTCGCCGGAGTTGACTGGATGAATTCGACAGGACTCGGCATTCTTATATCAGGCTTGACAACCATGAAAAACTGCGATGGCGACCTGAAATTAGCTAATGTTACCGATAAGATCAAGTCGCTGCTGACAATCACTAAGCTCGTGACCGTATTCGAGTCGCATGACAGCGTTGACAGCGCGGTAGAGGCCTTCACCAAGGGCTAAACGAACATTATTCAAAAACAAGGCGGGCCCAAAAGCCTGCCTTTTTTTGGCCCAGAACTCAGAGGATACAGTGACAAAACTCAAGAAAGAACTAATCATCCCCAACTCACAAACCCATCTGCCTGAAGCGGATGAGTTCATTGAATCTAACCTCGAATCTTTGGGAATCGATCAGAGCACCGTTGCCGATATCGCGATTTCTGCCACAGAGCTTATAAACAACGCCATCCTCCATGGCAACTCGGGAGACACAACGAAGAAGGTCAAAATCGGTCTCTATGTTGAGGACAGTAAAGTGGAGGTCTCGATTTCAGATCAGGGCGCCGGGTTTGATCCTAAGGTTGTCCCGGACCCGCTTGCTGAAGAGAATCTCTTGAAGGAGGTCGGTCGGGGAATTTTCATAGCCCGATCATTGGTGGACGGGCTTGTATTCGACACTGAACCCGGTTGGGGAACCAGGGCGATCATTACGAAACACTTGGACTAATTTGTCCAGTAACACCAGTTTTTATAAATGACCTATCAGCTTCTTCTATCCATACTGTTTTTCGTCAGTGCAGTACTGCTGCTCTTCATCGGCACAGTAGTTCTGAGGGACAACCCACGGCGCAGGCTCAATCGCGTCACCGGCATGATGCTGATTCTCGTCGGTCTGGGTCCGTTGTTTGCCGCAATCGGTTACTTCTTCAATGTTGCCGGCGGTTCGACAAGAACCGTATCTGCGCTGACCGGAATCTCGCTTGTATGGGAGCTGTTTTTCCCGCAGCTTATCCTGTTCTCCATGGTATTTCCCATCGAGAGACCGTTTGTTCGGGAGCATTCGAGGTCTAAGTTCCTGATATTTATTCCACATATATTTCATGTTATCCTCGCATCCTTATTTTACGATCCCGATAGAATCGTAAGCTGGCTGACTGCAGACAACCCTCCCGAGACACTCAAGTGGCTTTTCGACCAGTTTGCTGTCGGCGCCAAGATATTCGCTGCAATAGTCGGCTCCATGATTCAGGTACATCTCGAATTCTTCGCGGTCGTAAACCTCGTTTATGTAGTGGTGGCTTCGGTGTTCCTCTACCAGGGATATCGACGTGTTACGAATCCAAGGATTCGGACTCAGACGGCTATTGTAATCTGGGGAATCAGGGTTGCCATCGGGCTATATATCATCGCGTTCATTTTCCCGATTCTGGGAATCTTCGAGCTAACCGAGTCACTCCAGATGACCGTGGCAATAGTCTCACTCCTTACGGGCGTGGGATCCATTGTATACGCAATCGTTCGATATCAATTCCTCGACATCAGGCTCCTTGTCAGGCAATCGCTCGTTTACACTCTCACATCGGGGGTACTGGTCGGGATATACATTCTCATAATCAATCAACTTGGACGTATCACTCGGAGCATTCTCGGCAGGGATGCGCCGCTGATCGATGTTGCGTTCATTATCGTGGCGCTGGTCTTCTTCCAGCCCGTGATGACTTCGATGGACAATGTCATCAAGAGGTTCTTCATACGCGACCGCGCCGACTTCAGAAACATAGCAGAGCAATTCTCCCGCCAGCTTGCCACGTTGTTTGACCTTGGCGCGCTCAGGGATAACGTGACATCTATCCTTAAGAATCTGATGCTTGTCGAAAACGTCTGGTTCTGCCTGTATGACTGGACCTCCGACGAATACCACGTCACTGCTGGTACTGATATGGATAAACTTGAGGTCTCTTTCAATCCGGCGGATCCATTCATCAAACAGCTCCGGGAGCATCAGAAACCGATACCATTCGAGGAGCTGCTCGGGGCTACTCAAGCCGAAAATTCACCCTGCTGCGACTATGTCAAAACACACCCGAGCGAAATGATAATACCGCTTCAGGATGCTAATCGTGTCCTTGGTTTCGTGGCACTCTCACCCAAAGTATCCGGGTACAGCTACAACTACGAGGACATCACCACGCTGAATATCCTCGGAAACCAGCTGGTCACAGCAATAACCAATGTCTGGCTCTATCAGGAGTCACTCGAGAAACAACGTCTCGAGAAAGAGATGACTCTTGCCAGACAGATTCAACGCGACCTGCTGCCAAAGTCTCTTCCCTGCGGGGAGCAGTTTGAATTCGCGGCATATACTGAACCCGCTATGCAAGTCGGAGGAGACTACTATGACTTCCTCCAAACCAACCACGACAACATCGGGCTGGTGGTCGCTGATGCATCCGGTAAAGGCATGCCTGCGGCGTTGTTGATCTCCCAGCTTCAGGCAACGCTGAGATCCGAGGTCAGGCACGACAGACCCCTCTCAGAGATGATCGCAAACGCCAATTACCTCGTGAGCACATCTACTTCGGCAGAGAAGTTCGTCACTCTCTTCTACGGTGAACTCGACAGCGAAACACTCAAACTCTCTTATTGCAACGCAGGTCACAACTACCCGTTCGTGATACACAGGGATGGGTCCATTGACTTTCTTGAGAAGGGCGGCCTGCTCGTGGGAGCATTCTCCGGTGCGAAATACGTCAGCGATACTTATCAGCTGATGGCGGGAGACGTCGTTTTCTTCTACACCGACGGACTCAATGAGGCCTTTGACAAAAATGAACAGCAGTATGGGGAACAGCGGCTGGTTGAATACATCAAGAAGAACAGGGAATTGCCGCCACAGCAACTGACCGACTCGATCGTAGAGGAGATTCGCAGTTTCGCCGCCGGCAAACCCGCAGATGATGATATGACCGTAATCGTCCTGAAGATAAAGGACTTCGAACAAGATATCCACCCACCTGATATTCAAGTATGAGACCTTGTGTCTCTCCTGTATTCTGCTGTAATCCTGGTTTGACAACGGTGCTACTTTCGCGTATTCTACTATAGATCGATTACTCATATATATAAGACATCATGGTTTGATCGAATCTACAAGGGGCTTTGAAGGGCGCGATAGTTGTCCCCGGAGCGCGGGAGAGTTCTGTTACCTATGTCACACCGGATGTATAACCGGTGGAAAACACAAACAGGGAGGCTTGATGAACAGGTTGATTTTGATTCTGGTGATGATTACTGTCGCAGTCGGACTGGTGCCGTCATACGGTCAGGACATCACATTCGTGGGTCGGGGGAACTATCCCCGATGGTCACCCGACGGGAAGTATCTTTCGTATCAGAGTCGTGAAGGCGTCAAGATTTACGAGGTTGAGACAGGCCTCACCAAAACTCTGAGCTATGAGTGGGGCTATCGATACGACTGGCTGGACAACAACAACCTGGTATTCGAGGAGTCTTGGGACAGCACCGGGTTCCGCCGGATAGAGTTCGTGAAGTTGTCTCTCGATGGTGATCGTGAAGTCATACTCGGGATAAATGATCCATTCGATGAGAGGAACATCTATCAGTTGACGCGCTTGAGCAACGGCAGTCTTGGCCTTAAGCATAATGGATGTGCTACGATCGATCAGATAAGATCGGCGTTTGGTAGGGCCGCGTCGGATAGCAATGTGTACTTTCTTACATTTCGAAGGCACTGGGATAAGGATGATCCAAATGAGTTCT